>Ga0187778_10000855_pt1 | contig 21841 bp, 21 predicted proteins | sample 1015_Q2_SP5_20_M_FD_132418 | JGI IMG/M metagenome (GOLD analysis project Ga0187778, IMG submission 132418) | Tropical peat soil microbial communities from peatlands in Department of Meta, Colombia - 1015_Q2_SP5_20_MG | ecosystem: Environmental > Terrestrial > Soil > Wetlands > Peat | place...
ATCCGGCTTCGGCCGTGTATGTCCGCGGCAAGGTGAAGGCTTGCGAAGAGGTTGGGATCTATAGCGAAACCCACACCCCCCCGGAAACGATCTCCACCGAAGAATTACGAGCCCTTATCGCAGACCTGAACCGGCGGGAAGAAATTGATGGCATCCTCGTGCAGCTGCCTTTGCCGCCGCAGGTGGATTCCAAGCAGGTTCTGATGACGGTTGATCCGGACAAGGACGTCGATGGATTTCATCCGATGAATGTCGGATTCCTTGCCACCGGACGCCCCGGCTTGGTGCCGTGTACCCCAGCGGGAATTATGGAGATTCTGGAACGCAGCCACATTCCGATTGGCGGTCAGGAAGCGGTGGTGGTAGGACGAAGCGACATTGTAGGAAAGCCCACGGCCATGCTGCTGACCAATCGCAACGCCACGGTCACGATTTGTCACTCCAAAACTCGAGACTTGCCGGGGGTATGTCGGCGGGCCGACATTCTGGTCGCCGCCATCGGGCGAGCCGGAATGATTACCCGCGACTTTGTCAAAGCCGGTGCAGTCGTGGTTGATGTGGGGATGAATACGGTGACGGACCAGACGGAGTTCGACCGCCTCTTCAGGGGAGATAGCAAGCGCCGGGAGATATTCCAAACCAAGGGCTCAACCCTCGTGGGAGATGTGCATCCCGAGGTAGCGGAGGTGGCTGGCTGGTTGACACCCGTACCGGGCGGCGTCGGCCCGCTCACGATCGCAATGCTAATGGCGAATACGGTGAAGGCGGCGAAAACCAGGCGGGGAGTTCGGATGCTCTCCCGGGCTTAGCGGCTCGAACCGGGATCTTGGGTTGGCTTGAGCCCGAGTGCCTTTGCCCGTCGCTCGCGAATGCCAGCTCCCAGGAGGACAACTTGCTGAAAGTCGGACTCACCGGCGGGATCGCCTCCGGCAAGTCCGTGGTCGGAGAGATGTTCACCCAGTTGGGCGTGCATTTGATCCAGTCCGACAAGGTTGCCCATGAACTGATCGAGCCGGGCGGAGCGGTGTACGAGAAGGTGGTAGCGCAGTTCGGCAGCGACATTTTGAATCCGGACAGGACGATTAATCGGGCGCGATTGGCGGAGGCGGCATTTGGTGGAGCGGCGCCTTCGCGGATCGAGCAACTGAACCGCATCGTGCATCCGGCGGTCATCGAGCGGGAAAATGCGTGGATGGAAAGTCTTGGTCGCCGCGATCCCCATGCGATCGCCATGGTCGAGGCGGCGCTGATTCTCGAAGCGCGCGCGGCCGAGCGATTCGACCGATTGGTCGTGGTCACCTGCCGTCCTGAACAGCGAATCAGCCGCTGGGCCGCGCGGGTCGGTGTCGATATGGAAACCGCTTGCCGCGAGGTCACGCGGCGTGCGGCGGCGCAACTGCCGGAGGAAGAAAAGCTCAGAGCCGCCGATTACGTGGTCGATAATTCCGGCTCGCTCGAGGAGACCCGAAAACAGGTAGAGGCGATTTACCAGAAGCTGCGACAGCGAGAAGGGGAAAAGGCTTAGCCTGGAGGGTATCGAAAAACAGGGCGACACCACGGCCAAAGAGAATCCAGAATGCGCGAGAAGGCAACAACTTTATTTACAATCATTCTTGGAACCGTATCGCACGGTTGCCTGAGGAACGTACTTCTATGAAGCTGCTGCGGCCCGCTCTGATTGCTTTCGTCCTCGCCGGGGCGTTCTTTTATTTCACAACCTACCGCCCTGGTCACGAGGAAGTTGCGAAACGGACGGGACGTCCCGCTAAAATCGAAATCAGTGAGGCGGCAAGCGCCAACGAATCGCTGGATCCAGAAGAGCAGAACAACATCGCGGTCTATCGCAAGAATATTGCATCGGTCGTCAACATCACATCGCACGCCGTGACCTTCGATTTCTTCTACGGTTTGGTGCCCGCCGAGGGGCAAGGCTCCGGGTTCATCCTTGATAAGGATGGCCACATCCTCACCAACTATCACGTGGTCGCGGATGCGCCCCAGGTTGAAGTCACGTTGAATAATCGCAAGAAGTATCGGGCCACGATTGTGGGGACCGATCGAGCTCACGACCTGGCCGTGGTTCAGATCAAAGCGACCGACCTACAGCCCATGACGCTGGGAGATTCCACGCATTTGCAGGTCGGGCAAAAGGTCTATGCCATCGGCAATCCATTTGGGTTATCCGGGACACTGACGCGCGGTATCGTGAGCTCGATTCGCTCGGTGCGAGAACCCGACGGTCTCAAAATCGAGGAGGCCATCCAGACGGATGCCGCTATTAACCCGGGAAATTCTGGAGGACCTCTTCTCAATTGGCATGGCGAGGTAATCGGAATCAACACCATGATCGCCTCCAATGTCGGGCAAAGTGCCGGGATCGGATTTGCTATTCCTATTAATACCGCGAAAGCTGTGCTCAATGATCTGGTAACCTTGGGACGCGTACGCCGGCCAGCCCTGGGCGTAGCCACAATACCCATCGATCCCGATCTGGCCGAGCAGATGGGGTTGCCCGCCAACTACGGATTGCTGATCGTGCAGGTAGTTCCCGGCGGGGCTGCAGAACGCGCCGGGTTACGAGCCGGCAAGGAACGGGCCTACCTGGGAAATGATCAAATCATGATTGGTGGCGACCTGATTGTCGCGGTTGACGGCGAAGCCGTGGAAGACCAGCAGGACTTGGCGCAAATCATGAACAAGCATCGCGCGGGTGACACCGTCAAGGTAACCGTGTTTCGTGGCAAGCAGAAGTTGGATTTTAATGTAACTCTCGGCGAGGCCAGAGAGCAGGTGTAGGCAGGATCCTGCGATTCCCTTTCCTGCAGCATGGCAGCCGCTGCCCAGAATCACGTGGCAAAGGTCACCGGGTCTCCATCCGGCCATTCCTCTTAAGGCGTTAGAATCGGCGTGTATAAGGCTAGTCACCCCGCCAGCCCGCACTGCATCGTTCCCATGACGACATCCCTTGCGCCTCGAGGTGCATCCAACTGACTTCTATCCCAGCCCTAGAAAGGAGAACGTCAGTTTATGGGCAAGTGTGCGGCGATTTCGTTGGTGGGCCTTTTGTTTACGGTATGCGCGTGGGGGCAGTTGCCGAGCGGGAACGTGTTCTTCGGATATTCCTACACCCAGACAAATCTGACTCCAGGGCAGTCGACCAGCTTGAATGGATGGAACGGATCCATTGAAGGTCAGTTCTTGCCGCTGCTGGGCGTAGTGGCCGACTTCAGCGGACATTATGGCTCGCAAGACACGACGATTGATGGAGCAGACGGCAATGCGAATCTATCCGAATACAACTTCTTGTTCGGCCCGGAACTTTCCTTTAAGGTCTCCAGGATCCGCCCCTTTGTGCACGCGCTGATTGGTGGCGGACACATCAGCGCAAGCCTGACAGGAGTCTCTACTTCGAGCAGTTCGTTTGCGGATGCCTTAGGCGGCGGTCTCGACTATCGTTTCGCTCGCATTCTCGGTTGGCGCCTTCAACTGGAGGCGCTGCAAACTCGCTTCTTCAGCAGCTCGCAGACCAATGCACGTTTCTCCACCGGGATCGTGGTTCACTTCTGAAGACCGATCGAAGAATCTCGACGCTGGATCGTCCGGTGAAGAGGTAATCCTGACTTGAATGCTCCGTTGCCAGCACACTCAAGTTTGCTGGGTTGGATAACAACTTGATGGACATTTCGATCGATGGCTATCCACTTACGGGCGATAGCCGTTCCACCGGTGCGTACGAGCAACTCGAGCATCGCTCGAGAATATCGGGGACCTCGAACAGCGCCCGGTTGGAATAGGTGTTGACGTTGCGGCGAAGGTGGTCGAACGTCGGAGGCTCAAGCAACCGTTCGACGGCCGGCGCAATCGCTTGAAAGCTGGTGACCACCTCTCCGAAACCGCTCTCGCTTATCCATTGCGCGTTATAGCGCTCTTGAGGAAGTGTCTTGGCGTTCGACTCAACGATGACGGGCAGGTGAAACTGCAGAGCCTCGCTGATCGAGCCCGGACCCGGCTTGCCGATGAAGAAGTCGGCCAAAGACATGTAGTAGTCGACGTTGGTAACAAATCCCACCACCAGGATTCGATTTCTGGTCTTGAGCTGGTTCAGCCGAGCCGCCAGTTTCTGGTTGTGACCGCAAACCAAGATCAATTGCACGTCCACGCCGCTTCGGTCCAGTCTCTTGACAATGTCAACCATCACCTCTGACCCATGACCGCCGAACAGGACGATGCCGGTCGGACGACTGGCTTCTAGCCCGAGACGCACTCTTTCCTTAGCGGCGTCAACCGTTTTCCTCTCGTAGAACCTCGGCTTCAAAATCATTCCCGATGTTTGAAAAATGCGATCGGGCGGGTGCCCCATCGCCAAAGCTTGCTGGCGGGCATGCTCGGTTCCGACGATGATGTACTGGGATTCCGGCTCGATCCAGAAGCGTGGAGGGTAGTCCGCCAAATCCGTCAGCAGAGTGACAAAGGGCGTCGTGTCTTCCCGGCTCTTTCGGAGGCTGACGGCCAAGGCGCGATTGAAGTGCGGGATTACCGAAAGGACAAGGTCTGCGGGATGCTGCGACCAGTATTCTCGTAATACCTTGACTACGCGGGAATGTGACGCACGGATCACCGCCTGAAGCAGCACCAGAAGTTGCGGCGTAAATCGCGTCCAGCCTTTGCGCAGGATCAGATTGTAGGTGTCTTGAATTCGCACGCCAGTTGCTTGGCGCATGATATCGAGAGGATCGAGCAAATCTTGCAGGTTCAGCAGGGAAACATCCCAGGGAGACTCCTTGCGAGCCAGAATGTCCCGTAAGGCTTCGGCGGCGCTGCGGTGTCCTCCGCCGGCATGGTGGAAAACGATCGTCAGCTTACGCACGATTCACCTGGATGACCTATGGCGCCGCCTGCCAAGATGCTCATAGGTGAGGCGACAGTTCCGAATCGTAGTCCGCATCGAGGGCTGCAGAGTCAACCGGTGGCGCTTCCCCGGCCTGATCTCGGTATTCATGGGTAACAACCCCTTCCCGATCGATCGTGATGTACGCAGGAGTCGAGTCGACCCAGCCACCCGCATTGTAGTAGTGGACCCCATCCTTCTCGGCATGCATGGGTGCATGGGTATGCCCGCAGAAGATGCGGTCTGCCTTGCGTAGGCGGGCGTGGAAAAGCGCCCCAGCTGCCACCTGGGATGACATGCGCAACCATCGAGTGTTGAGGCGATCGATCAGGCGGGTAAATGGCTTCCCTTTCACGTCAAGCTTCTGTAATTGCAGGTAAAGAAGCGTCAGAAGCGTTCCCAGGTAGTTCGAGTGCAGTTTGGCCGCGATCAGACGATCGAATTGGTGGCCATGAATCGCAACATGCCGCAATCCTTGGTATTCCCACACATATTCCTGATAGACGCGAACTCCGACCAGATGCGACATGACATCGGCCAGACCGTGGTCGTGGTTTCCCTCGACCCAGACTACTTCTACGTTGCGTTTGGGGTTGGAGAGCTTGCGGATGTATCCAAGTACTTTCCAGTGTTCCTTGGTGAGCCGGCGGAAGTTTAGGTCAGCAAAGATGTCGCCTAGCAGGATCAGCCGCCGGAAGCGATTGTCCTTGAGCACGCGCGTGGCCTCGCGGGCGCGGCTCATTTCCGCCCCTAAATGCAGGTCGGAAAGAATCAGCGTGTCGTAAACCGGTGGATCCATGCCCCAATTTTAGTGCAACAATGTTAAGGGAGGATGAAAGGCTCAGGACAACGGGTTACGATGATAACTCACAAGATACCTGCCACAACGACTGGCATGGTCCCACCCGGGCCGAAAGGGTCGGTCGGCGCAACCCGTTCCGGGAGAAGATTAGGGACGGACCCGAGTTTTCGATCTTGCCTAGTACGCGTCCTAGGTGGATTTAGGCGGAACATACTGGTCTGGGGGGCGCACTCCTTCGCCAAAGAAGTATTGCTCCATTTGCTTGACGATTGCCTCCTGGTCCTCGGGGCGAGCGGGATTCAGACGGTATTCGTTTAAAAGCATCTTGCAGAAGTCGATCCACTGGTTCCAGGCTTGCTGCGAAATATTCTCATAAATCTTCCTTCCCAGTTCAGTGTCAAAGGGCGGTTCGTCAAGACCGGGCAATTGCCTCTGCAACTTAACGCAGAACACCATGTGCTCTGGCATACGATCCTCAGAAGTGAGTCACAAAAATTATCTCATACGATTGTTGCTCAGGTGACCGAGCCGTTGCTACCGCCTCGCCGAACAGAACACGTCATGATCGAGAGTGATTGTGTTTGCGGGCTGCGCCACCAACACGATGGAGACAACGGGCCGCCAACCCGATTGCAAGGAAGTACACCCCAGGGAAAATCGCTTCTTTCAGACGCCGCCTGACGGTGACGCCCTTGCGCTTCGCTGTCACTTCCCGTCGATCACATTGTGAAGAGGACTTGCACCTCCTAGCTGACGAACATGCTCCCCACACCAGCAGAAAGGCCGCACCATCGGGTGCGGCCAAAGCTTGAATCGAAGTGAAGTGAGCTTAGAAGCGGACGCGACCGCCAATCTCGATCTGACGGATGCCCCCGGGTTCTACCTGAGCTGAACCACCGCTCAGAGTACCGAATCCGCCCGGCTTTGATCCGGAGAACAGTCCGGTTCCGAAAAGACCGGTCGGGTCGAGGAATTGGTCATGGTTCAAGACATTAACGAAGGTGCCTGACAACTCCAAGCTAACCCTCTCCGCGAGTCTGATGTTCTTCCGGACGCTCAAATCGAGGTTCCAGTAGGGCAGACCAGGGAAACAGCCGATGCCGCAGTCTCTGGTGTCCAAGCCCAGAATCGGGTTGCGAAAGTCGTTGATGGCCGCGGGCCCGGCCGCAAAGATGTTGGGAAAGTTGCCAGGTTGCGCATAACGATGACCAGTCGTGACCGGACCGATCCTTAGCGGGTTCTCATTGCCGAAGTAGGAACTGTTATCCCCTGCCCCAAATTCCTGGCCGTCACCCGTCGACGTGAAGATCTCGTACGGGGATCCACTGCCTGCCGTGAACACGGGTGCTATCGTCCAGCCACCAAGGAGTCGCCCCATCCATCCGGACTGTCCGGTGAAGAAGGGGGGCTGATAAACGATGAAGAAGTTATACACGAACTTGCGGTTGAAGGTTTGGTAGCCATACATCTTCCCTATATCGAAGGCATCGTCCGGCGTGTATTCGCTGGTCGCCTGGACTAACGCCCCTGTGCCCAACGCCTTCGAATAGGTGAAGTTGGATTGCATCGTCACACCCTTCCAGTCAGCCATCCTAAGGGAGACGAAGCCACCGTTGTAGTTTCCCCAACCATAGCTGCCATTCACCGCCGGCCCTGAGGTCATCTGGGGGGAAGTGCCACCGATGGCCGGGTTGGTAGTGTTCATCATGGAAGAGCCGAAAACAAAACCTTGGCCGCTGGTACAAAGGGCGCAACTCGCGCCCGCATCCAAGTCGCTCCACAGGCTCCACACCTGAGCATTCGTGAGATAGCCACTGCCGCACGGGGTACCATTGCCGGTGGGAGCAGGGCCGCAGTTTGCGGCGGGGGCGCCCTCACGGGCAACCACAGCGGCCGTGCAACTAGCATAGCCCTTGCAGTAGGCCGGGGTCATAGCACGCTCGAAGAATGGTTGCGGCGTGACCGCATTCGCGTTCGCGGCGCAACCACCGCCCGCCAGTCCTGCTATGCCGCCACAGTATTCGAGCACGACGTTCTTATACGCTTGCTGAAACTGTTGCCCGCCTTTGGTCATCATGTAAGGCACGGCATTCAGGTTAATCGGCTGATACTCGTTCCTGATTCTCCTCCCGATGTAGCCCAGTTCCAGTACGGTTCTCTTCGCGAACTGCCGCTGCAGGGTAAGAGTAATGGAGTCAACCGAGTTGGGCCGGAAGTTCGGATCCAAGACCGAAGCGGTCGCAGATGAGATGCCATTGACTCCGGGGAAGTAAGGTTGAGGCAGAGTTGGCGAAGCGGCCGGGATTGGCGCAGTCAGGCCATCCGGGCCAATGCGGAAAGCCGTGGTTGGGCTGTTGGAGCCAGTCGCACCGCAGGTATGGTTGGCCAGGCCGGTCACGCAGTTCACCGGCTGAAGCAGGCCCGGCCCAAGCAAGGGCACCAGGACCAAGTCTACCCCGTTCAGTCGACCGTAGATGCGGCCATACCCGCCACGTAAGACGGTATCTTCATGGCCGAAGATTTTGCCCGCGGTTGAGTCGGCGTCGAAGTGTGGGCTCCACGCGGCAGCCACACGAGGACTGAATTCGCCGTAGAAGGGGTTATAGGGATACTTCAGTCCTTGGGAGGTGTTGCCCACCAGAGCAAAACCGATTTCGGGATTGTAGTTAAGGCCTTGCAGCGCAGCATTCTCGCGCTGCTTCAGATAGGCTGCACCCGAAATTGGCTGGCCGACGGAGGACACCAATTCCACCTGCTTGCCGTTTTGTTCTACCGGCGGCATCTCGAGCGTCCAGCCCAGTCCATAGGACAGGCTGAACGTCGGTTTCATGCGCCAGGTGTCGGTGAAGTAGACGTTGTAGAACGGAATTGTGCTCTTGTCGAAGGCCGGAGTGCCTAGAGGCTGCAACGCCAGATTGTTGCCAGCGCGCGTGTAGGCGACTTGCGCGACCGAGACGACGCCCAAGACAGCGGCGCTCAGGGAGCTGCAGTTAGTGATGAGGACGCCAGGTTGCGAGCAGAGCGGAATGTCGGATGAGAGCCCGGATCCCTTGGTTTGGTTGCCCAAGTCGTAAACGAGCTCGTTATTGATGCCTCCGCCGTTATCGGTGCGCTGATGATAGTCAAAATTGTGTTGGTATTGGCCACCAAACTGGAACAGGTGGTTGCCCTTCAAGAGCGAAAGATCATCGCGAAACAGCTGGTCGTGCCCATCCCAAAAACGGGTGCGTGTTTGCTGAGTATTCACGTTATAAGGGTTCAAGGCCTGAGTGTGACCGTCGCTCTGACCGGCGTAGATCTCGAGCGCTCCCGTCAGCCCGGGTAGCTGCGGGATATCTCCTGTCCGCTTCCATTGCCAGTAGTTGCGCAGCAGGCTGTAGTGGAAGTCATTAGTAAAGTTCGTGGTGATGTTAGTGGTCACACCGATCGACCACAAATATGCGGTTTGCGGCAGGCTCGACTGGGAAGCCGGCACGCCCAGCGTATCGCCGGGGAAGAAGCCGCCAATATCATACTGCGCATCCGCTGCCTGCGTGTACTTGAACCAGCGATAGCTGGTCATCAAATGCCACTTGGCCGAAAAATCGTGGTCGAGGCGTCCAACCGCGAACTGGCTGGTGGTGGGTTGAGCAAGGTTGGCAGAGAACCCGGCAATATTCCCGCCGCTCGGCAGGTCACATAGGCTTTGGGTGCATACAGCATTCGATTGCGGTTCGTATTTGTTCCATAGCTGCTGGACGGCGGGGCTGATCCCAACCCCACGTGGATCACAGGGTCCTACGCAGTTTGCATTGGCAGGGTAGGGCACGCCCTTATAGGTAACTGGAAACGGATTCAGATTGTAAATCTTCCCATCTTTGTCGTCCGTTAGCAGGCCGAGCCGCAATGCTGGCGAGGGCACGTTGTTAAAGATAGTTTCCGAGTTGGGGAAATTGAAACCTTCATAATTGCCAAAAAGGTAGGTCTTTCCGCCCCAGAGCTCTTTTGGAATAATCGGTCCGCCCAGCGCACCCCCATAACGACTGTAGTGGAAGCTTGGAAGTGGAACTTTGCTGAAGTTATTCTGCCAGGTGTTAGAAGACCAGTTGTTATCCTTGTAGTATTCGTATGCAGTTCCGTGCCACGCGTCGGTTCCGCGCTTGGTGACCACCTTCACTTCGGAACCCGCGGAACTGTTGAAATCGGCGGTTTGACCTGCAGTATTTACTTTGAATTCTTCGACGCTATCCTGGGGAGTCGGCAAAACTCCCGTCGCACCACCCGACCCGGTGCCGCCTGCGGCCGGCCCTACGCTGTTTTGGTTGGCAACACCGCCGGTCGGGTCGCCGGCATAGCTTTTGGTATAGACGTTCATGCTGCCGTCCATGTCGTTGCTGTTGTTGCCGCCATCGAGTGAAAAAGTACTTTGGTCGACGACCGCGCCCGCGACGGAGCCATCGGGGGCTACGCCCGGCTGCAACGCGATGAACGTGCTGACGTCGCGGCCCAGGCTGGGCAGACTGTCGATGGTGACATTCGTGATTGTGTTACCCACGGTAGCGTTCATGGTTTGCAGTTCGCTTTGGGCTGCGCTGACCTCAACCTCAACCGAAGTGCCGCCGACCTGTAGCGACGTATTAAAGGTGGCGGGCTGCCCAACAAGAATCTGGATACTGGCCTTGGTGGTCGCAAAGCCTTGCTTGCTGATGCTGACGCTGTAATTGGCGGGGGGAAGATCTACAAAGATGTAATGCCCCGCGGAGTTGGTTACGGTGTTTCGCGACGTTGAGGTAGCGACATCAGTCAGCGTGACCGCAGCTCCGTTCACGACGGCCCCGGATTGGTCGGTAACGGTGCCGCCCAGAGTACCGCTGTTCGTGGATTGCGCCCACAGCATCTGCGTACCCAAGCTGAGTGCGAACAGGAAAAGCAGGATCGTTTTGAAGTGACGCATCTCCTTTTGCTCCCTTCTACGCACAAAATCAGATTGTTGCGGTCGAACAAAACCTCCGACCACCTCCGGAAGAGCGCGTTACGCGCAATCCAAAGTGGCCTCGAAACTCTGCTCTTTACCCTGTTACTTTCTTAACTCTCGATACCAAGGCGAAAGAGAATGCACAAACTACAAGCCCCAGGGCACGGATTTCGACACCTGCCACCTGTACCACTGACTTATTTCCGCTACGATGAAATTGACCACGCCCAAGAAGTGCAAGCTCCCAAACCCCCAACTCTGAAGCTTGAAGCCTGACGTCGTGCAACTATACCCCCAAACACTCAATTGTCAAGTTCTGTTGATTTGTCTTCATCTTAGAGAGCTGGATTCGATTTTTCTATACCATTTCTTGGAGTGTTTGACACCGGACGGATATGGTTTCTTGTAGTTAGCCCAATGGGACAAAGACAGCCCTTGACAGCTAGAGCTCGAGCGGCAGCTGTACGGTGTGGTCAGTGAGTGCCGCCTTCGAGCGACTCCCAGACCCTCAAAAGCGTTCCAGGGCATGATGAAGCAGGCTTCAGAAAATGGTGGACCACTCTTACAGATTTCGAACCGCTTACTTCACCTGATGCTGTTGCTGGCAAGTCTTTCTACCACACTGTACACATCGCGCAGCCTGACCGCACCTTCAGGGTCGCTACCGTCAGGCAGACCTTTGGCAGCGGTATTAGCGTTCCCTCGTGAATATCGTCAGTTGCGAAATAGCCAAAGTCGAGGACGCGGTTCAGTTGGTCCGCATGACTCATAAAAACAGGTGTGCCGAGAGATGCCCCTTGTCTCCTCTTTGAGACAGTATTTCTTTGTGGTTAAATACCGGCCATATTCGCTTGGAGGGCGTGCCATGAAGATCGGATTTTCCCTTCCTAACATTGGGCCTATCGGCAGCGTGGAAGCGATCACAAAGGTTGCGCAGCGTGCCGAAGCTCTCGGTTACAACAGCCTCTGGACCATTGAACGCCTGCTCTGGCCACTGAAACTGCAGAGGCCCTATCCCGGTACACCGGATGGATCGCTGCCTGAAATTTACAAGCAAGTGCTCGACCCGTTGGAAGCGTTGACTTATGTCGCCGCCCAAACGAAAAAGATCAAGCTTGGCACCAGCGTGCTCGACATGCCCTACTACAACCCTGTCGTGCTGGCGCGACGTCTGACTACACTCGATGTGCTTTCGAACGGGCGGCTATGCGTAGGGTTGGGCCTGGGCTGGAGCAAGGATGAAATGGATGCAACAAACGCCGACATGACGAAACGTGGTGCGGTCGCGGATGAATTCTTGCCGCTGCTCAAAGCAATCTGGACTACGAATCCGGTCGAATTCCATGGCAGGTTTTTCAACGTCCCCAAGTCTTACATCAATCTCAAGCCAGTGCAGAAACCCCATCCCCCGATTGTCCTCGGAGCATTTGTCCCGGCTGCGCTCAAACGGTTGGCAAGGCTGGCGGACGGGTGGAATCCGGTGTTCCTTCCTGTGCCCGTTATGTCGGACATGTTTGGCAGCATCAAAAAACTGGCGCAAGAAGCGGGTCGCGACCCATCCGCGATAAGCTTGATCGTCCATGCAATCCTTGACATAACGGACAAGCCGCTCGGCAAGGACAGAGCGATCTTTTCGGGTTCGCCCGAACAAATCCGTGATGATGTCAAGGACTGCGCCAGAATCGGCGCCGATGAAGTCTTTGTCGATCCGGCGTTCGCCCCGGGAGGCCAGTCGCTCGACCGGTGGCTGTCTATCCTGGAGCAACTGCAGGAGATGAAGAACGTAAACTAAGTGCACCTCTGGTTGCGCTCTAAATCTTTCCCCATGCCGTGATTTGCACAGGGGTAATGCGCAGGACAGGAGCATCGTCAACCAGCATATCGGTGTCGTACTGAGGATACTTCTTTCTCAAGCGCTGAATAGCCCGCTCTTGTTCCGTTGCGTCGAAAACCAGTTCTGCCTGTCCTCGCACAAGTACGTACCACAGGCACGTCCAATCTTCGTCGTAGTGATCCACGAGTAATGCCACCTCGGGCGTCTTTTTTATGTTCTTCAGTCGTGCCAACTGGTCCGGAGCAACCCGCTTCGGTTTGCGATCAATCGCAGAGTAGAAAATCGATCCGTCGTAGGAAAAGCAGATGAAAACTAGGTGTGGTCTGCGCTCCGCATCCAGCGTCGCAAGCCGTGCCACTCTCGCAATCTCTAGCCTGGCGCGAATTTTTGACGAGATGAAAGGAAGATTATCAGGCATGGCAGAAAACAAAACATCACCCATTATTCTAGTCTTATCCGTTCACTACACGTGGCATCTCGGCGATTCTATTCTGTTTTCCGACATGTTGAACCGCAGGGATGGCAGACTGCTGCGCTGGGGCATATTTCCCGATGATTGCATTTCTCTCGAGAGACACCGTTCTTTGAACTGCGTATCGGATGGTTGTGGAACGCATTCGGGGAGTGGTTTTTCAATCACTTCCTGAGCCTCGAACATCGTCCGCAGTTATCGCTTCCTGGACGTGCTTTTGCACCCGGCAAAATATGTGCAGTCGAAGGCGCGCCGGAAGGACGCGAAGCCTACAACTGCTCGGCGGGTTGCTGCTGGTTGTCGGATTCCTCGCGATCGCACGCCAAGCACTCCAGGATTTTGCCCATTGATTCGTTGAGAAGGGCCGCTACGCAGCAACTACTTGATTGTCGCATTGAAACAAGACTTGCGCTTGAGATTGGCTGCTCCGGCGATCCATGCCAGGTAACCAAGCACGCCAACACTACGGAAGCGCTGGACGAGCTAGGATTGGGTTGCCAGAAAAGATTGTTGTGTGGGTGACCCTATGATCCATGCCAGATGGAGCCAATGGGCATAAGCACGCCGGCGTTAAACTAGGTTCGTGGAGAATTTGTGCAATGGCACAAGAACCGGAAACCACGCTGAGCGTGATCCGCAATAAACTCCAGGTGATTCTCGCGCAGGCGGAGCTTCGGCAGAATTCCAACCAATGTAATTCTTGTACCGTTGCCGTTTTCGACATCGTCAATGAGCTCCGTGCCCTAGAAGCATTTGTTGTAGAAGCTTCACGCGAGCGTCGAACCTGAGGTGACGGAACTTCGGATGGCGTTCGCTGACGGTGGGTCAAGCGCCGTCGATAACAACTTCCTCACCCTCTGCAAAGATGCCGACCCCGACATCCCCATCCTGACAGCTGGAAGTCATCGCGCATCCAAACTCGCGTCTTAGCCTGCTTTCGGCTCTCTTTCCTTCGGATGTTGGTAAGGATTTCCATTCGGTAGAGCATGGTTGGCTTATAGTTTCCATTCCGGTGGATGAAGAACACGGTAAGGGACTGCAACTTGTGGGCGGCCGTGAGGACTTGAACGGAACCAGTGTCTGCGGTTGGAGGCGAATGCCCGATTCACCGCATGACAAAACTGTAAGCGAAGTCCCAGTCCAAACAACGTCGCGGAGCATCGGCCCTTACCGTTTGATTCAGATGGTAGGCGCCGGCGGTATGGGCGAAGTGTGGCGGGCGGAACAAGAAGCTCCCCTTTTGTATTAATTGCTGAACTTTGTCTCCATTCCTTTCCTTACAGCCCGCCAGAGAAAACCGGGAGCTTGTGCTGGAAATCGCATGGCAGCGGCTTTCATCGCGAAAACGACACGGCGTGCAAGTACCAGTATTCAAGGGTGCGGATTGTTTGTTGGCCGGCCGACGATTGCTCTGCCTCATAGCAATGCCTGACGGCGTGGGGCGAGTCGAAAATAACATCGTTTGAAGATATGCTGGAATGGTTTTCAGAAAATGGTGGACTACTCTTACAGATTTTGAACCGCTTACTTGAACGGAAGCTGTTCCTGGCAAGTCTCCCGAGCAGACCGTACTCACACGCGTCAGCATGACCGTACCTCAGTCAGATGGGTCGCACCGGCCAGGTAGACCCTTGGCCGGCGGGGTTGAGCGCCAACTTTTTGTTTTCGACACTTGTCGCTGAACCGGGGTTTCTGCTCTGGTATTACCTGTCAATCCGAAAAAAACCATGAAAACCCAGCAGGTTACAGGGACTCCTCAGCTTCCAAGAATATTTTTTAGCCCTAGATGATCAAATTCGGTGCGCTTTTGCGCTGTTAGAGACAGGAAAGAACTCCCGAAGGCTGGACACTCCTCCATGAGAGTTCAGGCGCTAACCCCTATGTCAGCTAGGAGAAAACCTAATGGCGGCTAACCCGAGTATTGCCAACGTATGCTTAATTCCAGATTCAGAGCAGGCCATTCCAGAAGGCGGCGAACCGACATTGAAGAGTCTGCTCACACGAGGCGAAGAAATGTTGCGCAGGGCTTTTGGTGATGACGAGAAAACAGTTGCGAATTCTCTCCGCGGACTGTGACCGCAGGACGGAGAAATTTCGCACCAAACACAGTGCGGGATGTTCGCTCAGTCCCGAGAGGAGGAAGTGTTGAATGACGTACTTTGATTGCTTGGTAGTTGGGTCGTGGATGCGGGTCGCGCTCTGCTGATTCAAGTTGTCCAAAAACCTATAAGGCTTAGACGCATGCCGTAGCACCAGTAGTTTTGAGAGAACTTGTTTCGGAGCCTTGTCGTCATTTGCTTGCCGTTTCCGATTTTATGATTCACCGGAACTCTGGCCAGGCCGACGTTCTTCACTCCAAAAATTAAGAGCTGCGCTTTAATGCCGGCAGAAAAGAGAATCTTATGTCCCGTAACGTTCGTTTCGTAAAAACATCTAAACTTCTGTGGCACACCTACACTGTCATTCTCGTTCTGGCTCTAATCCTTCCAAAGCCAACCAGAGCACAGACCGATAACACCTCATACGGCACCGGGGCACTCGCTAGCGACACCAGCGGCAGCAACAATTCGGCGTTTGGATTTGATGCGCTCAATGCCAACACAACCGGCGTCGATAACGTGGCCAGCGGTTATCTAGCCCTTTTTAGCAACCAGGTTGGCATTGGCAACACCGCTACCGGTGGTAAAGCGCTCTATAGCAATACAGCATCCTACAATACAGCGAACGGTTACGGAGCGCTCTACATTAACACTACCGGCGGCGATAACACCGCCGATGGTTTCAAGGCGCTTCTGAATAACTCGACGGGCAGTTGGAATACGGCCGAAGGTTATGAAGCCCTATATTCCAATACAACATGGAACAACAACACGGCCATCGGCTATCAGGCGCTCTACTCCAGCAACAGCGGGGGCGGCAACACCGCCAGCGGCTCCCAAGCGCTCTTCAGCAACAGGGGCCACGCCAATACCGCCAGCGGCCACCAGGCGCTCTACAGCAACACCACGGGCATCGAAAATACCGCCGTTGGCTTTAACGCGCTCCTGTCCAACACCACGGGTAGCGACCTCACATGTGTCGGTTATGACTGCACCGCCTCCGCCGACGCTCTCACCAATGCCACGGCCATAGGGGCCCACGCCGTTGTCGAGCAGAGTAACTCCCTGGTTTTGGGAGGCACCAACCAGCATGCCGTCATGGTGGGCATTGGCACGACGACGCCGTCTAATGTCCTCACCATCGGTCGAGGCACAGGCCACCCGGTAAGCGATAGCTGGGAAACCTACAGTTCGCGGCGTTGGAAGAAAAACATTCATCCGCTCGAGAACGCGCTCAGCAAGGTCGAGCAGCTACGGGGTGTCTCCTACGACCTGAAGGACTCGGGCAAGCACGAGATCGGCGTGATTGCCGAGGAAGTAGGTGAGGTAGTGCCGGAAGTGGTCAGCTATGAAAAGAACAGCAAAGATGCAACCGGAGTGGATTACAGCCGATTGACGGCATTGCTGATCGAGGCCGTAAAACAGCAGCAGAAGCAGATTGTCGCACAGCAAAATTTGATTCGCACACAGCAGCGGATGACGAGAGCACAGCAAATGGAAATCAGCACTCAGCGGACCTTGATGACCGCCCAGCAGAAGGAGATTGCGGGTCTAAGCCGTAAGGTTGGCCTGTTAGCAGTCAGCCTACGCACAGCCGGTTACCGCGACACGCCCTCTGTTCTCGCGTCTCAGGTGAAGACCGAGGAAATTGCTGAGGCTGCCACACACTGAACCCTGTAGCCCCCAGGTGGCACGGCAGGAAGGCATCCGGCTCACTCCAATGAGCGGGATGCCTTTTGTATTAACTGCTGACTGTCTCCATTCCTTACAGCCCGCCAGAGAAAACCGTGAGCTTGTGCTGGAAATCGCATGGCAGCGGCTTTCATCGCGAAAACTACACGGCGTGCAAGTACCAGTATTCAAGGGTGCGAATTGTTTGTTGGCCAGCCGACGATTGTTCTGCCTCATAGCAATGCCTGACGGCGTGGGGCGAGTCGAAAATAACATCGTTTGAAGATATGCTGGAACGGTTTTCAGAAAATGGTGGGCCCTCCCAGGATTTGAACCTGGGATCAATGGATTATGAGTTCTTAAGAAGGCGGACGGAAGTGATTTGCGACGGTCTATGACAATTCACTATCGTCTTCAGTCTGCCAACACTTAGCAGCCGTTCTCGCTCTCTCTCACCTGCTACCGTTTGCTATGGTTCTTTATGGAGAGGGGGCACAAAAGTGGGCACAGTCAGCTGGGGTGAACCCCTCGGTTGAGACAAAATCCAATTGGCCCCCAGCGCAGGCGCTTTTTTCGCGGCCCCCCCTCATGCAAGGTCAAGCACCCCCGTCTTTCCATGCGGCGCAACACTCGCGCAGGCGGGCGACCTCACAGGTTCGGTTCCCGGATTCTACCTAAGCGGCTTAGGTCGGCGGCGGCATCACGCGATGGATCAGCCAGGCCCGAATGAAAGGACTTTCCATATATTGCTTGCAGGCGAAACAGAGATACAATGGCTGCCGTTCTAGCGGTAAAAAAGGCATTCCGGCTAACTACTCCGAGATTACTATGCGAAATTTCGTCTGCTGGCTCGTCATTGCGGTGATTATTCTGCCAGCCGTCGCCGCTGCCGCTTCGCCTGAACTCGAGGCGCGTCGCAAGGCATTAAACGATCTTCTGCAGGAACAGTGGGAATAACGATGCGCGCCAACCCGCTTTACGCTTCGTTTCTCGGCGACAAGCGCTACAACGACCAGCTTGACGACTTCTCACAGAAGCATATCGATGAAGACCTTGAGCAGACACGGCAATTTCTGGTTTGTTTTCAAGCCATCGACACGACCGGTTTCCCCGATCAGGAAGTTCTCAACAAGCAGCTAATGGTTCGCGATTTGAAGATGACGCCGGAGGGTGCGCGTTTCAAACCGTGGGAAATGCCGGTCGATCAACAAAATGGCGTTCACATCCAATTGCCCGCGCTGGTAAATGTGCTCGCCTTCGACAGCGTCAAAGATTACGAAGACTACATCGCAAGGCTCAAACAAATGCCGCGGCTCTTTGGCCAAGTCGAAATCCAGATGCGCAAGGGGATAGCCGAAAATTGGATGCCGCCGAAGGGCGTGCTTGGCGAAGTCGTTAAGCAGGCAAACGAACTCGCTACTACACCAGCAGACAAGAATCCTTTCGCGCAACCATTCAACAGGTTTCCCGATGCGATTTCAGAAGCCGATCGCAAGCGCCTTCGCGAAACGGGACTCCGAATCATTCACGATTCGATCCTGCCTACTTATGCCAAGTTCACCACGTTTGTCCGCAATGAATACGAACCGAAAGGCCGCCCCGAACCGGGCGTTTGGTTTCCTCCCAATGGTGACGAGTACTATGCGTTCCGGGTAAGAGAGTCCACGACCACAGATTTCATGCCGGAAGAGATTCATCAGCTCGGGTTGGCGCAGGTAAAGGCCATCGAAGAAAAGTTTCGCGAATTGTTTTGGCCTATCGGCCTAGGAACTGATTGCTGGCTCCGTAGCGACAAAAGAATGTTCTTGCCCTCGCCTCGCCGCCCGGAGTGCCAGCGCCTGCCTGTGATCTCTATCCGATCCGATAGCCACGTCTCACCGCTGGATAGGCTTTCGGTCCTTCTATCGCACAGAGGCGAGCTGCTTGTGCTGCAACGTTACCGATAAGTTGTTGTAATCGCTTATATTCCGCCTTGCCTCTGGGTTGGTGCGCCTTTTGGCGCGGTAGATGCTTTTGGAGAAGGCGTGGGACAGAAACGGTTTGTATGAGTCCTCATAATTCGACAGAGAGGAGAACGAAAATGAAAATGAAAACGCTTTTCAAAGTAAAGTCACGACTCGCTTTGCTGCTCGCGCTGCTGACCCCGGCATCTGGTTTCGCTGCGAACTACTGCATCGCAACCAATGGCGGATTTGGCCACGGCGGCACAACCTTCATCGGACCGAGCTTTGCAGTACCGTCGGAGGGCAAATGCACTCCGTGGACAGGTTTTACAAAGACTGCCACCACCGTCATCGTGACGACTTACGGTACCGGCTGCCTTTCGAGCGATGGAACGGCACTCACAGTGGCCGTTTCCAGCGCCGACCCAAATTGGTTCGGTACCGGTGCCAACAACATCGGATTGGATTACATCCAGTTGACGCGGGGCAACGCGACCGAATCGTTCACCACCGGCTATGATCAGGGAGCCTTCGGCGGGAACGCGGAAGTGGTGAGTTGCACTTCCAGCCTGTTGCATCTCCCTTCGAGCCACGACTGAAGGACAAAACGATGCGCCGCCGGAGTTGAAAGTAAGCCAAGAGACTCCGCTGCCAATGGTAGCGACGGCATAACGGAACGACGGACGGAAAAGCGAATCGCCGACTTTCGACGGCCCGAGAAACCTACCGTAAGTTGTTAAGGCTTCGAGGTGCTCGGTACATCGAAGCCGTATCGCTTAAGGGTGTCGGCAACCGCAGTCGTTTTGATAAATGACAAGAATTGTCCTGCGGTCTCTTTGTTTCTTGAGGAGCTTAGGATGACGCATGCCTGCTCAATTGACGGGTATTCGCTAGGGGGAATCTCAACGTAACGTCCTTGATCTTTCATGTTGGGAGACAATGCCAGCGACAGTGCCACTATGCCCACATCAGCCGATCCAGAGACAACGAAAGACGCAGTCTGGGAGATATTCTCGCCAAGCACAAACTTGTCTTTCACTTTGTCGTAGACGCCCTCCTTTTTCATCGCCGCGACCGCGGCTTGCCCATATGGCGCATGTTGCGGATTCGCCACGGCGATCTTCGCGATCGAGGGGTTCAGCAAGGATTGCAAGCCAGAACTCAAATCGAGCTTCGAGTCCTTGGGCACCCAGACCACAATTCGTCCCCGGGCGTACTGGTAATAACTCCCCGGTTCGGTCAGCCCAGCCGCTTCGAGCTTCTTGGGGTAATCGAGATTAGCGGAGAAAAACATGTCAAACGGTGCGCCGTTCTGAAGCTGCTGAAAGAAGTTGCCTGACGAGCCGAAAACTAGCTCCACGCTTTTGCCCGTTTCCTTCTGGAACCCACCAGCCACATCTTGCATCGCAAACTGAAGATCTGCCGCCGCAGCAACTCTGATCTCTTGGGCTAGGCATGGTCGACAAAGGAGTAGTGCCCAGCATGCAAAGTGGATGTGTCTTCCGATCTTCATGCGTTCTCTCCTCCCGTCTATAATGACCAAACGACAATTTCAGCGAGAAACAAGCTCCGTGGCACAATCGAAGAGGTCCAGTTGGGCGACGTCATGGCTCATGTGGTCGTACGCGTGGGGGACAACCTGATCGAAAGCGCTATCACCCGACGCAGTGCAGACGAATTGAAACTCAAAAAGGGCGACACTGTCGTTGCCGTGGTTAAAGCTACAGAAGTCATGATCCAAAAGGACTGACTACTGCACATCTGTGATCTTCAAAGCGGTGACCTGCCGTACCCAGCGCGCCATCCTCTTTTCATCAGGAATTACGATTCGGTAGGGACCGGCATTGGCATCTAGTGGTTTCCCGTCTTGCAGGAAGGCGAGGATGATCTGTTTTGTCACTGAAGTCCGGGTCAATCTCAGGCAGCGCAATCACTACACGGTAACCATCGGCAGCTTCCACTAGCAGACATGAAGCTAACCGCTTGCCTTTTAAGGAGTGTCCGAATTCCACCCCCGCTTTTTCCAGGAGAGGCTTGAGCGCAACTCCTTCAACGGCAGCGGAAGTCTCCGAGGTGTGGGTCGTGACCTTAACATGCGCCAAGGATTCGATGTCCGCCTTCGTAAAGACGGTCTGTTTCCCGACTTCCGGTTGAATTGTGAGCTGCTGACATTGCACCAGCACCGCGTCCAACGTCAGAGCCACTAGCGCGAGGTAGAAGGGCAGAATCTTCTTCATGTTCAAACCCGCAAGATCATTACTTCCGTCGCTTTTATGAGTGCAGCGGCAGTCTGTCCCGGCTTTAGCTGCATTTCGCGGGCAGAGTGCGCAGTGATAATCGAGATGATCTGCTGATTTCCGATTGAAATGCTTACCTCCGCCATCAATCCGCTGATCTGTACGGAGTCTATTCGTCCGACTAGCTGGTTTCGACCACTCACGCGCTGGATCTCCGCTTTGCGTTCCTGCTTCGTTTTACCTCGGATTCTGAAAAGCAATCTGTCCACTTCGCGCTGCGGGATGCGGTGGTGTCCTCCAGCGGTCTGGGCGCTTTGAATCTTCTTTTTATAAATCCACTGCTTAATCGTCGGAAAGCTGATCCCCAGTTGCAAGGCCGCGTCCCGCAGCTTGAGTAGCCCTCCACCATTGAGCCCGGATTTGCGCTTCTTCTGCATCGAGGTGAAATCGTGCCCTCAACAAGTTTCTGGGGATGGTCTCGCGCAGCGACATCAGTATAGCCTATATTCACAGGGAAAATATTCTAAACCGCATATTCTTGGACAAGAGAAGCGTATGTCGTGTACACTTGCCGCTTCTGTCCCAAATGAGTAAGTTTTCGAGGTCGAAAATGCGCAAGGCTTGCCTGTTTATCCCAGCAGTTGGTTTTTTGCTTTCGTCATCCTTGGCGTGGGCCCAAACGGGAGCGAGCCTTTCCGGCGTGGTGACGGACCAAACCGGCGCAGCCCTTCGCGATGTCGCGGTGACAATCAAGAACGTTGATACAGGTGCAACACGCACGAGCAAAACCGACGGCGTGGGGCACTTTCAGGAGTCCGGCCTGCCTGCGGGGCACTTCGAGATACATGCGGCAAAACAAGGGTTCGCCGATGAAACGCGCACCGGAATCAGCTTGGCGGTTGGCCAGGACGCCACGGTCGACATTAAGATGCAGCGAAGCA
>Ga0187778_10000856_pt1 | contig 21831 bp, 18 predicted proteins | sample 1015_Q2_SP5_20_M_FD_132418 | JGI IMG/M metagenome (GOLD analysis project Ga0187778, IMG submission 132418) | Tropical peat soil microbial communities from peatlands in Department of Meta, Colombia - 1015_Q2_SP5_20_MG | ecosystem: Environmental > Terrestrial > Soil > Wetlands > Peat | place...
CCGGCCGAACCGAACATTCTCGTGGCAGCGGCCGCTCTGGATCAGAAGAGCGCATTGCCGGACGACTGGCACGCTGCCGTCGAAGCGTATCGACCGCTCCTGGCTCAAGCGCGGGACAGGCATGTTGGCGTCATGGTCCTGCCGGAAGAGATCGCCTTGGTATCCGCTGATGACCTGCAGGCAATCCAGGCGGATCTAGGGAGTCTGGCTCGACTTTCGGAGATGAGCCTTGCGGTTGGATTCCGGGTCGCCGATGCGACGAAGTTGCGCAATGTCCTGCTCTTGTTCACCCCCGATGGCCGCGCCCTGAGCTATGACAAACAGCACCTGATTCCGGGCCTCGAGTTCCCGAGAATCACCCCTGGCACCAGTCCCGCGCTGATTGCGGAGGTTGGCGGACATCGTCTCGGCGGGGCGATCTGCAAGGACTTTGATTTTGTCGATGTAAGTCGCAGCCTGGGCGCAGGTCGTGCGGGTCTGGTGTTGGCTCCTGCCTGGGACTTCCGAGAGGACGGCTGGCTTCATGGTCGCATGGCCATGCTTCGGGGCGTCGAGGGCGGCTTTACTCTTGTACGCGCCGCTCGCGAAGGCACAATGAGCGTCAGTGACCGCTATGGACGCGTGCTGGCAGAGGCGCCCAGCGGACCGACGGCCCCATTGCTCGTGACTCAGGCACCCGTGCCAACGTCCGGACCGACGGTCTATTCGCAGGTGGGAGACGTATTCGGCTGGGCTTGCGTCGGGCTACTCCTGCTCCTGATGGCAAGTGCACTCTCGTCACAGCACCGCAAGGTGTGACCATGTAATGCGACTTGCCGCTTCGGTGCTTTCCGACTTATGGTTTGCAGGATAGTGCGTCTTTCATAAGGGGCGAGTGATGGCGGCTCTCGCGGTAGTGACCGGGGCATCTTCGGGGATCGGCCGCAGCTATGCGGAGCGGCTGGCTTCCGACGGAATGGACCTTGTGCTGATCGCTCGGCGAGCCGATCGGCTGAACGAACTCGAGCGCGAACTCGCCGACCGTGGCGTCAAAGTGAGGAGTGTCGTCGCTGACCTGGGCCGTGCAGAGGACTTGCAGCGGGTGACCGAGCAGATCGAGCCGCTGCCAGTCGATTTGCTCATAAACAATGCCGGGCTCGCTCACTATATGCCATTCGCGCAGCTCCCAGCGGAGCGTGCCCGAGAGCTCGTCGATGTCAACGCCCTCGCGCCGGTGCTGCTGACTCGCGCCGTGGTGCCGGGGATGCTCGGGCGAGGCCGCGGCAGCATTATCAACGTGGCTTCACTGCTGGCATTCAGTGGTGCCGCTCGGGCTCCGTTCCTGCCGCAGCGTGCGCTCTACGCCGCCACCAAGGCGTTCCTCGTAACGTTTGCGGAGATTCTTGCGGCCGAACTTGTCGGTACCGGCGTCAAGGTGCAGGTCGTGTGCCCAGGGGTCGTGCGTAGCGAATTTCATTCCCGCCAGGGTATCGACATGAGCAAGGTGCCGCGCATGGAGCCGGACCAGATCGTCTCGGCAAGTCTGTCAGACCTTGAGCGCGGTGTGGTCGTGTCCATTCCGGCACTGCCCGATGAATCGGGGAAGACGCGCCTCGACGAGGCTGCATCCGCGTTACTGGCGGTCGCCCGCAACACAGAGCTGCCGCTGCGCTACCGCGATGGCTAGGAAAGCTCTTGCCGGCAACCCTTGCTCAAGCGGACCGCTTGTCGCAGCGCTGATTCGGGTGGCTGGCGCCACTCGATTCATGGGTAGACTCGAGCCGATGGGATGAGGAGCCCACGCGCGCGACAAGCCGCCGTTGGATCGCCCGGCCGGCATGCGGGCTCGCGCGGCGCCGAGGCGTGAATCGTGTTTCTGGACTCAGGTGCGCTTGTGCGTCGGCGGGGTCGCCGTTCCTTCGGCGGGACTCACCGTCACCGGAAAGAGCTCCGGCGAACCGCGAATGAGCGCTGCCACACGAGCCGCGTCATCGCTGCGGCGGGCGCGGCGCCACAGACGGTGCGCGAGCATTGCGATCACGCCGAACGTGACGTGCTTGTCGCTGGGGACGAGCGCCATGGCACGCTCTGCTTCGGCCGCGGCTTTCTCGTAGAGCACCTCGGCCTTCCGCGGATCGCCGAGACGGAGCAGGCTGCGCGCAGCCGCCGCGAGCTTGGTGCTCCGTTCGTGATGTTCAAGCCACGTCATGCAATTCCTCCTCCGCGCTCGATGCAACCAGACTGCATCATATCCCGACCGCGGATAAGACTTTAGGCAGACGGGCTATATCCAGGTGCCCCGAAGTTTGAGTCTTGCCCTGCGATCGTACGGCGGGTGATTTGTGCAGTGCAATGGAATATTCACCTTTGCCGGCTGCCGAGCGACGTGCGGCTTCATGTCCCGGCACGACAGCGGCGTCGAAAGTCCGCCTCCCGCCATGCGGCGCGCTAACCAACGACGCAAGGCGGAGCGCTTCGTCTTTCACGCGCTTAGCGCCGGCAGCCGTTGAGAAACAGGTTCACCACGTCGCTCGCCCAGGCGTCGATCTCGGGGGGCGTCATCGGCGCGCCGAATCCCATGGCGCGGCGCTGCGGCAGCGCGATGATCATGTAAAGAAACTGCTGCGCCGCGAATGTCGGGTTGTCGAGCGCAAGCTTTCCCGCTTGAGCTTCGCGCTCGAGGATACCGGCGATGAACCGGATCGCTTCCTTGCTCACTCCGCGCTCGGCCACCAGCGCGGCAAGCTTCGGGAACTTTCCCGACTCCGCGACCAACATCCGATTCAGTGCGATGGCCTGGGGCGAGAGCGCTGCGCGCAGGATGAGCCCTGCCATCCGCCGCAGGATTTCCTCGAGACTGCCCTCGAGCATCGGGAAATCGGCGGGCGGACGCAAGCGGTCGATGATGCGATGGACGACTGCGACGAAGATCTCGGGTTTGTCGCGGAAGCGATGGTAGAAGGTGCGTTTGGAGATTCGCGCCCGTCGCGCGACCTCTTCAATGCTCGTAGCACCGTACCCGTGCGCCATGAACAGGCGCGTCGCGACGTCGAGAATCCGCTCGCCGAGTTGCTGCGCCTGGGCTCGCGACGGGCGACCGCCGCGGCGCGGGGAGGGAGGTGTCTTGCCCGGGTGATCCGGTGGCCGACGGCGCCGTCTCGGAGGCGTCATCGCGCCCGGCATCAACCGCCGCGGTCGTACGGGTAGGTCGCGACGGGCGCAGGCGGCGCGGGATAGTAGCCCTGGGGCGCCGGGTAGGCCGGAGGGGTGTAGTAAGCACGCGCCGGCGGCCCGTAGTAGTAGACACGCGGAGGCGGGGCGTAATAAGCACGTGCCGGCGGACCGTAATACCCCGATGGCGCATAGGTTACGGGTGGGCCGTACGCTGGCGGAGCATAATAAGCCGGCGGTGGAGCGCCGTACGTGGGAGTCGGCGCGTAATACGGCGGATTCGCTGCCGCCGCGACCGCGGCAATGGGTGCGGTGACGATCGCCGCCGCGGTGTTGACGACCAAAGCTGCGGTGCCGGCGACGGCCGCGGCGAGGCCGTATACCGGCCACCAGCAGCCGTGGCACCCGCCGCCATGGCCCCAGTGCCCTCCTCCATGCTGATCGGCAAGAGCCGACGAGGCCGGCGCAAGAGCAAGAACGAGACAGACAACAGCGCTGAACGCAGCGGCTTTGGCACGGTTCATGGTGTGCTCCCGGAACTGCCGATATGGCGCGACTACGCTAGCACGTTCCGAAACAAAACGCAACGGTAGCGTATCATATTCAGCCAGCAAGTCGCCGGACCAACCGGCATGCTTGATCGGCAGCCCGCAGCCGCTCTAACCCTTGCCCATGCGGCTGACCAGTGCTTGCAGCCGCGCGTTCATCTCCTCTGCGGCCAGATGTGCCGGCCACCCGTGGCCGGGCAGGAGCCACTCGAAGCGATAATCGGCGAGCTTGGCAAGCGATGCGGTGAGCGCACTCCAGGAATACCAGCATGCATCGCGAAAAGCGACGAGGTCTTGCGCTCTCATACTCCAGGCGAGCGAGTCGCCGGCGAAGAGCACGCGATCGTCGAGCAGGTACACGACGCTGCCACGGGTGTGTCCGGGCACCGGGATTGCGACGAGGCCCGGCGCGATCGTGCGCGCAGACTCGCCCTCGAGGAGGTCGGTTGCATACGGCGCGGCGGACCGATCGTCGTGATGGATCCAAACGCGCGCGCCGAACCGCTCGGCGTATTTTCCCGCGTCGGCAACGTCGTCCTGGTGCGAGAGGAGTATGTGGGCGATGCCGCCGCCATCCTCGAACCACTTCACGAGCTCCGCCGCAAAGCGCGGCGAATCGACCAGGAGATTGCCGCTCGGGCGTGCGGCGAAGTAGGAGTTTGCCCCGAAGGACGAGCGCGCGTTGAACCCGCAGCGCCACACTCCCTCGGTTAGCTCCTGCGGAAAGATGGTGACTTGCGGGCGCGGCTGCTTCTTTTCGCTGCGTACCGAGGCGGTCGGACACACGAGCACCGCGCGCCAGGTTGCAAGCCGCTCCTCGGGTGTCGTCGGCTGCCGCGCGAACACGCTCTTGCCGTTTCGCTCGACGATGAGACCAGGCGCCACATGACGCGATGCCCCGCAGTCGATGCATGCGGTATCGACGTACCAGTTGCCGCGTGCCGAGTCGGGATTGCGGGTCGGCTTCACTGCCTACTACTTTCTTCCCGGGCGCTGGACAGAAGGGCGACTTTCGACCGAGTTTCCGTCCTTGGCAAACGAGCCAGGAGGCAGACGCCTGCGCCGGCGTCCCCTGCCGCTAGTCGGCAGCCGTCAACCGCTGACGATCGCCTGCAACCGCGCGCAGCGCCTCATCGAGATGGCTCACGGTTCGCTCGATGTGCCCGAGTTTCTCCAGGCCGAACAGGCCGATGCGGAAGGTCCTGAAGTCTGCTCCCTCATCGCATTGCAAGGGCACGCCAGCCGCAGTCTGCAGGCCGAGCGCGATGAAAGTCTTACCGGTGTGCAAGCCGACATCGTCGGTGTAGCTCACCACCACGCAGGGGGCCTTGAAACCTGGCGCCGCGACGCTCACGTAGCCGCGTCCCTCGAGCAATGCACGCACGGCGCCGCCGAGTCTTTCCTGCTCGGAACGCAGCTTCGCGAAGCCGCGTGCGCGCGTCTCGAGCATCGCGTCGCGTGTGCGCGCAAGGGCGTCTGTAGGCATCGTCGTGTGGTAGATGTGCGAGCCCCCTTCGTAGGCTTCCATGACCTGCAGCCATTTCTTGAGGTCGGCGGCGAAGCTCGTGCTCGTCGTGGCTTCGATCCGGGCACGCGCGGAATCCGAGAGCATCACAAAGGAGCAGCAAGGCGATCCGCTCCAGCCCTTCTGGGGTGCGCTTATGAGCACGTCCACACCGGTAGACCTCATGTCGACCCACATGGCGCCCGAGGCGATGCAGTCGAGAACCAGCATGCCGCCTCCTTCGTGCACAGCGTCGGCCATGGCGCACAGGTAGTCGTCGGGGAGGATCATCCCGGCAGCCGTTTCCACGTGCGGGGCGAACACGAGCGCCGGTTTCTCGGCTCGGATCGTGGCCACGACGTCGCCAATCGGCGGCGGCGCGAACGGCTCCTGCGCGCCGGGCTTCGCGCGGCGGGCTTTGAGCACCGTGCAGGACGACGGGATTCGCCCCATCTCGAAGATCTGGGACCAGCGGAAGCTGAACCAGCCGTTGCGAATGACGAGGCAATGCCGATTTGTGGCAAACTGCCGCGCCACCGCCTCCATGCCGAACGTACCGCTGCCCGGCACGACCACCGCCGAGCGTGCGCCATAGGCCTCTTTGAGCACGCCGGAGACGTCTCGCATCACGCGTTGAAACTTCTGCGACATGTGGTTCAGCGCGCGGTCGGTGTAGACCACGGAGAATTCGAGCAGACCGTCGGGATCGACGTTCGGGAGCAGGCCGGGCATGTGAGACTCCGGATGGACGAGCCGAAAAGCAGGGGAAGGCGCTAGCTTACCATCGGCCGCGAAAGAGCGCAGTTTGAATCGCTCCTGTCGATTCCAGTTGCTACGTCCTGCGAAGGGCACTCGTGGGAGAACCGCGAACGTCGGTTGACTTCGCTCGACCAAGTCCGGTAACGTTCCCTGCCACCTAAGACCGCGTGCCCAACGGCGGCAAAATCCCAGCGGAGGAATCGCCATGAAGCTCTTCACCGGCCTGAGTCGCCACGCGCACAAAGCGGTTCCCCTGCTCTGTGGCCTCGCGTGCCTGCTCGGACTGCCGGCTCTCGCCGCAGAGCCGCTGAACGTCTACTCGATCTGGCCGGAGAACTGGGCGCGGCCGATGTTCGAGGAATTCGAAAAGGCGTCCGGCATCAAGGTCAACTTCGTGCGCTTCTCCTCCGGCGAGGCGCTGGCCCGCGTCATCGCGGAGAAGAACAATCCGCGCGTCGACGTCCTCTTCGGCGGTCCCGTCGAGACCTTCGCCGCAGGCGTTTCCGAAGGCGTGTTCGAGCCGTACAAGCCCGCCTCCTTCGCCAAGCTGCCGGCGCGCTTCAAGCAAGCCGACGGGCAATGGATCGCCATCGCCGACGACCCGCTGGTGTTCATGACCAACGACAAGTTCCTCAAGGAGAACAACCTCAAGGCACCGACATCGTGGAACGATCTGCTCAACCCGGCGTACAAGAACATGCTGCAGATGGCCGATGCGCGGACCTCGGGCACGGCGGTGACGCGGATATTCTCCATTCTCGAGGTCAATGGCCGTGACGAGACCAAAGCGTTCGACTACATGAAGAAGCTGCGGCCGCAGGTGCAGCTGTACACCAAGAGCGGCGGCGGCGGCACGCTGCCGGTGGGGTTGGGTCAGGCGGGCGGCGGCATCTTCTTCATCGTCGACGCGCTCGACACCAAGGCCAAGGGGTACGAGGTTACCATCAGCTTTCCGAAGGAGGGCATCGGCACCGCGGCCGAAGGGATTGCGCTGATCAAGGGCGGGAAGAACCCTGACGGAGCCAAGAAGCTCATCGACTGGGCAACCTCGCCGTCGATGCAGAATCTTTTCGCCAAGTACAAGATCAACTTCGTTCCGGCCAATCCCGACGTGACGATCGAGCCAAGCCTTGCGGAAGTGCTGAAGGGAGCAAAGATCTTCCCCATCGACGCCGATTACGCCGGAGCCAACCGCAAGCGCATCGTCGAGCGCTGGGTCGCTGAAGTCCTGAATCAGTAGGCCATTCGAGCCTTCGCCGAGTGATCGACACGCCGTCCCTCACCCACCGCGCTCTCGCGCGGCGGCCTCTCCCGGAGGGAGAGGCTATAAGCACGAACCCCTCTCCCACCGGGAGAGGGGCTGGGGTGAGGGAAGAGCGCGTCGGCCAATCGCTGAATCTTCGCTGATGGCTGGCGTCGCAGGGCGGCCGGCCCTTCGCGTCGCCGCGCGCCTGCGCCACGATCCCGCGCTGTCCGCGGCGGTGGCCACGCTGTGGCTGCTGCTCGCGCTGTTCGTGGTCTATCCGCTGGCGATGATGTTCGCCCGCATCTTCTGGGACCACGGCGTGTTCAGTGTTGCCGGGCTCGGGTCGATCCTGACCGATCGCCACCAGATCCAGGCATTCTGGAATAGCCTCTTGCTCGCGTTGCTGGTCGGATTGTTTGGAACGCTGCTCGGCTTCCTGTTTGCGTTCACGGCCGCTCGCTGCAAGTTGCCGCGGTCGATCGTCGCCACCGTCGACGTCGCGGTGCTTCTTCCGCTGGTGTCGCCGCCCTTCACCACGGCGATCGGGCTCATCTTTTCCTTTGGACCGCGGGGACTGATCACCTACGGGTTGCTCGGGATCAAGGGCTTCACCGTGTACGGCATGGCGAGCACGCTCGTGGCCGAGACGCTCACCTACTTCCCCATCGCCTATCTGACGCTGCGCCCGATGCTCGCCGCGATCGATCCCAACATCGAGGGAATGGCGCTGTCCCTGGGCGCTTCGCGACGGCGCGTGTTCCGCACGGTGACGCTTCCGTTGTGCATCCCCGGACTGGCGAACGCGTTCCTGCTGCTGTTCGCCGCGTCGCTGGCCGACTTCGCAACCCCGCTGATCCTGGGCGGCAACCAGTTTCTGGTGCTGCCGACGCAGGCGTACCTGCAGATCACGGGGCTTTTCGACTTCCGCGGCGGCGCGGTCTTGTCGTTCGTGCTGCTGGTGCCGGCGCTCGCCGTCTTCCTCTTGCAGCGGCATTGGGTCGCGCAGCGTCATTACGTGACCATCACCGGAAAAGGCGCCGGGCAGACGCCCTTCGACAGCGTCGCGCCCGGCGTGCGCTGGGTTCTGCTCGCGGCGTGCGTCGTCGTCGTATCGCTGATCGTCTACCTCTACGCCCTGCTCTTCTTTGCTTCCATCGTCGTCGCCCTCGGCGCCAATCACAGCTTCACCCTGCAGCACTACCGGGTCATCTTCACCGAGGGCCTGAAGCCGATCCACGACACGCTGATCATCGCCGCTTTCGCCACGCCGCTGGGAGGCCTCTACGGCGTGCTTCTAGGTTACCTCGTCGCGCGCAGGATCTTCCCGGGTCGGCGCAGCATGGAGGCGGTGTCGATGATCAATTACGCGCTGCCCGGTACGATCGTCGGCATCGCCTATCTGATCGCCTTCAACGATCCGCCGCTGGTGCTGACCGGCACGGCATTGTTGATCGTCGCCTGCTACGTCTTCCGCTACGGGCCAACCGGGATTCGCGCGACCATCGCGCTGCTGCAGCAGATCGACAAGAGTCTCGAAGAGGCATCGCTGGGGCTCGGCGCCAAGAGCGGCACGACCTTTCGCCGAATCACGCTGCCGCTGATCCTGCCCGCATTCTTCGCCGGCCTGGGTGTGGTCTTCATCCGCTCGATGACGGCGATCAGCGCAACGATCTTTCTCGTGTCGATCGGGTGGACGCTGATCACGGTGAAGATCCTGGAGAACATCACCGAGCTCGCGCTCGGTCCCGCAGCGGCCTTCTCGGTGCTGGTGGTCGTGATCGTGTTCGTCGTCATCGCGGGCATCAGCCGCGCTCTGCGCCTGCTCCACGCGCCGGGCGCAGCGCCGGTGACCAGCCTGCTGGGCGGATAAGGTTCCTGAGATGGACGCGATCGGCGTTCGCCTCGACGGCGTGTCCAAGCGCTTTTCGCATCGTGTGAAAGGCGAGGTATACGCCGCGCGCGACGTCTCGCTCGACGTGCAGCCCGGCGAGTTCCTGACGCTGCTGGGACCCTCGGGCTGCGGCAAGACGACGACCCTGCGCATGATCGCCGGTTTCGAGCGTCCCGACGCAGGCCGAATCTTCTTCGGAGGACAGGACGTGACCGGTCTTCCGGCCAACGATCGCGGCATCGGCTTCGTGTTCCAGAACTACGCGCTGTTTCCGCACCTTTCGATTTTCGAGAACATCGCATACGGCCTGCGGGTGCGTGGACAGACGCCGGAAGCCATCGCCCGCGCCGTCGGGGAGGTGCTCGCCCTGGTGGGGCTTTCCGGCTACGAACAGCAGTTCCCGGCACAGCTCTCGGGCGGCGAGCAGCAGCGGGTTGCGCTCGCGCGCGCGATCGTGATCCATCCGCGAGTACTGCTGTTCGACGAGCCGCTGTCGAATCTCGACGCCAAGCTGCGCGTGCAGATGCGCGCCGAAATACGCGATCTGCAGCGGCGCCTGGCGATCACCACGGTGTACGTCACCCACGATCAGGAAGAGGCGATGGCGGTTTCCGACCGCATCGCCGTCATGAGCCGCGGCAGCATCGTCCAGCTGGGAACGGCGCAGGACCTCTATCACCGTCCCGCATCGATGTTCGTGGCTCAATTCATCGGCCGCGTGAACATGGTCGCGGGGCGGGTCGAGCGGACCTCGAGCGACGGCGGGACCGTGACGGCGCTCGGCCGCCTGTTCAAGGTTCGCGACGTGCCGGCCGGCGTGACAGCCGGCGACCGCGTGAAGCTCGTGTTGCGGCCGGAAGCGATCGAGCTTTCACGCGGCACGGCTCTCGACGGGGCCACTGCGGCAAAAGTGCTGTCGCGCACCTTCCTGGGCGAGAAGATCGAATACGAGGTCGAGTGCCTAGGCGAGAAGCTCACAAGCGTCCGCTACAATGCAGGACCCGGCGACCTGTTCGGTGAGGGCGAGACCATCGTTCTTCGCTGTGTCGATGATACCGTGATCGCGCTCAAGGAAGCCGGCGAGGCGGCGGAATGACATTTGTTCACGCCTCGCGCCGCGCCGCGCCCTTGCTGTTTTTCCTCCTCGCAACCGTCGCCGGCGCTCAAACTCCGGCGCGCGAAGTGCACGGCTTTTCCGACGTGTTCGTCGAACCCGAGGTTGCGATCGCTTGGGGCGTCCTGCGCGGCAAAGACGACGCCGATACCAAAGTCGTGGTCCGGATCGACGCCGATCTGCAAGCGTACGCTTTGGTCTCGGTCAGCGGCCTCGATCCTTTCACGCCGTTGCGCCGGGTGCTTCTTGCTCCGACGCGCCTGCACCCCGGGTTCGAGTTCGTTTCGCCTCGCGCACGCTTCATCGACTACCCGCGGACCGACCTGCTCTTCTATCGGACGCCTGCCGAGGCCGACGCCAACACGCCGGCACTCACGGTTTACTACCTCGGCGTTCCCGACACCACGCCGGAGTTCGCAGCCGAGTCGCAGCTCAAGGATTATCTTGCGAAGCGGATCGTAAGCGCCCGTCGCGAGCTGCGGAGCAAGCCGCAGTGACGCGCGACGAGCTGGCGAAGCTGCTCGACCACTCGGTTCTGAAGCCCGAGGCGAGCGAGCGAGAGGTGATGACCGGTGTCGATGCCGTGCGCGAGTGGCGCATCGGCTACTACTGCGTGCAACCCTGCTGGGTGAGAGCGGCTGCGCGCGGGCTCGCCGGCAGCGGCGCGCGCGTTGCCGCCGTCATTGGCTTCCCTCACGGCTGCGAGCGCAGTACGGTCAAGGCCGCGGCTGCGCGCCTAGCGGTTGCCGACGGTGCTGGCGAGTTGGACATGGTGCTGAATCTGGGCAGCTTGAAGAGCGGTGACGCTTCCACCGTCAGCGCCGACATCGAGGCCGTGGTCAAGGCTGCTCCCGGTGTTCCGGTCAAAGTGATCCTGGAGACCGGCGCGCTGACTGACGACGAAAAGCGCCTCGCCTGCCGCCTGGTGCGCGAAGCCGGCGCCGCGTTCGTCAAGACCTCGACCGGCTTTCACCCGAGCGGGGGTGCGACCGTGGGCGACGTACGCCTGCTGCGCGCCGAAGTCGGGCCCGATTTCGGCGTCAAGGCCTCGGGCGGCATTCGCTTGCTCGCCGACGCGATGGCCATGCTCGATGCGGGCGCCAACCGCCTCGGGACATCGGCTAGCGTAGCGATCCTCGCGGCGCTGCAGTAGCCGGCGCCAGACCGGCACATCGCAAGGCCGCGCCGGCAAGCGCCAAATCATTTCCTGGGTTCCGCTCGGCCGGCAGCGCGTTTCTTGATCGGCATCAATCGCACTGCAACATCGCTGTGCTAAAAGAATGAGAATCGTTTCCCTTTCGCCGAAACCGAGGTCTGGCGCCATGACGACCGCCACTGCAACCCTCGCCCGCCGCTCACGGCTGGCGCGGTTCCTGGCAGTGACGGGCCCCGGGCTGGTCGTCATGCTGGCGGACACCGATGCCGGCAGCGTGATCACCGCCGCGCAAAGCGGCGCGCAGTGGGGCTATCGGCTGCTCCTGCTGCAGGCCGTCCTCATTCCCATTCTGTTCGTGGTGCAGGAGCTCACGGTACGGCTGGGCGTCGTCACCGGCAAGGGTCACGGCGAGCTCATCCGCGAGCAGTACGGGCGCGTCTGGGCGTGGGTGTCGGTGGGAGCGCTGGCGCTCGCGTGCATCGGCGCACTGCTCTCGGAACTCTCCGGCCTCGCCGGCGTCGGGCTGCTGTTCCGCGTTCCTGTCTGGCTCACCATGATCGTCGTCGTCGGGGGACTGACGCTCATGGCCTACACGGGATCCTATCTCTCGGTCGAGCGCATCGCCATCACCGTGGGAGCCTTCGAGCTGGTGTTTCTCGTCGTCGCCTGGCAGGCGAGCCCTGTGCCCGGCACCGTCGCCGCGGAGGCGATCAGCATCCCGTGGCGTGATCCCGGCTATCTCTACCTCATTGCCGCCAACATCGGCGCCGTGATCATGCCGTGGATGGTGTTCTACCAGCAGTCCGCGGTGATCGAGAAGAAACTGGTCCCCGCCGATCTGCCCGCGGCGCGGTGGGACACCGCCGTCGGCGCGGTCATCACCCAGGTGATCATGGCTGCGGTGCTGATCGCCACGGCGGCCACGCTCGGTGCTGCCGGCCAACGCGCTTCGCTCGAAACGGTGCAGCAGATCGCGGGAGCGTTGACGCCGTTTCTCGGCGACCACGCGGGACGCGTGCTCTTCGGACTCGGCATGACCGGCTCGGCGCTGGTGGCGACCATCGTCGTCACGCTGACTGCGGCGCGCACCCTCGGCGAGGTCCTCGGGATCAGGCACTCGCTCGAACATTCACCGCGCGAGGCGCCGTGGTTCTATGGGATCTACACCGTATCGCTGGCGGCCGGGGCATTGGTCGTTGCGTCGGGCACGGACCTGATTGCGCTCTCGGTCGGCGTGCAGGTGATGAATGCGCTACTGCTGCCCATCGTTCTCGGGTTCCTGTTTCTGCTGGCGCGACGGCTGCCGCAGCCCTACCGCCTGCGCGGCGGGTACGCCTTCATCGTCGGGCTGGCGATCGCGGCCACCACGGGCTTCGGCGTGTACGCAGGATTAAGTGGCCTGGTGGGGTAACGGTAGACGCTTCGGATCGGAAGGACCAGGCAATGCCGTTGGGGGCGATTTCCCCAGGCGTTACACGGGAATAGCACGCGCGGCCGCAAAAACGTGACGCAGATCAAACTTCCCGGGAATCGGGGCTTACCGCAGGCGTGCCCGGCGTAGCATAACGATGGCGAGCTAGCCTCAAGGACGCAACTGCGATGTCAAGCTTCGAGATCGTGAGACGCCAGGATTTCTCCGACGTCACTTACCTGTTGGAGATCAGTCACCCGATGATGGCGAAGGCGGCCAAGCCTGGCCAATTCGTTATCGTGATGTCGCATGAGAAGGGCGAGCGGATACCGCTCACCATCGCCGACTTCGATCGCGACAAGGGGACGATCACCCTCGTCATCCAGGCCGTCGGCAAGACCACCCGCGAAATGCAGCAAACCTGCACCGTCGGGAGCTCGCTGCATGCGGTCGTCGGCCCGATGGGCATCCCCAGCCCGATCGGCAAGGCGAAGAAGGTCTTGTGCGTCGGCGGGGGCTTGGGCGTCGCGCCGATATTTCCGCAGGCTCGCGCGTTCAAGCAAAGCGGGGCCTACGTCATCGGCGTCCTCGGCTTTCGCAACAAGGATCTGGTGTTCTGGGACGACAAGTTCCGCTCCTGCTGCGATGAATTCATCGTGTGTACCGACGATGGGTCCGCCGGAATCAAGGGAACCGTTGTCGAAGGCATCCGCCGCGCGATTGCGAGCCACTCCGATATCGACGAATGCGTCGCGATCGGACCGCCGGTGATGATGCGGGGCTGCGCCGAGGCGACACGCCCGCACAAGATCAAGACCGTGGTGAGCCTCAACCCGCTGATGGTGGATGGAACCGGCATGTGCGGCGGCTGCCGCGTCAAGGTCGGCGGACAGGTGAAATTCGCCTGCGTGGACGGGCCCGATTTCGACGCGCATCAGGTCGACTTCGACGACCTCGTCAGTCGGCTGCAGCGCTTCGCCAGCGAAGAAAAGATGGCCCGTGAGCGCTGGTCGGAATCCTGCCGCATGAAGGAGCAGCCCACGCTCGGCACGCTCGCGGCCACAGCAGCGCCGCAAGAATCGTCCGGCGAGCTGCTCGAGCTTCCGGATCCCTTCGAAGAGGTGCGAGGCGGCTAGTGGCAGAGACACACGGAACAGCACGCTAATGGCGAAGAAAAGAACCATCCGCACCATCCCGCAGCAGCGCACACCGGTACGCGAACAGCGAGCACACGAGCGCGTCAAGAACTTCGCCGAGGTGTCGCTAGGATATGGCCGCGAGGAGGCGCTGGTCGAAGCCGAGCGCTGCCTGCTCTGCCCGGAACAGCCGTGCGTCAAGGGCTGTCCTGTCGGCATCGACATCCCGGGGTTCATCCAGAAAATTGGCGAAAAGGATTTCCGCGGAGCCTACGACGTCCTTACCGCGACCAATCTCCTTCCCGCCATTTGCGGCCGGGTGTGTCCGCAGGAGAGCCAGTGCGAAGGCGTGTGCACGGTGGGAGAGAGTCTCGAGCCCGTCGCGATCGGCCGCCTCGAGCGCTGGGTCGGCGACACCGCCATCGCCGAGGGCTGGGTGAATATTCCGTACATCGAGCCGACCCCGTTCAGGATCGGCATCGTTGGATCCGGGCCGGCGGGAATGGCTTGCGCAGCGGACATGGCCAAGGCCGGTTGCGAGGTGACAGTCTACGAGGCCTTTCACCAGCCGGGCGGCGTGTTGCGCTATGGCATTCCCGACTTCCGCCTTCCCAACGACGTGATCGACGCCGAGATCAAGAACCTCGCCAAGCTCGGCGTGAAGTTCGAGTGCAACACGCTGGTGGGGCGACTGTTCACCATCGAGCAGATGATCGACGAGATGGGGTTTCATGCCGTGTTCGTCGGCACTGGCGCCGGGTATCCGACCATGCTCGGCATTCCGGGCGATTCGCTCAACGGGGTGCTTTCCGCCAACGAGCTGCTCACGCGCTGCAACCTGATGCGCGCCAAGGAGTTTCCCAACTACGATACGCCCCTGCCGCTGGGACATCGCGTGGCGGTAGTCGGCGCCGGCAACACCGCGATGGATGCGATGCGGGTGTGCCTGCGCCTGGGCGCGGAGAAGGTCTTCTGCATCTATCGCCGCAGCCGCGCCGAGTGCCCTGCCCGCGTCGAGGAAGTGCATCACGCCGAAGAGGAAGGAGTGGAATTCCACTGGCTGACCGCGCCGGTCGAGATCCTCGACGACGGCAAGGGCGGCGTGCGCGGCATGCGCTGCCTGCGCATGGAGCTGGGCGAACCCGATGACTCCGGCCGTCGCCGGCCGGTTCCGGTGAAGGGCAGCGAGCATGACATCGAGACCGACCTGGTCGTGTTCGCGATCGGCACCAACGCCAACCCGATCATGGGCCAGACCTCTAAGCTCAAGCTCAACAAGCGTGGCTACATCCAAGCCGACGATTCTCTGGCGACCTCTGTCGCAGGCGTGTTCGCCGGGGGCGACATCGTCACCGGCGCCGCCACGGTGATCGAGGCGATGGGCGCGGGCCGCAAGGCGGCGCGGAGTATGAAAGCGTACCTGGGCCTGCGCGATGCCGACGCGCCCTATGCGGGCGAGGGCAAGGCCGACACGCTGTTCGGTATCGATCTCAGGGAAAGGAATTTCGTGCGCATCCGCGTCGCCGGCGCGGCGGCCTGATGATGCGCTTGACTCGAAATGCATTTGCCTAGCCATGGATGACGCGACAGCCGGGAAGACCATCGCGACTGCGGGAAAGACCAACGCACCTGCCGCCGACAAGGCGCCGACGCGCGCCCGCAAGAAGGCCGTGACGATGCTCAAGCAGCACGTGGTCGAGATCATCAGCGATTCGGGCGAAGGCGCCCAGCGCTGCGGGCAGGCCTTCGGAGCCATCGCCGCGAGGACGGGCAACGGGGTCTGGACCGACGAGATCATCCCCGCCGAGATCCGCCCCCCTGCGCGCAGCGTCGCCGGCGCCTCGGGCAATCGCATACGTCTCGGCTCGGGCCACGTCACCAACGGTGGGGACGAGACCAATCTCGTCGTCGCCTTCAACGAGCAGGTGCTGATCGGCCGCGTCCACGCCGGCGAGCTCGCGGCCGGCTGTCTGATCCTGCTGGAGAGCATGTGGCGCGACGACGCCGACCCGAAGATCGCCGACTCCTACGCCGACACCTACGACCGACTCGTGGCCGAGGGCTACAAGGTGTACGAAGTGCCGATGGAGCGCGAGTGCAGGAAGCTGGTGGCCGACGCAAGGCGCGGCAAGAACATGTTCGCGCTGGGCATGCTGTGCAACATCTACGGGCTCGACGTGCAGCTCGCGCGCGATCAGATCGCGCTCACCTTCGGCAAGAAGGCCGCCCAGGTGATCAAGACCAACATTGCGCTCTTCGATGCCGGTCATCAGTGGGCCGAAGCGAATCTCGACTTCGCTTTTCGCATCCCGGCAGTTCGCGCGAGCGAACCGCGGGTCGTCGTCAATGGCAACACCGCGCTGGCGCTGGGCGTGCTCGCCTCGGGCATGGAAATCTGCGCGATGTATCCGATCACGCCCGCTACCTCCGCATCGCACTATCTTTCGGACGTCTTCGAGAAGGTCGGCGGCATCGTGCACCAGGCGGAGGACGAAATCGCCGCCTGCGCCTTCGCCATCGGCGCGTCCTATGCAGGCAAGTGCACGGTCACCATCACTTCCGGCCCGGGCTACTCGCTCAAGCAGGAGGGCCTGGGGCTCGCGGTGATGGCGGAGATTCCGCTGGTCGTGGTCAACGTGCAGCGCGGCGGCCCCAGCACCGGCCAGCCGACCAAGGCCGAGCAGGGCGACGCGCTGGCGGCGATCTTCGGCAGCCACGGCGATGCGCCGAAGGTGGTCATGGCAGCCAGCACCATCGAGGACTGCTTCTACTCGATCATCACCGCGCGCAGGATCGCCGAGATGTTCAACATGGTGGTGGTGGTGCTCTCCGACGCGAGCCTCGCCACGTCGCAGACGCCGTTCAAGCGGCCGGAATTCAGCGAAGCGTGGACCGCGCCACCCATCGACCAGAGCCCCATTCCGGCGGGGGCCAAGCCCTACGACTGGGATCCGACCACCGGCATCGCGCGCCGCTTCATCCCCGGGCAGCCCAACGGGATGCACACGGTCACGGGCCTCGCCCACGACAACTTAAGCCACGTCGCCTACGACCCGGAGATCAACGAGCAAGGCCTGCACATGAGGAGCCTCAAGCTTGCCGCGCTGGCGAAGACCCTGCGGCCGCCGCCGGTGCACGGCGCTCCCGAAGGCGACCTTCTGGTCATCGGCTGGGGAAGCACCAAGGGCGCGATCGAGGAAGCGGTCGACCGCGCACGCGCGGAGGGCGAGAAGGTCTCCTCGATGCATTTGACCTTCCTGCAGCCGATGCCGCCGGGCATCAAGGAAGCGATGGCCGGCTTCAAGAAGGTCATGACCATCGAGAACAACTGGTGCGACCGGCCGGAGGACGAGATCATCGACGAGACCAACCGCCGCTACTCCGCGCTCGCCATGATGCTGCGCTCGCGCTATCTGGTCGACGTCGATTGCTGGGGCCAGGTTCGCGGAGAGCCCATCAAGCCCGGCGCCATGTACAAAGCCATCTGCGACAAGCTGCGCGAAGCGCGCTCCTAGAGGATTCGAACCATGGCCACCGCCGTCACCGAGTGCATGATCCGGCTCTACGAGGAGCGCCACGAGCTCGAGGACTATCAGAGCGGCGTGCCGCGCTGGTGCTCGGGCTGCGGCGACAACGCCATCTTGGCGGCGGTGCAGCGCCTGTGCCGCGACGAGCAGCTGAAGCCGGAGAAGACCGTGTTCGTCTCGGGCATCGGCTGCTCGAGCCGCTTCCCGCACTACATGAAGACCTACGGCTTTCACGGCATTCACGGACGGGCGCTGCCGGTGGCCGAAGGCGTCAAGATGGCGCGGCCCGATCTCACCGTCTTCGTCAATACCGGCGACGGCGACTGCTGCTCGATCGGCGCGGCACACTGGATCCACGCCATCCGCTACAACATGAACATGACGGTGTTCCTGCACGACAACCAGATCTACGGGTTGACCAAAATGCAGGCCTCGCCCACCTCGCCGAAGGGGCTGAAGAGCAACACCACGCCTCGCGGCACGTATCTGGAGGCGCTGCATCCGCTGACGGTCACTTTGGGCGTGCAGAACGTCTCGTTCGTGGCGCAGGCCGTGGACTGGATTCCGGAGGTACTCTACGACATCGTCAGGGCGGCGTTCCATCACAAGGGATTCTCCTTCGTGCGCATCGTCCAGCGCTGCCCCGAGTGGCTGCCCAAGCTATTCGAGCCCTGGCTGCACGATCCGAACAAGGTTCTCATGCTGCATCACGAAGACGGGCTCGAGATCAGCCCTAGCCTCGCCAAGGTCTACAAGAATCAGGAGCGGCACGATCCCGCAAATCTCGATCGGGCGCGCGAGATTGCCGGGTCGACCGACCCGATCCCGGTCGGCATCCTGTACCGGAACCCGGAGGTTCCTTGCTACGAGGATCTGCGAGTCGGCGCCGAGCTTCGCACCGCCGAGCGCATTCGTGCCGGGCTGGAGGCCGAATTCGACAAGTTCACCGTTTGGCCGCAGGAGGCCCAACCCGAGGCACGGCCAGCGGGCTAGAGCAAAGCCATGGACGCCGAACTTCAGTCGCACGTTGCATTTCACCTGACCGGCAAGAGGCCCGCCACGGGTCTGGACGCGGTCGCGCCGCTGTCGCTGCGCCCTGCCCTGCTCGCGCGCTATCGCGACCTCAACTCGCTGCGCCACGACTTTCCGTTGGTGCTGGTCGAGGGTGTGCCCGCCGACGGATGCGTACAAGCACTCTCGGGAGTCATCGACGAAGTCCTGCAGCAGGTCGCACGGGGCGAGGACGGAGAGCGAGTGACGCGGCATGTACTGCGTCTGGAGCGCGAGATGCGCACGCTGGTCGCCAGAGGCAGCGAGGGCTCGCTCTCGGCGCTGTGGGAGGTCGCGGCGGGACGGCTGCTCGGCGCGCGAGCAGATGACCTGCTCAAGGACAGTCTCGCCCGCGCCCGCGCCGCCCTCAAGGTGGACGGCGAGCTCGTCGATTGCGACGCCTCGCTGCCGATGCGCCTGGTCGAGCACGCGTGGAACGTCGAGCAGGAGACCAGGGCGCGTGCGCGCCGCGGTGAGCTTCGCCAGGTGATCCACAAACTTTCCGACATCCTCGCCGCGGATTTCGCGCGCTCCGAGGAAGGACGCAGCGCCGAGCGCCTGCGGGCATCAGTGGGCGCGGCCCACGCCGAGACGTTCGATTTCGGCGCAATGTCGCGTGTGCTGACCAAAGCCGCGCCGCGCGCTGCGTTGCCCGCTGCCCGCCGCGAGCGCATTCGCTGGCTGCTCATGGTCATCGAGTCGGAGCGGTTCTACCCCATGGCGACGCAGTCGGGTGCGTCCATCGAACGCTACGGCTTCGTATTCGATAGCTGCACCGCTGCCCTCGCCGCGTATCGCGAACGCCTTCCCAAGGCGGTCATGCTCGCCAAGGCTGTCGCGATGGCCGAGCTGGAAATCGCCGGCGAGTTCAAGGAATCGCAGCACGCGGTGTTCTTCGAAGGCTTCGGCGAGGACGGGCTCGGCGCGCGGGAGCTCGCGCTCTTTCCCGATTACCTCGTCCGGACGAACGCCCGCGATCTCGATGCGCTCGAGGCATCGACGCTCATGGAGATGCTCTCCGCCGGCCTGCCCGTGAAGGTGCTGGTGCAATCCGACGACATTCTTGGGCCGTCGGCTGCCGAAAACGGCCACGCCACACCCGGGCTGCCCAGCGACAAGCTCGCCAACATGGCCATCGGGCTCAATGCCGCCTACGTGATGCAGGCGTGCAGCGCGAACCTGTTCTCCTTCCGCGCGAAGCTGCACAGCGGGCTCGCGTATCGAGGGCCGGCGCTGTTCAGCGTCTTTTCCGGCGCGAACGACTCGACCGACGAGATTCCACCCTACCTCGTCTCGGCGGCAGCGCTCGAGTCGCGCGCCTTTCCCGCGTTTGCCTTCGATCCTTCCGCGGGCTCCGACTGGGCCTCGCGCTTCGATGTAGAGGGCAATCCTCAGGCCGAGCTCGACTGGCCGGTACACGAGTTCGGGTACGAGGACGAAAACCACCAGGCCGTGTGCGATCGGGTGGCATTCACTTTCGCCGATTTCGCGGCGTGCGACTGCCGCTACGCGCGACACCTGGCGAGCATTCCGCGGTCGAATTGGAGCGCGGACATGGCGCCGGCAGCCTCGTGCCTCGCTGGCGACAGTCGCGGCCTGCCCGAGAAGGTGCCCTGCCTGCTCATGGTCGACAGCAGCAACGCGCTGCACAAGGTCATCGTCGACGAGAAGCTGATGCGCGAGGCGCGCCGGTGCCGCGACGCCTGGCACAGCCTGCAGGAGCTGGGGGGCATCCACAACTCGCACGCCGCGCGCGTTCTGGCGCGAGAGAACAAGGCGCGGGAAGAGCGCGAGCGCGCCGAAGCGAAAGCTCCCGTCCAAGCCCCCGCACAACCTGCCGCCGCGCCGGCAGCGCCAGCGGCCGCACCGGCCCCGGCCGAGGGTCAGGCGGAGAAGCCTTCCGACGAGGCGTATATCGAGACTGCCCGCTGCACGAGCTGCAACGAATGCACCAACGTCAACCCGAAGATGTTCGCCTACAATGAGAACAAGCAGGCGTACATCAAGGACCTGACCGCCGGCACCTACGCCCAACTCGTCGAGGCCGCCGAGAGCTGCCAGGTTTCGATCATCCATCCCGGCAAGCCTCGGGACCCGAGCGAGCCCGATCTCGAGGCTCTCATGAAGCGAGCCGAGCCGTTTCGCTAGTGCAAGTTATCGAATGACCGTAGCGTGAGGTGCCCATGAACGACACACTCGCCCTGCTGCGCGAGGAACATACGAATTTCGGCAAGCTGCTCGATCTTCTCGACGGCGAGCTGGCGCTCTTCCACAAGGGGGAGTCGCCAAACTACGAGCTCATGCTCGACATCATGTTCTATATGACGCACTACCCCGACATGCTGCATCACCCCAAGGAAGAGCTGGCCTTCGCCAAGCTGATGCGGCGCGATGCCAGCCTGCGACCGGCGGTCGAAGAGCTGACCAGACAGCACGAGCTTCTGAAGGAGAGCGGCGCCAGGCTGGTCGTCGAACTCGAGGACATCGTCAATGGATCGATCGTGTCCCGGCAGGAGGTGGAAGCTCCGGGCAAGGCCTACGTCGAAAATTTCCGTAGCCACATCGACCGGGAGGAAGACGAGCTCTTCCCGAAGGCGGCGCGCCTGCTGCGCGACCAGGACTGGTCCGCGATCGACGAGAAGATCGAGCGTCGGGAAGATCCGATCTTCGGCAAGATCGCCGAGAAGCGTTACGCCGCCATTCGCGATCAAATCGCCCGAGAGGCGAGCCTCCCCGGCGGCCGGTAGCGTTTCCCTGAATTTCGCACTTCGCGCTCTACCCAGGCTACAGCCGGGGCGAAATGGTAGTCCGGGCGTGCGAGACCTGCGGCTCCTGGGTTTCGCGTCCTTCCGCTTTGCTCAGGGCGCTCAACCCAGCCTACGGCGATAGAATGCCGCCAGCTCCTCACGCGCACCGGCAATGACGAACCGCAAGCTAAAGATCTATCAGCTTGAAAGCAATGCGGTCTGCGCGCCGTATCGTCTGATCTATCCCGGCGAGGCACTGAACAGGCTCACCGACGTCGAAGTGACGTTGCTCCGCGACATCGGACAGCGCGAATACGACGAAGTGCTTCGCGAGGCGGACCTCTTCGTCATCCAGCGCATGGAGTTGGTGCCGGATCTGGCCGACCTCATCGAAGAACTCAACCGAAAGGGCATCATCGTTGTCTACGACATCGACGACGATCTGCTGCACTTGGATCCGGCGTCCAAACAGGCGTCGCTCAACCCGGGAAACTATGCGGCTCGTGTCGAGAGCTGCATCCGGGCGTGCCAGTGCGTGCAGTGCGCCACCGAGGCGCTCGCGACTTCGCTCGCCCGCATCCACCCGGAGGTC
>Ga0187778_10000857_pt1 | contig 21822 bp, 29 predicted proteins | sample 1015_Q2_SP5_20_M_FD_132418 | JGI IMG/M metagenome (GOLD analysis project Ga0187778, IMG submission 132418) | Tropical peat soil microbial communities from peatlands in Department of Meta, Colombia - 1015_Q2_SP5_20_MG | ecosystem: Environmental > Terrestrial > Soil > Wetlands > Peat | place...
ACCTCTTCCCGCACCCCCGTCTCGGCGGTCACGCGGGGCCGGTCGAAGGCCGCCGCCGCGGCGGCAATTGCCGGGGGCACGTTGCCGGCGGGATGGGACTTACCCGTCAATAGCGCGTTGGCCAGCCCCAGCGCCAGCACTCCTTCGGTTCCGGGACGAATGGCAATCCAGCGATCCGCGTTGGCGCCCGTAAGGGTCATGCGCGGCTCGATTTGCACGAGCACGCCACGGCGCTTGCTTTCCGTCGCCCGCCGAAAACGTGCGTACTGCCCGGCAAAATGCACCGGGGATACCCACGTGTCGAGAAAATCCGCGCCGAAGGACACGATGAGCTGCGCCTGATCGAGCAACAAGCGCGGCGACTCGGCGCCAAAGAGCTGCTCGGCGGCCGCACGGCTTACGCGGGTCGACAGAGCGTCATACGTGAAATGCTGCTCCGAGCCGAAGCTTTCCGTGGCGTTGCGCACGAGGACCTTCAGATGGCCGCTCACCGGTCCCGTCAGGTACGCAAAGCGTCCCTCCCTTGTCTTGGCGGTCTTTTCGAGCAAGGCGCTCATCGCCTCGGCCCAGGTCACGGTCCGAAATCCGCCATCCTGGCGAAGCAGCGGCGCGTGCAGACGATCCGGGTTGTAATGGTGCTGCACGCTGGCCTGCCCCAGGCCGCACAGCTTGCCCTTGTTGATGCCGGAGGCAACGTTGCCCTCGAGTTTGAGCACCCGACCGTCCCGCACGCGACCCACGATGCCACACGAAGCCTCGCACTGCGTGCAGGTCGACGCGTAGTACACCGAAACGCCCGGGATGTTGAAGTCCTCCGGCTCGACATAGGACTTGACGGTCTCGACCCCCGAATCGATCGATGTAAAGCCGCAGGCGCTGACGGTGGCCGACGCACCGCCCCAGCCCAGCACCCGCAGAAAATCTCTTCGCTGAACGTTTTTCATCAACGCGCCTCGGTCACTTGTGGCACTGCCAGCAATCGTTCGGGCCGTGCGAGGTGTCCTGAATTTCCAGGTCCGCCGGACCATCGCGCCGGTCCATGCGCGGATAAATCACGCGCGGCAGCATGGGTTCGACGCCCTCCTTGGCGTTGGGATGATCGCGCTGGTGGCAAGAAACGCACCAACCCATCGTCAGCGGTTCGACTTTCTCGTCCACGGTCATGGCGCGCACGTTTCCGTGGCAGTACCCGCAGACCTCCTCCGCCGGTCGCCCCAGCTGAAAATAAAAGCGCTGAATGTGCCGCTCGTGGCTAAAGCGCACGAAATCCGGAAGGTCGTTGACCTTCTTGAAGGGAATCGCCTCTTTTTTCTCCCAGTACTCGAAGAGCTTCTTGATCCGGGGCTTTTCCTTGACCGATTCGATCGACTGATGGCAGCCGATGCACTTGCGCAGGGGCGGAATGCCCGAAACGCGACTGCGCCGCGCATAGGTGTGGCAGTACATGCAGTTAATGCCCATCTTCCCCGCATGAATGTCGTGCGGAAACTCGATGGGCTGTTCGATCTTGTCGCCGGCGTACGAGACGGTGGCGGCCAGACCCAGCACCAACGCCGCTGCGGCCCGTTGCAGCCAGGGATGCAAAATGCGACGGCCGCCCTCGCGCCCGGCCCGAACCTGACGATTGCGCGTGCTCATTTGGCTTTGCGCTCCTCCATCCCCACACAGCCGAACTGCGCCTTTTTTTTGCGCGGCGCTTGCCATTTCCCCCGCTGCCACTTGGTGCCAACCCAAAAGCGCAGCGCCCGTACAGCGTAACGAAAAAATCGCGCGTCAGCGCAAGCGATCCACGCCAATCCGGCGATCGCGCAGCATTTTTCTTATGAGATTTGATCCCCGACAAGCAAGAAGCCGGGCTGCGCGAAATGACGTCGGTTTTCTTGTGTCCTCTTTTTTGGCGGATCGATTCAGCGCGCAACCGCTAAAGCGGCCGAATTATGCATCCAAACGCCCGGCCCGAGTAGTCCCCGGCAAGGCGTGATGCGCAAAACACATTGCGCAGCGCACCAAAGTGGCGCGCGACTGCGGAAATCCAAGAACGCATTCCCCGAGCGATGCGTTAAACCACTTCGCGGCCCGCGATCATCGAGCCTTCGTTCGTTCGGGTCTGTCCGCCCGCTAGTGGATGTCGCGCCAGAAGGTGGCATTAAGCCAGCGCGCTACGAGCAAAAACACGACGAGAAAACCCATCACCCAGACGCCGATTTTGTATCGCGCCACCGCCGTTGGTTCGGACATCCAGTTCAGGTACGCGACCAAGTCCGCGACGTCGGCGTCAAATGCCGCCGCGGATTTCGCATCGACGGGCGCAAACGCGACCTGCGTGCCGGTGGATCTGCCTTCGGCCGGACCGCGCGTTACCTGCACATTGCCGCCAGCGTCGTAGACGCTGACAGAGCGAACGAGCTCGCTTTTGGGCTTTTCCTTGCCGTCGGGCGATGCGCGCTCCTCCCATTCGGTGCGCGTGAAAGTCGCGCTGCGCGGTCCCTGGCGTTGCCACAGGATGTTGGGCATCGAGATGTTGGGATAGACGATGTTGTTCCAACCGGTCAGCGTGCTGCGATCGCGGTAAAAGCTGCGCAGCAAGGTGTACACGTAGTCGGTTCCCCGGTGCTCTGCCGTGTTACGCGCGCGCACGATTACGGAGAGGTCGGGGGGCGCCTTGCCGAACCACGCCTTCGCATCAATCGGGGTCATGGCAATGGTCATCGTCTCGCCGACCTTCTGCTCGCCGAAGATCAGCTCGGACTTGATCTGCGCCTCGTCAATCCCAATGTCGCGCAACCGATTCCAGCGCATCTGGCTCGCGCTGTGACAATTCAGGCAATAGTTCACGAAGAGCTTGGCACCGCGCTGCAGGGCCGCCTCATCTCGGGCAAGCTCGCCGGGCCATCGGTCGAGCGCAATTTCCTGGGCCGTCGCGCTGCGCGCAAGCAGACAGGGAGCAAGCAAAACCGCCAGAAGCGTCGCAATGGCGAACCGCAAACCCGTCAAAACCCTGAAGCTCATCTTGCGCCTCCTCAGTGCGCAGCAAACCGTACGCGCTCGGGAACCGGCTTAAATTCCCCCATCCGACTCCACCACGGCATGAGTGCAAAAAACCCGAAGTACACGGCCGTGCCGACCTGTGCAATCGCCGTTCGCAGCGGATTGGGCGGCAGCATTCCGAGGTAGCCAAGCACGAGGAAGGCCACGGCAAAAGCGCCGAGCACGATCTTGTGCCAGGTGGGTCGATAGCGCATCGACTTGACCGGCGAGCGGTCAAGCCACGGTAGTGCGAACAAAATCATCGCCGAGGCACCGCTCAGAATCACGCCCCAGAGCTTGGCATCGAGCTGCACCTTGGGCACTGTCAGAAGCGCCAGGACCACGGCCGTTACCCCCGCAACTCCCACGCGAAGCCGCCGATCGCGCAAGCTAAAGTAGACGAGGGCCCCCAATCCCAGCGCGCAAGCGGCGATCCACAGCAGGAAGCCTTCGGTCGTGGCGCGCAAGATGGAATAGTAGGGAGTGAAGTACCACAGCGGCGCAATATGCTGGGGCGTCTGCAAGGGATCCGCGGGAATGAAATTATTGCCTTCGAGAAACACGCCGCCGAGTTCGGGCGCAAAAAAGATGATTCCGAAATAGGCAAGAAAGAAAAATCCCAAGCCATAGATGTCGTGCACGGAATAGTAGGGATGAAACGGAATGCCATCGAGCGGCCTTCCGTCCGGGCCCAGATGATCCTTGATCTCGATCCCGTCGGGATTGTTCGAACCGACATCGTGCAGCGCAAAGATGTGAACGACGGCAAGCCCCAGCAACACCAAGGGGATCACGCAGGCATGCAGGGCGAAAAACCGGTTTAAGGTCGCATCCCCGATCACGTAGTCGCCCCGGATCCACGTGGAAAGTCCCGGGCCAATGACGGGTATCGAGTCAAACAGGTTGATGATCACCTGCGCGCCCCAGTAGCTCATCTGACCCCAGGGCAGCAGGTAGCCAAAGAAGGACTCGGCCATGAGCGCCATAAAGATGGCGCAGCCGATGAGCCAAACGACCTCCCGCGGCGTACGGTAGCTGCCGTACAGGAGCGCCCGGAACATATGCAGGTAGACAACAATGAAGAAAAACGAAGCGCCGGTCGAGTGCATGTAGCGGATGAACCAGCCACCCGACACCTCCCGCATAATGAATTCCACCGACCAGAACGCGACGTTCGAATCGGGTTTGTAATGCATGGCGAGGAACATGCCACTGAGCAGCTGGATCACGAGCACCACCAGCGCCATGGAGCCGAAGAAGTACCAGAAATTGAAATTCTTCGGCGCGTAGTACTCCGACATGTGCGTGCGAAACGCATCCATTGCCGATGGCATGCGGCTGTCGAACCATCCCATCAGTCCACCGTACGGAGTTTTGTGCAAACCCATGAACGCTTCCTTCTGCTCAAAAGCCGTAATGGCCCCTCATTGATGAGAGTCGCTCTCCAACGCGGAGGCGACAGCCTTCTTGCGCCCCGCCCAGTGGGTCAGGTCTGCGTATCCTCTCCGACCCGTATCGTGCTATCCGTCAAGTAGCGGTGCGGCGGCACGGGCAAGTTATCCGAAGCCGGCTTGTCCTTGAACACCCGACCGGCAAGATCAAACGTCGAACCGTGGCAAGGACAGACAAATCCGGGGTAGGGTCCGAGCTGGGAGTTTTCGTCGCTCGCAAACGGTCCACTGGGCGAGCATCCCAGGTGCGTGCAAATGCCGACAAGAACCAATAGGTCCGGCTTGATCGACCGCAGCGCCGGCTCCTGGAGCACGTACGCGGGTGTTGGAAAGGCGGTGCGCTTGGAATCCGGATCGGCGAGCAGGGACGTGTCTTTGCGTAGAGATTCGATCATCTGCGGCGTGCGCCGCAAAAACCAGATCGGCTTGCCGCGCCATTCGGCCACCATCATTTGTCCGGGCGCCAGCGAGGACACATCGACGTCCACCGGCGAACCGGCCGCTTTCTCCCTCTCCGAAGGTCCCCAGGAAGCAATGTAGGGAATGGCCGCGGCAACGCAACCGGCTCCCCCGACGACGCCGGTCGCAACAATCGCGGCGCGCCGCTCGAGGTCAACGTTGGGCTGTTCGGGCAACGAAGCGGGCGTGGTAGAGGACATGCACGATCCTTATCGTTTGACGCAAATTAAAAAAACCCGCGAAGTTTACCGCAATGCGGCAAAGAACTGAACGAGCTCGTCGCTAAAATTCTCACAAAGACGGCGCAGACTTCGCGGCGCATTAACCCAGATCAACCGCGCCCTGCGTGCGAGAACGAACGCTTGCAATTCGCAGGCAATCGCAGGAGAGTTCGACCCAATCATGAACAGCCGCCCGCCCCAAGAAGTCAATTCGAGGGCCGCCTCCGCTGGCGCCCCGCGCAAAGGCATCAACTGGTTTCGCTTCTGGGTTCAGATGGCCATTGCCGCGCTGATTTTTAACATCGTCGCGGGTTTGGTGACCTGGTTTTTCATTTTCCCGAAACTGCATCCGGGCATGTAAGAGGGCGTGCGACGCGCCCCGGTGGCAATATGCACCGCGCGCCTTGCACGCTTTCGGCCGTACAAAAAACGCGGCGGACCGATTGGTCCGCCGCACCATAGCCCGCAATCCGGGGCCTGCCTTGTGGGCAACCCCCTGGGCTCGCCCTTCGTGTCAGTTTAGCGACTGTACGTAGGCCGCAACGTCGTCGAAGTCCGCCTGATCGAGGTTGGCAATGAGTGCCTGCATTTGTTCTACGTTTCGCAGGCCGGACTGGATGAATTTCAGCTGCAGCGAGACGTAGTCCGCCCACTGACCGGCTAGGCGCGGGATGGGCCCCTGGCCGTGGGCATCCGGTCCGTGGCACTGCTGGCACGCAAGCAATCCCTTGTTGGCATCGCCCTCCAGATAGAGAGTTCTGCCGCGAGCGATATCGGCATGCTTATTCGTTACGCGGCCAGACGCCGGCGGTTGCTTGGCAAAATAATTGGCCAAAGCCTGCATTGTCGGCTCGTCCAGGTCGCGCGCCGGTCCTCTCATAAAGTCCCATGCGCGCGGCTCGTTGCGAGGCGCATTGTCGTAGCGATCGTCCCTGCGCAACCCCGTGATATTGATGATCCACTGCTCGTATACCGTTTCGTGGGTTACGGAGCGGTCGTCCTGCGTAAGGTTGTGAAAGTCCTTGAGCTGCGTGACGATGTATTCCGCGCTCTGACCCGCCAGAATCGGAAACGTCGGCGCGATGCTGCGCCCGTTGTATCCATGGCAGGCCGAACACCACTTGCCAACCAGCAGGTCCGCACGCGCCTGATCCGCCTTAGGTATCGGGGCCGGCGCCGGGGCCGCGGCCTCGTCTGCGAACGCAAACGTCGTGGCGACGACCAGAGCAACCCCCGACAGGATTTGGGCCGCGCGCGGCACATTGCGTGTCAATCTCGTCTTCATGTGCTTTTCTCCTTGGCGACCGTTGATTAAAACGCCCACCAGATCGCGGCGTAGAACATGTTCTGACCCCCGGCGTTGTTGCCGTACCCATCGAAGTTGTCGTTCCCTCCGTTGAGCTTGGTGTAGTAAAAATAGGCGGCCGAGAAGCGCATGTTTTGCAGCGGCAGGTAATTGAGCTCCAGCGTCCACCACTGGCTGGTCGGCGAGCCGCTGCACGAGCCCCCCGAAGCCCCATTGGTGCCGCCGCAATTAATTCCCTGACCGTACAAGATCGGGTCGTTGCTGCCGCTGTACATCGACCAGCCAAGTGTCGCCCCATACTTGCGATCGTAATAGGCCGTCGCCCGGATGTTGTATTCGTTGACGGTGTCCGATGGGTTGGACGCCAAGGGAGCGGGCAACCCGTACGTCGTGGCATTGACGAAGGGCGTCAGATCCTTGTTCTCATGGATCCACGAGCCGGACGTTGCGAAGACCCAGGGTTCGCCGCGGTTGTACTGGTACTGATAGTCAATGCCGAAGTCGTGATATTTGTCCGTCACGCTGTTACCCGCGGCGTTACAGATCGTTCCCGACGTCGGATTGCAGAAAAATGTCTTGGCGTAGGTGCCGAACAAGCCCACCTCCGCCGAGCTGTAGCCCCAGTCCTTGCTGTAGGCCAAGCGATAGTACGGGGCCCACGAGTCGATGATGTCCGAGGCCGCATCGTTGGGTGCGCCTGTAACCCCGGTCGACGCGTTGCTGCCGTTTACGAACCAGCTCATCATCCCCCAAGGCGAGTGATAGAAGGTCAGTTCGGCGTACACCGTCTTGTGCCACCATCCGTACACGCCGAGCCCAAAGGAGCGCTGCGGACCGGTCGTGCCCTGCACGTCGGCGCCGTCCAGATACGTTACCGCTGCAGGACCAAAGCCCACTTGGGGATGCGTTCCCGCCCCATAGGGGAACCAGGGAAACTTCCACTGCGGCACCGCGTTCCATACATCCTGCATGGTCGCGTTGTTGTTTACGTCGATGCCAACGACCGTATCGGGCTCCAGCGTCCCACCCCACCCCGAGGAAAAGCGATGCACGTAGCGAACCTCGGTGTTGTCCTCCGCGCCCTGCCAAGCGTCCGACGTGTTGTCAAACGGCGCACCGCTAAAGGTGTACTGCCCGAACATGCCGAGATTTTCGGCCAGCTTTCCGCCGAAGAATATGCTCCATTGGACCAACTCGGTCTTGTCGCAGCTTGGGCAGACGACGCCACTGGATGCCGGGTTGTGATCCGTGTTGTTCGCAATGCCGCCGTACTCGGCCATGAACGCAACGGCCGCGGGGAAAGGCTGGCCTTCACCGAACGTATACCCGTTGAGTTTGAACTCCCGGCCGTAAGCGGTGAGTTCCGGGAAGCTGATGTGGCAGGCTGCGCAGTATTGGCCGGTCTGTCGCGCAAACAGCGGGATCGCCTCTGCCGGCGCGGAAAACGCGAGCCAGGCAGCACCGGCAGCAAGGCCAGTTGCTACCCAACGGGCGATGCGATTCAGAGTCATGAATCTCCTCCTGCGGTGATTGGGTGGGTTTTGTTGCGTCTGGCTCCACACCGAGGAGTCAGAAGCGGATGTGGACCTCCCAACGATATAAACAAGTAAAGCGTCCGCACCTACTTTCATCATAAAAGCACTTTCTGTTGGCCAGTTAATATTCTTCGGCAGCGTTGTAGGCGCGAGACAGCGTTTCTTGCGCTACTACAATGAATCTCGAAATTTGCGGTCGCAACACGGGAGCGACGCAAACGAGTTCACCTTAACGAGCGTGAGAGCGCGATGAGCGAAGAGCAGTCCGGCAAGCGCGCATTTGCCCTTCCCAAAGGCTTTTGGGGCATTCTTGCCTTGGTCCTTTGGGCGCTTGGCGTAGTCGCATTGCTCGATCGCACGCCCTACGGGCTGGACGAAGCCACAGCGCGCGCGGTCCTGTTTCTGTGGTCCATCTCCGATCAGGTGGTCTCTCCGATCGTCACGTTGGGCATACCGGATTTTCGGGCGGTGTACCTCATTCCCGCCGGCGTTTTTTTCTCGGGCAGCTTGCTCGCCGCCAAACTGTGCACGCTGCTCGTCTTTGCTGCCGCCGCGATCGGACTTTATCGCTGGCGCCTTGACCAAGGCGACTCGGAAACTGCGTTGCTGGCAACCGGATTGGTGCTGCTATCGCCACTGGCGGTGACGTCGATCGACCGCATTGCAATCGGCCCATACCTGCTGCTTACTTTTCTGCTCGGTGCCTGGGCCGATAAAACCTACCGTTCCACTCGGGTACGTTTTGGGGGCTTTTATTTCGCGCAGTTGCTGCTCAGCATCGCGGCAACGAGCCTTCATCCCGGCGGGTTGGCCTATCCGATTGTGCTCGCGGCGTCTTGGCTGCGCGAAAAGCCGCCCGAACCGCTCGAGCCGGGGATGATCCCGGGTCGCGAGCGCACGCACGTTCTTTTGGGTGTCGCCATTGCTACATTGCTCGGAGCCCTGCTCGCCGCTGGATGGCCGCATCAGACATGGTTTGCCAACCCCGTCACCGGCCTGGCGCGGCAGATCTTTGGCTTGCCGTCCGATGCCGATTTGGCCGGTGGCAATGCAATCTTCTGGATCTCGGGCTCGGTACTGGTCGTTGCTCTTTTGGCTTCGCTCTGGGCATCGCGTTCGCAAATTCTCTCGGACCGCCTGACGGCCACACTGGTACTGGCGGTCGCAATCACGGCGTTTGCGGGCGATACCACGTATTCGTTGCTGGCCTTCGTTTTGCTGCTGTATCTGGGTTTTCGCTTGCTACTGCGCGTTCGCGTGGGCAAAGCCGCGGGACTTATCGGCCAACGGGGAGTTGCGCTCGCATTACTCATCGCGCTGTCCACCTTGTTTCTTTCTGCCGATCGCAGTCGCTATGCGGGTATTCGCCGAGGCCCAGAGCTCTCCGCACAAGATCAGCTGATCGCCGCGCTCTCCGACACCATCCAACAGTTGCACGCGACCCCGGCACAGCCCGGGCTGGTGACCGAGGAGCAAAAGGCCAAAAGCGGGCCGCGCGTCGCCAGTCAATGGCCGGGGCGCACCATGATCGCCTGTCGTTGCAGCACTTTGCCGCTGCCGCCTGGCTCGGAAGACCCGGCCCAATTTGCAGCCAACCTGCGCACGCTGGATTTCGTGCTCTTCGATCCCAAGGACCCGGCCAACAGCGCTTTGTCACGGGGCTTTGCCCTGCTCGGCGGCTCACAAGCGGAGACGATCGCGCTGCAGGCCGGCGGCGTCCTTTTGCGGCTGCGCCCGGCGGCAACGCAAACGCAACCGCCAGCCGCACCGGCACCCGGTGTGCGCGGCTAGAAGGACTCCGAATATGTACAAGGAAATCCTGATCTACGCGATCGTCGCCGCCAGTTCGCTTTTTCTGATGACCTTCGTCGTGCACATGCTGGTCGGAGGCCTGGTGAGCCCGCAAACGGAGCGAATTTTGACGATTGCGCTGTGCGGTCTCGTTGCCTGCCTGATTGGCGCAATGGCGTGGGATGTGGCACGCCGCAGGCGCCGCAACAAATAAGAAGACCGCGCGGCTTCCCTATTTGCCGGACTTGCCCAAGCGCTTGAGCGCTTCTTGCAGGGCCGTAAACGCCGCGTCGTTCGCAAACTGTCCGCGGTGCAGGACAAATTGCAGGCGCCGGCCCTGTCGATCCAGACCCGATATCCCAAAAGAGCGACCCGCAAAGTCACCGTACACGCGCTGCTCCTTCACCAGATCGGCGCTGGCACCGCCTCGCTGCACGATCGAGACGGAATCGGCGTCCACGTCGACCCGGATCGGCGCCGAGGGCAGCAGCATCAGCCGGGTTTTGAGGATGCGGTTTGCGCCGACAAAAAAGAAAAAACTGGCCAGAAACGTCAGAACGTAGGCCAGGGTGCGGTCTTCGCCGAACCAGAGCTTGGCTCCCATGGAGGCCAAGGCGACGACGGTTGGAACGTAAAGCAGCAAATCCCAGATCGCTCCTTTTCGGTCCGCGCGCAATTCAAATTGCTTCGTCGTCGCCATGAGGAGCGCTACCGCCGTACCGAAATCGACGCACCGCCTTAGGACACCCGCCCGGGCGGCTGGGAGGAGGCGTTGGCCGGCAGGATTTTCTGAATGGCGATTTCCATTTCCTCGTACAGCATCTTGCCGGGCCGCTGCACGCGAACGACGCCATCCTTGTCGATGGCAAAGGTCCACGGGTCCCCCATGACCCGATAGGCCTTGTAGGCCTGCGGATTTTGGTACTGGTCCACGTGGATAAAGATGACGCGGTCCTGGTACTTATCGAGCAGCGCCTTGGCAACCTGCAGTTGCTCGTCGCAGGGCGTGCAGTGACCGGGCGTTGCAAATTCGAGCAAGATGGGTTTGCCTTGCGCGAGGGCCTTGTCGACCGAAAATTGGTACATCCGCGGATCGGGCTGGCGATACGTGGTGATCTTGCTCAGGTCCCCACCCACGTCGGCCAGTGTCTTCGTGGCCAAGCTGGGCGCCTTGCTGCCTACGGTCAGGCCGCGAAAGCTTCCACCGTAACGGTCGCTCTGATCGCAGCCGGACAAGGCGACGAGTAAGGCAACGGCAAACGCCGCCATCGCCGATGCGCCGGCCCGTGAGCAAGGACGATTTGGATGGTGCGTACGACCAGGCAAGGCAACCCTCCCGCGACTTTCAGAAAAGAATTCCACCAACCATCTGCAGGGCACCGAAAACGACGGCAACGATGATGCCCATGACGATGGCGCCGAACATCATCTTTTCTCCCAAGCGTGCATCGCTTGGCCGATTCTTGCTGAACCAGAAAATCACGACGATCACCGAAAAAACGAGAATCGCGATGAGAAGGAAAGCAAATACCGCCTCGCTAAACTGCTGGCTGCGCATCCCCTCGATCGACAAATCGAGTTTGGGTGATAGCTTCGAACTCATGTGCGTGCCGCCGTACAGCACCGGGAACCGGCGCTACTGACGCTCCTTCCAACCGACAGCGGTGCGAAACAGGTTGTATCCCCAGATGATGTTCGCGAGCAGCACCAGCATGCCAAAAAAGCCCGTAAACGCCATCATATGACCATAGATCCGAGCGGGCGCATCCGCATCGGCCGAGTTCGGCAATGCTCCGACCATGCCCGCGAGCGTGAAAAAGACCACAAGGCCGACCAGACCGAAGTTGTGCATCCAAAAGTGCACCTTAACCAGGGGAACACTGTAAATCGGCCGCTTAGAGAGCTTGGGCACCACGTAATACAGCGCCGCGAAAATCGCCATTTCGACCCAACCCAGCAGGTTGATGTGGGTGTGCGCCAGGACGATCTTGTGTCCGTACGCCGAATAGTCCACAAAGTTGCGAAAGTCCTTGATGCCGCCCATCAGGGCCCCCCAGCCAAACCCGATGATGCTGTAGATGATGCAGGCGAAGCCAAACCACAGGGTATAGCGTGTGAAGTCCTCCCGCTCGGCCGCACTCGGCTCAGTAACCATTGCCGCTACCTTGTTTTGCACTCTCGCCGCTCTGGTTTGGCCCAGCGCCCGCTTGGCCTGCGCCCTCACCCGGCTGGGCACTACCCTCGGCTTTGGCCGCCTTGCCCGAGCGCACGTCCGTAAAGAACATGCGCCAAGTGTCCGGGGCCCACATGTCCAGCATCGCGTCGATGAAACTCGACTTTCCCGAGGGCGGCTCCTGCGCGGCCGGCGCGCCCCGATCGGCCTTCAATTGCGACAGAAACACGGCAATCGCGTGCAGGTCTTGCTCGGGAATCCTCGAAACGTAGGCCGCTTCCTTGGGCGCCGGCCCATGGTCAACGGTCTTGCTGCCGTAGGTATTCTCCGGGTCGTGCAAAAAGGCCAAGATATACGTCAGGTCATGCCGGGATCCGATGCCGTCGAGGTTTAGTCCCATATTGGTGCCGTTGCCAACGGCCCTGTGGCACGAGGTGCAGTTGTTCTTGCGAAACAGCTCCGAGCCGCGAAATCCCTCTCCCGCAAAATCGTAGTGGGTGCGCACCGGATACATCGGCTTGTCGGACGATTGGCGCATCCACTCGATCACGGCGTAGTTCTGAATCGTGATCAAAATCAGCGCTGTTACCACGCCAAAGAGGACCTTCTCCCCCGTCTTTAACGCCTTCCACTTCTTCCACATGCTCGCTACCTTCCTGCCGCTCGTGGGGCCGACGACGCAACGCGCGCCAACACCGAGACCCGTTCCGAAAAATTCCGGATTTCGCTGGGGTCGCCCGCGCGTTCGAACTTCCGCACCCAACGCCGTCGCAGACGCCACCCCCGCGTCGGGCAAAGCCGCTTCCTAGCGCTTTGCCAACGAACCAAAGCAAAAGGCCGCGCCAGTGCCTCGGCGCGGTCCTTTTGGTCGGATCTTACCGCATTGCCCCCGGGGGGGCTGCTGCCCGCGCGCGGCGGGGCTTACTTGACCAGGGTAATGTTCTGCAAAACGCTCTCGTTGCTGGGGACAAAACCGTCGCCCGTCGTGCTCTCGGGAGCACTCGTCAGGAATGCGGCGGCGTTGAGGATGTCCTCGTCCGACATGTTCTTGGCAACTGCGCGCATTTGCCCGATCGGGTCATTGGCCCGACTGCCGTCGCGCCAGTGCTTGAGCTGGTTCACGAGATAGACAAACTTTTGTTTGCCGATCTGCGGATAAATCGGATCGGCGCCCCGACCGTTAAATCCGTGGCACGACTGGCACGCGGGCGCCTTGCCGATGACGCCGTAGCGCACGAGGACCTTGCCCTTGAACGGTTCCCCGACTTCCGTGCCCGCCGCTTTGAGCGCCGCGAGGTCGGACGGTTCGCTCGCGGGCTCCAGCGTGTTGAGGTAGGCCGCGATGTTGCGCCGATCCTCAACGGACAGCTGCTTCGAAAACAGGTTCATGACGCCCAAGGTCAAGTCGGTGCGCCGGTCTTCGGCAAAGTCCGTCAGCTGCTTGACAATGTAGGCGTAGCCGTCGTTGGCGAGCTTGGGCGTTTGCATCGCGTCGATGCCCAGTGCTTTTTCCCCGTGGCAGCTCTGACAGGGAGACACCGCATCCTTGCCGTTGAGGAAGATCTGCTTGCCGGCAGCGATATTCGCGGTCACCTTCTCGCCTTCGGCGTAGGCGGCGCCGGAAACAGTAAAGACAGCAGCAGCGGCTACCAACATCGCCGGGACGCGCCGCATCCTTAGGTTACGAAAGCGCATTGATTTCCCCTCTTCCCAGATTGATCTTGTGTTTCCTAGCAATTGACGCTCGGATCAGAGCCTGTCGGCCGCGTGGGCCACTCCCAAACCGGCAAACGCCGGCAGGAAAGTTCGGCCCCTTCTGTACTTCTCAGTTCTTCTTGCTAAACAAAATGGCAAGCAGGACCAGGATGAACGCAAACCAAATCCCATACATCGTCCAGACTTGCTGTGTGGTCGTGTCGGTTTCGAACAACATAGCGGCATCTCGCTTTCTGATATCTCGGGTGATGCAAACGTCGCGTCAGAACTTGATATGCGGCTTGTTCTTGTCGTACTTGTCGACGAAGAAGCTGTAGACGGCCGGTGCCAGAAACGCCAGCAGTACGAGGCAAAACAGAACTAACGGTGGATTGTCAACTTCGAGCATGTCTCTCTCCGTAAGATGTGGGTACCCGGATCCGGCGCGTTCACTCGATGTCCTTGCCGTGCGCGTGGCGCGGCTGCCAGGTGCTGGGCGGCAAGCGCTTGATCGCGATCGTCACCCCCGTAAAGAAAAACAAAATGAAAAAGATATCGATCGTGTAGCCCTTGTCCCACCACGGCTGCTTGCGCTCAGCCCGCGTCCCGCCCTTGCCGTCCGCGATCTGGTTTCCTTCGAAGTTGGCCATCTGCACACGATCGCCGACCACGTTGTACTCGGCAAGATCGGCGCCCTTATCCATCAGAGCCTGGATCTGGGGGGCAACGATGCGCAGATCGTTCATCGACAAGGGGTGCCGATCGAGCAGCGCGTCCCACTTGCCGCCCTCCGCTCCCCGGTTCATCTTGACGATCTCCGCCATGGCCGCTTCATCGTCCTTGATGGCCTGGATCCGCGGATCGTTCATGGATTTCACGTAGCTCGCGTAGATGGCCGCGTTCGGACGCTGGCCCCACAGCGGGAACGTGATCGCAAAGGCCGTCAGAATCGTCAGAATCAACAGCCCCACGATGGGTTGCGGAACGCGGTTGTTGTCCTCTGTGATCCCACCCAGGTTTTCGCTTTCCCAGAGGTTCGAGGCGTTCTTGTTCAACCCGTCATCACTCAGAGTCTCGAGCGGGCGCTCAATCGTAAATGCCATGCTGTTCTCCCGATTCGCTAGATTCCAATCTGTGGCCGACCGATCGCCCTACTTCAAGCTCAAGATAAAGTCGATCAGGTACCGGATTTCCGAGTCCTTGGCGTACTGCGGGACATCCGGCGGAAGCACGCGCCGCCCCTCGTGGTAGTCCAGATATTCGGCGCGCCACTTGTCGTAATCGATCTTCTTGCCATTGGCGTCCACGTCGCCCCACATGTAATCGAAGCGCGGCATGATCGAGTGGGTCTGCACGAGGCGGGGATTGAAAAAGTGCAGCGTCATCCACTCGCGTGAGCTGTTGCGCGACCCGACGTGGAGCAAGTCCGGAGCTTTGCGGTCGGAGCCAAACGCGGTGGGCGACTCGCCGTTAAAGTCCCCCAGGGACGGAGGCGCAACGAACACCTGCCAGTCCTGCGTCTCCTCGGGCAGCAGCGTATGGCACCACCAGCAACCCTCGCGCACGAACATCGACTTTCCGGCTCCCACGTGCCAGATATCCTCGTCCTTGGCCGCGGCCAGGACATCGTTCGGGGTCCATCCCTTGGTCGCCGTGAGGTTCTCGATGAAGGGATATTCCGCACCCATGAGCGTTCCGTGCGAGATCCCGAACACCGCCCCCGTCGTCTTGTTGGCTTCGCCAATATGTCCTTCGGCCTCGCTCAATCGGCGACCACTGTCGCCCAGCGTGACGGGGTGCAAGATGCCGCTCGGAAACGACGTGCCGGGCTTGTACACGTAGACGTAGCGCGCCGGATCCAGCGGCGCATTGGTCTTCGGGTCGCTGTGCACCAGCACCTTGAGCGGCTTATTCTTGCCCAACATGAACGGATCGTCCACGTTAAAGCCCGTCTCCCGTCCGGCGGCCAGCTGCTTGTCAAGGGCGATACTGGTCGCACCGGTTTGCCGGATGTCGATCGTCGGCATGACCAGGGTGATGAACATGGAACTCGCAAGCGAGATGCCGAACATTCTCGCGCCAATCTTGTATTCACGGAACGCCATTTGGGCTCCCCTCCGCCAGTTACCGTCTTATCGTTCGTAGGCAAGCTCATGCGGCATGCGCCCCGCGGGAACGACCGTCCCCTCGCGCGCCGTAAGCCACATGTTGATCAGCCACAGGATGTTGCCGGTGAACACCATGGTGCCACCGATCCAGCGTGCGATCATGTACGGGTGCTCGGCGATGACGACGTCGATATACGGCACCTCGTAGATCTTGCCCGCACCCTGGATGAGACCGGCGATCGTCATCGAAATCCAATAGATCGTAAAGCCGATCAGCAGCATCCAGAAGTGCACGTTGCCCAGCGTCAGCGAGTAGAGCTTGCGGCGCATGATCGTCTGCAGGCCGAAATACACGGCCGCCGCCTCCAGGAACGTCGAAAACCCGAGCAAGGCCAAGTGCGCATGCGCAACAATCCAGCCCGTACCATGGATATACCAATTGATCGCGCGGGTCTGCTGAAAACCGCCCTGCATATTCAGCGGGATGGCCATGAGCACGCCGGTGATCGTAAAGCGCACCTCCAGGTTCTCGACGAACATGTACCACTTGCCCTGCATCGTCAGCAGCAGGTTGGACACGAACGCGATTGCCGGCACCAGAATCAGCACGCCCTCCACGGAAGCGAAGGACTTAAGCCACTCGGGCAAGGGCGACGACATGAGGTGGTGCGCTGCCGGCGTGGAATAGAACACCACGACGGACCAAAAGTGCAGGTGCCCGATGCGGTGCGAGTACAGCGGGTTGCCCGTGACCTTGGGGATCGTGTAGTAGGCGATCGCCGCGGCAACCGGCGTGATCCACAAGCCCAGCACGTTGTGCGCGAACCACCAGGTCAGGTACCCCTCGGTCAGACCGGTCAGGTGGAAGAACTCGGGCGAATTGCCCACAAGAAACACAATCGCGACCATGAACACCGCGGACGCGAAAAACCAGTTCGTCGTGTAGATGCCCTGCGTGCGGCGCTTAATCACCGTCATCCAGACGTTGATTCCCAGCGGGACGGCCATGAACACCGCGATGTACAGATCGATGAACCAGGGAAAGTCCGAGTACTCGCGGCCGGAGGTTATGCCAGCCCACAGCACCGTCAGACCCAGGGTCAAGCCCAGGTTCCAGAGGAAGCAGTTCCACACCCCGAGCTTTTCGGACCACAGCTTGGTGTTCCCCAGGGCCGGCGTGATGTACATCATCGCGCTTGCGAAGGCCATCGAGATCCAGCCGAAGATGACCGCATGCACGTGCACCTGGCGCATGTGGCCAAAGGCAAACCACTCGTTGCCCGAGACCATGTCCGGGAACGCCAGTTTGGACGCGTTAAACGATCCGAGCCCGGTGCCGATCACGAACCAGACGATCGATGAAAAAGCAAAAAAGACCGCCGCACTTCCGGACGGGATGTCCTCTTCGCGGGCTAACAGGTACTTGAACATGATTTTCCCCTTGTTACCGAAGAATGTTCCTGCACTCAGCCGTTTTGGCTCTGATTCCGGTTCTTCGGAGTCAGGATGTAGTACGACAGAATCATGCTGGAGAATGCGAGCGCAACTCCCAAAAGACCGGCGACTAGTGCCATGGTTTCCCTATCCCTTTTTGCAAAATAAGAACATGTCCGCGAATCGCCGTTGCGCCAAAGCAGCGGTCCATCGTTCGCACCTAGCGGCGCGTGCCGCGCTCCAGCGCATCGTGCTGGGTCAAACCAACGATGAGAATGATGCAAAACGCGATGCCAAAGACGATCATGGCCCAGTCGATAAAGCCGGTAAACGTCGAGGGATCGTACGCCTGGCGGTAAAAGCCGCCCCAGTTCTCAAAGCCGCCGCGTCCGAGAAGGCACATCAAGGCGGCCCCAAAGACGCTGCCATTGCCCATGCCGGTCAGCATTCCGCCGATAAGGATGGCCCAAAAAGCCTTGCTCGTAATCGTCTTACCTTCCATGCGTCCCCCTTGACCCGAATTTGATGTCGACTCCAACGGGCATGCGAAAGCCACGCCGAAAGTCAAACCGCACTATCCGCACTATCCGAACCGCCGAACTTAAATGTCCCCTAACTGCCGATCAACAAACGCTGCTTACCAATCGGCGCACTCTCAGAACCTGGGGCATCGCGTTTTTGCTTTTTTTTATTGCCCCTGAGCGCATCGCGAATGATAGGTAGGCCAAATTGCCACTGTCAAGCTCATGACTCGTCATCTCGCGCTGCAGCATCAAAAAAATTCCAACTTTGCTTTCGCGAATGCCACGCCTCGAATAGTGCAGCCGCAAGTGGATGACGCAAATACGGTGCTGGCCACTTGCGCCGACTGCCATATCCGCTTTTGTTCTGCGGCAGCCGCTTTGTTCTTTCTTCCTTGCTCCTGCCTGTGCTTTTTTGCGGACGGCGGATTGTGCTGACAATCCTGCTCCGCGTAAAGGTTTTTTTTATAATTTGTGCCGCGTGTGCGCCGAGCAACAGCGTTGCGCGCATAAAATGCCGAGTACATGAGAATCATTTTCATCTGTTGCGAGTAGGAGAGGAACTCGCTTTGGGCTAGCATGAAACACTTGCACCGACGTCTGCGGGCGTGTGCCTTCTTCTTGTAGGAGACCATCATGGGATTTTGGGAATCGCTACCCGACGGCTGGACCATCTACGTGTGGTTGATCGCCGGTGCGGCCATCATCGTTGCCGCGATCTTCTGGATGCGCTGGGGCTTTAAGAACGAACAGTTTGACGAGGACATCAAATACCTCGTGTTCAGTGAAGAAGACAAGGACAAAATGAAACCGGAGGAATTTGCCAAGGCGCAGGCCGTCATGAAAAAGCAGATGGAAAGCCGCGAGCGCCACCTCGCGATGCAGGCCGCTCAAAAGAAGGGCGCGTGAAGCCACTGTCCCGCGCCGTGTGAAAAAAGGGGAACGAATCGTTCTCGCGGCAATCGGCTTATTGGTGGCGGCCGGAGTCATTCGCGCGATTTGGCAAAAACCGGCCTCGCGTGATCGCGAGATTCCTTTTTACAGCACGGCGCCCGGGGACTTGGCCAGCGCGGCCACCGATCTTGTGCGCCAGTACAACTGCCGCCAATGCCATAGCCTGTGGACGATGCGCGATCCCCTGCAAGCGGTGCCCGCCCCGATGCTCGACGGCATCGGCTCGCTGCGCACCGAAGCCTGGCTTTTCGACTATCTTTCGGCGGCCAATCCGCAAAGCATATTGCCCTCGCGCCTCAAACCCGAATACCGCATGCCGTCCTACGCGGGCCTCTCCGATGCCCAGCGGCGCACCCTCGCACGTTACCTCGCGAGCTTGCGCGTGAAGGATTGGTACCTGGAGCAGACCCGCCGGCTGGAGCACGATAAGCTCACCGGCGAGGACACGGCCGAAAAATAGCCTCTAGGAGCGCCCGCGCGAACCGGGGCGTCGGGTTCGGGCAGAGCGCCGCGCGCGCGCTAGACGCGCGCGCAAGCCGACGGTCTCGATGAGCACGGCCAACGCAACCGCGCCGTAGGCTCCCCAGACGTAGCCGGCATAGCCTCCCATGTCCAGAAACGCGCGCCAGCCTCCCCAACTCATGCACGTCTCTCCGCCACCGCGTGGACCCACTCATTGCCACGCTCCCGCTCCAGAACGATCGCGCGGGCCCGTGTTAACGCAGCCGCAATGCAGTACATCCAAAAAGCGAGGGCCATCACCAACATGGCAGCCAGCATCGGCGCGGCAATGGTGGGCGCGCGCCCCAGGCTGATGGAAGAGCCCTGATGCAGCGAGTTCCACCACTGCACGGAAAAATAGATGATCGGCACGTTGACGACCCCGACCAAGGCCAGCACGCCCGCGGCTCGATCGGCTCGGCGTACGTCGTCAATTGCGCTGTGCAATGCCATAAATCCCATGTACAGAAACAGCAAAATCAGGGTCGACGTCATACGGGCATCCCAGTCCCAGTACGTTCCCCAGGCCGGTCGACCCCACAGCGCCCCCGTCCAAAGCGCCAAAAACGCCATCGACGCGCCCGTCGGCGCCAGGGCATTCGCCATGATCGACGATATCCGCGTGTTGAAAATAAAACCCACCGCCGCCCAAAACGCCATGACGACGTACACGAACATGGCCATCCAGGCCGCCGGCACGTGAACGAACATAATGCGATAGGCCTCGCCCTGCTGGGCGTCTGTCGGCGCGACGAAAAAACCCAGGTACAGGCCAAGCAGAGCCAGAATCGCCGCCAAGCCGGCGGCAGCCGGCACCGCTTTGCCCGCCAGACGATAAAACTCCGGCGGCGAGGCGTAGTGGAAAAAGCGAAAACCCGATTGAATTTGCGTCGTTTCGTGCATGGCCGGTGTCAAGCAACGATTTCAGAAAGCGCGGGGTACCGCATAATTTCTTCGAGACCACTCATTCCAAAGATATCCGCAACGCCGTAACGATCGCCCAAGGCGCCAGCGCGGCCGCGGCCAGGGACAGGCCGGCGAGGAGCAGCAAATCCGCCGCGGCGGAAAGTCCGCCCGCGGTCGCGTCCACGGCACCCGCACCAAAGATCAGCACCGGCACGGTCAGGGGAAGCACCAGCAAGGTTACCAACACCCCACCGCCGCGCAAGCCAAGCGTCAACGCGGCGCCAACGGCCCCGATTAAGCTCAGGGCGGGCGTGCCCAGCGCGAGGGCTGCCACCAGCGTGCCGGCCGACTCCAACCCTAGGTCAAACATCACCGCGATCGGAACGGATGCCAGCGTAATGGGCGCGCCCGTCACCAGCCAGTGAGCAACGATCTTGCCGATCACGACGATCGATGCCGGCTGGCCGGACAGCAACATCTGCTCGAGCGACCCGTCCGCGTAGTCTTGCGCAAACATGCGCGCGAGCGAGACGATCGAAGCGAGCAAAGCGGCGACCCATACCGTCCCCGCACCGATCATGCGCAGGACGTTCAGCTCCGGGCCCACTCCCAGCGGAACGATCGTCACCACAACAACGAAAAACAGCAGCACGTTGACCACGTCGCCACGCTGGCGCAGCGCAAGCAGCAGATCTCGACGCACCACCGCAAGCAGCGCGGCCGTCATGCCAGCGCCCAGCCAAGCAAGTCCAAGCGCTGCGCGCTCGACGGAAGATCGACCGTCTGGTGCGCCGTCAACACGACGATTCCCCCGGTGGCCAGATGCCCATCGAGAAGCGCGTAGACCGACTCGATCGCGCGCGAATCCAGCGCATTGAAGGGCTCATCGAGTATCCAAAGGCGGGCGCCCGCCGCGCCACAAAGTCGCGTCAGCGCCACACGGCGCTTTTGCCCTTGCGAGAGCTGTCGCACGATCGCGTCATCGAACTCTTCCAGCCCGAGGAGCGCAAGAGCCCGCCGGGCCGCTTCTTCGCCCAGATCGATCCCGCGAAGCGCCGCTTCAAAGCGCACATTTTCGAGTACCGTGAGGTCGTCCTTGACGCCGTTCAAATGGCCCACGAACACAAGATCGGATCCGTATTCCTCGCGCGTTCGCACGATGTCCGATCCCTTCCAACGCACGTGACCGCGCGTTGGGCTGAGCAAACCGGCCAAGATACGCAACAAGCTGGTCTTGCCCACGCCGTTGTCGCCCGCGATATGCAGGCATTGACCCGGCCCAAGCTCAAGCGCAAGCCCTCGGAACAGGCAGCGCTCGCCGCGCACACACTCCAAGTCAACGGCCTGCAGCATCGTTGCCCAATCCTCCGCATTGCTCGTTGCGCCGTCCGAAAGCGTTGGTTCCCCCGGCCCCCCGGTCGCTGCCGCGCCTGCGCGCGAGACGCCAGCGACTCATTCGGCCTGCAACGCAACGACCACCAGCGCAGCAATACCTTCGCCACGCCCAGTAAATCCCAACCGCTCCGTCGTTTTTGCCTTTATCGAAACGGCCGACAGATCCAGGGCCAGCGCATCGGCGAGCGATCGGCGCATTGCCTCGACGAACGGAGCAATCTTGGGTTGCTGTGCGATGACCGTGCAGTCGATATTGGCCAGCTGCCAGCCGTGACTGCGCACGCGCTCCAGTGCCACCGCAAGCAGCTGCATGCTGTCAACGCCTCGATAGCGCGCGTCGCTATC
>Ga0187778_10000858_pt1 | contig 21784 bp, 17 predicted proteins | sample 1015_Q2_SP5_20_M_FD_132418 | JGI IMG/M metagenome (GOLD analysis project Ga0187778, IMG submission 132418) | Tropical peat soil microbial communities from peatlands in Department of Meta, Colombia - 1015_Q2_SP5_20_MG | ecosystem: Environmental > Terrestrial > Soil > Wetlands > Peat | place...
GGATCGGGCGAGGTAGCTTCTTCGGCTTCGGCCGAGGACGGTGAAGCCCGCCACTATGCGCTTTTGGAGGCCCACGCCCCGAAAGGCCCGACGGGACTGTGCATCACTCCGCACCTGATTGGAACCTGCAATCCCGACTTCAACCCACGCGTGCGCGGATTCATCGCCGGCCTCAACCCGAGTATCCGTCGCGCACACCTGTATAAAGGTATTCTCGAGGGATTGGCGTGCGAGTTGTCCATAGTAAGCCAAGCGCTCGAACAAGCGGTCGGACGATTTGAGGACATTTACGTCACCGGCGGGGGTACGAGTTCGCCCCTCGGCCTGGAATTAAGGGCAGCTCTGACCGGTTGCCGGCTGCACGTCATGAGCCGGCAAGAGGCCGTCTGCCTCGGCACCGCCATCCTGGCCGGTGTGGCCATTGGGGAATACGAGAGCATTAGCCAGGCGGTCACGGGCGTGGTCGAGGAAAGTGCTGTCTGGGCTCCCAATCCGGCGGTCGCCGCCAGTTATCGAGATCAAGCCGATCGCTACCGGCAGCTGAGGTCGGTCGCCGTCGAACAAGCTTGAAAATTCATGTGACCAAGGAGAAAGAAATTGATCAAGCCAACCATCGGCTTCATCGTGTACGGGGTTCACAAGGACGGGCTCAAGGATCCCATGGGAGTTCCCTTCATCGATTCGGCCATGGTCAGACGGTCGAAGCAGGCCCTGGTCCAAGCTGGCATGAAAGTCCTCGCCCATGAGGTGGTCATTGCCAGCAAGGAGGAGGCCCGAAAGGCCCTCGAAGAGATGAAGCGCAATGATGGGATCGATCTGGTGGTGCTGTTTTCCGGGACCTGGGTTTGGGCGGCACATTTGGTGGCAGCCGTCCGCGACTACGCGGCCAGTGGGAAATCAGTCCTCCTCTGGACCCACCCGGGCTCGCAAGGCTGGCGTCCGGTAGGTGGGTTGGTGATGCACGGCGGCCTGCTCGAAATCGGCGTGCCTCACAAGTTCGTCTACGGCGGCGCGGAGGACTCCGACACGATCCTCGCGATCATTAGCTATGCCCGGGCCGCTCATCTGAAGAACCTGCTGAACATGTCTACCATGGGCGCCTTCGGCGGCCGTGGAATGGGTCAAACTTGCGGTGTCGCCGATCCGTCGCAGTGGATGCGTATGTTTGGCGTGGACATCGACTCGCGCGACACGACCGAACTGATTCGCGCCGCGGAAGCCGTCTCGGCCAGGGAAATTTCGCGACTCGAGCCTCGCCTGAAAAAGCTCTTTCACCGCGCGCCCGACAAAAACCTGGTCAACGAACGTTCGATCCGTCTTTACTTGGCTCTCAAGAAGTTGGTCGTGCAAGAGAAGTTCGATTTCTACACCATCCAGTCGTTTCCCGGTTTAGGCGACGACTATTCTGCCACTTGCTTCGCGCAAAGCATGATGCTCGAGGATGGGTTCGGAACTTCCACCCTGGGAGACTTCAACACGGCTCTCACCGTGCTGCTCCTGACCAAGCTCAGCAAGGAACGCGTGTATTATGGCGACCTTCAGCACATCGACAAGAAGAACAAGGAGATCAAGATTATCGGCGACGGGGCGTGTCCTCCGTCGCTTGCCGGAACGCTCGGCCCTGCAGGCTTCTCCGAGCACGGCATCCCGACCGAGGGGGAGGCTGGCGGACTCTCGGTCAAACTCATCTGTAAGGTCGGAGAGGGGGTCCTAGCCCGTCTGGGCCGCGTCAAAGGCGAGTTTCAGATGGTCATCGTTCGCGCCTCGATCTTCGAGCCGCCCAAGAAGCAACTTCAGTCGCGCCTCAACGAATGTGGCATACCCTTCTGGCCGCATGGGTTTGTCACCGCCCATGGCGATATCGATCGCATGCTCGCGAGTTGGACCAATGAGTACGCTTGTCTTGGTTATGGGGCTGATCTTTATCCCGCCCTGATCGACTTTTGCGAACTCACGGGCATCAAGCCCGTGTTACCGTGAGGTCCGGGCTGCTCACGCCTCGCAGTTGACTTGGGAAATGATAAGGTCGCCAGGGATGCCCTGGTGACCTTCGGCCGTGAGCCATCACGCTGCTTTAGCGCTCGACACTTCGGCCCGATATTCCGCGTCGGAGTCAGCCGGCAATAATACCCAGAGTGTGTAGATTCCCAGGGCAGTGCCGAAGGGAATATTGAAGAGCGCCAGAACCGAGAGGACCAGGGCCAACATGCGGGCCCAGCTCTCCCGCTGCAGCAGACCCCATCCCGCCAAGAAACCGACCAAGCCTTTGCTCGCAACCAGGATCGCAATCGCGCTGAGGAAGGGACGCAACCACTCGGTTGTGCCCTGGGGCGCACCCATCTCGGAGAGATGGACGAAGAGGGTGTTGGCCAGAATAAACAGAATCAGGCCGCCGACCGCGTTCAGCGCTGAAAGAGCCAGCCACAGAATCCCGAGCAACCGGATGTGCTCGGCGACTCGGCTGCGGCGGGGATAACCGAGAGCCGGTCCGCCCGCGCCGCCCACGAATTCTCTTCCGCAACGGCCACAAAAGCGCTGGTCCGCCTGGACCGAAGCTCCGCATCGATCACAGAACATGCTTCCCTCGGTTCCCTGAACTCCCGACTGCCGATGAGAATCCCTGGCAAGAGAGCATCCAGCCAATCAAATCCTGCCCCTTTCGGCAGCTAAACGAAAAGGCCACCTCGGCAACGAAGGCGGCCTTTTCTTCAAGGGAGAATAGTTCCGACGGAGGAATCGGCCGTCAAAACTTTCTGGCGAAATCTTATGAGCCGAAAAAAGCCCGTGTCAAGGAATTTTTAAGAAATAATACCTTTATTTTCAATATCTTACAAAAGGGTTGGCGAAGATGGCTCGAGGTGTCATTCTGAGACAAAAAAACTCGCCGCCAGCTTAAACAGTTTTAATTGATGAACTTACCTTTGGTTCGGAGCCGTTTTCCGACAGATGCAGGGAGATGAATTCCACATCCTGGGGTCGGTCAAACACTCGCTCGGGAAAGATGCGCTTGGTCAGGATCCTGACCCCGCCGAAAGCGATTCCCACCACCAAGGCGAAACCAATGATGATGAAGCAAAGAACGATGACATTCACCAGCAGGTTCGCGAGGTTGTCCTTCTTGGTGAAGAAGGTGTTTTCGTTCCAGGTGACGTCGGCGTCGTAATTCACCGAAGCCAGCAGAGACTTCGCCTCGCTCACCGAGAGCGGCCCCTGAGCCACGACTACGATTGGTCCGGTGCGCTTCTCATAGGTCGCAGGGGCGTTCTCGCGAGAACCCGGAGCGTACGCCGCCTCGATCCTCCGCAGGTGGTCGGATGCGATCTGCGGAGTCGGGTAAGAAATCAACATCAAAGTCGCTTCCCCGCCGGATGCGTTGTAATTCCCCAGCGCAACCTCGGCGCCGCGGCTGAAATCGACGAGTTCTGAGGAAATGGGCGAATTGACTCTTTCCAGGGTCACGGGCCCAAGCACATACCTAGCCGAGTTCCTGATCAAGGACGGCCGCGGCAGGTAAGCATGCAATACCGGCAGATTGCGCGTCTCTCCGGGAGGAAGCGGAAGGCTGGCTGCCAGTTCGCGGAGCTCGGCCGCCGACATGGCCGAAAGCCGCTCAAACACCGCATCGACGAGGATGTTGCCACGATAGAAGAGCACGCGCTCGTTGAGGGACGCGGCTTGATCGCCGACTTTTTCCTCCAGCATCTGGGGCGTCTGATAGTAGGTAAAAGCGCCAAAGCCCCCGCTGGCGTCGGCGAATCGGGCGGCCTTTAGACTTAGCTTGCGTCCGTCCTCTCGGATGTAGGTCGCCGACTGAAAATCACGGAATCCGTACTCTTCGAGCACGGACCGGTTGACCGGATCAGCCGCAGCAGGATCGGTGCTGGTAGCGAACGCGCCCGAAACCTGCCAGCCTCCGAAGGTCATCGGCAGAATCTGTGAGGTAGGGAGGTTCTGGGTGGGGATCTTCTGGCTGGAAACGCCGCCGGCGAAACCGGGAGCGACCGTGGAGAGTCCAACGAGAACAACCGGAATGAGCCGGGAAAATCTCATCGAAAAGCTGAATCTTGGCAAAGCTCCGCTACTCGTTAGACTACCGGGGTGGAAGGAAAGTTTCCAGTAGGGCCGGTCCTTCCCAAGGGGGACGGGAAGAATAGACACCGGATCGGCGCAAACCGATCACGACCTGCGGCCTTCTACGGCGCCTCGGTCTTCTCCATCTTGCTGGCTACCTTCACCCCGCTCAGGCCATTCACGTACTTAGCGATGCCGCGATAGAGTGCTTCGGCGATGCGTTCCCGATACTCGGCGGTCTTCAGGCGCCGTTCGTCCGCCGGATTGCTAAGAAAGGAGATCTCCGCCAGGATAGAAGGCATGTTGGCACCGATGAGTACGATAAACGGCGCCTTCTTCACCCCCCGATCGGGCAACCCCGGGCTCTTTGCTCTTAGCCCGCCGTGCAGGGACTGGTCCACGTCGACGGCAAATTCCCGCGATTCTTCGATCTTCTCTTTCAAAGCAATCTTCTTCACCAAGTCTTGCAATTCGTGGATGGACTCCTCGGAGACTGCGTTCTCCCGGGCCGCCACCTCCAGAGCCTCCGGCGACGAGGTAAAGTTCAGGTAATAGGTTTCGACTCCTCGGGCTTGAGGATCACGGCTCGAATTGGCATGCACGGAGATGAACAGGTCAGCTCCCTCGCGGTTGGCGATGGCCGTGCGAGTCTCAAGCGGGATAAAGCTGTCGTCATCGCGGGTGTAGATAATCTGCGCTCCCAAATGCGACTCGAGCAGCTTGCCTAGACGCATGCTAACTTCGAGCACGAGATCTTTTTCTTCCAGGCCGTGCGGGCCGATGGTTCCCGTATCATGGCCCCCGTGACCGGGGTCGATCACGATCTTGCCGATTTTCAAACCAAGCACCCGGGTCAACGAACGATCTCCGCTGGCCATAGGCTGGGCCTCGCGCGCATCGAGGCTGTCCCGAGAACCATTCTTTGGCTTGCTGCTGCTGGTTCTGACCTTGGCGGCGGGCGGCGCGGAAGTCACCGGCGGGACCGACGGTTGCACCCCGGATGCGTCCGCCGTAGCCACGGTGGGTCTTGGAGGATCGTCCTCATCGGCCTCCACCACGGTCTTCTTAACACCGTTGCTGGTCACCACGACGGAGGTTGTCGCCGGTCGGTCGTTGCTGGGGTGGAGACCCGCGCCCAACACTTTGGCCGCCGAGGTCGAACCTCCCGCCTGGTCCATTTCGGAAGAAGTCTTGGCCGGTGCCGAATCCGCCGCATCGCTCGCAACCGCCCTGGGCGCTGGGGCGGGGCTCGATGGAGGTTCCTTCGCCGGCGAGCCAGAAGAAACCTCTTTGGCCACCCATGTCGTTGGCATCAGTTTATTGCGCAGCTCGATCACCAGGCGCGGCGGACTGAGCAACAACCGGGTTTCAAAGTCCAGATCCCCGTTCACTTCCAAAACAATCCGCGCTTGGTGCGGCTTGAACTGGGAAACCCGGATCCGCTTGACGAGGCCCCCGGGCACCTCGAGGTTCTTGCCGAACAACTCAGGATCCAAACGGGTATCGAACAAGTCAAAGAACACTCGGTGGGGATTCTCGATGGTTTGCGAGTCGTAGTGCACGCGGCCGTCTAATTCGATGGCGACCCTGGTGCCCTCCGAGGTAGGCCAAGAGCGAATACCCGTAACCCTGACCAGCTTGGCCCGGTCCCCATCCGTCGGGCGCGCTGCATCCTGATGGTCAGGCTCACGCCCGGGTTCCGGCTGGTTCTCGCTCTCGTCCCCCGCCGTGGTTGCGGCAGCCTGCGGGCGGTGCGGCCCCGATCGCAACTCGGGTTTCGAGGCTAACTGTGCAAGCTGGTTGCGTGCCTCCTCGGCAAATTGGTTTCTCGGATAGCGATGCAGAAACTCCTGGAATGTCTCCTGGGCATGCGCTCGATCGTGAAGATCGTCTTTGTAGATTTCTCCGATGTGGAACAAGGCGGCAAACCGCGACTTACTTCCCGGATATTGTCGGCGGAGAAATTCGTACTCTTGAATGGCCGAGTGGAGGAGCTCCTCATCCTCAAAACGCCGCCCCATTTCTTCCAGCAATTGCGCCACGGCAAACACGCTGGGGTCGGCCTTGGTAGAGGTGGGGCTTTCGAGGTAGATCCGACGATAGGCGTTGATTACGTTCAGGTAGTCCGCCCGCGCGCGTTCCCGGACTGGCCGTTCTTCGAGCATCTGTTCCTGATGCTCGGCGGAGGAGAATTGCGATCTTGCCCAAGCCTCGGAGCGGTGCGGGCGGGCGCTCAGGGGCAAAGTCAGCTGCAGCACGAGAAAAGCCGCACCTGAACCCAGCACGCGTCCTCTTCGACCTGGATTCTTCAATGTAAGGCCCGTGGGCGCCCTGAAGTTTAGGACCGCAGTTGAACCTGAGATGCCGTGCGATCAGTCGGTGTTGCTGATATAAAGCACGCCTCGCGAATCTCGTTGCACGTGAATCGGGTCATGGAGGGGTGCCCCAAAGATCCGATCCCCGGAGTCGTGCCTGCCGTAATAAAGCTGCGTGATCCGCTTGACGTAGTTGCGTGTCTCTAGAAAATGGGGCACGCCCGAACTCCGCGCCACTGCTCCTGGCCCGGCGTTGTAGGCCGCCAGAGTCAGCTTGACGTCGCCTCCATAGTTCTCCATGAGCTGTTTCAAATGGCGAACCCCGGCATCCACGTTCTGCTCCGGATCGAAGGGGTTGGACACGTTCAACTGCCGCGCGGTCTGCGGCATCAACTGCATCAAACCCATGGCGCCTTTGGGTGAAACCGCATTGGGATTGAAATTCGACTCCACTTTGATGACGGCGCGAACCAGATTGGGATCCACATTGTGCCGGGCAGCCGCTTGTTCGATGGCCGCGTCGATGTCGGTTTGCGCAAAGCTTCGAGGTAGGTTCGCCGCGCCTCGGCCTGCCGAGCCGTCTTCGGAACCGAGATACTGGTGCACCTCGGCCGCGGCCGAGCGGGCCGCGCGAACGTTGGCCGACGGAACCGGTTTCCAGCGGTGTTCCTTGATGCTCCAGAACACCAGCGAACCCTGCGGCGCAGTAGCTTGAGAACGTTTCCCCCGCGTTGCCGGGACCGACTCATTGACGTAAATCGTCCGGCCCGAATCGTCGGTGGTGGATGTGATCACGGAGTTAGACCCGACTTCCGCTTGCATGCCCAGCATGCGGGGAGCGAAGCTCCCTAGGGCGGCGACCATCAAGACGATTTGGAGGCACTTTCGCATACCAGTCGTCGACGACGCAGAAGCACAACACACACCTACGCCTAGTCTTCACGAACCTGGACGGAGAATGCCTAGAGTGTTTTGATTATAGGTTCCCGGAGCCCGCGCGGCAATCTGCCAGAGAGGAATAGAACCATCAAAGGTAATCCGTGTAAGCTGCTGATGGGTATTTATTTAGCTGCATAGTAACCTCGACCTAGGGGGGCAGAAACCAGAGCTGGCTGCGAGCGAGGGTACGGAGACCGGGCCAGCCGGGGCGCAGCACTATGATAGGTTTGGACGCTGTGAATCCAGGACCGAATTCTCCCGCGCATCCCACGCTCGACTCTGGGATGCTCTTCGGCTTTTGGTATCGGGCCATGCCGAGCGGCAAGCTGGCTGCGAAGCGTCTCGTCCAGGCCCTGCTTCTTGAGACGCCTATGGTGCTCGGGCGCGACGTGCAGGGAAAGCCTTTTGCCCTGCGCGATGCCTGCCCTCACCGGGGCATGCCCCTTTCCTACGGTCGCTTTGAGGGCACCGAACTGGAATGCAGTTATCACGGCTGGAGGTTCGATGCGCACAGCGGACAATGCCGGCTCATTCCATCCCTCACTTCGGACCAACCCTTGAAGCTCGATCGCATTTACGCCGGCAGCTACGCCTGCCGGGATCAAGACGATTACATTTGGATCTTCATCCCGGATCCACCGCCGCCGGGAGCAGGATTCACCAAAGCCACCGATCCGCCCATCCCCGTTCCCTGCGTCCCGACCTTCGGGGACCAGTTCAAGACTGCGTACCTGACGGCCGACCTGCCCGCCAGCGTCGATCACGGCATCATCGGATTGATGGACCCCGCTCACGGTCCCTTTGTCCACCGCGCTTGGTGGTGGCGCTCCGGGCGGAGTATTCATGAGAAACAGAAGAATTTCGAGCCGCTCCCGATGGGCTTCCGCATGAGCGCGCACACGCCCAGCTCGAACAGTGCGCCTTACAAGCTATTGCGGCTTTATGCCGACGCGGACTCGATCACCACCACCATCGATTTCCAGCTGCCTAACCAGCGCTACGAAACGATTCGCGCCGGAAAGTATTGGTTCACCAGCTTAACCACGGTGACGCCGGTTACCCGGGATCGCTGCCGCATCGATGTGGTCGCGAACTACAACATCTTCCGCTGGTTGCCGTTGGGGCCTGAGCTACTGAAGGCTTTCTTCAGGAAATTCGTGGAGCAAGACCGCCAGACGATGGAAAGGCAGGCGGAAGGCCTCAAGCAAGAGCCGCATTTGATGCTGATCGACGACGCGGACCGCCCGGCCAAGTGGTACTTCCAACTCAAGGAAGCTTATCTCGAAGCCAAGCGCACCGGCACCGCCATGCGCCACCCCATGACCAGCCCGGTGAGCTTGAAGTGGAGAAGCTAGCGGTTCGAAAAGAAATCGGCTCAACTGCCGAGCAATCCCTCGACCACCGCATAAACCGCGTCCAAGGCGGAATCGAGTGCTGCCGGGTCCTTCCCGCCGGCTTCCGCCAAATCCGGACGCCCGCCGCCCTTCCCCCCGAGCTTCTGCGCCACTGGGCCGATCACTTTTCCCGCCGGTAATCGGCTGCTTAGGTCTTTGGTGACGCCGACAATCAGGGACACACTCCCATTGCTGGTCGAGCCCAGCACCACCACCCCGGAGCCGATCTTATGGCGAAGCTGATCGACGAGAGTGCGCATCTGCGGGCGGTCGAGATTGTCAACCCGATGGGCCAGGACCTTCACCCCGCGGATCTCTTTGATCTTCTCGCCCACCGAAGCCACGCTCGACGAAGCCGACTTCATGCGCGCCTGATCCAGTTCCCGCTGCAGTCGCTTGATCTCGGAGTCTTTTCGATCGAGCTCGGCTTTCAGGGCCGCGGCCGGCGATGCGGCAGAGTCTTCACCAGCGGGTCTCTCATCCTTTCGCGCCCTCGACGAAACCGTCGGACTGACGAAGCTTGCGACCACACTCTCGAGTTCGTGGTCCTTCTGAAAGCGATGCAGGGAGTCCTCGCCGGTCACCGCCTCCACACGGCGCACCCCGGAAGACACGCTGCCCTCCTTGAGAATCTTGATCAGCCCGATCTCCCCGGTGGCCGCCGTATGGGTGCCACCACACAGCTCGGTCGAAAAATCGCCGATCCGGATGACGCGCACCTTGTCGCCATATTTTTCACCGAACAGCGCCATGGCCTTATATTCGTTGATGGCCACATCAATCGGCACGTTCTCGATGACTTCGACCTTTTGATCGCGCAGGACTTGCTGGTTGATCAGGTCTTCGATGTCTTCGAGCTCTTCCTCTTCGACGGCCGTGAAGTGCGCGAAGTCAAAGCGCAGATGGTTCGGCGCGACCAGCGATCCCGCCTGCTTGACATGCTTGCCTAATACCTCGCGGAGTCCCGCGTGCAGCAGGTGCGTGGCCGTGTGGTTGCGCATGGTGGATTGGCGAATGGCAAGGTTGACGACAGCATCGACTTTGTCGCTCACGCGAATCGCCTGCTTGGCGACGACCTGATGCGCGCGCACGCCTTGGATAGGGTAGTAGCAACCCGTAACCTCGGCGACCACCGTGTTGTGATCGTCGCTGTACAGCCATCCGCGATCCCCAACCTGCCCGCCCGCTTCGGCGTAGAAGGGCGTGTGATCGAGGATAATCTCGCCCGGCTCGCCCGGCTTGATCTCTTGCGCACCCTGGCCATGCTTGAGGATGGCGAGGACCTCACAATTTTCCGAGCGTGTCTGGCGGTAGCCTTCAAAGTCCGATTTGGGAAGTTTTTGGTACGCAGGATTCGCCGTTTGCTTGGCCGCGCCCTTCCAGGAAGCGCGCGCCCGAGCCTGCTCCTCGGCGCGGGCCCGGGCAAAACCTTCCAGGTCCAATCGCACCCCGACGTCGTGACAGGCATCCTGAATGAAGTCGAGCGGTACGCCGAAAGTTTCGTAAATGGAGAAGGCTGCTTCTCCAGGGAAAACGATCTCACCTTCGGCCCCTTTACCCCCCGGCTCAGCTTCTTTCTCGGCTGCCGCTTCAACCACCCGAGAAATCTCAGCCTCCAGCCGGTTCAAACCGACTTGCAGCACGCGATCGAACTGTCGTTCCTCCCTTTCGACGACCTTGGCCACGCGCTCCGCGGATTCGACCAGCTCGGGATAGGCATCTTGCATGAGGTCACGAACCGCATAGGTCATCTGGAACAGGAAGGGCCGCGGTTGTCCGAGGAGTCGCCCATGACGAATGGCTCTTCGCAAGATCTTACGCAACACGTAGCCGCGTCCCTCGTTCGAGGGCACGACCCCGTCGCTGATAAGAAACGTTGCGGCTCGCGAATGATCGGCGATGATTCGCAGACTCGCCTCCCGGGGAGCCCGTCCCTCTCGGCGAAGGCTGCGGGGCGATGCGGGCTGCGCCGCGGAGGATGACTTGTCCCCGGACTGGGTATCTTGGTCGGAAGACTCCCGGCGCGCATGAAATCCCGCTTCCGTTAACTCGGCCGCCCGCTTCATCAGCGGCTTGAACAGGTCCGTCTCGTAATTTGAGATCGCGCCCTCAACGACCGCCGCCATGCGCTCGAGCCCCATGCCGGTATCTATCGAAGGCTTGGGCAGCGGGTTCAGTTTGCCTGACCCGTCCCGGTCGAACTGCATGAACACCAAGTTCCAGATCTCGACGTAGCGCCCGCACTCGCAGCCAAAGGCGCAATCGACATGGCCCTGATCGGAGGCTGCCGGGCCCATGTCATAGTGAATCTCGCTCGAAGGGCCGCACGGGCCGGTGTCGCCCATCTGCCAGAAATTGTCCTTGGCACCGCTTTCGAAGATCCGGTCTTTCGCGACTCCTTGCCAAACCCAGTGCTCGTACGCTTCCTCATCCCTGGGCACGCCGCCTTCCCCCTTGAAGATCGTCACATAGAGCTTCTCTGGTGGAATGGCGAACCACTGGGGGGAAGTGATCAGCTCCCAGGCGTAGGCAATCGCGTCCTTCTTGAAATAATCTCCAAAGGAGAAATTGCCCAGCATCTCGAAGAACGTCTGGTGGCGATTGGTGAAGCCCACGTTTTCGAGATCGTTGTGCTTGCCGCCGGCGCGCACGCACTTCTGCGAGGTGGTAGCACGGTTATAGTCTCGTTTTTCCAGCCCCAAGAAGACATCCTTGAACTGATTCATCCCGGCGTTGGTAAACAGCAGGGTGGGATCGTTGGCCGGAACGAGCGACGAGGAGTGGACTTCGCGATGTCCCCTCTGAACAAAATAGTCCAGGAACTTGCGACGAATTTCCGATCCCGTGATCACCGGAATTCAATTCTAAATGATGGAGGATCGGCGCGAACCCCGGTCGCACCTAGCCTCAGGGAGGAAGCCTGAGGAAGCGGCAGCAACCCGCCGAGGCAGGTCGGCTAGAGCGGAAGATCTTCTTCTTCGAACGCGCTCAACATAGCCTCGTCCCCATCCCACTCGTGGAAGATGGCGAAAATCGCCTTCGCTCGGAAACCCGCGCGCAGGAGCTGGCGAAACACCCGCGCCGCTTGTTTCTGGTCCTTCGGTTTCGGGATCCGTTTGCGGCTAAGATAAGCGCGGGCTTGCCGTTCTTCATCCACATCGTCGTAGGCGGCTTCGACCGCTTGCTCGATGACTTCCCGAGGAACGCCTTTCCCCTTAAGGTCTGAAATCACCCGCCGGCGGCCGAACTTTTCATTATCGCGGCGCAAGGATGAGTAGGCTGCCGCATACCGCACATCATTGAGATAACCCTGATCCTTCAACCGTCGAATCACCAGGGCAAGGAGCGTCCGTCCGTATTCGGTCTTCTCATCCACCCGCCGGCGGAGCAAGCGCTTGAGCTCCGCCACCGAGCGCATGCGCCGCCCCAGCGCGCCCAGGGCGTAGGCGTATAACTCGCCTTCAGAGTTGGCCTTAGGAGGTCGAGAAAAAGCCAATGGGTACCCCCGTGTAAGTCCAAACCATGGATCCGTGTTAACCTTTTTTAACATCTTTTCTCGGTGACACGAGGAACTTTCACCCGTCTATTTCCGTATCCGCGATAGAGAGGACAGCCATCATGCTTACCATCGCTGTAGATAGAAACGGGGTTTTATCGGTTGTGAGATGCAGGGGAAGAATTGTTCGCGGCCAGGAGGTTCATGCCCTCCGAACGGCCGTGCTTGGGGAGAAACAGAGCCGCATGATCGTGCTGGACTTAACTGAGGTTCAATCGCTCGATGCCGGCGGATTGAATACGCTGGTGTCCTTGCATACCTGGGCGGGTGGCCGTGGCGTTCAGTTCAAACTGGCGAACCCCTCACCCTTCGTCCACCAGATGCTGAGGCGCACCCGGTTGGACCGCGTGTTCGACATTTCTACTTTTCACCGCGCCCTGTTCGTCCTGAGCGGGGCGGAGTGTGATCGCGCCAAGTACGCGGTCCACGCTTAGCGCAATCCGGGTCTGGACGCTCGCGGCCGGGCCCCCCAACTCTCTCCCGATTTCTCTCTCCGGGTTCTGATTCCCGGGCTTGGGTACGGGCTCTAACGCCCGCCGCCAAAGCCAAAAGCCTGCATGGCATTCTTGGAGAGGTCGCTGGTAGATGAAATGCCCTGCATGCGCAGTTTGAAATCGTCCGCATTCGAAGCGTTTTCGAGTGCGGTCTCGTAACTCACCAGATTCGCCTGGAACAAGTCCCACAAAGACTGATCAAAGGTCTGCATGCCGTATTGGGAGGTTCCCGCGGCAATGGCGTCGCGGATCGAGCGGGTTTTCTCGGGCACCAGAATGCATTCCCGGATGTAGGCGGTGTTGATCATGACTTCCACGGCGGGGACACGTCCCTCGCCCTCGGCACGCTTCACCAGGCGCTGGCTGATCACCGCGCGCAACACAGCCGCCAGCTGCAAACGAATCTGTTTCTGCTCGGGCGGGGGAAACACGGCAATGATGCGGTTGATGGTTTCTACCGCGTCCAGGGTGTGCAAGGTAGAGAACACCATGTGACCGGTTTCCGATGCCAACAGGGCGGTACCGATGGTGTCGATATCGCGCATTTCGCCGACCAGAATCACATCCGGATCTTGACGCAAAGAAGCCCGCAAGGCGGCGGTAAAGGACGGGGTGTCCACTTCGATTTCGCGTTGATTGACGTAACCCTTCTTGTCCCGATGCAGGAATTCGATCGGGTCTTCAATGGTGATGATGTGTTCGGCGCGGGTGGAATTAACCCGGTCGACCATAGCCGCCAGGGTGGTGGATTTACCGGAACCGGTGACTCCGGTGACTAAAATCAGGCCCCGGGGCATGTCGCAGATTTGCTCTACCACCTTGGGTAGAAACAGTTCATCGAGGGCGCGAATCTTGGTGGGAATCACACGCAAGACCAGGCCCACGTTGCCTCGCTGCTGAAACACGTTCACCCTGAAGCGGCCAAGCCCGGCGACACCGTACGCCATGTCGAGCTCCGAGCACTCTTTGAATTTCTGCTTCTGGCGCGCCGACATCATGCTGAAGGCCATCGTCAGCATGTCTTCCGCGCTAATACGCGGCTGATCCGTCAGCGGAACCAACTCGCCGTCGATGCGCAAGTGAGGATAATTGCCAACTTTCAGGTGCAAGTCGGAGGCACGCCGCTCCATCGCGGTGCGAAGCAGATCGTCGATATTCATTGGAGAACCGACTCGTATGATGACCTGAAAACTGAGTGAACCCAAGATGACCTAAGTAATGGGCTGAAGAACGGCGGGACCTGGCTGGTTTGAGCCGTAGATGGCGCAACCATTCCGGAGGGTGAAGGTCGCGGGAGCTGGTTGCGTGGGCGGAGCAGCCAGGAAAGCACCGAACATCGCCAGGAAGAAGGTTACCGCTGCGCCGGAAGCTCAGGGGCAAGACCAGTAGGAAGACGTTCTACGCCGCCTTCCGCTACTGGTCCGCGCTGGGGTGGTAGATGCCGGGGACCTCAGAACCCTCTATACGCCCACCGGCTGTTTGCTGTCTACCGGCACCGGCGTGAACCATTGGAAGCGGTCCGGCTTCTCACCGCGAACGATGCTGTAAAACTCCTTCTGGATCTTCTTGGTCACCGGGCCGATCACGCCTTCGCCAACGCTGATCTTATCCACCGAGCGAATCGGCGTAATCTCGGCGGCGGTACCGGTGAAAAACACTTCATCGGCGATGTAGAGCAACTCCCGGGGAATGCCCTGCTCGACCACGGGAATCGCTAACTCGCGGGCGATGCGCAACACCGAGTCGCGGGTGATGCCCGGCAGCACGGAATTGCCGAGAGGCGCCGTCTGCAGCGTGCCGTGACGAACCACGAACAGATTCTCGCCGGAACCCTCGCTGACATAGCCGTGGTCGTCGAGAGCGATCCCCTCGACGTAGCCGTTCACAATCGCTTCCATCTTGATGAGCTGCGAGTTCATGTAATTGGCGCCTGACTTGGCCATGGCGGGAAGCGTATTGGGAGCCATGCGTGTCCACGAGGAAACGCAAACGTCCACCCCCTGCTCGGCGTCGGTTCCCAAATATTTTCCCCAGGGATAATTGCAAATATAGACCTCGGTCGGCGAATTGAACGGATTGACCCCGGCTTCGCCGTAACCGCGCAGGATGATCGGACGGATGTAGCACGGCCACACACCGTTGCGCCGCACCGTCTGGACCATGCCTGCGACCAGCTCCTCCGCGGTATAGTCCACGTCGATGCGGTAAATCTTCGCCGAGTCCAGCAAACGCTGAGCGTGCTCCTGCGCCCGGAAAATGGCGGGCCCGCCGGGTAAGGCGTAACATCGAACCCCCTCAAATACCGACGACCCGTAGTTCACCACGTGCGACATCACGTGAACCTGGGCGTCGTCCCAGGGTACGAGTTTGCCGTTGTGCCAAATCTTCTCGGTTTTCTCAATCGCCATGCGCACTCCTCCAACCAACCTAAATTCGCGAATCCTGCGGGGGACAGGCTCCTTCGATGCCGCAGCGTGCGGGTCCGCCTGTCTCACCCCAAGCGGCACGATCAACTCGACCGGGACAGGAGACAGGCAAGCAAGAAATTATAACCGAGGTCAGGCGAAATCGAACGGGGCCGACTCGCTTTTGACCAGGCTGAAATTCCCAAAACATGACAGGAACTTCCTGTCTAGGGCTGGCTCGCGATGGGAGGCGCTGCGGAGGAGCCGGTGGATCCGACGAGCGGCGCCACTTCCCGCATCTCATCTCCACGAAAATACTGCCCCTTGACCGCTCGCATCTCCCCCATCGCAGCCACCGGCTTGCTGTAGTCGTTGGCGGCGTTCCAGAAGAGAAAGCCGATGCCGCCTTCCTGCTTGGCCGCCAGCACTTCGGTCTCGATGTATTTGGGGGAATAGGTCTTGGTGCGCCAGCGAAAGGCTTGCAACCAGGGCCGGATGACGACACCGCTGCCCTGGGTGATCTGTTCGAATCGCTTCATCGACTCGCCGATGAAGTGTTCCGGCGCATCCCCGGGATGGGCGTAACCATCCATGCCAAAAAAGTGCGACGGATAAATCATGGGCGAAAGCACATCGCAATGTCTCGCCATTTTGACGATGTCTTGACCGGTGTGAGCCAAATCCGCCGGCCTGCGCCAAGCCATCACGCCGAACACATCGAGAGAAACCAGCACTCCCATGGGATGCAGTTCCGCGTAGGCGCGTTCAAGAAAATCACGGATCACATCCGCGCGCTGCCAATCCGGGTGCTCGCCGACAAAGTGAAAGCTCGCATCCTTTTGGTCTCCTTCGGCAGGAAATCGGATGTAGTCAAATTGGATCTCGTCGACGCCCGACTCAGCCGCTCGCCGGGCCAGGGCAAGGTTATAGTCCTGCACCTTGGGCTGCGATGGATCGGTCCACACCAGCTTTCCGTTTTCCCGCCAAGGCTGACCGGTACGGCGCGACTTCACCGCCAGCTCGGGTTCGGCGGTGACCAACCGCTGGTCACGAAAGACGGCGATGCGGGCGATCGCGTGCAGATTTTCCGAGTGCAGAAAACGAACCAGTTTGGGCAGATCCGGAATCGGACTGTGGTGGGGGCCGAGCAAGGAATGCTCGAAGGGGATATTCACACTCCCGTCACTGTCTTTGATATCGAAAACCACCGCATTCCCGCCCGCCTTCCGCCAGCGGCGGATGATCTCGAGCCCATGCTCGCTGCCCGCCATCAAGCCGGTCAAATAGACGGCCCGGACTTCAAAGTCGCGGGGCACGGGAACCGATTTCTCGACGATGGGCGTATCGAGAATTCCCGGCACAATCAAGGCCTGTCCCGGCTTCAAGGAAGTCGTGCGCAGATTGGTGTTGGCTTGGCGCAGGGCTTCGGCCAGCTGCGAGGAGGTCAGGTACGAGGTCCGGAGCAGGAAATGGCGAGCCACGGAGGAGACCGTGTCTCCGCGCTTCGTCCAATACAGTGTGCTTCCCGGAGGTGCGACCTTCTTCACCTCAATCGACACGGAGGAAGGAAGAGTCCCCCCGGAATCGAGGGTAAGGGTAGCCGGCCGGGCGGCCAGCCCGCTCTGGGCGGCAGCCACCGTGGGCCTGTGTAGCGTGTAGTAAAACAGGATGACGGCCAAGCCCGCCGTGACCAGCAAGCTCAGCCCGGAAACCAGGCGACGCAAACGTTCTCCCCCCAAACGCGCTACTGCGGATCGTAATCAAGCCTTCGATTTAGGAGGTAGTTACGTCGGGACAACGCCGTCGAGGTGGGGTTTGGCGGGTAACCCCCAACACGGCTGGCATGGGCAAAGTATTTCCTCTTACGGAATCCCCGTGGACAGGGTAGAGACTTTCTCCCCGTCCCCAGGCCACCTAATTAACAGAAAAGAAGCCAGAAGGGCCCCCGGGGGATGGCTAGCGATTTGCAAGTAAGGGCCTACCGTCGGACGCGGTTGCCCTAGGGAGGAAGGGGTAACAAAATTTGTCGTCCCACGCAAGGTAACGCGCCACTTATGGAACATGAAGGCCAGAAAGCTATGAAGACCGTGCTGAATCCAGTGCTTGATCCATCCCGCCGCAGTAATGACGCCCGCGACTTTGAGAACGCCCTGCGGCGGAAGATTGTCGGCCAGGACGTGGCCATCGAAAAGGTCGTGGAGATTTATCAGATGTTCTTGGCGGGGCTGAATCCACCCGGGCGCCCGGTCGGAAATTTGCTGTTTCTCGGGCCCACCGGATCGGGCAAGACCCGGGTTGTCGAAGCCATGGCGGAAGGTCTGTTCGGAGATCCCCGGGCTTTGATCAAGATCGATTGTGCCGAATTTCAGCATTCGCACGAGATCGCCAAATTAATCGGCTCCCCGCCCGGATACTTGGGCCACCGTGAGACCCATCCACTGCTCACCCAGGAGGCGCTCAATCAGTGGCACACCGACCGCCTCAAACTCTCGATTCTGCTGTTCGATGAAATTGAGAAGGCGTCTGATTCTCTGTGGCAGTTGTTGCTCGGCATACTGGACAAGGCTACGCTGACGCTGGGCGACAATCGCCGCGTCGACCTCTCGCTGTGCATCATCATCATGACCTCGAACCTGGGAGCCGGTGAAATGACCAACCTGGTCGAGGGCGGGATGGGGTTTGCTCAGAAACCGAAGAAGGTCGACGCCACCTTGGACAACAAGATCGACCGCACCGCCGTCGAGGCCGCGCGGCGCAAGTTCACGCCCGAATTCATGAACCGCATCGATAAGACGGTCGTGTTCAAGACGCTGCGTCCCGAGCACCTCGAAGAGATTCTCGAAATCGAGTTAGGGCTGGTGCAGCAGCGTATCCTGCTGGCGTCGGCCGCCACCCAGTTTGTCTTCAACTGCACATCCCGGGTGAAGAGTTTCCTGCTCGAAGAGGGTACGGACCCCAAGTATGGCGCTCGCCATCTCAAGCGGGCCATCGAACGTCACCTGGTATTTCCTATGGCGAATCTGGTGGCCACAGGACAGGTGCGATTGGGAGACTTCGTTCGCGTGGACTTGAGCCCGGCCGGCTCGCTGACCTTTGTCAAGGAAGCGGAAAACGCCATGGTTCCGATGCTGATGGAGCGCTACGGCGCCGCTGCCGGAGCGCCGTCGGTGGCATCTCGTGCCGCTCGCACGGTCGCCCGTCGCGAGTTTGGTGCCACTCCGAGCGGAGAAGCCAAGTAAGTTTGTTGTTAGTCTCGAGACGAGAAGACGTCGGGCTAACCGGCCCGGCGTTTTTCTTTGCCTGCGTTCGAGTCGGATCGGATCACACCAGAAACCGCGCCGCCCGCGATGGTTCGGGAAACTTGAACCTCAACTCCCCTGCTTCAACTCGACCAGCACTTGGCGGGCGATCTCCTTCAGAGTCTCGAATACGCCGTCACCCCGGAATGCGACGGCCTCTAGAATAGGTTCGGTCTTGCGCCGCAGTTCTTTGCTCAGCGTTTCGACGGGCAAGACGTTGGGCAGATCCCGCTTGTTGAGTTGCAGGACATAGGGAATTTTATGGAAGTCGTAACCGTGTTCTCTGAGGTTGTCCATCAGGTTATCAAGGGCTTCATGGTTCGCATCCATACGTTCCTGTTGCGAGTCGGCCACGAATACGATGCCATCGACACCGCGCAAGATCAGTTTACGACTGGCATCGTAGAACACCTGTCCGGGGACGGTGTAGAGGTGAATGCGGGTTCGAAACCCGCGCACCGAGCCCAGGTCCAGCGGCAGAAAGTCGAAGAAAAGCGTACGGTCGGTCTCCGTCGCCAGGGAAATCATCTTGCCTTTCTGCTGTTCGGCAGTCTTTTGATAGATGAACTGGAGATTGGTCGTCTTGCCGCCCAGCCCGGCACCGTAGTAGACGATCTTGCAGTTAATTTCCCGGGCTGCAAAATTGATGAAACTCAAGACGTTCCTCTCGTCTTGCGGCAGACGCCCTGCGCCAGAAGGCAACGTCCCCGCTCAATTTCTGGGCTGATTGGTTTTATACCATATGGCTCAAATGACCTGCAGGTTACTCCGGTTACTAGCCTGCCCCGCGTTTCACGGGGAAACCAGGAGGGGTCGAAGCTCAGGAGAGACTCGCTTTTCCTAGCTTCCAGAGAATCTGGCGGAAGATCCCGAACCAGGTGTCCGTATCCGCGGCGGGGATCTCGAGGCGGCGCACCATGCGCCGAATCTTCGCCTCCGTCGAGGCCGCCGATTGGGGATTCACGTACCCGCTCTCACGCAGGGTCTCGAAAAGACGCTGGGTTATCGCCTCGACTTCGCCCGCGCTCGCCGGCTTCATCTTCGCCGTCTGAGGTTGGACGCGTCGGGTTCGAACCAGATCGTACAAGCAAACGGCCACCGCTTGCCCCAGGTTCATCGAGCCATGCTCCGCACCGGTGGGAATGCGCAGAAGCCAGTGACAATGGCTCAAATCTTCATTGGAGAGGCCGCGCTTTTCCGGACCGAACAGAAGAGCGATGCGGGAAGACCCCAGCCGGCGGCGGATCATTCGTGCGCCCTCAGGCAACGCCCGCAGCGGTTGGCGTAATTGTCGATCTCTCGCGGCCGTCGTACCAATCACCAGTTGGCAGTCGGCCACGGCTTCGGCCAGGCAATGGAACTCTCCCGCCTGGCGCAGCACCTCGGAAGCGCCGACGGCAGAACGCGCTTCCCGGAAGGCCAGCTCGTAGGGATTCACGACTCGCAGCCGCGAAAACCCGAAATTGTTCATGGCCCGGGCGGCCGCGCCGATGTTCAGCGGATTCCGGGCCGATACCAATACCACATACAAATGGTCGAGTTCGGAGGAGCCTGGCAACAGCACATTCTAGAACACCGCGTCGTCGCCAGGCCGTGGAAGCCCGCACCCGGGTCCCTGGCTCTCCATCTCGGCCCCCAAACCGCCAGGCGAGGTCTCTCTCCGAGCCGGGGACAGTGGCCCCGCCGAGCATGGGCCGGTGTCACCGTCGGCCCGGCCGAGGAGGACACCAACGGTGATTGCTTTCCCGCTTCGACGTGGAGGATAATCTGGAAGTTAAGCGTCCGGTAGATCCGGCGAGCCGTATTCGCGGTGAATCTTCCCAACTCCATCACGCTCACCCGCATCGCCAGTATTCCTCTGCTCATTTGGATTCTTTCGAGCAGTCGATTTGCTGGCACCGGCGGGGAGAAGGAACTGCTGGCTTCGGCCCTGTTCATCGCTGCCTCGATCACCGATGGCATTGACGGATATCTGGCTCGCCGACGCGGTCAGATCACGACCATGGGCATGTTGCTCGACCCGCTGGCGGACAAGCTCTTGATTGCCGCCGCCTTTATCACCCTGGTCGAATTCAATCCCCGCCTGGTCCCGGCCTGGATCGCGGTGGTCATCATTGCCCGCGAATTCCTGGTGAGCGGCTTGCGTTCAATCGCAGCTTCCGAAGGGTTCACCATCGAGGCCAGCGAACTGGGCAAGTTCAAGATGCTGGTGCAGATTATTTCCGTGGTGGCTGTGATCCTCGATCATCGCTGGAAAGAGTGGCCGGTTTACGGCCCGTACATTTTCCCCGTCGATTGGATTGCGCGACTGGCCATCGGGTTCATGGTGCTCCTCTCCCTCGTCTCCGCAGGCGATTACTTCATTGCTTTCTGGTCCAAGATTGATCGCAGTGCGGTGCGAAGCCGCCGCCGCGCCTTCGTCTTGAGCCGGCGGAGAAAGCGCGATGTCGCTGCCACCTGACAACTCGCCGCTGAGTTCGCCTCAGGCGGGCGTTCCCTGTACCGAGTCGTGTGAGTTCAGTGCTCAAGAGCGCAATGTCCTGCTCCAGCTGGCTCACGATTCGATTGGATCGGCGCTCGAACACCGCGAGATTTCCCTCGAACCTCCTTCGCCCCACCTGGCAGAGCCGCGCGGCGTCTTCACGACAATCTCGTTACGCGGTCAGTTGCGCGGCTGCGTGGGCTATGTCTTTCCCACGACCTCGCTGTTTCGAGCGGTGGCCGAGACGGCACGGGCCGCGGCCTTCGAAGATACGAGGTTCCTTCCCGTCACCCCGGAGGAGGTCCCCGAGCTGGAAGTCTCCGTCAGTGTTCTGTCTTCCCTGGCTACGATTCGGCCAGAGTGCGTCGAGGTGGGCAAGCATGGGCTCCTCGTCTCGCAGCATGGACATCGCGGCTTGTTGCTGCCGCAGGTGCCCGTTGAACACGGCTGGGATCGGCGGGCGTTTCTCGAGCAGACTTGCCGCAAGGCGGGGTTGGCCATCGACGCCTGGCAACATGGGGCGGCCCTTGAGGCCTTTACCGCCGAAGTCTTCGGGGATCACGACCCAAAATAACCCGCTCGCTCGAGTTATGCATAGGCCGCGCTGGCAGTCCCCGCCTCTCCACCCTTAGGATGTCCGCCAGCTGGGGGAATGGAAAAACCCTGGAAAACGAAAACCGGGAAGGTTTGTCCTCCCCGGTTGCGCTAGAACAAGATGCGATAAGGACTACTGAGGATCGAGTTCCACCCCATCGCCCACGTGCATGTCCTCTAAGGCGAATACAATCATGCCGGTCGAGGTGGTGGCTGTCGTGCTGAGGATGACGAC
>Ga0187778_10000859_pt1 | contig 21782 bp, 20 predicted proteins | sample 1015_Q2_SP5_20_M_FD_132418 | JGI IMG/M metagenome (GOLD analysis project Ga0187778, IMG submission 132418) | Tropical peat soil microbial communities from peatlands in Department of Meta, Colombia - 1015_Q2_SP5_20_MG | ecosystem: Environmental > Terrestrial > Soil > Wetlands > Peat | place...
GAATTCCACCGGCACGTCACAGTCAATGGTTACCAGCTTCTTGCTCAGGAGGATGACCTCGCGATTGTTCGCGAGCGACTCGCGATAGGTCTTCTTCTCCACTTGGGCGGCGCTGGCGATGGCTTGCTCGACGCTGCCAAAGCGCTTGATGAGTTCGACCGAGCCCTTGTCGCCGATGCCCGGGGCACCGGGAACATTATCGATCGAGTCCCCGCGCAAGGCCATCACGTCCACTACCCTCTCCGGAGGGACGCCGAGGATTTCCTCCACCTTGGTGCGATCGCAGATCAGATTATCCTTGGGCGGATTGAGCACGTGGATCCGGTCGTTCACCAACTGCAGCATATCTTTGTCGCTCGATACCACATAAACCGAGTGCGACTGCTCGACGGCCTTGCGTGCCAAGGTTCCGATCACGTCGTCGGCTTCGTAGCCCGCGAGCTCGAGGATGGGTATGCGGTAGGCTTCCAAAGCGCGGCGGATGTAGGGCAACTGCTGCGCCAGATCGCCGGGCATCTCGGAACGGTTGGCTTTGTACCCGCGGTACTCGATCTCCTGAAAAGTTTGCGTTTTCAGGTCGAACTTGCGGACGGTCGAGATGGTACCTGCCTGTTGATCGCGAAAGGTAGGCGCCGCCACGTCAAAGACCGCCGCCAGATATTGCGGTCGAAAGTCATCCCTCAACTTGCGCAGCATGTTGACGAACACATAGGTGGCGGCCGTGGGCAAGCCTGTCTTGGTGGACATTCCGCGCTGTCGGGCCATGGCGTGGTAGGCCCGAAAGATGAACGACATGGCATCGATCAGGAAAATGCGCCCCTGGGCCGCGCTCACCGCGTGGGGTCGCGAAGGGCTGGGGGACGACGGACTCGAAACCACTCGGTCGGCCTTCATGGCGGATTTCGTTCTGCTCGGCAACCCTAAAGTGTAGCAGTGACACCGGACTTCCGCGGGTCTTCCCAGCCAGCCGAGGTGTGGAGCTTGGTGAGGAAGCGCACGGGCGCTATTTGGCGGATCGTCCGTACTCAGTGGTGTAGTGGAGCTTGATCTCTCCGCATGTGCCTTGCTCGGGAGAATAGACCACGCAAGTATCGAAAGGCCGCGAATACACGTGCAGGCTGACGGCTCGTTCCCCGAACTCGCGAGGGTTCGAGACCCGATGCACCGGTTCGCTCGGATCCACGGCACAGGGATGGGCGGGGTTCATTTCCACACTGTCGGCGGTCTTGAGCCGGCAAGTACCGGCCTTTAGGTCCTGCCAAATCACCCGATAATTTTGCACCATTAAGCGGCCTATCGGCACCGCCATCCAGCAGTTCTGGTCGCGATGATTATGCACGGAACTGACCTGCCCAATCTCCCAACAGATGGCGATCAGTTCGTAACAGGGAGTCTTGTCAATCAGATTGCGAGTGTAATGTTGGGGATCCCAGGTCAAGTATGGCTCCAGAGTGTCGGGGGCAACCGGCATGGTGAGAAGAAACCGGGTGATGGAGTCGGTCCGGTCGAAGCTGGCTTCAGGAAATTTTCGCAGCTCGGCAACAAAATTCTTTATGGAGACGTGCTTAGACACCGCCTGTGAACCCATGTTGCACTCCGCTTTTTGACCCCAGTATATCGCGTCGGCGGCCGGCCGAGCGCAAAAGCCCTCGGCCATTACGGGCAAACTGCACGTTTCGGCAGGGTAGCCGCCTGGTTGGCTTCCCGCCCGCCAACGGGTAGGAGAAACCGGAAGATCCGAACCTCACTCGACAAACATGCAGTCTCCGTAGGAATAGAACCGGTATTTCTCTTCGACGGCGTGCTGGTAAGCCGCGAGCACGGTTTGTTTTCCTGCGAACGCGCATACCAGCATGAGCAGGGTGGACTGGGGGAGGTGGAAATTCGTCAGCAGACCCCCCACGCACTCAAACTGATAGCCGGGATAGATGAACAGCTCCGCTTCCCCGGTTCCGGCTTCGAGCGAGCCCTTCCCCGCTCGCCGCGAGCAGTCCTCCAGGGTTCGAACCGTGGTCGTCCCGACCGCTACCACGCGTCGCCGCTCGAGCCGGGCGCGATTAATCTTCGCGGCTGCTTCCTCGGAAATCGCATAGGACTCGCGATCCAACCGGTGATCTTCGATCTCCTCGACCCGTACGGGTTGGAACGTGCCCAGGCCCACATGCAAAGTAATTTCGGTAGTCTCAATCCCTCGCTCCCGGATTTGGTTTAGGATCTCTTTAGTGAAGTGCAAGCCGGCGGTCGGGGCGGCCACCGAGCCTGGCTGCCGGGCATAGATGGTCTGATAACGGTCCCGATCGGAGGGGCGATCCTCACGATCAATGTAGGGCGGCAGGGGCACGTGGCCGATCCGTTCGATCAACCCGTCGAAGTCGAGAACGGGTTGAAATCGCAGGCGGCGCTTGCCAAAACTACCCCGGCCGACAATCTCGGCCTGGAGCTCGTTATGGCTTCCCAAGAACAGCTGTTCGCCGACATCGATCTTTCTTCCGGGATGGACCAGGCATTCCCATTCATTGGGCTGCTGGGAGATCCGCCGGGTCAACAGTACCTCGACCCGGCCGCTCAGGAAGTCACGCGCGGCCCGATTGTGGGGGCTGATCGGCTGGGCTTTGCGGCCACTTCTCCTGCCATAGAGCCGGGCAGGAAAGACACGGGTATTGTTAAACACAAGCAGGTCATCAGATCTGAGCAGCGAGGGAAAGTCCCGGAACCGTCGATCCCGGTAGGTGCCGGAGCTGCGATCAAGGTGCAGGAGCCGGGAGGCGGCTCGCTCGGGCAGCGGCTCTTGGGCAATCAAATCTCGGGGAAGATTGTAGTGAAACTCGGCCAGCCGCACGGAATCTCATTATAGAGATTCGAGCGACATCCCAGGATAGGGGTGGCGGCGGCTCCGAAAGGACTAACTCCGAAAGGATTAAAGAGGACCTAAGCAGAACAATGGATTGTTTTCGCGGTGCGTGTAGGTTACCATACGCGCGCTGGGGCAGTGGGGCTGTAATCGATCATGGCCAACGAAGCTCGGAACCGACGCGATATTGTCCACTACGGCAGACTCCTACACGAGCGCGGCTACGTCGCCGCCACGGATGGCAATCTTTCCGTGCGTCTCAAGGGGGGCCGCATTCTTTCGACACCCACGGCGATGAGCAAGGCTGATTTGCGGCCCTCCGATCTGGTGATTGCCGATATGGAGGGCAGGATCCTTGCCGGGCGTCACCCGATCTCAAGCGAGATCGCCATGCATCTGCTGATTTACCGACTTCGTGCCGATATTGGCGCGATCGTGCATGCGCATCCCCCCACCGCCACCGGCTTCGCGGCCGCGGGCCTAGCCCTGGATGAACCCTTAGCTTGCGAAGTGGTCATTGGCTTGGGATCCATCCCGCTGGCCAAATACGGTACTCCGGGAACACCCGAGCTGTCGGCAACTCTGCGTCCGCTGGTTCCCCAATATGACGCCATTCTGATGTCCAACCATGGAGTGGTGACCTACGCCGACACCCTCGAACGTGCCTACATGAAGATGGAGACGGTGGAGCATTTTGCCCAAATTACGCTGGTGACCCACATTCTGGGGCGGCAAGAACCTTTGGAGGAGGAGGCTTTGGAGAAGCTGGTCCTGGCCCGCAGCCGATACAAGGGTTTTCGTTCTGGGGCTCCGCTTCCTCTTGCCGGGCACTTCGGCAATGGCAATCACCCGGAGAGATCGGACAAGAATCGGAGTCCGATGGAATCAGACTCGGCGCGAGAGAGCGACCAGGAGTCCCGGCCGAACCGGCGGACAAGCTTCGACTGACGCCACTCCGCAGCTGCTCCATCGTTTGAGGGAATCGCTCAAGTCGCCGCTCCCGACTCAACGCACCCGGACTCGTCTACAATGATCCTATGATCTCTCAAGACCTGCTCGATATTCTGGTCTGCCCCGTTTGCAAGAAGCCGCTGGTGCTCTCGCCGGATAACGAGAGCTTACGCTGCGGAGAATGTCGCCGGGTTTATCCCGTGCGCGACGACATACCGATTCTGTTGGTGGACGAGGCTGTGACCGAACCCTCCTAAAGCCGCCCGAAAATCGTCGGACTTCTTCGGGCAGCCCTGCCCTTTCCTGCCGCCTCAGAAAGACACAGAGTGTCACGCGATGAGACATCTGAGACCCCACTTTCGTGCCATCGCTTTCCCGGCTCGACCTTCGCAACTTATCGCATTGTAAGGGGTTTAACGTAGTAGAGGAGTTGCTGAAAGGATTCCCGAAAGCGGTCTCGAATCGCGGCATCTAAATTGCACGTAACGTAGACGGCATTGACGGAGTCTAAACAAGAAAGGGTCGGGGGTGACGGCCATGAAAGACAGGTTCTCGGTGACAGAACTTACCGCCTTGCGCAATGACCTCTTGCAGGCCGGTATTATCGATTCCAGGGATGCGGCGGAGTTGCTGCAGGTGTTTTTAATGGGGCGGGGTTATGGAGTTTCTCCCCAAGCAGCGATGGACGCCGCCGGACGCGTCGAAATGTCGGGATGTTCGATGCCAGTGCTGCAGCACGAGCTAGAAAACCTCGCGCTGGTGATGTAGTCGAGCCAGAGATCTTGGGGGCAACGAAGCGAGTTGCTCCCTCGGCGAACCAAAAAAGCCGGGTTAACCAGCCCGGCTCTTCGTTTCTTCACGCCTGCCAGCCGGCTGGTTCCCGGCTGTCATTCGTAGCGCAAGCTCTCAACCGGATCGAGCTTCGCCGCCCGCGTGGCGGGGACGGTTCCGAACAAGATGCCCACCAGCGAGGAGACGGCGATGGCGATAATCGCCGATAGCCCGGAAACCGGGATGCGGTATTCGGTCAGGAAGCGAACGGAAAAGGGCACGGCCAGACCGATCACCACGCCCAGTAAGCCTCCGATGAGAGAGATAAGAATCGCTTCCGACAAGAACTGAAAGCAGATCTCACGATTGGTGGCGCCGATCGCCTTGCGAATGCCGATTTCGCGAATTCGCGAACTCACCGTCGCCAGCATGATATTCATGATGCCGATACCGCTGACCACCAAGGTGACGGCGGAGATCAGCAACAACACCAGAGTGAGAGCGTTCGCGATGCGATCGGCAACGGCGACCACTTCCGTCAGGTTCCGTACGTCGTAAATGGACTCCGGCCGGTGGCGCGACTGCAGGACCTTCTTCACCTTTTCGGTTACCGGAATCACCATGGATGGTTCGGCGGCGGAGAAGTAAAGCTGCCGGACGTTGGCAGAGTCGGTGAAGAACCGGGACACCGTGTAGGGAATCAGCAGCGTATTGTCGGTAACCTCGGACGTCCCGAACGTATTCACACGCTCGCGGAAGGTTCCGATGACCGTGAAAGGCAGCCCGCCTACCTTGACTAGCTTGCCGACCGCATTTTCCACCGATCCGTAGACTTTTTCCGCAAGCGTTTGCTGCATCACCCCGACTTTGTTACGCGCCTGCTCGTCCTGGGCGTCAAAAAAGCGCCCGGAAAGGATCAGCAGGCTGCGCACTGCGGTGTAGTCGGGGAAAACCCCGAGGATGCGCAAATCGCTGACCTTGCCACCCCCAAGCGGGATGCGGTCGTCGAGCGGAACCACGGGAGAGGCGGCCACAATCCCCGGAACCTGGGTTAGCACGGCGTTCATATCGTCGATGGTCAGCAGATCCGGGGTCATGCCCCGTTGCTCGCCGCCCTGATATTCCGCATCGATCATGTTTGCCCCAATCGATTGAATCTGGTTGAGGGCATATTGCTTGCCGGTCATACCGATGGTGACGACCAGGATCAGGGAGGCGGTACCGATCACCATGCCCAAGGCGGTGAGCGCAAAGCGTACCTTATTGGCACAAAAGGTGTCGTAGGCAAAGCTCAGAATCTCGCTCAGCACCAGATTGGGCTTGGTGTTGGTCGCCTTTAGGGTGGCGGTTGCCATGGTTGTATAGATGCTACCCCCTCGAGACCGGGGGCGCAATTTATGGGGGGGGAGCCGGGCTCTAGCGAAGACTCAGCTGGGCCTTCCCGGTGCGACCTCGCTGCCGTTCGCATAGTAAGACGAAGTCTCCAGTTTCCGCCCCTGCGGACTGAAAATGCGAAACCGTATGACTCCCCAGCGGTCGAGCACAAACTGCAATGTGGTAACGAGCACTCCCAGTCCATACTGCAGGCTGCGGCGAAAATTGATGGAGGACGCTTCTGCGAAATACCGGGTGGGGCAGGACACTTCACCGATGCGAAAACCGAAATGCACGCACTGCGCGAGCATTTGGTTGTCAAAGACAAAATCGTCGGAGTTTTCGAGCAAGGGCAGAGTGTCGAGCACCTTGCGGCTGAAGGCGCGATAGCCGGTATGGTACTCGGAGAGCTTCACCCTCAGAAAGAAGTTTTCGCAAGCGGTCAGGAAGCGATTGGCAACGTATTTCCAGAGCGGCATGCCCCCGCGGAGTGCCTGCCCCCCGATAATCCTAGAACCGAGTACCACGTCATACACATCGTAGGCCACCATGCTGGCCATGGCGGTGACCAGAAGCGGTGTGTACTGATAGTCCGGATGCAGCATGATAATCACGTCCGCGCCCGAGGCCAGCGCTTCGCGGTAACAGGTCTGTTGGTTGCGCCCGTAACCGTAGTTGCGATCGTGCACGAAGAATCGCAGACCCAGGCGTTTGGCCACCTCGATGGTATGGTCGGAACTGTGATCATCCACCAGGATGCAGGTGTCGACCAGCTCGGGCAACTCGTGCACGGTTGCCTCCAGAGTCTTTTCCGCGTTGTAAGCGGGCAATACCACCGCGATCCGCTTATGGTTAATCATTCGCGCCCTATCGAAACCTTACCCCACTGAGTGAGCTGGTATACCACTTAATGATAAGCCAGCATCGCCGTTCTCTCCCCTGTCTCCCGGCGCCTGGGGACGATGATAGAGCGGCTCCGCTGAGACCCTCCGACCGAGGGTGATCCGGTTATTCGTCATTTTTTCATGCGGCTGGCAAGCAAACTATGACCGATTGTGATGCGGGTATCGATTTCGATACGCCTTTGAGGACAGGAAAAACGCCGCTCGGGCTGAGCGGCGTGTTTCCTCAACGTCGATCGAGATTGGTTCAGCGATGTCCGCCGTGCGAACCTCCGGAGCTGTGCCCGCCTCCGCCTCCGCCGTGGGAGCCGCCGGAAGATCCGCCGCTGTGCCCGCCGCCCGAACTATGCGAGGGCGCAGAGTAGGAACTGTGGCCCCCATAGGTTCCATAGGCAGGCGCGCTGTAGCGAGGAGCAGAAGTCCCAGGACGACCATAGCCGCCGTAGTTCGAATAGGCTCGGTTCGAGTAATTCCCGGCATAGTCTCGCGTGGAGCGGCCATAGTAACCGCCCTCATAACCGGAGTAGCGGCTCGGCCCGGGCGCCACCTGTCCGCTGGGGCGTGGCACCTGGGATCGGCTGGATGTTCCCATCCGGTCCGAAGTAATGGTTCCTGTCTGCGCTCCGCTGGGGGGACGCGGCACGGTGTGGTTCGTCGCAACCGTCGAAGACTCATTTCTGGTTCCGAAGCTCTGCGGCGGTCGAGGCACATACCGTGTTCCTGGAGCAGAGCCAGTTCGATTGCCCGCCGCCCCGACGCTGCCCGAAACTTCGCCGCCTCTCGCCGGTTGCCCAACGCTCGGGCGGGGAGCCGAATTCTCCCGACCCGTCGCCATGCCGGCTTGGCTTCCCATCGGCCGCGCCGCCGGCGAACCCATCCGACTCACGGTTGGCCGCGATAAGGTGGCGGCCGATGGCCGTGCCGCCGTCTCACCGGTTCGCGCGCCCAGCATGCTGGCGTGGGTGGGATTGGCATCGATTCTGCCAAGAGCCGAAGCTCCCTGGAGCTGATTGGCAGAAACCTTCACGGAATTTCCACGCACCGGCAGACCGTGCTCGAGAGCGTTTCTCGACATGGCGGTCATGGCACCCGGGTGCGATGCAAACTGCGGCATTCTGTTGCCTGACCACAGAGGCGACCTGCCGCCGTTGTGGAAGAACTCATTGCTGACGTGAGTGATGTTAACGATACGTGTGTTCGAGATATTCACGTTGCGGAAATAATAGGGAGACGCGTGATACCAGGGGTAGAACGGCTCTCCCCAGCCGAGCGGGCACCAGCCGAAGCCGACTCCGAAACCAAAGCTAATGCCAAAGTGCGGGCCGCCAAACCAAGCGACCATGGCAGGCGCGTACCAGGGGCGAACCCAGTAGGGCCCTGGCGCCCATCCCCAGGCTCCACCCCACCAGACCCAGCGTCCGTAGTGGAATGGCGCAAAGCCCCAGGGATAAGCATCCACCCAGGTCCAACCCCAGGGCGCTTGCCAAATCCATTGACCAGCACTGTAGGGCGCCCATCCGGGTGCAACCGCCGTCGGCGCCCAGACCCAGCCATAATCCGGGCTCTCACGCCACGTGCCATACTGATCCAGATCTTCGTAGCCGACTACGCCTGGAGCGACATGCTTGGCCGAAGCCGAGCGATCTTCCGTCTGGTCGCGAAGGCGACACCAGTCATCGAAACCGTCGGGGCTCGGCGCATCGTGCGTCTGGTGAGTCAACGAATTACCATTGGTAAACTGGGCCTGCTCACCCTCCTTGATTCGAACTCCATTGCCTTGGCCCGTGGCCTCACCCTCACCTTTCCACACGGTCACCGCCGTAGTATCGCCATTCGGATCCACATCGAAACGGTAATCGCCTGTCCGCGAAACAGTGAAAGCTAGATTGGGAGTGTCGACCTCCCACACTTCACCGGCATACAGATGCTGCACGTGAACATTCAAGGCTCCCTGATGCAGGGAGATCTGCACGTCCTGATTGCTGACGTTGGTCAGAGTGATGCTGGTTTCCGAGCTGATCCGCAAGCGGCCGGTGCCAAGATCCAACTCGGCGCGAGAATCCTTGTCCGCCCATACGTTATCGGAAAGCGTAAGGGGACGATTCACATCGGCCTGCACCCACTCGTCGGTCCCATGGGGTTGAACCGAGACTTCCCCGGTCATGTAGTCCACCCGCGCCACCCGGCCTGGAGGATCCGCTTGATCTGCCTGGTTGGCCTGATCGGTCTGATCGGCCGCCCAAAGGCTGGTAGCCAACAGCCCGATCGATACGCTCCCATAAACCAATCGCCAGAAGGATTTCATTGGCTTCCCACTCCTTGGACCCTTGTCTCCGCTTGCCACGTTCCTAGTTCCTGAGTTTACAAACCCTGAAGCTGGCTTGCCTCTTACAATGGTGTAAACCCGCGTGCGGAGAACGAGTTGCTCTGTTGAGCAGCCCGCCCGGCGTCACTCCCGCTTGGTTACTGATGATTCGAGACATAGGTCGAAACAACCGGGGGATGAGCGGCCGCACGGCAGGATAAGATTGCCCACTTTTTCAGCAGTTTAGGAAAGGCCCTTAGAGTTCTTGCCGCCAGCTAGGTTACTTTAGGGATGGATATCCCCACCCTACCGGGCCATTGGAGAACCGAGGGGAGGCGGATAAACTCTAGAGTGAGATATTGCTATCTTCAAAATAGTCCGACATCTGCCGCTCCTCAAATGAAAACATCGAAAGCGGGAACGAAAGCCGAGTCACGCCGTCGCAATCGCGTGAAGGCGGTGCTGCCAGTGCGAATTTCGGGAAACGATAGTGCGGGAAAATCCTATTCCGAAATTGTGCACACGCTCGACGTCAGCGCACCCGGTGTTCGTTTGGGAGCGTTGCATCAGCCGCTAGAAGTGGGCAGCCTGATCACACTGCAATACAAGCAGCACAAAGCCCAGTTCAAAGTCGTGTGGAGCAAGCCAGTGTCGGGAACGAACGAACATCAGGTTGGCCTCGAGGCTCTCAACCCCAAGGATCTCGCATCCTTTGGAGCTGCCTGGCAGGCCCACTGCCAGCCGCAACCGATGAAAGCCCCCTGGCAATTCACTCGCAATGGCGTACAGTAAATTCAGGAAGGGCGCTTTCCTAACAATCGCTCAAGCGCCGCCCGCAACTCGTCCGGCTTAAAGCCGAAGGGTCCCGGCCGGCTCTTGAACGCGATCTTTCCTTGGCCGTCAATCAAGTACATGCGGTCCGGCCAGCCGGTGTAGGCCTGTTCGGTCGAGTTCGAGAACTTGTCGAGGACAGCCGGGAATCGGATCCCGAGCTTACGAACGCAAGTTCCCGCGACCAATCCCCGTTCCGCTTCATCTTGCGGACTGGCGAGGACCACCTTGTCGCGAATGTTCGTTTCCATTTGCCAAACGTCGCTCGGATGCGCTTCAAGAATGTAGACCACGAGAAAAGCGACTTGGCTGTGGTACTGATCATAGAGCTGGTTGAGGGCGGGAACCTCCCGCCGGAACGGTGGTCAGGTGTAGCTGCCGAAGATGAGTACGACCGGTTGCCGTGAAACGAGCTCCGACAGCCGAATTGGCCCCGACTTGTCGAGCTTATCGAGCGCGAAATCGGGAGCCACATCTCCCGGATGGAGACTGCCGGCGCGCGCCTCGGTCCAAAGGGTTTCAAAGGGTGCGAGAAGAAAGACCGCCGGAGCCGGCATATGGGCCATGGTTCGGCCAAATTGTTCCGGCGGCCGGCGCATCGCCCACCACAGGAATGCCAGGAATCCCGCATACCCGAGCAGGAGGCCCGCGAGCACCCGGATCAGAACCGACCTCGAAGGGACCATACTCTTATGACCCGACATACTATGACGCAAGCTCCCCTCAGGCTCCAGTGCTTTTTTGGTACGAGCCCACGTTCTCGGCCTCGACAACAGGTGGTCATCGAACAGCCCGCTTACAATACCCGAATGAAGACTTCCGAGGGCGGCTACCGCGGCCGCCTGGCGCCTTCTCCAACCGGCCTTTTGCATCTCGGTCACGCACGAACCTTCTCGATCGCCGCCGAGCGGGCCCGGGAAGAGGCCGGCACGCTCGTTCTGCGCAACGAAGATCTCGATCCCGAGCGGTCGAGAAGCGAGTTCGTAAGCGCCATGATCGAGGATTTTCGCTGGTTGGGTATTCGCTGGGACGAAGGTCCGGACTGCGGCGGGCCATATGGACCATACTCTCAAAGCGAAAGGCGCGAACATTATCTGGCAGCCTGGCGGCAGTTGTACGACGCCGGCTTTCTCTATCCCTGTACCTGCTCGCGCAAGGACCTGGAACAGGCGATCAGCGCTCCGAACGGTCTCGATGATGAGCCGATCTACCCGGGACGCTGTCGCTTGCGGACCGACCGGCCGCGCTCTAAAGATCCGGCCGGCGTGAACTGGCGATTCAAAGTGCCGGATGGGGAAATGGTTCGCTTCCTCGACCGCCACCTCGGACCGCAGAATTTCCTTGCCGGGCGAGATTTCGGGGACTTCATCGTCTGGCGACGCGACGACGTGCCTGCCTACCAGTTGGCCGTCGTGGTGGATGACGCGGCGATGCGAATCACCGAAGTCGTGCGCGGCGCCGATCTGCTCAAATCGACGGCCCGTCAGCTGCTCTTGTACCGCGCTTGCGGTTGGGCTCCGCCTGCCTTTTATCACACCGACCTGGTCTTCGATGAAGCCGGCGTCCGCCTGGCGAAGCGGCACGATGCGCTCAGCATCCGGCATTTGCGCCAGACGGGATGGACGCCGGAGCAGGTGATGGGCACGAGCTTCGCCGCCAGGGGCGGCGATCGCCCCTGAACACCGGTCGAGGCTTATAAATTCGCTCTATTTCCGCCATCATCTTTTTTGATTGGCGCACATGTAGCCTCCGCGGTACCCTGATGCGTACGTTCCCCTGAACTCATCCTTGCGCTCCACGATCCACAGAACTGAAGGAGATCCATGTCAGACGAACTGCGAAACTTTTTAGCTATTCCCTACGACGAGCTGGAAGAGATGAACTTGCACGCCAAAGAGCAACGCCGGAACTTTACGGCCCCGCCAAAGATTCAACAGGAGCGTCTGGACTATCTGAGTAAGGAGAAGCGGATCAAGGCGGTGACCGTGTTGTTCAGCGATCTTGAAGGCCGGCTTCATATGCTCGACTATGACAAGAAATTCCTGGTGAAGAGTTGGGACAATCTGACTTTCGACGGATCTTCGATTCGCGGCTTCACGGCGCAGCGGGAAAGCGATTTGCGCCTGGGTATCGATTGGGGCGCCTTCTATTGGGGACCGGCCGATGTCTTCGGACCGGGCAAAGTGTTGGTCTTCGGCGACGTTATTGATAAGAACGGGGAAGCCTACCCGGCCGACATTCGCGGCATTCTGAAGCATTACGCCGAGAAGCTTCACACCAAGCAAGGTTATACCTTGAATGCCGCCAACGAGATTGAAGGGTTTCTCTTCCGCGGGCCGGATGCCGAGCGCCGCTACCACGAGACCGGCAAGTTTGAGTACGTGAATACGGGCGGGTACTTTCATTCTCTGCCCGGCGACACCTTGCGCACCTTCATTGACACCGTGGCCGAGGTGCAGCGCGCCATGGGTTTCCAAAACGAGAAAGATCACCCCGAGGTCGCGCCTTCGCAATTCGAGATCAACTACGGCTACGGCGAGGTGGTTGCAGCCGCCGACCAGATTCAGCTGTATAAGCTGGTTTGCCGCCAGGTGGCCACGAGGATGGGTTGTACGGCTTCCTTCTTGCCCAAGCCGGTGGTGGGCGTGAATGGCAGCGGCATGCACACCAACGTGTCGGTGAGCAAAGGCGGCAAGAACCTGTTCTGGGATGCCAAAGGCGACGAGAAGCTCAGCAAAATGGGCTGGGAGTTCCTCGACCGCATCCTCACCCACGGCAATGACATTTGCTTGATCATGAACCCCAGCGTAAACGCCTACCGCCGGCTGGACCCGCACTTTGAAGCTCCCAATCAGCTGAAGGCCTCGCCTACCGATCGCGGGGCGATGATCCGCATTCCCATTGGCAACGAGCGAAGCATGCGGATCGAGGTGCGGGCTGTGGCTCCCGACGCGAATCCATATATGGTGATGTATGCGATCTTCAAGACCGGTCTGGATGGGGAGACCGCCAAGATCAAAAACCTGCGCCAAGCGCAGCGATTCCTGCCCGATAACATCTACGATGCCATGGATAACTTCCGCAAGGCGGAGTGGATCACGAAGCTGTTCGGCGAGGACGTAAAGGAACGCTACCTGGATTTGAAGCAGGCCTCAGCCGACCGCTGCCCGCGCCTTCTCGGAACCCACGTGAAGGCTCCGGAAGTGCAATATCATCATGACGTGTACAACCAGTTCCTGTGGAATTTGTTTTAGCGGCTGAAAACGTCAGGCTCTTCGACCTGGGTCGGGAGTGAGGCCACGAAGGTTCCCCGAAACTTAGAACTTGTATCCAAAGCCTATGGAGATGACAGGATAAACCTTCAGGAACGACATGTCGTTGTTCAGCTTGTTCTGCTGGGCAATCACATTGTTTTGGAAGGGCACGTTGTCGGCGACATTCTGGCAGACCAGGCCACTGGGATTGCAGGCGGTTCCCGTAAGATTAATCGTCGCCTTGGGTGCTCCCTCAATGACCGCCCCGATCTCAACCGGGACGCTGATGTGTTTAGCGCTGCGCGGCACCAGGTTGCCCCACCCGAACAAGATGGTTGGAGCCACCGTGCCAAACTCGACCCTTCCGGTACCGGTGATCGGGTCGGCAGGATCGCTCGTGTAGGCAACTCCGCCCAAGGTGAATTGGTCTCCCCCGGGAACCGCCGCATTGGCCTTGATACGGTTGCCGTTATAGGCCATGAGCCCCGGGCTGAGATGAAAGCTGCCGGAAAATGGGAACCAGTCAAAGTGTGTTTCGAACGAGCGGAAGCTGACGTTGGCGTCGTAGTTGATACCGTCAACGGCAAAGCCATGGCCGTAGCCGAAGAAGTTAAAGCCGGCCCGAACGTTGGTATGGTAGGTGACCGGCGTAGCCGCCTCGACGCCAACGCCCAGCGGAGACATTTTGACCCCCACTCCGACTTTCGATCCCAGCATCCAGCCGGTTGACTGGGGTGCGGAGTTCTGATCGATGGCAGCCGCTGCCGGGATTGCCGATTGGGCGGCGGCAGAAATCACTGTGAAAACGCTCGTGAACGAGGCGGCAAGCAGGAAAAGCAACTTTCGCACGTCGACCTCCGGATTGACTGGGTAGGGGGATGGCGCCATTTTCGAGGGCCCGGCAATCAGGGTCAAATAACTGAAGTGCTAGAGCTCCGGCAAGGAAATTACCAGTTTTCCCGGTGTCGACAGCATGTGGTTCGGCCGGATTCGGTGGGAGGGAGGTGGCCAATCCGGGAGGGGCTCAGCAAAATAGATTCAGGCGAAGACATGCGGATTTGGTTAGAATCACAGCCGCGAGAATTTTTCTCTGCCCGCGGCAGCTCGAGCACAGTACGGCACCCTTGTAGGGCGCGCCCGAGAACTTTATAGTTGCTCGACAGGAATTGGAGCCCCAATGATGCAAATGTTGTTGCACTGGATTCTGACCGCGCTTGCGGTTTGGATTACCTCGCGCGTGGTACCGGGATTTGAGGTCGAGGGTGCAGGATCGGCCATGTTCGCCGCCATCGCCATTGGCTTCATCAACGCGACCCTAGGACTCATTCTGAAGGTGCTCACTTTTCCCCTGACCATCCTCACGCTGGGGTTGTTCTGGTTTGTCATTAACGCCTTGATGCTCTGGCTGGCCTCGGCCTTCGTGCGCGGATTCCACATTCAAAATTTTATGGCCGCGTTCTGGGGTGGAGTTGTTCTGTCAATCGTGAACATGCTGCTCAAATGGCTGGTGCTTCCCCCGCGCACCGCGTAAAGGCTTCCCGCTGCCTCGCCGCCCACGGGGACGAATCCGGATTCTATCCATTGTTCTTCAACTTTCTTCAACTTTTTGATTGACGCTCGTTCGAATCCGAGCGAGACTCGTCGAAGCCGTCTGAACCTTACAAGTTTTTAGCCTTGAGAGTGATCCATGCACGCTCTCGCGGTATCGCTGGTAATTCAGTTGGCGCTTGCATTCGGTTTGGCAGGGCTGCTCTGGCCGGACAAGCTGATTCCGGTCTTCGATCTGCTTTTGTTTCCGTGGCCGGCGAGTCATCGCACCATTCGCAGCAGCAGCGTCGCCGCCATCGTCTTGTCTGTGCTGCTTTTCTTGTCGCTCCTGCCTGGCAGCCACTAACTCAAAGCGCTGCCCGAAATCGATCGGGCCCGCGGTTCCGCGAGGCTGGTTCAATCGCCCGTGGTCTCGACCGCCGGAAGCTCTTCGAGAGCTGACTTGCTGGTGACCTGCGCGCTGGTGACCAGGATGACCGAGGCGATCACGACGGCGCTGCCGGTGAGAATGTAAGCATCGATCGGTTCGCTCAGTACCAGCCATCCTAAAAAGACGGCGACTACCGGGTTGACGTAGGCGTAGGTGGAAACCTTCGAGGTAGGAACGTGTCCGAGTAGCCAGATGTAAGCGGTGTAGCCGATCCAGGAGCCGCAAACCACCAGATAGCCCATGGCTGCCACCCCGCGCGCCGTCCAAACCACCCGGGAAAGGTCTCGGGTGAAGACTGCAACCAGCAGATTCGCCAGCCCGGCCGCGATCATCTCCCAGGCCGTGGCGGAGAACGCGTCCACCTCCGGAGACTTCCATTTCTTGGCCAAGACCGAGCCCAACGCCCAACTGAACGATCCGCCAATCAGACTCAGAGACGACCACAGTTCCCGCCGCCCAAAAGCGCTGGTAGCCATCAGTTGCGGCCATAACAGAACGGCTAAGCCGGCGATGCCGAGCCCGAGACCGGCTTTGCCGCGGATGGAAATGTGGTGATCGCCCAGGAGAAGCGTGTCGAGTACCAGGAACCACAGCGGGGTGATGGCGACAATCAAGGCGGCTAAGCCTGTGGCAATGTGCTTTTCAGCGTAGGAGAGCGTGAGATTGCCGCCGAGCAGCAACAAGATACCGACGATGGCCATCTCGCCTAACTGCCGCGGTTCATAGAGAATCTTTCTTCCCCGCAGCCCGCAGAACCCCAGCATCGCCAGGCCCGCGATCAGGAAACGGATGCCACACATGAGGGCGGGAGGGATGTGCTCAACGGCGATGTCGATGCCCAGATAGGTGGAACCCCAGAACAGGTAAACCAGGGCAAAGGCAAAGACAACGGAGGACCGGCTTGGGCGCAAACCTGAGCTCATGAAAGGCCTTGGGCCTGCCCCCTATCAGACATCCCCGGGTCAGGCGCGGATTCTGATTTTGCAGTTGCCGTCCATCCCTGATCACGGACCGACTGGTCGAGCGAACCAAGGGCCGCAACAAACGACCGGTCAACGTCTAGTGGGGTTACGCGGCCCGGCAACAACGCGGTATAATAAAGTTCAGTGATCATGCGGATTCAGCATAACAATTCGCACCTGCCCGCCTGCTGGCTCGATTCTCTGGTGTGCCCGCGTCGATACCGCGCGGTCCTGCCTTCGCAACTGCGTCCCAATCTCTTTGGTAGCGACTAGTACCCGATCCTCATAGGGTTCGGGAGGATCCACTTCATTTCTTGAGAACTTCAAGCTGGCACAGCGGCAGCTCCGCTCTTCCCGCAACCCTGACTCCGCCCACGGGCAACGAACCGCTGACCGATTGATTTCAGGAGGATTCCATGTCGACCACCACAGTGATTGCACCCAAATTGAAGACCGCGCTGCCCGGCCCTAATGCCAAGCGCGTTCTCGCAGGCGATGAGAAGTATATTTCACCATCCTACACCCGCTCCTATCCCTTGGTGGCCAAGCAGGGTCGCGGTATGGTCGTGCGCGACGTAGACGGAAATGAATTCTTGGACTTCTCCGCGGGAATCGCCGTGACTTCGACCGGCCACTGCCATCCCCAGGTCGTCGAGGCCATTCAGAAGCAGGCGGGCGAGCTGATTCACATGTCCGGCACCGACTTCTATTACGAGAGCATGGTCACCCTGGCGGAGCGGCTTGCGAAAATTGCCCCCATGGCCGGGCCGCACAAGGTGTACTACGGCAACTCGGGCACGGAAGCCGTTGAATGCGCCCTCAAGCTTGCCCGCTATCACACCAAGCGCCAGAACGTGATTGCTTTCTACGGAGCCTTCCATGGACGCACCATGGGAGCGCTTTCGCTGACCGCTTCGAAGCCCCAACAGAAGCGGCGCTTCGCACCGCTGGTGCCGGGGGTGACGCACGTTCGCTATCCCGATGTGTATCGTGACGCCGGGAGCGAGAATCCGGACACGTTTGCCCTCGGCTGCGCCCGCTTTATTGAAGACAAGCTTTTCCGCACCATACTTCCCCCCGAGGAAGTCGCCGCCATCTTTGTCGAGCCCGTCCAGGGGGAAGGCGGCTATGTGGTGGCCCCGAACGTGTTCCTCCAGGAATTGCGTCGCATCTGCGATCGTCACGGCATCCTGTTGGTGGCCGATGAAATCCAGAGCGGCGTCGGCCGTACCGGCAAGTGGTGGGCGGTCGAACACGCCGGGGTCCAGCCTGACATCCTCTGTGTTGCCAAAGGCATTGCTTCCGGTATGCCCCTCGGGGTGACCATCACCAAGGCTGAAATCATGGATTGGGTTCAGGGGTCCCATGCGTCCACTTTCGGGGGGAATCCAGTCTGCGTGGCGGCTGCCATGGCCACGCTCGACGTGATCGAGCGCGAAGACTTGCTGCGCAATTCGAGCGAGGTCGGCAATCATATGCTGAAGCGCATGGCGGATTGGCCCGCCAAACACCCTCTGATCGGTGATGTGCGTGGTCGTGGTCTGATGCTTGGCGTCGAGGTGGTGAAGGACAAACGCACCAAAGAATACGCCGCGGCCGAGCGGGATCGTATTGTGCAGGCGGCCTTCGAGCGCGGGATTCTCTTCCTCGGTTGCGGCCCGAGCACGATTCGCATTGCACCGCCGCTCGTCGTCACCAAAGCCGAGGCCGACCTTGCACTCGAGGTCCTCGAAGAGTCGATTTCGGTGGTGGAAAAGGGTGCCTGAGGCCACCTCCCCCGGGATTGCGGCATCGAAACTCAGTCGGACCGGACCACCACGGGGCAAGGCTTTCGCGCCACCAGGTCCTGCGCCCCGTTTGGTCCGCTCCGGCTCCATGTTTGAGGTCCACCAGGGCAATGCCGTGGCCGTTCACGCTCGGAACTCCTCTTGCCCCCCAATCGACCTAGCACTTCCGTGCGTCCTCCCGGTTCGAGCTATTTCAGAATGTTTCCCGGGTGGACTAAAATGAGTTCTGCAACTCTAAGCCCGTAAATTTTGAAAGGATTCACTCTTGCCCGAACTCAGAAAAGATCCCATCGTAGGCCGCTGGGTGATCATTTCCACAGATCGTGCCAAGCGGCCCACCGATTTCGCCCGGGATGCCGTCAAGATCAAAGGCGGCTTCTGTCCCTTCTGTTACGGCAATGAAAGTAAGACTCCGCCCGAGATCCAAGCTTATCGTCCCAACCCCAATGGCGGGCCTCCGCCACAGCGCGATGCCCCGGGTTGGACGGTTCGCGTGGTTCCCAATAAATTTCCCGCCCTGGGGATCGAAGGCAGCTTGAATCGCCAGGCCGAAGGCATGTTCGACCGCATGAACGGCATCGGCGCGCACGAGGTCATCATCGAGACGCCGGACCACAATGCTACCCTGGCCACTTTGCCTTCGAAGCGAATCGAAGATGTGCTTTGGACCTTCCGCGATCGCATTCTGGATTTGAAGAAAGATCGGCGTTTCAAGTTCATCCTGATCTTCAAGAACCACGGAGAGGCGGCCGGCGCTTCGCTCGAGCATGCGCATTCGCAGCTGATTGCCTTGCCCATGCTTCCCATCTACCTGACGGAAGAAATTGAAGGCGCCAAACAGTACTTCATTTACAAGGAACGCTGCGTCTTTTGTGACATTATCCGGCAGGAGGTGGAATCGGGGATTCGCGTGGTGGCGGAAAACGAGGATTTTCTCACCCTCGCTCCTTACGCCCCGCGTTTTCCGTTCGAGACCTGGATTCTTCCCAAACAGCACGAGTCGGCTTTCGAGAACTCATCCTCCCACATGTTTGAAAACCTGGCGCAGGCGCTCAAGGTCCTGCTGACCAAGGCCGATCGCGTGCTCGATAATCCGCCCTACAATTTGGTGATCCATACTTCACCCGTGCAGGATCCAACCAACGATCATTACCACTGGCACATCGAATTCATGCCGAAGCTCACCAAGACGGCAGGATTCGAGTGGGGGACCGGTTTTTACATCAACCCGACTCCTCCTGAGGAAGCCGCAAAATTCCTGCGCGAGGCCAGCATCGAAGAACCGGCTCCGGCGGTCGTCGGTTAAAAGCTTCCGAAGCGGAGGCGATCCGCCTGCAGGGCTGGATGGTGTTTCTCCGCAACCGCAGGAACCGATAGCATGCACCCCGCGAGATCCCGCCTTGGCTATATCGACTGGATGCGCGGTTTAGCTTGCCTGCTCATGTTTCAGACCCACTGCTACGATGCCTGGCTGGGAGACCGAGCGCGCAACTCCGGCTTCTTTATGTGGTCGCAACTGGGAGGGACGCTTCCGGCACCGTTGTTTCTCTTCCTGGCGGGTGTCTCGGCCGCTCTGGTAATCGACAAAGGGCGCCGGCAAGACCTGCCGGCGGCGGCGATTGCGCGTCGCACCATCGCCCGCGGTGCGGAGATCTTTGGCCTGGGCCTCCTGTTCCGTCTGCAGGAATTTCTGCTGGCCTGGGGTTGGGCACCCTGGAGCGACCTGTTTCGGGTTGACATCCTCAATACGATCGGCCTTTCGCTCATGCTGGTCGGGGCCTTCTCGTGGCTGGGATTGACCGTAACCGGTGGTACGCGCCTGGGCCTCGGTGCGGCTGCCGCCGGCCTCACCATATCGCTGCTCACGCCCCTGGTCTGGACAAGCTGGCGTCCGCGTTGGCTGCCTTGGCCGCTCGAGTCCTATTTCGATGGCGTCCATAACCTGGGCCGGCCCCAACCCTGGCTGTTCCCGGTGTTTCCCTGGGCGGGATTTACCTTCGTTGGCCTGGCCATCGGATTGTTCCTGCTGAGCGATTGGGCCAGAAAGCAGGGGGCCTTGCCTTTTGCCCTGGCCGGCGTGGGAGGAGTGGTGCTGATTTCACTTGCCCGTTGGTTTGATCATGGCCCGCGGCAACTCTATGCCACCTATGATTTTTGGCACACCAGTCCCAATTTCTTTCTCATCCGCGTCGGGCTGCTGACGATGCTTTTGACGGCCGCCTATCTTTGGTGCCGCTGGGGATTCGGCGAGCGAGGCTTCAGCCCGCTCATGCAGATGGGACAAACCTCGCTCCTTATCTATTGGCTACACATTGAATTCGTGTATGGACGCTTCTCCATCCTGCCCAAGCACGCCGTCGACATCCAAAGAGCGTCTTTCGGCCTGCTCACTATCTTCCTTTCCATGCTGTTGTTGTCGGTGTTGTGGACAAAAGGGAAGGGTCCGATACTGGCCTCCGTGGGCAAGCCCGCTCAAGCTTGAGGTTCACCCTCCCAGGGCGAACGGGGCGGCTAGTGTGCCCCTGGAAGCCTGCCGAATGGCATTTTCGACCAGCTTCAAGGCGATCGCCCAGCGTTGTCGCGCCTGGGTCTCGTCTTGCCCAAATCCAAATAGATAAAAGGTCATGTAGAAGCCATCCCGGAGTTCGGTCTCGACGTGGTAATGACATCGGCGGATCAAAAACTCGGCGGTGGCGGGAATTTCAGGAGCTTTCCTGAGCAGCTGGGTAAGCCGGTTCGCGAATTGCTCGTAAGGCGGCAGGGAAAAGGGTTCCTGCCCCCCAGAAAACAGAATATCCACATAGGAGCCGAACTTGTGAGTGGCATGGAAGATTTCTTCCTCGGGATTGATTTCCGTCGTGGACCAAGCGTCACATTTGGCGGTCTCGAACGGGCTTGAGGGCGAGTTCACGGCCTGCAAGAACTCACCCAGCTCAGACAGGCGTTCGACTTCCTCGATCTTCGCCAGCAGCTCGGGATGGCGTTTCAGATCGCGATAGCTGGGGCCGTCCACGCCGGCCGCCCAGGGCATCTCGAGCGTCTCGTCGTCGGCTCCCAGTTCGAGGGCAAAGTCGGCTTCCACCGAACGATCATAGACCACAACCGGACTGAGCGCGTGGGTAGTCTAGAACGGGCGCAAGAAGCGGATGATTTCGGCCTCCGCCCAGCGGCCGTCATCCCCGTCGGGATCGGCCAGGAAGGAGCAGTGGCCTCCATCCTCGGTTTCAAGGAACCGAATGTTGGGGTTGGAGAGGATCTTCTGTCGAGTCTCGGGCAGGATCCGAATAAAAGGATCATTGGCGGCATGTAGAATCAAGGCCGGTACGCCAATCCGATCGACAACATTGGCGGCCGCCGCCCTCTGGTAGTAATCGGCGGCGCCTTCGAAACCGCAGTAGTAGGCGGTAATTCTGTCGTCAAAGTCGCGCAGACTGGCAACCCCCCGCAAACGAGTGGTGTCGAACCTCCCGGGAAACAACCGTGCCTTGGCCAAAAGCCGGCGCCGCAGCTTCCAGAGGAAATAGAATTCATACAGCCGATTGGCGGGACGATGCAGAGCATCGGCGGAGGCGGCAAGATCCAGGGCCGGGCATACTGCGGCCACCGCCCGAAATTCAGGCGGCCCTTCCCGCGCCCATTCCCCCGCCAATTTCAACACCAGATTGCCACCCATGGAGAATCCAGCTAAGGCAAGGCGGGAGATGCGATCCTCGGCCACCAGCTGCTCGGCTACTCGAGCGATGTCCCGGGAACGCCCTGAGTGGTAGAGAGTAGGAGAAAGCGAGTCGGTGCCACCGCAATTCCGCTGATTCATGC
>Ga0187778_10000860_pt1 | contig 21766 bp, 18 predicted proteins | sample 1015_Q2_SP5_20_M_FD_132418 | JGI IMG/M metagenome (GOLD analysis project Ga0187778, IMG submission 132418) | Tropical peat soil microbial communities from peatlands in Department of Meta, Colombia - 1015_Q2_SP5_20_MG | ecosystem: Environmental > Terrestrial > Soil > Wetlands > Peat | place...
GCCTCCACCAAAGCCGCCACGAGGCGCGCCCATGCTGGAGCTTCCGCGGGACGAGTAGCTTCTCGACTCTCCGCCATGATCGTAATTACTGAACGGGCCCGTACGGGTTCCGCTCTGACCGCGAGGCGCTGCGTATCCTCGGGCTTCGGGCCGACTTCCCTCGAACGGGCGCGCAACACCACCCGGGCGGTTGAATGCGCCATGGCCGACGACGCCGGGACGCGCTCCGCCTCTATAGAAATAATTGCGGTTATAGAAGGTGCGGCTCATGGAGTAATAACGATGATGGTCAAAGATCGGGTAGTGGTGGTACCAATCCCATCCCCAGTGTCCCCAGCCCCATCCAAATCCGCCGAACCAGCCGATTCCGAAGCCGATTCCAAAATAAAGGTACGGACCGCCAAACCAGATTCCCGGATACTCGTACCATCCCGGCCAGGGCAGGATCGGGTAGCCGTAAATCAGCCACGGATCGTACGCAGGAACGTAAACCACGTCGGGATAGGCAGGTGCGATCTCAATATCGCCGTAGTCGTCTGTCGTGACGTTTTGCTGCGGCGTAGTTTTCAGGTTGCCAGCCGATTGCGCTTTCTTGCGCATGAACTGGATCGCGTCCATCACATCCTGTTGCTGGTTGTAATAGGCGTCGCCGAGGGACGAAGTCCACGAAACGTTCTTGTCCATGTTCCCGAGGACGGAAGGAAATGCGGTCAGCGCCTTGACGCTGGGATCCCAGGGCTGTTGATCAACGGCTTTCGCGAGATCATCTCCCTTCAAGTTCGGATGATCCTGCAGCCAGCGATCGGCCTCAACGACCTGCTCCGGGAATGTGGCCGCGGCCAGGATTTGCGCGACCAGCGAATCAGGATAGAGAGCGATCGGCGCGACCAGACGTTGCAATTGCTCGGGAGTCTGCTGCGCATACGGCGGGGCTTGATCCGATGGCGGCGCCTGACCAGTCGCTGGCGCCTGCGGATCTTGCCCGGCAGCGAAGTCGAGCGGTGCGGTTGCGAATATGAGTGCGAGCGACAGAGTGGATACGAGAATCTGTCTGCCCAATTTGAGCGATGAGAACCTTATGACGCGTGCGAAATTCTTCATGTACTTGAACCTCCTGCATCTCTACGGTTGGATGCACGGCGCAGCACTTACGTAACAACCCTGATGTTAAATTTTTGTTTCACGGTGTTTTCGCTGCCCAATCACCTCTCTGCGCCGCGAGATCGAGCCGCCAACCGGGTCACTCCGTGACTACCGACAATCCTTTCATAACCCGTGCGGGACCAGGCTTGCTGTGATGCCCGTCACAACTGATTCGATGAATCTCGAAACGTTCGGGTAAGCATCAGATCTTGAGAGGCGAAACAGCAAATCCGTTGAAGCGTTTGCCGACCGTCAAATTCGAATTGATTGGCAGACTACTTAGGGAGGTGAAATTGGACGTCGATTTCTTTCTCAACCTCAGTCGGCTTACCATCGAGCAACGCCGGCTGATACCGCCACTGCCGGACAGCAGCTACGGCGGCCTGTAACAGTAGCTTCGGACTGCTGAGAACTTGAACGTGGCTCACTTTGCCGTCGGCCGCCACTTCCAGCCGGAGCTTGACGACGCCTTCCACATTCAAACTCCTCGCGAGGTCCGGATAGATCGGGTCTACTCGATGGATCAGTTGTCCATCGCGATAGCCCGAGCTCTCGTGCGCTACCCGGGCTGGCAGATCTGGACTCGCGTTCCGGAGAATCGGAGCCGGTGATGGCGGCTCTTTTGCGTCGATGTTCGGCGCGCTCGCGGCCAGCGTTGGATTCTTCTGCTGCTCGGCGGAAGAATTGCGCGAAACGATCGGCGCTGACGGCATCCAGATGCGGAGCGGCAGATTGGTTTGTGAAGGCTGCGCGTTCGGGTTGGGCGGCGGCTGTGAATATTGCCGGAACTGCCCTACGGAGGCGCTCGACGAACCGCTGTACGGCACGACCCAGCGGTGATCATTCGAATCGATTACTTCAATTGAAAAGCTTCCTGCCGCAGCGCCCGGCGCAGGTGATGCAGCGGTGCGATCGTCGTCAGCGAGGGATTGGATTTTTGCCGAAGAGCGATTCAACATGCTCCGTCCGACGAACCAGCCAGCCGCAAGCGATACCGCCGCAAATAACGCGACCAAGACTGCCGTTCGGTGCGGTCTCTGCTTCCAGACCTCAGACTGGGATAGGGGAGCCTCTTCGCTTGTGAGAACAGATTCCGATTCTTGTGACTCTATTGAAACGATGCTCGGTGCTGCGATCAGCGCCGTTGAATTTTCGGAGCCGGGGTCGGGAATACGGATGGGGATCACCGATTGCGCCGCAGCGGGCTTCGAGGGCGAGGCCAGTGTGTCGAGAGATGGGTTTTGCGCAGGTGTTCGCCGCGGCAATGGCGGCTCGAACGAATATCGGGCGCGGTCGGACGAAGCCGGAATTGGTGCGGATTCGAGTTCCATCCACTCGCGGACTTGCATGTGCGATTCCTTCGGCAATTCCACAAATCGCACGCCGACCATCGTATTCGATTCGCCCTTCCAGATGATTTCACCAGCCACTTCAATCGACGGTTTCGATGCCGACGGTCGGAAGCTCATCTTCGGCACACATGTTTCCATGAGCGGCGTGACGGACCGCACCGCAAGTCCGCTTTCGCTGATATTGAGGATGATGCCGCCGTTTCCAAAGCCGAGGTCGACGTAAGCCAGCGATCGGATTGACTAGCGCGTTTGCGTTCGCCGCTCGGGTGCGATTGCGGGTATTTCGGCCGTATTGAGACTATCCGACATGGGTTATCGAGTTGCGGGAGGCGGGCGCCGCAACGCTTGTGCAAAAGATTGCGGGATTATACGTACGCGGCGCGGACGGTTCAAGAAATCTGATGATCGATAAAGTGCCCGCGGATAAAGAACGAGTCGGTGGCTAATTTGTCGACGCGTGCGTCGATTGTTCGAGATCAGGCCATCCGCCGCGCAGCTCGACCTCATACCGCGTGTTCTCGTCAAACAGAACGAAGCCTTCCAGATTGCTGGTTTGGCGTTTCACGAAATCGCGGAATTGCTGGTCGGAGGCTGCGCCGTTTTGTGTAGGCCACTGGAACGGACGCACCAGCTCGAGTCCGATGTGCGTCCGATTTCGGGCCGGAACAAATGCGGGATGATCCAGGCGCGGTTGCTCCTCCGAGCTGAGGCTGCCGTCAAACTTCAATCGGCTCAGAAAATTCGTTTTCGGGCTGTTGTCGATGCGATAATCGAAGTCGGTTGTGTTTTCAAGATCGTAGAAAAATATCACCGCCGCGTTGGTCGAATCGATTTCTCGCACCTGAATTCCCGCAAAGGTAGCCTTGATCGCATTGGAGTTCCATGCCGCCGGAGGCCGGGAAGAGGATTCAGCATGCCGATACCGGCTGACCGCATAACCGGCCGCGGTGCTGAGAAGTGCCGCGAGCAATCCGAGAAGAATCCATCGTTTGGTCGAAGACATGTCGATTCGCAGACGGTTCGCCCGAAAGCCTAGCCCGGCTCGTGTATAGCGTCAACGGCGAACCGCGAATTGTTGCTACTACGATGGCTTGGGCTTTTTCTCTTTGTGCTGCTTCGGCGGCGGGCCGTCGAATTGGCGGTGGTAGGTGATTTCAGTTACTTGCGTGTCTCCCTTTTCCGGAACGATTTCTGAGCGCGAGACGAAAGTATCGGCATCGGTGCGCGTGAAGATGGCGTGCTTCGGCTGGCCGTCGACCGGATTCTCAAACGTCGCGCTCTTCGCATCGATGCTCGTGAGGTTCAGCACCGTGGGGCCGGGCTTTTCCCACGCAATCAGCGCCGGCGTGAAATGCCGTAGGTGAAATTCGATTCCGTTCGGTCCCTCGACCAGCGTAAACAATTCAAGGACGAGCGTTTTATCGCCCTCGGCCAATTGAAATGTGCCGAGCATTACGCCGGCTTTCGGCACGGTCCAAGTTTCTTGGGCGACGCGCGGGCCCCACGAGCCCTGCCAGCGCCCTGCGAGCCACGCGAAGTCGGCGAGACTGGGTTTGTGCGGCTGAGTGGACGGCGCCAGCTGCGCTACCGCCCCGCTGGAGGTCCCCGCGCCAATCGGCTGCTGTGCAGGTGTCCATAATGCTGCCGCTGCCGAGGCGAGCGCGATTGCCACCGTTAAACAACTAGCGACGCGAATCCGCCTTCGCGCAACGGTGTCACTCAAGTGTTTCTCCAGGACGGCCAGGGTAGCTTCGGGAACTATATCAGGACTACGCCGGAATCCTCCAAGACAATGCACCCTTATGCCGTCAGTCTGCGTCGAAGCAAGATGGGCCGAGCCTGACAGGGAACCACGGGCCGGGGATTCTTTTGACGCTCCCGCTGCCCTATACGATAATGAGAAATTGTCGAATCCAAATGGAAACTAAATCGACGCTAACGGTGGCACTCCTTGCCGGTCTGCTGGTTGCGCCGGCCTCGCTCGGCCAGGCGGCCCCGCAAACGCGAGCATCAGCCGGAGCGAACTCGATGGACCAGCCGTCACAGGCCGATGCCTACTATTACTTTGCGCTCGGCCATATCCAAGAACAGCAGTACGAGATGTCGAGCAATGCCGATGATGCGGCGGCGGCGATCGATTCATACAAGAAGGCGCTCGACATCGATCCAAACTCCGCGGTCATCAAAGAGCGGCTGGCCGAGATTTACGCAAAGTCGCAGCGCATCAGGGACGCTGTTGCGCAGGCGCAGGAAGCGCTGAAAATCGATCCGAATAACGTCGATGCGCACCGGCTGCTGGCGCGGATTTACGTCAGACAGCTTGGCGATCTTGACGCCGGCGAAACACAGCCGGAAAACCTGGCGAAAGCGATCGAACAGTTTCAGTTCATTCTGAAGCTCGACCCACGCGACACGTATTCGGCGCTCTGGCTCGCGCGACTTTACCGCTTCCAGAATCAGCACGACGAAGCCGAAAAAGTGCTGCGGGGCATTCTGAAAGTCGAGCCGGACAACGCTCCCGCGCTCGAACAGCTCAGCCAGCTTCTGATCGACGAAGGCCGCCCGCAAGAGGCGACCGAACTGCTGACTCGCGCGGCCGGAGACTACGCCTCGCCGGATGTGTACGACCTGCTCGGAGATGCCTACCTGCAGTCGAAAGATTACGCGAAGGCCGAGCAGGCATATCGCAGAGCCGTCGAAGACGATCCGGACGACCCGGGCCATCGCCACGGGCTCGCGCAAGCCTTGATGGCACAGGACAAGTACGCACAGGCGCTGGAACAGTTCAAGAGGCTCACGGCGCTTGAGCCCGGCAGCTGGGAAAATTACCTCCGCGCCGCGCAGCTCTACCTCAAGCTCAATCAGCTCGATCAGGCCGAGTCGAACCTGATGCATGCCAAGCAGCTCGCACCCGAGAATCTCGAGATCCTCTACGACGAGGCTCTGCTTTACGAAGACGAAGGCCGCTTCGACGACGCGGTAAAGGTGCTGAGCGACACGATTGCCGGGATCAAGAGTGAGCCGGGCGGGAACGTCAACGCGCTCGAAATTCTCTACAAGCAGCTCGGCCAGGTTTACTACGACCAGGGCAATTATCAGGCAGCGATCGACTCGTTTCAGGAGTTGGGCAAGCTCAGCCCGGACGCGCATAAGCACGCGCAGATGTTGATCATCGATACGTATCGCGACGAACGCGACATCGATCGCGCAATCGCTGAGACGAAGAAAGCGCTTGACGAGGACCCGAAGTCACAGGATTTGACGATCAAGCTCGCCGAGCTGTACGGCGAAAAGTCGGATACCCCCGATGCGATGCGACTGCTGCAAGGCCTGCTCAAGGGAACGCCGGCAGACCAGCAGATCTATTTGGAGATTGCGGAAGTCCAGGCGCGCAACAAGAAATTCTCTGAAGCCGAGCAAACGGCGCTGAAGGCAGAGCAGCTTGCTCATGGACCCGAAGAGCAGCAGTCGGCCTGGACGATGCTCGGCGGAATTTATCAAACGCAAAAGAAGTATGAGCTCGCCGAGCAGCAGTTTCGCAAGGTGCTCGATGCGAATCCGAATAGTGCCGAAGTGCTGAACAATTTCGGCTATATGCTCGCGGACCGCGGTATTCGGCTGGAAGAAGCCACAACGATGATTCAGCATGCGTTGACGGTCGCGCCGAATAATGGGGCCTACCTCGACAGCCTCGGCTGGGCGTACTACAAGCAGAACAAGCTCGCCGAAGCCGAAGAGTATTTGCGAAAGGCTGTCGATCGCGAGGGACGCGATCCGACCATTCTGAGCCACCTGGCAGACGTCTATCTGAAACTGGGGCAAAACGAGCACGCCGCGAGCCTTTTCGAACGTTCGCTCGCCGAATGGCAGAAGGTCCTGCCCGCGGACTACGAGCCAGAGAAGGCCAACGAAGTCGAGGCGCAACTGAAAAACCTGAAGAAGCGACTCGCGCAGAAATCTTCTCCCGATTCCGAGAAACCGCAGTAAGCTCCCCCGCATGACTTCGGCGAAAAGCAAGAAACGATCGGTGCGCCTGCCTGCGTTTGCGAAGATCAATCTCTGCCTGCACGTGGTGGGCAAGCGGCCCGACAACTATCACGAGCTGCGCACGATCTTTCAGACGATCGCCCTGCAAGATACGTTGAAGCTCACGATCGAGCCTGGAGCAAGAGGCAACTACGAAATATTCATGCAATCCAACAATCCGTCGTTGCCGCACGGCCCCGACAATCTTGTCATGCGCGCCCTTCAAGCAATCGCTCCCGAAATAGGCTTTGGCGGCAGGATAGGTGCGTACCTCGACAAAGCGATTCCAGTCGCGCGGGGATTGGGTGGCGGCTCGAGTGATGCTGCTGCCGCCCTGATCGGAATGCTTCGCCTCACGCATGCAGACTTGCCGTTGCCGCGCTTGATGGAGATCGCCGCGAGCCTTGGCGCAGACGTACCGTTCTTCCTCTTCGGCGGACGCGCGCTCGCGGTGAATCGTGGCGACGAAATCTATCCGCTCGAAGACGAGCCGCGCCAGACAATTGTTGTCGTGTCGCCGAAAGGTATTGGCGTGAGCACGAAAGACGCGTACGAATGGCTCGCGCCCGAATTGACAAGACTGTCGAATCCCAATAGAATTTGGAAGTTCTGCGCTCTGTGCTGGAGCCGGCAGGGAACGCTCTCGAACGATTTCGAGGGGCCTGTTTTCAGCCGCCATCCGCGCCTGAAGAAGATTCGGGACGGATTGCTCGAGCGAGGAGCAGCGGATGCCGCGCTGGCGGGTAGCGGGTCGGCGGTGTTCGGAGTCTTCCGAAACCCAGCGCGTGCGCGCCGAGCCGCTCGTGCGTTTCCGGAAGATTCAGTTTTCGTAACTGAAACTGTTTCTAGGGAAAGGTATGGCAGCGCCATGGGTTGGCGTGTGCCTCAATAGGGGAGAACCTTGGCCGACGAGAAGTTCAAGGTCTTTTGCGGAACTGCGAATCCGACCCTCTGCGACGCGATTTGCGCCCAGCTCGGAGTGGCGCGCGGCCGAGCCGAGCACGGCCATTTTTCCGACGGCGAGACGCGCTATCAAATTTTGGAGAACGTGCGCGGAGCCGACGTATTTGTTGTGCAGCCGTGCTGCACGCCGGTGAACCATCACCTGATGCAGCTGCTGCTGATGATCGACGCATTCAAGCGCGCGTCGGCCTGGCGGATCACGGCGGTCGTTCCGTACTACCCATACGCGAGGCAGGACCGAAAGGACCGGCCGCGCGTGGCGATCTCGGCGAAACTCGTCGCCGATCTGCTCGAGACGGCAGGATCGAGCCGCGTGCTTTCGCTCGACCTGCACGCGCCCCAAATTCAGGGCTATTTCAACATTCCGGTGGACCATCTTTACGCTTCACCTGTGATGGTGGAGTACTTCCAGAAAAAGAACATTGGTCCGCACACGGTGGTTTCTCCAGATGCGGGTGGCGTGGAGCGCGCGAGGCTGTTTGCCAAGCGGATCGACGCGCCGCTCGCGATCGTCGATAAGCGGCGCGTTGACATCAACGTTGCCGAAGTGATGCACCTCATCGGAGATGTGAAGGGGCGGGCGGCGCTTGTGATCGACGACATCATCGACACCGCCGGCACACTGGTGAAAACGGCCGAAGCCCTGCTCGAAAATGGTGCGACGAAAGTTTTCGCGGCCTGCACGCATCCGGTTCTTTCGGGGCCAGCAGTCGAGCGCATTACGAAGTCGGCGATCGAGGAAGTGGTGGTGACAGATTCGGTACCGCTCAACGATGCGGCGCGGGCCATACCGAAGATTAAGGTGCTCAGCGTGGCGCCGCTGCTTGCGCGCGGCATTCAGTCGATTCACGAAGAGACTTCGATCAGCGAGTTGTTCATTTGAGGCAGCGTAAGGGCACGACTTTAGTCGTGCCGATGAGGTCATAGAAATTGAGGGGCTTTAGCCCCCTGAGGCAAGGGGAAAGCAAATGGAAACGTTTAGAGTTGAAGGAAAGATTCGAGAGGAGCGCGGCAAGAACGCCGCGCGCCGCGTGCGCGTGACCGGCATGGTCCCGGCGGTGCTCTACGGCGGGCGCAAGGATGCGATCTCGCTCTCGGTCAACGCCAAGCAGGTCGGCAAAATTCTGCGTTCTGAATCAGGGCACAACACGATTTTCACCGTGCAGGTTTCTGGCGGCGGCGAAGAGAAGGCCATGCTGAAGGACTGGCAAGTCGATCCGGTAAGCGGCTCGCTGCTCCATGTGGATCTGCTGCGCATCGCGATGGACGTGCGCATGCGCGTTCGCGTGCCGGTACACACCTTCGGCGAGCCCGAGGGCGTCAAGCTGCAGGGCGGCATCTTCGAAATGGTGACGCGCGAAGTCGAAATCGAATGCCTGCCGGGCGACATCCCAGAAGAGTTCAAGGTGGACGTAAGCGGGCTGACCATCGGCAAGCAGTTGCGCGCCGGCGATCTGCCGATCGACCCGGCGAAGATCAAGATGCTCACTGATCCGCAGCGCGTGCTCGCGCATGTGGTCACACTGAAGGCGGAGGTCGAAGTGACACCCGAAGCGGCGGCCGTAGCAGCGGAAACGGCGCCTGCCGAGCCTGAGGTCATCAAGAAGGGCAAGAAGGAAGCTGAAGAAGGCGAAGCTGAGGGCGGCGCCGAAGCCGCCGCGCCCAAGGCCGAGAAGACGGAGAAGAAGAAGTAAGCGCGCGGCTGCAGCGACTGGCCGCGTAAGGAGGCAGGTCGCCGATGCGGCTTGTCGTCGGGCTCGGCAATCCGGGCCCTGAATACGAGTGGACGCCGCACAACATGGGCTTTCTCGCAGTGGACGCTCTGGCTGAGCGCGCGAAAATTCGCGTGACGCGTCCCGAGGCGAAGGCGCTCGTGGGCCGTGGGCAGTTGGCGGGACAGGAAATCGTTTTGGCGAAGCCGCAGACGATGATGAATCTGAGCGGCGTCGCCGTGCGGATGCTGATCGAGCGGTACGAATGCGATCCCGCGGAAACGATCGTTCTGATCGATGAAGTCGATCTGCCGTGGGGCATGCTTCGGATTCGCGAGCGCGGCCGCGGCAGCACGCACAACGGCTTGAAGTCAGTGATCACGTCGCTCGGCACGGACGAATTCGTCCGCGTGCGGATGGGCGTGAAACCGGAGCGGATTTGGGGCGATCGCAAGGATTACGTGCTCTGCACGATGGGACGCGATGAGCGCCAGATCGCGCAAGAGATGGTCGTGCAGGCGGCCGACGCGGTGGAACTAATTTTGACGGAAGGCATCGCCAAGGCGATGGCGCGATTCAATCGCAAAGCCTCGCCGGACGAAGAGGCCGGCGAGTAGCGCGCGAGTTCGGATTGTCATCCCGAGCCCATCCCCTGCCTTCTGTCGGGGATGGCGGCGAGGGATCTGCTTTTGGTTTTGAAGTAACAAGGAATCGAGAGGACATATGGAAGAGCGTCAATACGATTTGATCTTTATCTGCCGGCCAGATACTCCCGAGCCGGACATCGACAAAATCATCTCGACACTCGAGCACGCCGCCGCCGAAAAAGGCGGCAAGATCGAGAAGACCGAGAAGTGGGGCCGCAAGCGCATGGCGTATCGCGTGCAGCGCATGCGCGAGGGATATTACGTCTTTATGCTGCTGAAGTCGACGCACGGCGAAGTCGTCAAGGAGCTCGAGCGGCGTCTTAAAGTCTCCGACGCAGTTATCAAATATTTGACGATTCGGGTCGATGAAGAACTCAAGCGCCAGGAGAAACTCAAAAAGCACCGCGAGCGGCGCGCCGCGCGGCGTCCTCGAAAAGCCGCACCAGCTCCCGCGATGCCCGCCGAACAGGCCGCGGCGCAATCTTAATTCGAATTTGATCAGGAGAAATCGAAATGGCAGACGAACAAGCACCACAAGCACCGCCCGCGCCCACAGCACCGAGCGCACCGGCGGGAGCACCCGCCGGCCCCGGCGGACCGGGAAGATTTGGACCGGGCGGCCCGCGCCCGCAAGGCGGGAGGCCCGGCGGGCCGGGTGGCCCGAAGCGCGGCAAACGGAGTTTCGTCCGCAAGAAGAAAGTTTGCCGCTTTTGCGTCGATAAGTCGGACTACATCGACTACAAGAAGGCGGAAATTCTGGCGCCGTTCCTGCAGGAGCGCGGAAAGATTCTCCCGCGCCGCATGACGGGCACGTGCGCACGGCATCAGCGTTGGCTGACGGTCGCGATCAAGCGCGCGCAGAACATCGCGCTGCTTCCGTTCGCGGCAGAGCTTTAGCCGCCGGGAACGCAGTAAATGCGTAGGGGGCGCTGCTTGCTGCGCCCAGACAGTCTCGAAATTCACGAGAGTTTGAGGACAAGCATCATGCAAATCATTCTTCAGGAAGATGTCGAAAAGCTCGGAAATCGCGGCCAGGTCGTTGAGGTCGCCGAAGGCTATGCGCGCAATTTCCTGCTGCCGCGCAAGCTCGCGCTCGAAGCCAGCCCGGGCAACATGAAGAGGCTGGAAAAAATGCGCGCCGCGTTCGCGAAGAAAGAAGCGACCGAAAAGGCCGATGCGCAGACGCTCGCTGGGCTGCTCGCCGGCGTGTCGCTGGAAATCGCGCGCAAATCCGGCGAAAACGATCAGCTCTTCGGCTCGGTGACGACTGCCGATGTTTCCGAAGCGCTTGCCGCCAAGGGCTACACCATCGACAAGCGCAAGATTCAGATGACGGAACCGATCAAGCTCATCGGCAATTTCGATGTTCCGATCAAGCTCCACCGCGAAGTTATCGCCAGCGTAAAACTCGCAGTCAAAAAAGAGGAGTAGCCGCGGTACGCTCGAGAATTCCGGTCTTCGGATTGGCGTTTTCGGGTGGTGCAGTTCTCTGTGCGGTTACGATTCGAGCGCCATCGGCTTTTGTTGCCCGGCGGCAAGTCGCTTCGACGCGAATTCAACCAATCGCGCTTCCACCTTCTGGTTCACGCTGCCCTCCGGAAATTTCCCGGAGGCGTCCAGCTCGCCCGCTGGAATGCCCGTCAGTAACTCGATTCCCTGATCGATGGTCTCCACGGCGTAGACACGGAATTTGTTTGCGCCCACGGCATCGACTACGTCCTGTCGCAGCATCAGATGTCGCACATTGGCCGCAGGAACAATTACACCCTGATTGCCCGTAAGCCCCCGGGCGTTGCAGAGGTCGAAAAATCCTTCGATCTTTTCGTTCACTCCGCCGATGGCCTGAATTTGACCGTACTGATTCACCGATCCGGTCACCGCAAGCGACTGCGTGATTGGGATGCCTGATAGTGCGGAAAGAAGCGCGTACAACTCGGCCGAAGACGCGCTATCTCCTTCCACCGCAGCATAGGACTGCTCGAAAACTAACGTCGCCGAAAGCGACAACGGCTGATCCACTGCATAGCGTCCCGCGAGAAATCCGGAAAGTATGAGGACTCCCTTCGAATGGATCGGGCCGCTCAGTTCCACTTCCCGCTCGATGTCGATCACTTCTCCCTTGCCCATGCGCACGCGCGCCGTGATTCGTGACGGATGTCCGAAAGCGAATTGGCCCAGGTCGATCACAGAAAGGCCGTTGACCTGCCCGACCTTTCCTCCCTGGGTATCGATCAAGATCGTGCCCTGTATGATCTGTTCCTGGACGCGTTCTCGAATGCGATCTCTGCGATGAATCTTGGCGTCGATCGCTTCCTGAACGTGTTCGGCGCTAACGATTTGCTTGTTCTTTTCGCGCGCACGGTAATCGGCTTCATGCAGCAGATCGCTCAACACGCGCCGCCGAATAAGCAGCTTCTTTGAGTCGCCGGCGAGGCGCGCGCTCTGCTCGATCACGCGCGCGACGCCGCTGGCATCGAACGGAAGCAGCTCTTCTTCTCTCGCAATTCCCGCCAGCATGCGGGCGTACAGATGATTTCCCTCGGTGCCGCGGTCCATGTCCTCCTCGAAATCCGCCGCGACCTTAAAGAGATCGGCGACCTCGGGATCGTACGCGCTCAGCAGATAGAAGAGTAGGCGCTCGCCCATGAGGATGACTTTCACGTTCAGCGGAATTGGCTCTGGATTGAGAGAGACCGTGCTGACCAGGCTCAGCATCTGCCCGAGCGATTCGATGCGAATCTGCGACGATTCCAAGCACCGCTTGAGCGCTTCCCAAGCGTACGGTTGCATCAGCAGCTTGTGAGCGTCGAGGACTAAGTAGCCCCCATTCGCCCGGTGCAGTGCGCCCGCGCGGATGAGATTGAAATCGGTGGTCAGCGCGCCCAGTTGGGCCATGTATTCGATCGAGCCGACCAAGTTCGAGTACGTCGGACTATCCTCGAATACGACCGGCGCACCTTCCTTGCCGTTGTGCTCCACCAACACGTTGACGCGATAGCGCCGGAAAAACGCGGAACCTCGGGCTTCGCTTGAAATCGTCGCGCCGATCAGGGCCGCGAGCGGGCTCTCCTGTGGCCCAAGAAACTCGTCGACGTGCTGGATGATGTCCTTCTCCACGTCGTTTAGGTAGCTCACAATTTCTGCCACGTCGGCATACTTCTTGCGAACGTCGTCGATCAGGTGGGACACGGCAAACGAAGCTACCGAGTGATTTAGTTCTCGAAGTTTTTCCCGGCCTTCCTGTTCGTATCGCTGCATCTGGCGCAGCATAGGCTGAAGCCGGTCCTCGAACGTGGAGATAACCTGCTGAAATTTCTCGCGCTCGGAGTCGGGCAGTTGCTCGAATTCGTCAGGGCTCAAGACCTCGCCTCTTCGCGCGGGAGCAAAGCCCAGACCCGAAGGCAGCCGGAGAAGGGCAACGTTATTCTTCTCGGCGTCCTGTTGAAGCCGCTCGAGCTCCTTTTCCTGTTTCGACTTCACTTCTTGCTCGATCGCTTGCTTGCGGGCCCGGTAATTCTCGGTCTCAAATGCCGCGGGAATGGCGGTGCGCAACGTTTCCAAAAGGCGGTTCATGTCCGCGCGCAGTTGGGCGCCCATGCCCGACCGAAGTTTCAGCACGCTGGGAGTATCCGGATGCCTAAAATTATTGACGTAGCACCATTCATCCGGCGTCGGCTCCGTCGCAGCTCGCTTGGTGAGAATGTCGCGAATCGTCGTGAATTTGCCGGTCCCCGCCGGCCCCATTAGGAACAGATTGAATCCCCGGCCGCGAACGCTGATTCCGAAACGAATCGCCTCGAGCGCGCGCTCCTGGCCGATTGATTCCGGCAAGGCTTCGAGCTGGGAAGTGTCCTTGAACTTGAACGTTGCCGGATCGCACCGCCGGTAGAGCACATCAGCCGACAGAGGTTTCAATTCCTTGCTTCGGTCCACAACCATGTTCCTTTCGTCTCGGCGACTATCGCTTTGCCATTCCTTCCCGAGCCGGTTGACGGCAATCAGGGCGCCCTATTTTCTACCATGAATAGCGTCTACGATTGATCGCTCTAACATAAATTCAAGGAGTCAAGACTCGGGGCCTTCGCGACTGCGCGAGCCCTGAGAATTTCCGTGATTTGAGTGTGATACTATGCGCTCGCGCTTCGGCGCCCCCCCGAAAACCTCGATGGCCAGATGGGAGCATTTTGCACATGGCGCTGACATCGGCGTCCGCGGGCTCGGCGAATCGGCCGAGCAGGCGTTCGAGCAGGCAGCCCTGGCGCTCTCCGCAGTTGCGGCCGACATTTCAACGATTGCCCCCAGCGAAACCGTCGAAGTGCGTTGCGAGGCCCCCGATCTCGAACTCCTGTTCGTGAGCTGGCTCAACGCCGTTGTTTATGAAATGGCCGTGCGCAGAATGGTTTTCAGCCGCTTTCGCGTGGCGATAACCGGAAGCTCTTTGACCGGCAGCCTTGCCGGCGAGAAAATCGATACGCAACGCCACGATGTAGCGGTCGAAGTGAAAGGTGCGACCGTGACGGCACTGAAAGTGGAACGCGCTCCCGATGGCGGCTGGATGGCGCAATGCGTCGTCGATGTTTGAGCTGACGTAAGGAAGAGAAAAATGGACCGGCACACGCTCGAGCGTCATTCCGACTTCGAATGGTGGATTAAGCCCACCGGACAGATGCGCGTGCCCGGAATCATCTACGCGGGCGAGAAGCTGATCGAGGACATGGACGAAAAAGTCCGCGAGCAGGTGACGAATGTCGCTACGCTGCCCGGGATTCAACGCGCCTCGTACGCCATGCCGGACGCGCATTGGGGGTACGGTTTTCCAATCGGTGGTGTCGCCGCATTCGATCCCGAAGAAGGCGGCGTCATTTCGGCAGGTGGAGTCGGATTCGACATTTCGTGCGGCGTTCGCACGCTACATACTGGACTGAAGGCGGAAGAGCTGAAGCCTATCCAAGAAGAGCTCGCCGAAGCTCTATTCCATAGCGTGCCGGCGGGCGTGGGAAGCACCGGCGCGATCTATCTTTCCGAACGCGAAATGGACGAAATGTTGAGCGGCGGCGCGCAGTGGGCGGTGGAGCACGGTTACGGCTTGGCCGAGGATCTCGAGCGTATCGAGGAGTCCGGCCGCGCCTCGGGTGCGAAGCCCGAATGCGTCTCGCATGCTGCGAAGAAGCGGCAAGCCGAAGAGATGGGCACGCTCGGCTCCGGCAATCATTATTTGGAAATTCAGCGTGTGGCAGAAACCTTCGATGCGAAATCCGCCGAGGCGTTTGGACTGAAGCAAGATGACCTCGTTCTGAGCATTCATTGCGGATCAAGAGGCCTGGGCCATCAGGTCGGGACGGACTACCTGAAGAGCATGGTGATCGATGGATACCGGCCGATTCCGGACAGGGAACTGGCGTGCGCGCCGATTCGTTCGGCATTGGGACAGCACTATTTGGGAGCGATGCGCGCCGCCACAAATTGTGCTCTGGCCAACCGGCAGATCATCACGCATCTGGCTCGCGGCGCATTTCAGCGCGTGGTGCCGAAGGCAAACCTCACATTGCTGTACGACGTGTCGCACAACACTTGCAAGATTGAAGTGCACGACGTCGATGGCTCGCGGCGCGAGCTGTTCGTGCATCGAAAGGGAGCGACGCGCGCATTCGGTCCCGGCCATCCCGATCTCACGCCGTCGTTGCGCGAAATCGGTCAGCCGGTGTTGATCGGCGGAACGATGGGAACGGAATCCTACATTCTCGTCGGTACGACGGAGGGCGAGAAGCTCGCGTTTTCGTCGGCTTGCCACGGCGCCGGCAGAGCCATGAGCCGCACGCAGGCGATGAAGCACTGGCGTGGGCGTCAAGTGATCGACGATCTGCGGGAGCAGGGCGTGTTGATCCGAAGCCGCTCGTTTCGCGGAGTCGCGGAAGAAGCTCCGGGCGCGTACAAAGACGTCAACGCTGTTGCCGAAGCTGCGGAGCACGCGAATCTCGCGCGCCGCGTCGTCCGCCTCGTCCCGCTGATTTGCGTCAAAGGCTGATCGACCGCACGTAGTCCCAATTTCCACTTTTCAAAAAAAGTCCACAGGGTATTGCGATTGACGTTTGCATTTCACGTGGCACACTCGGCTTCAACACGAGGCAGTCACGAAAGCTCGTCACGAATAGCAACGAGCGCACGTAGAAAGCGGGCCCGCCGGTGCGGGCCCGCGCGTGTGAAATGAGGAGCGCAGGATTAGCCGGAAATCGCCTCTTGCGCTCTGGAGAAGACTGGGCGAAAATAAAGCGAATGGGTAGCGACACTACACTCGAACGACCGCTTCCGCACAATCTCGAAGCCGAGCGCAGCATTCTCGGCGCCGTCCTGCTCGATAATCACGCGCTCAACGCCGCCGTCGAGCGTCTACGCACGGAGGACTTCTTTCTCCCGCAGCACCGCTACATCTACGAGCGCATGGTGCAGCTCGGCGAAAGCCAGCAGGCCATCGACACGATCACGCTGATGGAGGATCTGGCGCGACGCGGCGAGCTCGATGCTGCGGGCGGCGTCGCCTATCTCTCGCAGCTGGCTGACGGCCTGCCGCGCGTCACTAACGTCGAGCACTACGCGCGAATCGTCAAAGAAAAAGCCGTCCTCCGAAATCTGATTCATTCGGCTGCGGCGATTCAGGAGCAGGCGCTGGCCGCAGGCGACGACGCGGACGTGATTCTCGACCGCGCCGAATCGCAAATCTTCCAGCTCGCCGAAGACCGCGTGAAGGCGGGTCTCATCGGCGTCAAAGATCTCGTCAGGGACGGCTTCGAGCGCCTCGAAAAGATTTTCAGCGAGGGCCGCCGCATAACGGGTCTGCCCACTGGCTACGCGGGCCTCGACAACGAAACCGCCGGTCTGCAGCCGTCCGAGTTGGTCATTCTGGCGGCGCGCCCGTCGATGGGGAAGACGGCGTTCGCGCTCAATATCGCCGAAAACGTCGCCCTCCGCGAACGCAAGCCGGTCGCGATTTTCAGCTTGGAAATGTCGAAGGAGTCGCTGCTGTTGCGCTTGCTTTCATCGCAAGCGCGCGTCGATGCGCACAAGTTCCGTACCGGCCACCTGAATCGCGACGACTGGAGCAAGATCACCGGCTCGCTCGCCGAGCTGGGCGAAGCGCCCATCTGGATCGACGATTCCGCATCGTCCACTGTGCTCGAAATGGGCGCGAAGGCGCGGCGCCTGAAGCGCGACCGCGGGCTATCGCTGCTGATCGTCGATTACATTCAGCTCGTCGTGCCGACGCTCAATCGCCGCTCAGCCAACCGCCAGGAGGAAGTCTCGAGCATTTCGCGCGCGCTAAAGGCGCTCGCCAAGGAATTGAAAGTGCCAGTGCTTGTCCTCAGCCAGTTGACCCGCGCGCCGGAGCGCGAAGAGCGCAAGCCGCAGCTCGCCGATCTGCGCGAATCGGGCGCGATTGAGCAGGACGCCGACGTCGTCCTTTTCATCAACCGCCCGAATTTCTATAAGACTGACATCCCCGACGAAGAGCGCGCCAAGGCCGAGCTGATCATCGCCAAGCAGCGCAACGGCCCGACCGGCAGCCTGAGTTTCGTCTTCCTCAGCCGCCATACGCGCTTCGAGGAAGCCGCTCCCGACGAGTGGAGCACGATGGGGGAAGAATAGTTGTTGCAGAGGCAAGACACACCGTGTAATTCCAGCCTCGCGGAACCCCAGTTGTTTCGTCTAGTCGGCGGTTGCGACAGCCTCTAAGTCCCGCATTTTGGTAGCGAGCAGGTTTTCGAAGCTGTGGCCCGCGGCCTGCAACCATCCAATGCGGCTGTTTACCCAAACGGTGAGAAGCGAGTCACGGATTCAAATTACTTCGCTCCACCGCAGTAGAGTCTGGCATTCTAAAAACTCATGGCGAAATCAATACAGGTCGAAGGGCGCCCGGTGTGGGTGGAAGTTTCGCTGAAGGCGATCACCCAAAACTTGAGGACGGTGCGCCGCCACGTCGGGCCGAAGCCTGAAATTTTGGCTGTCGTGAAATCGAACGCGTACGGGCTCGGCGCCGTGCCCGTTACCAAGGCGCTTGAAAAGGCGGGCGCGAATCGCTTCGGCGTGACGTGCTCGAACGAAGGCATCGAGCTGCGCGAAGCGGGCGTTCGTAGGCCTATTCTCGTGCTCACGGGATTTTGGCCCGGGGAAGAGAAGCGATTCATCCAGCATCGCCTGACGCCCACGGTCACGCGGTTAGACGACGTAAAGCTCCTGGAACGCGCGGCGAAATCCGCGCGCGTGAAGTCGCGTCTACGCGTCCATCTCAAAATCAACACCGGCATGAACCGCCTGGGAATTCTACCGTCCGAGCTTCCGGCGTTTGCGAGCGCGCTTGCGGATGCGCCGCATCTCGATCTCGAAGGCACATTCACGCATTTTGCTTCGGCGGAAGATTTCAGCGCGCGCCAGACCGACGATCAGGAGCAACTTTTCGGGGAATGTCTCGACCGCATGCTTTCGCTTGGCCTCTCGCCCGGGATCATCCACATGGCCAATAGCGGGGCGATCTGCGCGCGCCCTAGCACGTGGGCGGACATGGTTCGGCCCGGCGCTGTTCTCTACGGTTATTACCAGTCGTTCGATCCGCCAGACAAAGGGCAGGAAGTGCGCGACCGCATGCCCCTTGAGCCGAGCCTTTCGATGCGCGCGCGCATAATCACTCTTCGCGATCTGCCTTCCGGTCAATCCGTCGGATATAGCGCACGATTTACGACGCAACGTCCTTCGCGCATCGCCGTGATCAACGCAGGCTACGCCGACGGCGTGATGCGCCAGCGCACCAATCGCGGCTGCGTGATCGTGCGCGGGCGAAAAGTGCCGCTGGTCGGCGCGATCTCGATGGATTTGACGACGATCGACGTGACCGATGTCCCCGATGTGAAGCTGGCCGACGTCGTCACGCTTTACGGCAAGGATGGAAATGCCGAGATCAAAGTCTCCGATGTGGCGCATGAGATCGGTACGGTCACTTCGGACCTGCTTTGCGCGCTTGGACGCCGCGTCCCGCGGTATTACCTCTAATTCCACGTTGGCACCGACGCCAAGCACAGTCTTGCCCCAAGTGCTATACTGAGGCGCATAGATCGGTTTCGCTTCATACGCGGTTTCGATTTATATCCGGCAATACCGATACTTTTCCTGCCGCCGGACGAGAGACGGATCGGGGCGAATGCTTTTCATATTTTCATACGCCCATAGGACGCGGCCATGCCAAGGACTTCTAGCGCGCCGAGCCGGACGCCGGCTGGCGCGACTCCCGGTTTGCCGCCGGTGAAACCAACGGCCATTTCGCGAGCGGTTCAGGAAAGTGCCGGAACTTTCTGGGACATGCTCGCTTTCCGCCTGATCTTCGTCGCTGTCTGCACCGGAGCAGGCTTCCACTTCCAACCGTTCGGATTTTCCGCACTCAACGGCGCGATTGCAGGGTTTGCGTTTTCGGTTGCGGTGATACTGTTTGAGCTGCGCCTGCGCAAGGCCAGCCTGCGGCGTCTGATCGGTGCCGCGGTGGGATCGATTCTCGGAATCCTCGGCGCGTATCTAATCTCGTTGATCTTCACGCACACGACCATACCGATTAGCACCCGATCGTTTTTCAGCTTGGGAATTTTCCTGGTGATGACGTATATCGGCCTCGTGCTTGGAGCCAACAAGGGCGATATGCTCAATCTCCAGGCGTTCGGCGGCGTGTTCGGCAGTGAGCGCAGCGCGCGCCATTCCGTAAAGCTGCTCGATACCAGTGTCATCATCGACGGGCGTGTCGCTGACATTGCCGAGGCGCTATTTCTCGATGGCACCGTAATTATTCCGCAGTTCGTTTTGCGCGAATTGCAGTTGGTGGCCGATTCCGCCGATCCGCTCAAGCGACAGCGCGGCCGCCGCGGGCTCGAAGTGCTGCAGCGCATCCAGAAAATGACGCACCTCGACGTCCAGATCGCCGAAGACGATTTCGCAAACGTCGCCGACGTCGATATGAAGCTGATCGAGCTGGCCAAGCGCTACGACGCGAAGGTGGTCACCAACGACTTCAATCTGAACAAGGTTGCGACGCTGCAGGGCATCGAGGTGATGAACGTCAATCTGCTCGCGAACGCGTTGAAGCCCGTGGTGCTGCCGGGCGAGACGATGCGCGTATTCATCCTGCGCGAGGGCAAAGAATACAACCAGGGCGTCGCCTATCTCGACGACGGCACGATGGTGGTGGTCGATGGTGCGCGCAAGATGATCAACAAAACGATCGATATCAGCGTGACTTCGGTCCACCAGACCACGGCGGGCAAGATGATTTTCGGGCGCTACGACGAGCGCGGCGAGCAAACGCCGCGTCCTATCGCGCCGCCGGAATCGCAGACGGGAAGCCGTACCGCCGAAGCCGCTGGTGGCGAGCGCCCCCGGCCGCTTTACCCCGAATCCGGGCGATCGTAAGGCGTACGGGATCGTGTTATCCAGAACGAGACGCGCACTGATCAACAGGTTTTCACGCCTCGAATTGATCGGAGCGCAAATAATACTCGGCGCTATCGTGGTCGGTGGAGCGGGCGCGAGGCTTGCCGTATCTGGTAGCATCGTAGACAAGGTATGGCCCTTGACCATGTTTTTCCTTCTCCTAATAGGTGCTTCCATCGGAGTTACTGGCTGGATCGGGCGATTGGTCGAGCAGCGCCGAACGAGAGTTTCGGAGAAACCGCACTGATCATCCCCACGCTCGCCTGCCTAGCCTCGATTGAGATAGACTCCTCGTTCGCATGAGCCGAATTGCCGCTATCGTCCCCGCGGCGGGCCTCGGTACCCGCATGGGCACCGATCAGCCGAAGCAGTTCCTCGAGCTGGACGGCGTGCCGCTGATCATTTTCACGCTCCGGCGTCTCGCCGCCTGCGCCGCGATTACGGATTTTCTGGTCGCGACGCGGACCGAGGATGTCGTGTCGCTGCAGGACAAAGTTGCAAGGGCAGGCCTCGGCCGTCCGGCGCGCGTAATTCACGGCGGCGACACGCGCCAGCAGTCGGTTGCGAATGCGCTCGCGCAGGTCGATCCGGCGACCGAAATTGTGCTCGTCCACGATGCGGTGCGGCCATTCGTCACACTCCACCAAATTGAACGCGTGATCGCGGAGGCGCGCTCGCGAGGCGCGGCCATTCTCGGCATTCCAGCGATCGATACCGTGAAAGAGGTAAAGCGCACCAGCCTTCCGGAAGATGTGGCTCTGATTTCGGCCACGATTCCGCGCGAGAGAATCGTTCTGGCCCAGACGCCGCAGGTGTTTTCGTATCCATTGCTGCGCGACGCGTTCCGCAAGGCAGAGCAGGACGGCGTCACTGCTTCGGACGAAGCCGCGCTCGTCGAGCGAATGGGCCGCGACGTATTTGTAGTGGCAGGCTCGGAGCGCAATCTGAAAATCACGCGACCGGCGGACATGGAGCTGGCGCGGTTCTACCTCGCGCAGGAGCGACGAGAGGCGAAAGCATGACATTCGTGCCGGGCCAGCCACGACTCGGGCGAGTGAGTGTGCAGCGTACGATCATATTTTGGCTGATGATGATCGCACTCGCCGCCGTACTGTGGCAAATGGCTTCCAAGAACGGTCCGGGGTCCAATTCCGCCAGCGCGATGAGCTACTCCGAATTCATGAACGACGTGGACCAGAACAATATCGCAAGTGCAAAGCTGATCGAATCGCAAAGCACCGCGCGAATGGAAGGGAGGTTGCGCCAGCCGATCGGGGATTTCTCGGTTACGATTCCGAAGGAAGTGATTCCAGAATTGACTGAGCGATTGAGAAAACAGGGCGCATCCGTCGAGATAGGCGAAGAGAAGGAAGCTAATTGGGCTAACCTCGTGATCACCTTAGCGCCGTTTCTTCTGATCCTCGCATTTTGGATCTACATAATGAGGCAGCGGCAGGTTCAA
>Ga0187778_10000861_pt1 | contig 21750 bp, 21 predicted proteins | sample 1015_Q2_SP5_20_M_FD_132418 | JGI IMG/M metagenome (GOLD analysis project Ga0187778, IMG submission 132418) | Tropical peat soil microbial communities from peatlands in Department of Meta, Colombia - 1015_Q2_SP5_20_MG | ecosystem: Environmental > Terrestrial > Soil > Wetlands > Peat | place...
CGTCCACTGCTGCGGCAACGTCGCGAGCGAATGCCACTCCGCATCGTGCGCGGTCGCGCTTGAACGGGCCCAACCGAGCAACACCCGGTCAACGTATTGTTGCGGCCGCAACCGGTACAGCAGCGCCTTCGCGGCTTTCTCGCCCTCGGCGAGCGAGATGCGCCGCCATCCCTCACCCATTGAGGCAAGCCGCTCATGCTCGCTGTTGGCGAGCCGCAGTTGCTGCCACAGCCGTTCAGCGTCTTCCGGAATTGCAACGGCAAGTGCGCCGAGACGCCGCACGGCGTTCGGCTCGGAGCCGATTGCCGCTTCCACCTTGGCCATATTTTCAAAGCTGCCCAAATAACTGACCCCACCCAGCACCCGCAGCAGTAATCCCGCGTCGGTCATCGAAATAAGTGTCGGCACGGCGTGCGGCGCGACGACCAGTTTCATCATCTCCATGCGCACACGCTCACGCGAGAGGTGGTCGAGCCCGTCACGGCCGGCAATACAGGCAGCAAGGCCAACTCGATCGGGGTGATCGCTGGTGCCATAGGCTGCGTGAAAACGGAAAAAACGCAGGATCCGCAGATAATCTTCGGCAATCCGTTTTGCTGGATCGCCGATAAAACGCACACGCCGATGGCTCAGGTCGTCGATGCCGCCTGCATAGTCATAAACAGTGCCGTCGCGCGTTGCCGATAATGCGTTGATCGTGAAATCGCGCCGTTCGGCATCGGCCTTCCAGTCGCGTCCAAATTCAACCTTGGCGTGACGACCATAGGTCTCGACATCCTTGCGCAGGGTCGTGACCTCGAACGGATGCTTTTCAATGACAACCGTGACGGTGCCGTGCTCGATGCCGGTCGGCACCGGCTTGAAGCCTGCCGCAGTCACGCGTTTGACGACTTCCTCAGGCACCGCGGTGGTCGCGACATCCACTTCCGCAATGGGCATGCCGAGCAGTGCATTGCGCACGGCGCCGCCGACGACGCGGGCTTCCTCGCCATCGCGGTTGAGAACGTCCAGCAGACGCGGCAGCGCACCCGAAGCAAGCCAGGCAACATCGCCCAGCTTGCGATCTGTGCGGCCTGCTTGCGACGGCATTATTTGGTGGTCCCCGGCACGAATTTGCCGTTTTCCATGTGCGCCGGCACGTAGGTCGAGCCCGGCGGCGCACCCGAGAAGTGTGCGAAATAGATGAAGCTGCCAAGCACCAATGCGAGCGCCGCGATGGCCAAAGTCGCCACGCGGGTGAGCGGCCAGGAATTGAAATCCAATACGCCGGCCTTGGTCGCCCACAAGAACACCGCATAAAGCACGAACGGCGTCAGGAAAAGGGCGATCTCGGTGAAGACCGGGCGGATCATCGATAAATCCGTTCGTGAAGGTTGCGGAGAATACCAGCGGTCACACCCCAAATGTAGCGTTCGCCGAACGTGATCGCGTAATAGTGCCGGGTCATGCCCTGCCAGTCGCGCGAATGGCGCTGCACATTGGACTGGTCCATCAGGAAGGCGAGCGGCACCTCGAAGGTTGCATCCACCTCGCTGGTATTGAGCTTGAGGCTAAATCCCGGTTTCACGCGCGCAATCACCGGTACGATGCGATAGCCAAGCGTGGTCATATAGAGATCGAGATAGCCGAGGGGTTCGACATTCACGCGCGTCAGACCGATTTCTTCTTCGGCTTCGCGCAAGGCGGACGCGCAGGGATCCGCATCTGCTTTGTCGATCTTGCCGCCGGGAAACGACACCTGCCCGGCATGATCAGGCAGATGCTGCGCGCGCTGGGTCAGCAACACGGCTGGCTCGGGATGGTCAACGATCGGCACCAGCACAGCCGCCGGGCGAATCGGCCGCACTTCGGCGATTTTGCGCATCACCGGATCGGCATCATGATCGCCGCGAAGAGGCGTGACGTTCGGATCAGAAAGGCCGGCGGGCACGGCCAGCGTCAGGCGATCGCGAGCGCGCGCGAAAAATTCCGACCCCGTGAGCCCGGTCGCCACGGTCTCCTGCATTACGCAAACTCCCGCAATGCGCTTGCTTCCGCCATGGCAAAGAAATCGCCTCGCGACACGACGCCAAACATCGCTTTGCCGCCAATGTCACGCTCTTCCCCAAGCGCCACCAGATCGTAGAACAGCGCGCGCGTCACCTTCGCCCACAATTCGCGGCGCACATGCAGGTACGGCTTTAGCCCGCCATTGGCGGGCTGCTGTTCGAAGCGGAGCGCGTGCCCCGGTCCTGCGACAGCCCGATCGTCTACATTGGTGCGGAATTCAAGAACTCGTCCGCCCTCGCCGGACGTCACGGTCATTTCGACCGCGAGAAACGGCGCGTCGTCCACAACGATGCCCACCTTCTCGACCGGCGTGACCAGGAAATACTTGTCGCCTTCCCGTTTCAGGACAGATGCAAACAATTTGACCAATGCCGGTCGCCCGATGGGCGTCTTCTGGTAGAACCATGTGCCGTCGGCAGCGATCCGCATGTCGATATCGCCGCAAAAAGGGGGATTCCAGCGCTCGACCGGCGGCGGCCCCTTGTTTCCGCGGGGCAGCGATGCCGTCAGCGCGTCCAACCCTCCCTGCCCTGCCTTCGCCATTGTTTTCCTTCGATAATTAGCCTGCCGCTCGGCTGTTCGCATCTTCGTGATTCACCCGGCTCGGCAGTGGAAGATAGCGTAAGCTTGTTCACAGATTGAGGCAGATTCGGCCCGTATAACGCATCAAAGTCCAAGCTGGACTGTTTGTTGCATAGCGCCCAGCGCGGCTCCAGGCGGGCGAAGAAAAGGGATCGACATCATGGCGAAGACGAGCGGCGAAAGTTTGGAAAAACTCGAAGACATGATTGTTCGCGCTGCGGAATCGACGGCCGCGCATGTACGTGCCGCCAAGGCCGCCATCAGCGCCGTGATCTTCGGCCAGGATGTGGTGGTGGAACGCGCGCTGGTTACGGTGCTCTCTGGCGGCCATGCGCTGCTGGTGGGCGTGCCCGGACTGGCCAAGACCAAGCTGGTCGACACCATGGGCACGGCGCTTGGGCTCGATGCCCGGCGCATTCAGTTTACTCCCGACCTGATGCCGTCCGATATTCTCGGTACTGAAGTTCTGGAAGAAATGCCGGGCGGCAAACGCAGTTTTCGTTTCATCGCGGGCCCAGTCTTCGCGCAATTGCTGATGGCCGATGAAATCAACCGAGCCTCCCCGCGCACGCAATCCGCACTGTTGCAAGCCATGCAGGAGCAGCACGTGACGGTCGCGGGCGCGCGCCACGATCTGCCGAAGCCATTCCACGTGCTGGCGACGCAGAACCCGCTCGAGCAGGAAGGCACCTACCCGTTGCCCGAAGCGCAGCTCGATCGTTTCCTTATGGAAGTCGACGTCGACTATCCCGATCAGGAGGCCGAGCGCAAAATCCTTTTCGACACGACCGGCGCGGAAGAAACGCGGGCCAAGCCAGCGATGACCGGCGAGGACCTGTTGTCGGCGCAGCGCCTGGTTCGCCGTTTGCCAGTTGGCGAGTCGGTGGTCGAGGCGATCCTGACGCTGGTGCGCTCGGCGCGTCCCGGCCAGGAAGCCGGCGAAATCGGCAAACTCATTTCCTGGGGGCCTGGGCCGCGCGCGAGCCAGGCGCTCATGCTGGCCGTGCGTGCGCGCGCACTGCTCGACGGAAGGTTCGCCCCATCGGTTGACGACGTCCTCGAGCTTGCTGAGCCCGTGCTCAAGCATCGTATGGCCTTGACCTTTGCCGCACGCGCCGAAGGTGAAACCATTCCCAACGTGATCCGGCGGCTGAAGGCCCGCATCGGATAGCCGCGATGGCGGAATTACGGCCCGACGACATCGAGACCGCTTCGGTACGACAGGCTACTGTCGCAGCGCGACGGCTTGCCGATACCATACCGCGGCTCATTCTCGACGCACGGCGTGTCGCCTCGACGGTGATTCATGGCCTGCATGGGCGCCGGCGAGCCGGGCCGGGCGAGAATTTCTGGCAGTATCGCCGCTTTGTGTCGGGCGAACCCGCGCAGAATGTCGATTGGCGCAGGTCGGCCCGCGACCATCATCTCTACGTGCGCGAACGCGAATGGGAAGCCTCGCATACCGTCTGGATCTGGCCCGACCGTTCGCCGTCGATGACCTTTGTGTCCACGCTGAGCAATGACACCAAACTCGAACGCGCGTTGGTCATTGCGTTTGCACTCGCCGAGGTGCTGGTGCAGGGCGGTGAACGTGTCGGTGTGCCCGGGCTTATGCGTCCAACGGCGAGCCGCAATGTGATCGAGAAGTTGGCGGAAGCCATCCTGCACGATCCGACCGAGCGCGCGAGCTTGCCGCCGTCCTTTGCCCCGTCCCCCCTGTCGGAAATCGTCGTGTTGTCTGATCTGTGGGCGCCCATCGACAGCGTGCGCGGCACGATTGCCCAGCTTTCGGCGACCGGTGCTCACGGCCACGTCGTGCAGATCGTCGATCCGGCTGAAGAAAGTTTTCCTTATTCCGGCCGTATCGAATTCATCGAGCCGGAAGGTGCCGGCAGCGTCACTGCCGGGCGCGCTGAAACCTGGCGTAACGACTATCAGGCGATCGTCGGCCGCCACCGCGCGGCGATCCGAGCGGAAACGGATTTGCGCGGCTGGAGTCTCGCCATACACCGCACCGACCGGCCGACAAGCGAACTTCTGCTCGTGCTGCACTCGCGCATGGGCGACAGCACGCAACCGGTCGTCATCAATAGCCGGCACGCGCTGGCGAACCCCGCGAGCGCCGCATGATCGGCTCATTACCGCTTGGATTCGCTCAGCCGCTGGTGCTGCTCGGCCTTCTCAGCCTGCCGGTCTTGTGGTGGCTATTGCGCCTGGTGCCGCCGCGTCCGCGGCGCGTCGATTTTCCGCCGACGCGACTCCTGTTCGAAATTGCTCCGAAGGAAGAAACGCCGGCGCGCACGCCATGGTGGCTTACGCTGCTGCGTCTGACTCTTGCCGCACTGGTGATTGTCGCCGCCGCCGGCCCCATGTGGAACCCACCGCTCGCAACCACGGACCGCGCGGCTCCGCTGCTGATCCTGCTTGACGACGGCTGGCCGGCGGCCGCGGCATGGGATGCCCGGCTGCGCACGGCAGACGAGATGATTGCGCGGGCGGAAGCCGACAATCGCGGGGTTGCTGTATTGCCGCTGTCGGAAACGGCGCGCGATATTTCCCTGCAGATTGCGGGCGCCACTCGCGTGCAGATCAAGCAGCTGAAGCCAAAACCTTACGGCATTGATCGTATCGAGGCTTTGCCGCTCCTCGAGCGTTTCCTCGCCACCGCGCCAAATATTGAAATTGTATGGCTTTCCGACGGTGTCGATCTCGGCAAGGGCGAAGCTTTCGTTTCAGATTTGAAGCGCGTAATCGGCAATCGTCCCCTTACGATTGTCGAGGGCGGCGTTCCCGTACCGCACGCACTTGCCGCCGCGGACAACGCGGCCGGCGCGTTGACGGTGAAAGTCCTGCGCGCGCAAACCGGATCGAACGACGCTGGCATAGTGAGCGCGATCGATCTCAAGGGCCTGCCTCTGGGTGAAGCGCCTTTCAATTTCAAATCCGATGCCCATGAAGCCGATGCGGTGATCGATCTCCCCGTCGAAATCCGCAATGATGTCGCACGCCTTGAGATCGCCGGCGAACGCTCCGCCGGTGCCGTTCAGTTGCTCGACAAACGCTGGCGACGTCGCACGGTCGGTGTCGTGTCAGGTTCGGCTGCCGACCGTTCGCAGCCGCTGATTGGTGCGACGTACTATCTCGCGCGCGCGCTCAATCCGTTCGCCGACGTCAGGCTGGCCGAAGGCGTGGCGCCGGCAGAGGCCGTCGCCAATTTCCTCGACCGCCACCTGCCGATGCTGATCCTCGCCGACGTCGGCAACGTCACCGAAGCAATCGATCGGCTGAACAAATGGATCGACAACGGCGGTGTGCTCGTGCGTTTCGCCGGCCCGCATCTCGCGCGTGGAGACGATAACCTCGTGCCCGTAAAGCTGCGCCGTGGCGGCCGTATCCTCGGCGGCAGCCTGAGCTGGGACAAGCCGCAGCAGCTTGCCGGTTTCTCGCGCGACGGTCCCTTCAGCGGCATGGCAGTTCCCGGCGATGTCACGGTCACCCGCCAGGTGTTGGCTGAACCGGACTCCCAGCTTACCGATCGGACCTGGGCGACGCTTGCCGATGGAACGCCGCTAGTAACCGCCGAGCGGCGCGGAAAGGGGATGCTCGTGCTTTTCCACGTGACCGCCGACAGCCGCTGGTCTGATCTGCCGCTGTCAGGAGCATTCGTCGAGATGCTTCGGCGTCTGGTGGCGCTGGCCGGTCCGAGCGCAACCGCCGAGGGCGACAACACGGCAACCGAATCTCGCGGCAATCGCGCGGCGCAGGTCGTGCCCCCAACGCGGGTGCTTGACGGTTTCGGTGCGTTTTCAACGCCGCCGCCAACCGCTCGGCCTATTCCGAGCAATTTCACTGAACGCGCCAGTCTCGATCATCCTCCGGGCTTCTACGGCCCGCCCGAGGGCCTGGTTGCCGTTAATACCCTGGCGCCCGCGGACCGTCCGGCGCCGCTTGATGTTTCACCGCTAAACGCGCGGCGCGACGCCTATCGGCATGGAGAGCCGCTCGATCTGCGAGGTCCTATATTCCTGGCGGCGCTCGCTCTGCTATCCATCGATGCATTCTTGGTGGTCATGCTGTCCGGCGGATTTAGTGCGTTGCGGTTTGGCCGCCGCGCGACCGCAACGCTGCTCGCCGCCAGTGTGTTCGCCGCGTTTGGATTGAAAGATCCGGTACAAGCGCAGTCCGCATCGCCTGCGCCGCAATCACCGCCGATGACGAAGCAGCAAGAAGACTTCGCCATGAAAGCGACTGTGCAGACTCATCTTGCTTACATCATTACCGGAGATGCGAGTGTTGATGAGGTGAGCAAATCAGGCTTGCAAGGGCTCACCCTGTTCCTCGCACAGCGCACGGCGCTGGAAGCTGGCGACCCGGTCGGGCTCGATCCCGCCCGTGACGAGCTGTCATTTTTCCCGCTCATTTACTGGCCGATTTCGGCGAGCGCACCAAAGCCGACGCGGGCGGCGATGGACAAAATCGACGCCTACATGAAACGCGGCGGTACCGTTCTGTTCGACACCCGCGACGCAATCGACGCGCCAGTCGGGCCCGGCGGTGAAATGCGCGGGCCCGGCATGGTCGCACTTCGTTCGATCCTGTCGTCACTCGATATTCCGGAGCTGGAACCGGTGCCGCACGATCACGTGCTGACAAAGACGTTCTTCCTGCTGCGTGATTTCCCCGGCCGCTTTACTAATGGCCAGCTTTGGGTCGAGGCGCTGCCGGCGGAGAATGAAGACGAAGAGCCAAATCGCCCCGCGCGCGCCGGCGACGGCGTCTCTTCCATCCTCATAACATCGAACGACTTCGCTGGCGCTTGGGCTATGCGCCCTGACGGTCAGCCCATGTTCCCACTGGTGCCGGGCGAAGCGCGCCAGCGCGAATTCGCTTTCCGCTCCGGCGTCAACATCGTGATGTATGCGCTGACGGGCAACTACAAGACCGACCAGGTGCACATACCGGCGCTGCTCGAGCGGCTGGGCCAATAGGAGCCGCATGTGAATCTCGGCATCTCATTTGCTCCCCTCGTGCCCTCCTCGGTGGTGTGGGCCGCCTTTGTCGTGGCGGCCCTGATATCCGTCGTGCTGCTGCTTGCGCGCAGCCGCGGCGCGCCGCTGCGCGCTCTGGCATTGGGCCTGATGGTGCTCGCGCTCGCCAATCCTTCGCTCACCCGCGAGGATCGTGATCCGATTCCGTCTGTAGCCGCTGTCATTGTCGACAAGAGCCCGAGTCAGAGCTTTGGCGACCGCACCGGCCAGACCGATGCCGTACGCGCGGCCATCACGGAGCGATTGAAGCGTATTCCGGGCCTCGAAGTCCGCGTCGCTGAAGCAGGCGCCGCCGACGGCGAAACCGACGGCACCAAGCTGTTTTCGGCGCTGTCGTCGACGCTGGCCGACGTGCCGCCCGACCGGGTGGCTGGCGCCATTCTCATTACCGATGGCCGCGTTCATGACGTGCCGGCGGACGCTTCGACCCTTGGGTTCGCGGCGCCGCTTCATGCACTGATCACGGGCCACAAGGATGAAATCGACCGCCGCGTCGTACTGACGCAAACTCCCCGGTTTGGCATCGTCGGACAATCGCAGACAGTCGGCTTCCGCGTCGAGGATCAGGGTGCAAAGGTCGGCTCCGCCGAAGTGACGGTGCGGCGCGACGGCGAAATTCTCGAAAAACGCCTCGTGATCGTGCATACCGATATCAAGTTCAATGTGCCGATCCCCCACGCGGGGCCCAACATCATCGAGATCGAGGCTTCGCCAATCGAAGGCGAACTCACGCAGGTGAACAACCGAGCCGTGGTTTCGATTGATGGCGTGCGCGACAAGCTGCGGGTGCTGCTGGTGTCCGGCGAACCGCATGCCGGCGAGCGCACCTGGCGCAATCTGCTGAAGTCGGATGCTTCCGTCGATCTGGTGCATTTCACCATTTTGCGGCCTCCGGAAAAGCAGGACGGCACGCCGATCAACGAACTGTCGCTGATCGCCTTCCCGACACGCGAGCTGTTCCAGCAAAAAATCGCGGAATTTCAGCTCATCATCTTCGATCGCTATGCGCGGCAGGGCGTGCTGCCGCTCATCTATTTCGACAACATCGCAAAATATGTGCGTGATGGCGGCGCGGTGCTGATCGCCGCTGGTCCGGACTATGCAAGCCCGACCAGCATCTGGCGCACGCCGCTCGACGGCATTCTGCCGGCAGAGCCGACAGGAGAAGTCACCGAGCGCAGTTTCCAGGCTCGCCTCACGGACGCCGGACGCCGGCATCCGGTGACGCGCGATCTGGAAGGCTCCGATACCGATCCGCCGCACTGGAGCCACTGGTTTCGGCTGGTCGATATCAAGCGCAGCACCGGAACCAACATTATGCAGGGTCCCGATGGCAAGCCGCTCCTCGTTCTCGCACGCGAGGGCGAGGGCCGCGTCGCTCTGCTGTTGTCCGATCATATCTGGCTTTGGGCACGCGGATATGAGGGTGGCGGCCCGCATCTCGATCTTCTGCGGCGCTTATCGCACTGGCTCATGAAGCAGCCCGATCTGGAAGAAGAAGCCCTGCGGCTGATTGTGCGTGGCCGCGATATCACGGTGCAGCGCCAGACCATGGCCGACACGGTCAACCAGGTGACGCTAACCTCGCCGACCGGGGCAAGCCGCACGATCGATCTTCAGCCGGTCGAGCCCGGACTGTGGCGCAGTTCAGTCACCGCCAATGAGCTCGGCCTCTGGCGGGCGACCGACGGCAAGCTCACCGCGCTGACCAATGTGGGGCCCGCCAACCCGCGTGAGTTCGCCGAAGTCACATCCACCACCGAGGTGCTGCACGCGCTTGCGAATGCTACCGGCGGTGACGCGCGGCGGATCATGAACGGCAACGAACTGAACGTGCCGCGGGTCGTGCCCGTGCGCACCAGCACGACATTCAAGGGCGAGGATTGGATCGGCCTGAAGATGCGCGACGCCAGTGTCGTGCGGGGCATCGGCGTGCTACCCGTGTTCGCGGGTTTGATCGGCCTGCTGCTGCTGGTCGGATCGCTCGCCGCGACCTGGGCGCGTGAAGGGCGTTAGACTTCCCAATCAGGCCGAATTATACCGGCAACGCCTTCGAAGGCGCCGGCGGCAAGCTCGGCCACCAGAAGCCGCGCGGGATCGACCGGACCGGGCATTTTCACCTGGCCTTTTGGAATCTTTTTGAATCCGGATTTGATATAGACCGGCTCGTCGCCGACCAGCACGACAAGCTTGTGGCCCTTGGCCTCGGCTTCCTTGAGGGCACGCTTGACCAGCGCAGTGCCAACCCCATGCGATCGAAAGGGGGGCTCGACGGTGAGGGATCCAAGCAATAAGGCCGGCGTATTGCCGATACAGATTGGCGTCAGCCGCACCGAGCCGACCAGCAAGGTGCCGATGCGCGCGGTGAACGACAGATCGAGCACGTGTGCCCTGCCCTCCCGGATGCGAAAAGCCGTGCGCGCGAAGCGGCCCGGTCCAAAGGTGCGTTCATGCAACCGTTCGATCGCGATCGCGTCGGCGGCGATTTCCGGCAGAATTGTCAGCGCCAGCTCACTCATGCAGTTGGTCTATCCGGTTTAGGCGCTGCCGCTTAGCATTTGGGCCGATTCCGGTCCATTGCCTGGTGGCGCAACGCGCGGCGGCCGCCTAAATGAAGGGCGGCGAGGGTCAAGGAGAACGGCATGGGACTTCTGGTCGACGGCGTTTGGCAGGACGATGTTTCGCGCACCAAGGATGGTCATTTCATCCGGCCGGCGACCCAATTTCGCAACTGGATCACGCTGGACGGCAGTCCGGGCCCTTCCGGCGAAGGCGGCTTTCCCGCTGAGAATGGCCGTTATCATCTTTACGTTTCGCTCGCCTGCCCATGGGCGCACCGCACCGTCATTTTCCGCAAGCTCAAGGCGCTGGAGAACGTGATCTCCATGTCGATCGTGTCGCCCAACATGGGCCGCGAAGGCTGGACCTTCAACGTGAGCGAAGGATCGAGCGGCGACAGCATCAACGGCAAGAGCAAGCTGTCGGAAATTTATCTTCTTGCCAATGCGCGCTATTCGGGACGCGTGAGCGTGCCGGTGCTGTGGGACAAAAAACGCAAGACGATCGTGAACAATGAGTCGCCGGAAATTATCCGCATGCTCAATTCGGCCTTCGATGGCTTCACCAATGTTCACACCGACTACTATTCAAGGCCGCTGCGCGCCGAAATCGACCGGCTGAACGATCTCATTTATCCGAACATCAACAATGGCGTGTATCGCGCCGGTTTCGCGACATCACAGGCCGCCTACGAGCAGGCATTTCGCAACGTGTTCGATACGCTCGATGAAATCGAGCAGATTCTGTCGCAACATCGTTATCTCACGGGGAACATCATCACCGAAGCCGACTGGCGATTATTCAGTACCCTGATCCGCTTTGACGCGGTTTATTATTCGCACTTCAAGTGCAACTGGCGGCGCATCGCCGAATTCGAGAATCTTTCGAACTATTTGCGCGATCTCTATCAGGTGCCGGGCGTCGCCGAGACGGTAAGCATTGAGCAGATCAAGCGGCATTACTATGGCAGTCAGCGGCAGGTGAACCCGACCGGGATCGTTCCGGTCGGGCCGCAACTCGATTTCGCCGCGCCTCACGATCGCGCGCGGTTCAAGGATTAGACAGACGACGCCTCCTTCAGTGCATCGGGAATTCGCCCTTTGCCATCATCAGATGATGCGGCTGGTGATGGCCGCCTTGCACCATGATGCCCATAAAGCCGAGCGCCTTGAGTTTAGCGAGTGGCTGAGCTTCGCTCGCGATGACGGTAAGCTTCACGCCGTTGGCAATGTCCTCACTCTTGGCGTTCCATCCGATTTCGCGCAACTCGTTCACATGCGCCGGCACCATGCGCTTGATCGCTTCAAGCGTGCGGCCCTCACCGGTTACGGCGATTTCCATGCCGTTGTCGAGCATGCGCTCGGACGCAACCGCGCGCAGCGTCACTTCGTTCATATCAATGAGGTGCTGCCTCAGCGCCGCGATGTTGACTTTCGACCAGTCGGTCGACGGGTCGGCTTGTAAAATCTGCACGACTTCCTGAATTGCGCCGAATGCATCCTGTCCCGGCATGGACACTGCGCCGGACTGTTGCCCATGCATGCCACCATGCATTCCCATTCCGCCTTGCATTCCACCGTGCATTCCGCCTTGCATGCCGCCGTGCATGCCTTGGCCCATTTGGCCGCCACCTTGGGTCTGCATCATCTGGCTGTGCATCTGGTCCATCATCGCGCCTTGCATCGGCCCGTGCATGCCCATGGGCCCGCCAGACGAGATCTGACCGAAGGCATAAACCGTCGCGGCGAGAACCGCAGACGCTGCAATCGCCGTCTTCCAGGGAAAATTCGACATCGGAGCCTTCCTTTGAGATTGACGTTTTGCCCCTAATGACCTTGTAACGCGCTTTCCGAAAGCCGTATATGATCGAGATCATGATTATAACCTTGACAAAGCAGCCACCATGATCGAGATCATATCCGTCTTGGCCGCAGCAGAGTGATTTTGTTTCGGCTCCGCTTGATTTCCCCACTACGTTCCATCGCCGCGAGCGTCCGGTAAAACGCTTCGTGCGTGAGCCCAAGTTCGGCGGAGGTCTCCTTCAGCGTGTTGTGCAATTCGACCGTGCAGCCATCGGCCCCCGCATTGACCCCGAGATAGTGACGGATACGGTCCCGCGCCGAGCGGATATTGCGCTGTTCGATACGCGTGCGCAGGTTCATCACTTGCCGCGCCAAAGTTGCCGTGAATGCACGCGCGGCCGCGGGATCCTTTTCGAATGCGCCGAGCATTGCCGTTTTCGGATAAATCCGCACCGCTGCATTGGTGCTGGCAATGGCGTCGCAATGATAGACCGGTGAGAACAGAGAAGCTTCGGCCAGCGTGTCGCCGGGCCCGGCAACATGCAAAACTATCTCCTGCCCCGCGCGATCGACACGCACCAGCCGCACACGACCGGAAATAACTTCATAGAAACCGGCGGTCTTGTCGCCGAACCGGAAGAGCGCCTGACCCGATTTGAGTTTTCGGTCGATGGCCGCAGCACGTGCTGCAGCTGGAAGCCAATCCTTAAGCGGCATTGTCAGCCTCCCGGCAAATGGCTCCGCGCATTATACCGCGCTCACCAGATCTCGCTGACCGCCGCGCCTCCAATGACCTCAGCGACACGCGCGCGAGTGCCGCGGCTGACGTCTTCCGGAAGTGCATCCGGCGGGAAGAAGCCATGCGCGATGATTTCGTGATTGGGCTCCGGATTCCTTTCCTGCCGGAAATCGCGAACCACAAAGAGGGCCACGTGATCGCGCCGCGAGGCGCGTTTATTGAAATAGACGCTATAAAGCTGCGGCGTCGTCGCGATCTGGATATTTCCTTCCTCGGCCAACTCGCGCGCCAGCGCTTCGAGCAGGGTCTCGCCGGTCTCAACTCCGCCACCGGGCAAGTGCCAGCCGGCAACGTAAGAGTGCTTGACCAGGAAAATACGGCCTGCACCGTCGATGACCATGGCACGTACGCCCAACGTCGTACCGCGCGAAAAGCGCCAGTAAGAATGCAGGACCGTGCGGATCACCGGTTCGAACTTGCGGCGCAGACGTTGCAATCGCATGCCCTTTGTCATAGCCCGCGCGGCGTGGCAGACGGAAAGGTGTTAAACGGCCGCTGTTCCCCTAGAATGCCTTCACTATATGGCATAAACCGACCAGCAGGCGATCAAGAGGACCCCGTGAAACGATTTTCCGACCTGACCGAACAGGAAGTGCTGGCCCTTGCGATTACCAACGAGGAAGAGGACAGCCGGATTTATCGCGGTTTCGCCGAGGGTCTGCGCGAGCAATTTCCTTCCTCCGCCAAGGTGTTCGACGAGATGGCGGAAGAAGAAGTGCACCACCGTACGATGCTGTTCGATCTCTACCGGAAAAAGTTCGGCGACTATTTGCCGCTGATCCGCCGGCAGGATGTGAAAGGCTTTCTGCAACCGAAGCGGCCTCTCTGGCTGACGCGGCCGCTCGGTCTCGACGAAGTTCGCAAATTTGCTGAGAACATGGAGTTTCAGGCCGAGCGTTATTATCGCAAGGCGGCTGCGACCGCGCGTGACGCTTCGGTGAGACAATTGTTGATCGAACTTGCCGAGGCCGAGGCTGGCCACGAAAGCCTCGCCCATAAACTCAGCCAACAGATTCTCACTACCGGCGCGCGTGCGAAAGAAGATGAGACCGCGCGGCGCATGTTCGTGCTGCAATATGTCCAGCCGGGTCTTGCCGGCCTGATGGACGGTTCGGTCTCGACGCTGGCGCCGCTGTTTGCGGCGGCTTTCGCCACGCACAATACCTGGGAGACTTTTCTGGTCGGCATGGCGGCTTCGGTCGGCGCCGGGATTTCGATGGGCTTCGCCGAGGCGCTTTCCGATGACGGTTCGCTCACCGGCCGTGGCACACCGTGGCTGCGCGGCACAGTGTGCGGGGTGATGACGGCAATCGGCGGGCTCGGCCACACATTGCCTTTCCTTATCCCCCATTTCCATATTGCGACTGTGATTTCGATAATTGTGGTTGCGATCGAACTGGCGGCCATTTCCTGGATCCGCACGCGGTTCATGGATACACCGTTCCTGCAGGCGGCGTTTCAGGTGGTGGTCGGCGGCGTGCTGGTGTTTGTTGCCGGCATATTAATCGGTAGTTCGTAGCCTCTTAATCGGTAGTTCGTAGCCTCTCTCAACTTGTCATGGCCGGGCTTGTCACCACAAGTCGGGTCTACCCGACTTGTGGCTTCTCATTAAAAGTTGCGAAAGTCGGGCAAGCCCGACTTCCGATGCCATCCACGTCTTTGATCATGCTGCGATTCAGCCAAGACGTGGATGTCCGGCATGAGGCCGGGCATGACGGAAAAGATCATGTTCACCCTGGCTCACCTTTCAGATCCGCACCTTGCGCCACTGCCCGAACCGCATTGGACCGAGCTGATCGGAAAACGCATCACCGGCTACATCAACTGGCGGTGCAAACGGCGTTTCGTTCACGATCCGGCGACGCTCGCCGCAATCGTTGCAGACGTTAAGGCGCAGGCCACGGACCACATCGCGGTGACAGGCGACATCGCGAATATCGGCCTCGCGGCGGAATATCTGTCGGGCCGGGACTGGCTCGAAAATCTCGGGCCGACACGAGACGTCACATTCGTCCCTGGCAATCACGATATCTACGTACGTGAATCCGCCGTCTTCGCGTCGCGCCAATGGGGCGCCTATATGAGCGACGATGACGGCACGGGCGGTTTTCCATTCGTGCGCCGGCGCGGCAACGTCGCGATGATCGGGCTTTCAACCGGTGTGCCGACGGCGCCATTTCTTGCAACCGGATGGCTGGGAGCAACGCAATTCGCCGCGCTTGCCATCGCACTCAACAAACTCAGGGCCGAAGATCTGTTCCGCGTCGTGCTGCTTCACCATCCACCGGTGACTGAAGCGGCCCAGCAGTATCGCCTGATGGATGCCAAAGTTTTTCTGCGTGTCATCGGCATGCATGGTGCCGATCTTGTGCTGCACGGCCATGACCATCTCCACATGATCAACTGGCTGGATGGACCGGACGGCACACGCGTGCCAGCTGTCGGCGTGCCTTCCGCCTCGGCGCTGCACGCCAGCGGCAAGGATGTTGCCGCCTACAATCTCTATCGAATCGGTGGCACGCGCGGCGCCTGGCAATGCGAATTGATCTCGCGCGGTCTAACACCTTCGGGTGAGATCACTCAGCAAAAACGATTTATGCTGCTTGGCTAGGGCCGCGAGAGAAGGGCAAGCGCGACAAGCGCGGCAACCCCGGCGAAAACCCCAAGAATGAATGCGCCGATGGCGCGCCAATGCCAGCGGCGGCGCCTGTGCCGCAGCACCGTTTGTGCAACGTCGCGTCCGGCATCGTCGGTCAACGCGCGCTCGCGCTCCACCATCCGGCGCGCGACGTAGCGCGTGATCGACTCTACAAGAGCCGGCACTTCATACGATTCCGCGAGCACCGCGCGTCCGTAACGCGTGTCCTGCACAAAACGATATTGACGCTTGTCGCGGCCCATCTCGACATGCGCCACCACGTCGATCCAGAGCTTTGGTACATCGCCCTTGCTCAGGCCGCGGTCGAACAGCTCGACATCATCAGGAATGCCCTTGAACAATGGATCGAGCGCTTCGTTCAGCAGTTCGAGCCGGGCCGCGTCGGCATCGCGCAGATCGACGACAACGCCGGAACGCTCGGCCGCTTCAATGCGCGCTTCGCGCACGGCTTCCGTCAGCGGCTGCACAGTTTCCACTTTTTCAGGTTCCGGATTTTTCCGTTCCCACATACCGCCAATCTAACAACGGCGGACCGAGGGGCAAGAAAAAAAGCGTGCGTTTTCAAGACGTTTTCATCACGGGTGATCACCGCACTGGAACCACGCCATAGCGGCGAGCCCAGCCCAGACCGTCTTCGGTGCGTCCGCGGGGCCTGTACTCGGCGCCGATCCATCCCTCGTAGTCTGAGTTATCCACAGCTTCGAACACCGCGGCGTAGTTGATCTCGCCCTCGTCCGGCTCATGCCGCGTGGGAACAGCCGCGCACTGCAAATGGCCAATAACGGGAAGGAACTTTTGCAGGCGATGGATCAAATCGCCGCCGACAATTTGCACGTGATAGAAGTCGAACTGCATCCGGAGATTTGCTTTGCCGGCTTTCCCGATGACATCGGCCGCATGCTCGACGTGGTTGAGAAAATAATTCGGGCGGTCGCGCCCGTTGATCGGCTCTATCAGCAGTTTGATGTTTTTCGCGCCAGCCATATCGGCGGCCCGCATAAGATTGTCGGTGAACACGCGATCAGCCGCGGGGCGCTGCTCGGGGGCAACCTTGCCTGCAAGACAGTGAATTGCGCTCGCACCAATCGCGCTCGCATAGTCCAGTGCGCGACCGAACAGCACCTGCCAGTCCTTCTCGCGCCCGGGAACGGCGGCGAGACCAAATTCTCCATCGCGCTCGCCAGGCGGCGTATTCAGCCCGAGGATCGTCAGCTTGTTCTTTTCGATTGCCGTCTTCACCGCGCAGGCCGGCACATCGTAGGGAAATTGCAGCTCGATAGCCTTGAATCCCGCTGCCGCTGCTGCGTCGATCCTCTCCAGTAGTGGCCGTTCGGTGAAAAGATAGCCAAGATTGGCGGCAAAACGCGGCATGGGGTCCCCGATGATCACTTGCGCGCGGACGCGCGTCCGTATTCATTAGCGCCGCGAGCCAGGCAACACCATCCCGGAAGGTCCATGTCCGCCAATACCGCTTTTCATATCGCCGTCTTGCCGGGCGACGGCATCGGATCGGAAGTGATGGCGCCGACGCTCGACATCCTGCGGCGCATCGAGGCAAGAACGCCGAGTCTGAAATTCCGTTTCACAGAAGCCGCCGCCGGTGCCGGTCACTACAAGGAGACCGGCAAGTCAATGCCGGATTCTACGGTCAAGCTTTGCGAGGAGGCCGACGCTATCCTGCTGGGCGCCTGCGGCCTGCCCAGCGTGCGTTATCCCGACAATACAGAGATCATGCCGCAGGTCGAGCTGCGTTTCATCTTTGACCTCTACGCCGGTGTGCGACCGGCGCGGCTCATCCCCGGCATTCCCAGTCCGATCGTCGGCGCAGTCGAACGTGGCATCGATTTCATCCTGATCCGTGAATCGACCGAAGGTCTGTTTGCCTCAATGGGCAAAGGTGTCGTGACCCACGACGAGGCGCGCGAAACCCTGGTGATTACCCGCAAGACCTCGCAGCGCCTGTTCGACTTTTCGCTGCGGCTTACCGAACGGCGCAAAAAGCGCGGCAAGCCCGGTTTGCTCACGTGCGTCGACAAGGCGAATGCCTTCAAGGCTTACGCCTATTTCCGTTCGATCTTTGACGAACGCGCGAAGAATTTTCCCGATGTAAGAACCAGTCATGTCTATGTCGACGCCTGTGCCGCACTGATGGTGCGTCGGCCATGGGATTTCGATGTCATGGTGATGGAAAACATCTTTGGTGACATCCTCTCCGATCTCGCCGCCGGGTTGATCGGCGGCCTTGGCATCGCACCATCCGCCGATATCGGCGACAAGCATGCTGTGTTCCAGCCGTGCCATGGCACCGCACCCGATATCATGGGCCAGGGCAAAGCCAATCCGACCGCAATGTTTCTATCGGCGGCAATGATGCTCGACTGGCTCGCTGACAAGCACGATCACTCGCCGGCCGCGGATGCCGCGCAACGGATCGAACGCGCAGTGGACAAGGCTTACGCCGGCGGCATCAAACCGATGGAGTTCGGCGGCAAGGATGGCACGAATGCAATCGCCAAGGCCGTGCGTGCGGCGCTCGACTGACGGGAGGCCCTGATGTTGTTTTCTGTTTTCACGCTCGATAACCCTGACGCCGCCGACAAGCGCAAAGCCGTGCACGGCGCGCATGTCGCGCACCTCAAGAGCGCGAAGGACTTCGGGGTGACAATCACCGTCGGTGGGCCACTGGTGTCCGATGATGGCGGGAGCTCGATCGGCAGCCTGATGGTGCTGGAAGCACCCGACCGCGCGTCCGCGGAAAAATTCAACCGCGCCGATCCGTTTCACAAGAACGGCGTCTGGAGCAAGGTCGAGATCCGGAGATTCGATCGGAAGGAATAGTTATAAGCCGACGAAATCCTTGATCGCGGCGATGAACTGCTCCGGCTGTTCCAGTGGCGGACAATGACCGCAACCGGGCAATTGCACGTAACGAGCGCCCGCGACTTTGTCGACGATTTGCTTGTTGAGCAGCGGTGGTGTCGCTTGGTCGAACTCGCCACACACCACCAAGGTTTGCACCTTCATGTGGTGCAACAGCGGCACAAGATCGGTCTCCTGCAGAATCTTGCAGGCCGCTTGAAACGCCTTCGGGTCGATCTCAAGCAGAACTTTCTTGCGCTCTTCGATTTTCTCCGGATGCGCCGCCAAATAGGCGGGCGAGAACACGCGTTTGGCGGCTATTTCGGCGATGCTCCCCAGCCCGCCCTCAGCGACTTTGTCCGCCATCACAGCAAATGCTTGCCGCCCCTCCGGCGGAAAACCAGCCGCCGCATCGCTGAGCACGAGTTTCGAGATCCGTTCGGGATGCGCGAGCCCGAATGCAAGCGCGACGGTCCCGCCAAAGCCATTGCCCATCAGCACGGCGTCATTGGCGATGCCGAATTCATCGAAGCCATCCTCGATGACTGCAACATAAGCATCCATCAGTGCGAGCATCGCCGGCTGCGATCCGTGAAACCCGGGAAGATTAAACAGTGTGACGCGATGTTTCGCCGCAAGCGTCGGCAACACCGGGTCAAAGGCATGCCGATCGGTGAGCAGCGAATGCAGGACGACGAGGTCGCGCCCCTCGCCTGTCCGCACAGCGGTCAGCGTATCGCGTCCGGCGCTCAGTTGCTCAAATTGCATATGAAACTCCCACCGCCTTTAACTCGGAATGATGATGCGCGTTCCCTCGACCTGTCATCACCGGGCTTGTCCCGGTGATCCCGCTTGGGTGGGCACAACGCTTCCCTAAACGAGATGGCCGGGACAAGCCCGGCCATGACGATTTGAAGGATTACGCGCCCGCGAAACTAGTTCCCTTCCCGCCAGATGCCGAGCGCTTCCTGTGCCGGCCGGTCGGAAATTGAAAACAGCACGGCCTCTTTTTCGATCTGATGCGAATAGGGCTTCCAGGTCGGCATGACAAACACATCGCGCGGTCCCCACTCGATGGTTTTTCCCTCGACCTTGGTTACGCCCTTCCCTTCGAGGCACGCAAAAATCGTTCCGTCGGTCGAGCGATAACTGTCGCCCTTGAAATTCTTCGGCAAAAGCGAGAGATGCGCACCCATGGTCGGCGATGACCAGCCGCCGTTGAACGGATTGGCATAGCGCAGGCGATAGCCGTGCCGTTTGTCGACGTCGCCTGTGTTTTTCATGCGATCAAGGATCGGGCGCACGCGCTCATAAGCGTAGTTGATGACCGGCGAGCGGATCATCGAGGTATCGGTGCCATCGGGCAGCACGCTCGAACCAAAACGCCAAAGAGAATCGTTATCGACTCGCGCCGTGTTCTGCACCGCCGCGTCGAGATGCTCCGAGAACGCCGTTTCGAAGAAGTTCACCGTCGGTACGTCCAGCACATCGAGCCAGATCATCGCTTGTTTCGACTCGTTGCCATGATCGTGTGCCGTCCAGTTCGGCGTCAGAACGAAGTCGCCGTATTTCATGACGGTCTTTTCGCCATCGACCTGGGTGTAAGCGCCGTCACCATCCAGAATAAGCCGGATCGCGGAAGCGGTATGACGATGCGCGCCGGCGATTTCCCCCGGCAGGATCAATTGCAGGCCGGCATATAGTGTATTGGTGATGCGCGACTGGCCGCGCAGCGCGGGGTTCTCGAGAACGAGCACGCGCCGCTCGGCTTCTTCGGTCGTGAGCAGGCGGCCGGCCTCTTCGACCAACGGCTTGACTTCATCGAAGTGCCAGATCGCCGGTATGCATTGCGTCACCGGCTGCTTGGTGACGATATCTTTCAACACCTCCCACAGCGGCGTCATGTCGCGCTGTGAAATGCGCTCATAATATTCGGCACGTTTCGGGTTCGCGCTGCCTTCGTATTTTTGCGCCTTTTTGCTCTCGTTTTTAGCAGCCGGGGCAGTGGCGGCTTCCATCGATTCCTCCTGAGATTGGCTTCTTAGGCCTTAGAATAGTCGCTGCCGGCGGCCGGCAACAGTGGCCGATTGCAGGCAAAATCGCGCATCAGTTATTCACTGAACCGCCATCAACCACCAGGGATTGGCCGGTCACGAAATCGCTATCGCTCGAAGCCAGGAATACAAGCGCGCCGAGGAGATCTTCCGGATAGGCATCGCGCTTGAAGGCGCGGCTGTTGCGCACCGGCATGCGTTCTTCCTCGACATGGGTGGTGTTCTCAAGGCCGGTGTCGCTGAGGATGTAACCAGGTGAAAGCGAATTGACCGCAATGCCGTATTCGCCGAGCTCCCGCGACAATGAACGCGTGAAAGCGAGGATCGCGCCTTTTGAGGCAACGTAAGGCAGCATGCGGGGGACGCCTTTGTAGGCCGCACCCGACGCGATGTTGATGATCTTGCCGCTGCGCCGCGCCATCATATGCGGCGCCACATGACGCACCATAAGATACGGACCACGCACATTGACCGCCATCACGCGATCCCAGGTCTCGGTATCCCATTCGTTGAAGTTTCTCGGTTTGAGCGTCGCGTAGTAGGCGGCGTTATTGACCAGCACATCGATCTGCCCGAAGCGATCGATGGTCTGTGCCACGAGATGTTTTACTGCTTTTTCATCGCTGACATCGAATTTCGCGCTGGTCACCGAATTCGCCCCGTGACGACCGGCGATCTCTTCCGCTAGTTCGCGGCCATCAGCAATGTCAGCAATCATGACGCGCGCGCCCTCGGCGGCGAGCGCTTGGGAATAGTGGCGCCCGATCCCCTTGGCGCCGCCCGTTACGATTGCGGTTTTGCCCGCAAGTCTTGCCATCTTGTCCTCCGTCATGGCCGGGCTTGTCCCGGCCATCCACGCCTTTATTGTTTTCGATCATGCAAGACGTGGATGCCCGCGACAAGCGCGGGCATGACGCGGTAAAGGGAGCGTTCATGCCAAAAGATACTGCCGATCGTCTGGAGATCCGAGCACTGGTCGAGAACTGGGCGCTTTGGCGCGATGCGCGGATGTGGGACCGATTTCGCACCGTCTGGCACAAGGACGGCCAGATGTGGGCTACCTGGTTTCAGGGTTCATATGAGGAATTCATCCGGGTCAGCCAGGAAGGCTACGACCGCGGCGTCCGTATCATGCACATGCTTGGCGGCATGACGATCGACATCAAAGGCAAACGCGCCATCGCGCAGACCAAGATGACGATTTCGCAGCGCGCGCCGGTCGAGGGCATCGTCTGCGACGTGGTGTGCACCGGGCGCTTCTACGATTTCCTGGAGAAGCGCAAAGGCAAGTGGGGCATCGTCCTGCGTCGTCTTGCCTACGAGAAAGACCGCCTCGATC
>Ga0187778_10000864_pt1 | contig 21722 bp, 11 predicted proteins | sample 1015_Q2_SP5_20_M_FD_132418 | JGI IMG/M metagenome (GOLD analysis project Ga0187778, IMG submission 132418) | Tropical peat soil microbial communities from peatlands in Department of Meta, Colombia - 1015_Q2_SP5_20_MG | ecosystem: Environmental > Terrestrial > Soil > Wetlands > Peat | place...
CCACATAAAGATTATTAATGCGGCCGTGATAGACGAGTTTCCGCTGCGCGTCGAAGACTGCCGCCTCGGGGGTCACCTTGACCGCGCTCTTCTTCACCAGCGCGTGTTCGGGGTCGCGCAGAGCTTCTAGTGCATAGCCGTACGCTTTCAAGTATTCCTTGATGGTCTCGGCGGATTCTGCTTTGCTCGGAAAAACCAAGTAAAAGACCGCTTCCCCCGCATACTTTCTGCTCAATTCCTGGACCGTAGGCGCGTAACGGTTCGAAACCGGGCAATCCGTTCGTACAAAAACCAACACGAGCACCTTGCCTCGCGCCAGTTTTTCGATCTCGGCGGGGGATCCCTCCAAGTTCAGTGCCTGGGGTTTCGCCGGGGGCGCGGCACAGAAGATGCCGGCAAGCAAGGCGGTTATATACAGGAGCCGCATGTAGCGGCTTTGGAGCCGGAGGAGTGGTGATTTATGCAAAGCGGTACGCTCTTGCGCAGAGCCAACAAATCTTACCCCCGCCGCGAATACGTGTCTATTTGACCGCCCTTCTTCTACTCATGGACCTTCGCGATCAACGCTGAATACGGCTCCAACTTTAATCCGCCCCCGCTCTGTGACGGCGGCTGGTGAAAACTAGTCAGCATCACGTTCAGTCTCGGTGCGGCATAACCCAGCGGGGAAAGATCTACCTGGAAATCCTGGTTCTTGCCGGACATGTTCAGGATTACCAAAATCGCTTCGTTCTTATAGCGCCTTAGGTAACTCAAAACGTTCGGGTCATCTGGATTGAGTGGCGTGTAGCTGCCCTCGAGCAGCGCTGGTTCCTTGTGGCGTAGCTCCAGCACTTGCCGGTAGAAACTCAGGACCGACTTCGTATCTTTCATTTCGCTTGCGACGTTGTGAGTCTTCGCGCTCGCTGGAACGGGAAGCCACGGCTTTGCCTTGCTAAACCCCGCGTTCTGCCCATCCGTCCATTGCATCGGAGTGCGCTCGCCGTCACGCCCCTTTTCGGCCGGCCATCCCAGCTTTCCGATGGGATCCCGCACTTCGTCCTTGCTCTTCGGATCGTTATTTCCCATCCCGATCTCTTCGCCGTAGTACATCACCGCGGTGCCCCGCAGCGTCAGATAGAAAGCCGCCATCATTTTTGCGATGTCGTCATCGTGCGTGCTGTCTCCGTAACGCGTGTATGACCGCACGATGTCATGATTCGTGATCACGTACATCGGCCAGTGCCCGCTGCTGTCCAGCGCTGCGAGATGCTTTCGGTACTGCGCAGCCGAGAGCCCTTTGAAGTCCGTCATCATCAGGTCCATGGGCAGCTGAATTTCATCGTTGTTTTGACCATAGTAGTCCTTCAGCTCTTGCACGTCTGCCGTCCAGGTTTCGCCGATTAGAACGGCGCCGAAGTCGTCCGCTGTCCTGCGTAGCTTGCGCAGCACGTCGTGAACTTCGGGGAGCTTCTTGTTGTATTTTTCGTCCATGTTTGCACGCCCGAATTTGTCCGTCCCCGGCAGGACCGGGTTGTCTGTCAGATTCGGGTCTTCAAAGAGAGTATCCACGGCATCCAGGCGGAACCCCGAAACGCCGCGCCGGTACCAGAAGCGCGTTACGTCCAGCATCGCCTTTTCCACCGCTGGATTGCGCCAGTTCAGGTCCGGTTGCTCGGGATAAAAATAGTGGTAGTAATACTGGTTCGTCTTCGGATCGAACTTCCATGCGGAAAGTCCGAACGTCGAAAGCCAGTTGTTGGGCGGCAGGTCCGGCCCCTTGCCGTCCCGCCAGATGTACCAATCCCGGTGCCCTGCGGTTTTGGACGACTTCGAGTCTAGAAACCACTTGTGCTTGTCCGAAGTGTGATTCACCACGAAATCCAGGATGATGCGTATACGCCGTTTTTTGGCCTCGCCCACGAGGTGGTCGAAGTCTTGCAACGTCCCATACATCGGGTCGATGGCTTCGTAGTCGGAGACGTCATATCCAAAATCCACCTGCGGAGAGGGGAAGCATGGAGTGATCCAGATGGCATCTACGCCCAGATCTTTAAGGTAGTCCAGCTTTGAAGCAATCCCGTTCAGGTCGCCGATGCCATGATTGTTGCTGTCTGCAAAGCTGCGCGGATAAACCTCGTAGAACACCGCATGTTGCCACCATGGATGTCCCTCGGCATCCGTATCTTTCTCTTTCAGCTGTGCTCCTGCTGGCGCTGAGAGAAGCAGAGCGCCCACCAGTGCTGCGATCACCATGATCTTTCGCACCATGTCTTTTAGCCTCCGATCAAGAATCCAATTGCAGACTGAGCAGCCAGTGACCACGTTACGCCGATCCGTTCCCGCTTTCGGCGACGATAATGCAACTCAACTTTATTTCGTCACGCCACGGTTGCCCCCGCGATGTTCGCCAAAGCGCAGAACGATTTTCCCACGCGTATACTGACCTACACCGTCCCCCGGGAGTTGCACGAGCAGAGTTCCGGCATCGCCTGTAGAAATCATTTTCGCGCCCTCGACACTTTGAATCTCAGCCGGATTCCAGACGGGAAGCCGGTAAGCCTGCCCCGGAATCCCGAAAGCTTCCAGGGTCAGCTGGCTCTCGGAATCAGACCATGTCTCGGAAACGATCCGCAGCCCACTGCTGGTCTCTCCAAGGCCGGGCAATTGCGAGTTATAACTTAGCCCGAACTCATTCTGGAGAAGAATCCTCAGGGAACTTTTCACCGCGCCCACAGGCAAGCGCACAAAAACGTGCTGATCGGTCGCATTCGGCTGCGATCGGTAGGGTGCGGTTTTTCCGTCCACCTCGGCACGCTTCACTTTCGCGCGCAGACTCACGGCTGGGCTGAACTCCACCACGCATTCTTCATCGCCAGAAATGCGTTCGACTTCCAGAAAAATTCCCTCTTTCGTCTTCCGGTAGCTAAGTCGCAGAGTCGTATGCCCCACCGGCAGATTCTCAATGCGGAATTGCGTCCAGTCTGCCGGAACATGCGGTGTGAACGTCACGCTATGGCTAACCGCGCTGGTTTCCAGTCCCAGCATCCCTCGCAGAATTGGGCTCGTTACCATCGCCGCCGACCAAATCTGGTGAGGAGAGCTCGTTGACAGCGGCTGGTAATAATCACCAGAAAGCACTTCCGTGACGTGTCCGTAGGAACCGTCCAACGCCAGCAGCGCGTTCGCCCTCAAGTTTGCGTAAGCGGAAAATTCCTGGTGGTATCGATACTCAGCCACCGAAGCCCATCCCGTGAAAAGCGGCCATGCTGATCCGTAGTGATACCCACCGCCGCTGAAAAGCAGCGACCGGTTGGATATAATCCTCATGCCCCAGTCCGTCTGGTGATCCGGAGCTGACAGTTGCTGGATCATCGAAATGGCTTTCGTATCCTCCGTCAGGCCGAACCACATCGGCGCCGTCGTTAACACGCTGGGTTCGTCCACCGGTTTGCCGTTTTTGTCCAGCGCGAACGCAATCCGCTTCTTCTCCTCGATCCAGAAGCTCTGATTGACCAGCATCTCCTGTTTTTCCGCTTCTCGCCGCAGCTGTTCGCTCAATTCCTTCTTCTCGGCTGCCAGCGCCAGGTTCGAAAGCGCCTTGACCGCCACCGCTCCCAGCCCGCTCTGGTAATACTCCGTCTCCACCGGCAGGAGCGGCCCACCTTCCACCCAGCCATGCCCGACGCCAAAATTCTTGGGGAGCCCTTTCGCGTCGTAACTGGCTCGTAAAAACTTGTACGCTTTCTCTAGCCTTTCCCAGTTTTCTCTCGCAAAGTCCGCGTCGCCACTCCACCGCACGTAATCGGCTGTCGCAATAATGTAGAGGGGTGTCGCATCGGCGGAAGCATACGCGTACGGATAATCCTTGAACCAATTTACGAAACTTGCTCCCTGCGAAATCTCGTGCGGAATCTTTCCGTCCTCGCGCTGGTGCTTCCCGATGAATTCAAGCGCCGTTCGCGTCGTCGCAAAATCACCCATGGCATTAAGCGCCAGAGATGTCCATTCCGAGTCCCTCCCGAAGTACCACGCAAACCCCGGCCTTTGGCTTACTCCGGAAGTCCGATAGCCCGCCACTAGCCCTGTCCCCAGCGTGGGATTTGTCACCACGCCCTGCGCCAGACTCACCCGAGACCAATCGTAGGCCCTCTCCAGCTCCTTGTCCGGCAAATCCAGCGTGACTGTTCTTGCCAGATAGTCCCGGTAATACTTCGCCGACTCTTTCCGGAGCGCCTCAAAATCCGCCTTCAGATGTTCGTACGTTTTCTCCGCCGCCGCCCTCCCCTCCAGGGAACCCGCAATCATGATCAGTTTTCGTTCTCTCCCCTTTGCCGTGACGCCCAGCCGTAGCGAGCTCTCCTCCGCTTCCGCATAATTGGTCTGAAACTCCAAGTGCGGATCGGTGGCGGTCGGCGAACCCACCAGCGCTACAAATTTTCTTTGCTCTTCTCCGAAATAAAAAGCGTGCTGCGCCGCGCCCCATTCCAGGTATGTTCCCCCCAGCGCTGCCGGCCACTCCAGTTGAAAATCCCGGTGAAACGCCGCCTCGATCTCTAGCGGTTGCTCCGTCTCCACCTCGAAGAGAATTACGGCGCCTTGTTCCTTCACGGGCACAAAAAAGGTTTCTGCCACCCGGAATGTGTCGCCCGCGTACAAAATCGTCGCGGACTCCGGCCTCACTGTCACCGTCCGCGCCAGCGCCTCCGCGGGCAAAGCGCGTGCCTCAGTAAGGAATTTCAAATGGAAGTCGCGGAAAATCTTGAGCGGATAGACCCACGCTTCCATCCGTCCCGCTTCATTTCCCAGCAGTCCCGCCCGCTGTCCCGTAACCGGCAGAAATTCCCAGGTCCGCACGGCCCGCGACAACTCCAGAGACTGGCCGGCGTCCTTTTTTTCTTCTCCAGCCGCAGAGCCACCCGCCAGCGCGCCCGCCGCCAGCAGTATGGCCGCCTTGACCACGGCCTTCACTTTCCGCCTCCTGAGGACTTGCTCGTTTCCATCCCGTATCATTCTTATTGGTCCTGCTTGGGTTTCCGGCAGCGCTATTTCGGCCTTACTATAAAGGAAAGCGCCGATTTCTGATAAGGACTTCGTGCGGAAAGGTCACTCGACTTTTGGCTCCCACTCGACGGGCATTTCTCCAATCGCTCAGCCGCACCGCGCTAGTTCTCCCCTTCGAGAAGCTTCTGCACTTGGCCCGCCCTTTACCGGCGCGCTGGTCCGCTGCGCACCAGCAGGATCCTGGAGATGCTTCCGCTTCGGCGCCCGCTGCCGATCTCGGCGTCACCTTCCTCAACATTGCGCGCGAATCTGGCCTTAATGCCAAGACCATCTTCGGCGGCGAACACAAAAATAAATACTTGCTGGAAACCACCGGCTGCGGCGTCGCCTTCTACGATTTCGACAACGACGACTGGCTCGACATTTTCCTCGTGAACGGCAGCCGCCTCGAAGGCTTTCCTCCGGGTCAGGAACCTATAAACCGCCTCTTCAAAAACAATCGCGACGGCACCTTCACCGACGTCACCGCCAAGGCCGGCCTCATTCACTCTGGCTGGGGACAGGGCGTCTGTATCGGCGATTACGACAACGACGGCTTCGACGATCTATTCGTCACCTACTTCGGCAAGAACGTCCTCTACCACAACAACGGCAACGGCACCTTCACTGACGTCACCGAAAGAACCGGAGTCGCTGGCAACGGCAAGCGCTGGAATACCGGCTGCGCGTTCGTCGACTACGATCGCGATGGCCATCTCGACCTCTTCGTCGCCAATTACATCGACCTCGATCTCAAAACCGCGCCCGTTCCCGAATCCGGTCCCTGCCTCTACAAAGGCGTGATGGTCGCCTGCGGTCCTCCCGGTCTCAACGGTGGAAAAAATATCCTCTTTCACAACAATGGCGATGGCACCTTTACCGACGTCAGCGAAAAATCCGGCATCCTTAAAGCCAATGGCACTTACGGCCTCGGCGTCCTCACCGCCGATCTCGACAACGACGGCTGGCCCGATATTTATGTTGCCAACGATTCCACCGCCAGCGCCCTGTACCACAACAAAAAAGATGGCACGTTTGCCGACATCGCCCTCGAAGCCGGCTGCGCCCTCAGCGCCGACGGCAAACCCCAGGCCGGCATGGGCATCTCCACCGCCGACTACGACCTCGACGGCAACCTCGATCTCGTCAAAACCAACTTTGCCGGAGACACTCCGTCGCTCTACCATAATCTCGGCGGCGCTAATTTCGAAGACGTCACCTTCCAGGCTGGCCTCGGCAGGCACACGCAATATCTCGGATGGGGTTGCGGGTTTTTTGATTTTGACAACGATGGCTGGCCTGACATCCTGATCTGCAACGGCCACGTTTATCCTGAAGTCGAGCAGCTAAAAACGGAAGCCGGCTACCCGCAGCGCAAGCTCCTTTACAAGAATCTTCGCAATGGCCGCTTCGATGACGTCTCCTACGATGCAGGACCCGGCATTTCTACTCCCGTTGCTGCGCGCGGCTGCGCCTTCGGGGATTTCGACAATGATGGCGATCTCGACGTCGTTGTTAACACTGTCAACGATTTTCCTCAGCTGCTCCGCTGCGATTCTCGCACTGGAAATAACTGGATCAAGATCAAGACCATTGGCAAAAAATCCAACCGCAGTGGCATCGGCGCTCGCATCAAATGCGTCACGCATCTTCCCGGCGAAAAAAAACCTCACCCTCAAATCGATGAGGTCCGCAGCGGTGGCGGCTATTTCTCCCAAAACGATTTGCGTGTGCACTTTGGCATCGGCACTGCCGAGCGCGTCGACCTTATCGAAATTCGCTGGCCCAGCGGCCTCGTCGATACCCTGAAGGACCTCAAGCCCAATCAGGTGATTTTCATCAAGGAAGGCGAAGGCATCATCCGCACCGCCCAGTTCGATCCTCCCAAGTCCCCCAAACCTTCCAAGTAAACTCACACTGCCAATCCGAAGCATCGCGGCGTCCGCTGTGCTATCTGCTAGCACTCTGTCTCAATTCTTCTTCTTTCTGTGGAATCTCAAACTGTCGACTGTTGCCCTCTCTCGTCGTACACTCCCCTAATGCCACGCCGCTCCCGTCGCAACGTGCTCTTTTTCCTCCTAGCCTTCAGCGCCTCCCTTGCCCTCGCCGCCCAGACCTCAAGCCTCCCCTTCGGTGAATGGAAGCGCGCGTCGGACGCGCCAATTCTCTCCCCGCAAGGCACGGGCTGGGAATCCGCCGGCACCTTCAACCCAGCCGTCGTCTTCTACAACGGCAAGTTCGTCATGCTTTACCGTGCGCAAGATTCATTCGGCACCTCCCGCCTCGGTTACGCCGAAAGCACCGACGGCCTCCACTTCACGCGCCGCCCTGAGCCCGTTCTTTCTCCCGAGACTGATTACGAGAAAGACGGCGGCGTCGAAGATCCGCGCCTGCAGAAATTCCACGACATCTGGTACCTCACTTACACCGGCTACAACAAAAAGGACGCTCAGCTTTGCCTTGCAACATCAAGCGACTTGATTCATTGGACGCGCAAAGGCATCATCCTGCCCTCGTACAAGGGCAACTGGAACGTGGGCTGGACAAAGTCAGGCGCTATCGTCCCGGAAAAAATCGCTGGAAAGTATTGGATGTACTGGCTCGGCACAGCCGCCGACAAGACCGACCAGATGGGCCTCTCCTGGTCTGCCGATCTTATGCACTGGTCCGAATCGACAGGGACGCCTGTCCTCCCCCGACGTCCTGGGAAATTTGATTCCCGCGTTGTTGAGCCCGGACCGCCTCCCGTCATTACCCCGGGAGGCATCGTCCTCATCTACAACGGCGCCGACGATCAACTCGTTTACCGCGCTGGTGTTGCCATTTTCGACCGCGCCGATCCGCGTAGACTTCTTTATCGCTCCGGCTCGCCCACCTTCTCCCCGGAAAAAGAATGGGAAAAACTCGGCCAGGTCCCCAACGTCACTTTCTTCGAGGGCCTCGTCCTCAAGGATGGCCTCTACTATCTTTATTACGGCGCCGCCGACAAATTCATCGGGCTTGCTAAAGCTCGGTCTCTCGCGCCGCATAATTCGCCACGCCAGGCCGCTCCCTGATTCACCTCAAACCTTTCGGTCGGCGATTCATGGTGCCCAGCAAGCCACAACCCCGAGCCCCTTCCTCACTTCTTCGCTTCCACACCACTGCCCTCTTTCAGCGTTTGGATCATATCCACCTTTAAGTTTTCAAACCGCTCTACCAGCCCGCTGGGCCAGCGCACCTGCACCGAATCGATCTTTGTCATCTCCCCGAGGCCAAAATGAACGCGCATGTCGCTGCTCGAATCAAAACTCGATCCGCTTCTCACTTCATCGACGAACGTCCGCGCCCCCGCCTTCATCGTGATCTTCGCGCCGATACCGTCCCGGTTGGACTTCGACCCCACCGTGCGGAACGCGATCCAATGATTTCCATTCCGCACGTCGTTCACCAGGAGCATCGGCGGCGCGTTCATGTTGCTGATCACTGCGGAAATTCTTCCGTCGTTCCACAAATCGCCCATGGCCAGCCCTCGCGCCGAACTCACTGCGGTAATCCCCGGACCGGCACTCGCCGAAATATCCGTAAACGTTCCGTTCCCGTTGTTGTGATACAGAATCTTCGGTTCCTGGAACTCACTCCCCAGGTGCGCGCTGTCCACTTCCGGATAAACGTGCCCGTTCACCAGGAGCAGGTCCGGCCAGCCATCGTCGTCGAAATCGAAAAACATTACGCCCCAGCCGAGGTACTTGGTATTCAGCCCGAACCCCGCCGCAAATGTTTTGTCGTCAAATGTGCCGTCACCGTTGTTGTGGTACAGCGTGGAGGTGTCGTCTGAAAAATTCGTCTTAAAAATGTCTAGCCGCCCGTCGCCATCATAATCCGCCACGGTCGAGCCCATCCCGGCTTGTTCGCGACCGTCTTCGTTGAACGCCGCTCCCGAAACAACCGCGACATCCGTGAATGTGCCGTCGCGATTGTTGTGATACAGGATGCTCGCTGTGCTGTCGCAAGCGATGAAAATGTCGGGCCAGCCATCGTCGTCGTAGTCCAGCGTCGAAACGCTGAAGGCATAATGCCCGTTAGTCTGGTCGATTCTGGCTTTCGTCGTCACGTCTTCAAACGAGCCGTCTCCCTTATTGTGATATAGAATGTTTTTCGCCCACGGCAGTCCGCGCGGCCCGCACATTACCGGAACGCCCTTCCACATGCATGACGGGCGCTCACCCGGTGCGTACGCTGTAGCCGAGTCATAATCGACGTAATTGGCGACGATCAAGTCCAGCTTCCCGTCGCGGTCGTAATCCAGAAACGCGCAGCCTGTGCCCCAGGCTTTCCCACTGCCTGCGACTCCGGCTTTTTCGCTCACGTCGGCGAATGTTCCGTCGCCGTTGTTGTGGTACAGGACATTTTTTCCGTAGTATGTGACGTACAAATCTTCGTAGCCGTCATTATCGTAATCGCCGACACACACTCCTTGGCCCCACCCGGTGTGCGTCAGACCCGCCTTTTCAGTGACGTCGGTGAACGTTCCGTCGTGATTGTTTCTATAAAGATGGCTCGTGGGCATTTTGCTTTTGTCGAGGGGGTCGAGCGTTGTGCCGTTGACAATAAAAATGTCCGGCCAGCCGTCGTTGTCGTAATCGAAAACGGCCACGCCCGTTCCCGTGGTTTCGATAATGTACTTTTTCGTGTTCACTCCGCCGAAGACTACCGGCGACGTGAGCCCAGCCTTTGCGGCGATGTCGGTGAAATGAGCGAGCGGTTTTAGCTGGGCATCGGCTGCAAGTTTCACTTCCGCACTATGGGTTGGACTGTTTTGCGCGTGAATTTGGTAGGAAAGACTTGCGGCGAGGCAGGCAAAGCATAGAACCCCTTGGAAAATGTACCGCGTCCAAGCTCTGTGATTCATGGGCTTCCATGATAGCAAGGAGGAACTGGCGTTTGCGACGGACTGGCTATTGGGTAATCTGCGACCAGCGCGTGCTAGAATTTTTGTCCGGTGATGCACTTGAATTTCCAGTGGTCTAATTTTTCGCTTCCGTCTTTGCAACAGGCACGCACGATTTGCACGGGGCTGCTGGCCCTCGCGGCGTTTCTTGGACCAGGGCTTACTGCACAGGAAAGAAGTGCTGACCAGAGACCCGCTCAGGCGAATCCGGAAGCAATCTACCGTGCGGGAATGGAAGCCCTGCAGAGGGGCGACTTGGGAGGCGCGCGGAAATCCTTTGAACGCGCGGTGAAACTGGCGCCCAAAAGCCCTGAGGCTCGCAACTCCCTCGGATGGGTCCTTGCGGCGCAAGGTGAACTCGCCACCGCCATCGAGCAGTACCGCATCGCCTTGAAATTAAATCCAGGATTCGCGCAAGCACACATGAATCTCGCGACCGCCCTGGCCGGGAGCAGCGACCTGCCCGGTGCCATGAAGGAGGCAAGGGAGGCGGCGCGGCTTGCCCCATCCGATTCCGAAACGCATCACATCCTTGCGCGCATGCTGAATTTATCGCGCGACCTGGAAGGAGCGAGCGCCGAGCTCCACCGCGCAATCGAACTCGAACCGCAACGGCCCGAGCTGCACGATGATTTGGGGACCGTGCTGGTGCAGAAATCCGATTCTCCCGACGCGGCCACGGAATTTTCCGAGGCGCTGCGGCTGCAGCCGAATTTTGAAAAGGCGCACTTCCACCTCGGTGTTCTGCGCTATCAGGAAAAATCGATGCAGGAGGCCGGGCAACATCTACGCACGGCCGTGGACTTGGATCCGAACGACCCCGGCGCCCACTATTATCTTGCGCAAGTGTTGAAGAACAGTGGAGACAACGCCGCTGCGATGCGCGAACTGCAAAAATGTGTGACACTGAGCCCCAGTTATCCCGACGCCCAAAACAATTTGGGTTTGCTGATGCAGCGAGAGGGCAACGTGGACCAAGCAATCGCAGCCTTTCGCGAAGCGGTTAAACTGAACGCTGATGATCCAGACGTCCACAACAATTTGGGACTGTCTTTTCTCCAGACGGGAGAGGGCCACGCGGCCGTCACCGAATTCGAAATGGCCCTCCGGCTGCGGCCAGACGACAGCGGGTACCGTGGAAATTTGGGCGCGGCGTATCTCCAGATGGCAGACTTCGACGCGGCCATATCCGAATTCCAGCGAGCGCTGGAGCTTTCACCGCAAGATGCAACGCTGCACTACGACCTGGGGCTAGCGCTGAAATTGCAGGATAAGCTCAACGAAGCGGTAGAAGAATTTCGCAGAGCCGCAAAACTCGATCCCGCGCAGCCCGATGCGCATTACACACTCGGGGTGACGCTTTGGCAGCAGGGTGACTATGCGGCAGCGATCGAGGAACTGCGCGCGGCTGTTCAGGTCAAGCCCGATTACGCAGAGGCGGACTACACGCTGGGGACCGTCCTGAAGCAGAAGGGCGATCTGAAGGAAGCCGCAGCGGCGCTGCGCGAAGCGATCCGATTGCAGCCGGATTTTGCCGGCGCACACACAACGCTGGCCGCAGTGCTGCGCCAACTCGGAGACAACGAGGGAGCGGCGGCAGAAGCTCGCGCGGGCATGGAGATTTCGAAGCAGAAAACCAACGAGCAGGCGGCGCTTTTTGCCACGAACTCCGGCCGGCGTCTGCTCAACGCGGGAGATCTTGACGGCGCGATTTCGCAATTCCGGGTGGCGATCAACGCGGCGCCAGATTATGCGACTGCGCATTTCGAACTGGGGCTGGCATTGCGTCAGCAGGGCAAACTAGAGGAAGCACAGAAGGAATTTGAGAGAGCCGCAACTCTCAATCCGAAGCTGACGACACCAGGTGCCAAGAAGCAATAGGGGAATAAATAGAAGTTCGCATGTCAGCGAGGATGTCGCAGCAAGGAAAACCGAAACAGCGAGACCGTCGCTTTGGAGAAGTGCCAACTGAGCTGGTCATTTGCGCAATGCGACAAGCTCCGAACCGACGGGGACTCCGCGGACGACCTTTACGTGGATGACAGCTTCGAACGGTTTTAGATCACCAGCCTTTGAAACAGACAGGCGCTGGAGTAATCCCTCGAGAGAGCTCTGCTGACACACGTACTCGACGGCGGCTTGCGTGCCAATAGTGGTGGTGCCAGCAAGGATCAGGGCAGAACGCGAAGGATTCAACCCTTTCACGAGAGCCACCACTGAGTATTCCTCGGTGAGGGGCGGCTGGTTGGCCGGAGTGGCCAGAAACTCTCTGGGTTCTCCCAGCCGCGGATGGACGTTGATGATTTCGACATTCCCTTTGCGGGAGCCGGAAGCCACGGTTTTAAAGACAAAACTCTGCGTCCCTGGGATGTCGAGGAGGGTTAAGTTCTCGGTCGGAGAACCAACGAAAATGAGGTCGTTGTTTTTGGCATCGTCCAGTGAAAACAGACTGCCACGCTTCACGCGGAGTGGCTGATGGAGGAGACCAAAGGCAGTATCCAAGCTGTGCACGGCTAGCACCTCGCCGACCCCCGTATAATGGTCAAAAATCTTGTCTTTTGGATCGCGCGACGGATCGTAATATCGCATTCCGACATCGGGCAGACCTATGAATGCGGCATTGCTAAAGATTACCCAAGGCTCCCCAGGTCCCGTGAGAAAACCTTGCCAGAAGACGCGCAAAGCCGCTGGAGTCTCTGGAGTCTGCGTGGTAGAGATGCCCATGTCGGCCCGCCGCCTTAGGAGCCGGTCCGTGGCGATAGCAACTATAGCGGTGAGAATAATTGACAGGCCGAGAGTGACAGCAAACCATCTGCGGAGAGAGCTAGCATCCGCGACAGTTCCAACAGCGGCTTCTCCGGCCGTAGCTGGGGTGGATTGCGGAGTTTGGGGAGTTCTTGGGTGAAAAGCGAGAGCGTAAGTTCCCTTAGGTACTTCCACCACGAGGGGATCCTCGGTTCCCTCGGAAGCATAGTATTCCGCCAATTTGGAACGTAAACGACCAATCTGGACTCGCACCATCGAGTCCAGATGTGGATCGAAATCCTTTTGGCGCCCGAACACCTCCGTCGCAATCTGGTACTCCTTGGGGGGAACGTTGGAATGCTCTAAGGAATGATTGGCCAAATAACGCAACAATTTACAGAGGGACTCTGACCCATGGAGGGTTTGGCTGGCAAGAAGTTTCTCGATTTGTTCAAGGCTTTCGATTCGCTGAGTCAAGGCAACCACCCGTGGGGGGATTGTAACATCAAACTAAGATGTTTTCGCATCTCTTTGTAAATACGTAACTTATGGCGTGTAACAGTATCAAAACCCAAAGAGACTATCCACGTTACGCAAAAATTGATAGAAGACAGCAATATTCTTCGTTGCCTGGTGACGATGAAAGCCACTTTTGGCCGTCTGCGCATGAGAGAGCGGGGCCAAGGAAAAAGCAACAATGCGGCTTGCATCGGCGGCGAAGCGTGTAAGTGCCGAGGAGTTTGGGGGGCCGTTCGCTGCAAGAATCAGTTTGAGTGGTTGCCAAATTTTCCAAAATCAATCGTGATACCCGCCCGGTATTCACTCACCTTTCATGGGCGGAGCGGCAGCTACTGAATCAGGCTGGCGAGGGCGGTGAGCTGTCTTTCTTTGAATGATTCCGGATTCACGAAATCAGTAGAGAAGGAACGATGCTCAGGAGGGGTGTAATGAAACGACGATCGATGGTCGGTGGCATTTTGGTTCTGAGTTTGTTGCTAACTCTTGGAGCGGGAAATGCGGTGGGCCAAGCGGTATATGGCAGCATCGCTGGGACAGTAACGGACCCGCAAGGAAATGCTGTCGCGGGGGCCAAGGTCACAGTGACTTCGCTCACGAAGAATACGAGCGAAGAAACAACGACGAACGATAGCGGCAACTTTATGGTGTTGCACCTGATTCCTGACACATACAAGGTGCGCATCGAAGCCACGGGGTTCAAAGCCTTTGACGTCGCAAGCGTGCTAGTGCAGGTGGACGCGTCGTCGCGCGTCGATGCTCAGATGGAAGTTGGAACGGTAACGCAATCAGTGGAGGTCACGGCAGAAGTTCCGCAATTGAAGACCGACCGTGCCGATGTGGCGCTGGACTTTAATGACAAATACGTCAACGAACTTCCCATTTTAGACCGGAACTTTACGACCTTACTCCTCGACTCGCCGGGGACTCAGAAGTTGGTGGGCTGGAGCCACGCGGCCACAGAAAACCCGCAGGGGTCCCAGCAGACCTTCGTCGCTGGCCAGCACTTCAGCGGCACAGGGTACGAATTGGACGGCACGGACAACCAGGATCCCATCCTGGGTATTATTATTATCAACCCCAACCTGGATTCGGTAGGGGAAACCAAAATTATGCTGCAGAATTTCGACGCCGAATTCGGCAAGTCCATTGCCGGGTTGATGGTGGCGTCGACTAAATCGGGCACGAACGACATTCACGGCAGCGCGTTTTGGTACCGGAATTCGGACGCCACGGAGGCGCGTGACCCAATCTCGCAGACGCCAGCCAGCGTACCGAAGCTCCCGTCGGCGAAGTGGAATCAATTCGGCGGATCGGTGGGCGGGGCGATTATCAAGAATAAGTTGTTCTACTTCGGTGATTATCAAGGAACACGCCAAGCCAACGGCGTCAGCAACGAAATCACGATTCCCACACAGCAGGTCATTACTTCATGCACCACAGGGCCCGTTTGCGATTTCAGCCAGTACGCCAGTGTGATCGGCAACGGCAAAGCGGGTGATATGAGCAACTTCCTCTACGATCCGCGGACGGGCAATCCCCTCACGGGCGTGGGACGGACTGCATTTTGCGGCACGGGCGCTGAGTTTACAGTTCTGCCCACGAATACGGCGAACAGCGCCACAAATGCGGCCAATGCAGCCGCAAACATTGCTGCCTGTGCGACTCCGTTTGCGATTCCTACGAGCGCAGTATCTTCTACGGCGCTGAATATATTGAAACTTTTCCCAAAGCCGACGGTTTCCACCCCCAATCAATTGTTCAATAACTTCATCGGGAGCGGTTCCGGCCCATTCCATCAGAACTCGTTTGACACGCGCATCGATTATCAGGCGCCAGGAAACTTGCACATCTTTGGGCGTTACACGCTTTCCTATTACAGCCTTACGGGGAGCCCTAACCTAGGGATTGCTTTGGGTGGCCTAGGCAGTGGTGTAGGAGGCCTCAGCGGAAGCTCCAACATTCACAACGACAGCTTGGCGACGGGGTTTGACAAGGCCATTAGTTCGTCTCTGTTGACCGACTTCCGTTTCGGCTGGTTCCAATACAACCCGCACTCTATCAAACCAGATGCCAATGCCGCTGCAGCCACAGCTCTAGGGTTGCAGGGACTGAACACGAGTCTTCCTGGGAGTGGAGGTCTGCCAGCTTTCAATTTTGACGGCACACTGACTAATTTTGGCGATGGGTTGGGTCCCTCGCGCTGCAACTGCCCGTTGATTGAGAGGGAGCACCAATACCAGTTCGTGAATAACTGGACGAAGATCAGCGGCAACCACACAATGAAGATTGGTGTGGACATTCGCTTTGCCCACAATTTGCGGTTCCCGAGCGACGCCAATCGAACGGGACAACTGAGCTTCAGCCATCTGCAGACCTCCGACGTCGTAGGCCCCGGTCAATTTGGTGGATTGGATCTAGCGTCGTTTATGCTGGGTGATGTCTCGTACTTCGAGCGGTTCGCCAGTCTGAGCCAGAACGCCACGGAAGCTCAACACCGGTACTTTGGGTATGTCCAAGACACCTTCCGAATGACCCCGAAGCTGACGTTTACCTACGGCATCCGGTGGGAGGATTATGCCCCCGAATCAATGGCGGGCAAGGATCTCGGGGGATTTGCCAACATAGACCAAGGGGTTATCCGGGTGGCGGGAGAAGGCCCTTACGGATTGAATGGAAACATCGGCAGTAACTTGGGCGGGTTTGCCCCGCGGATCGGCATTGCTTACCAACTGAAGCCGAAAACAGTGGTGCGCCTCGGCTACGGACGCAGCTTTGATATGGGCGTGTTTGGGTCCAATTTTGGCCACGTAGTAACGCAGAACCTGCCTGTGCTCGTTCACCAAACTCTTAGCGCAGTCAATATCTTGGGGTCTGGCGCCACCAATAACGTCATCCCCGTGTACAATATGGACTCGGCGACGGGGCCCCCACCGGCAACGTTCCCAACCAATTCCATCGTCGATGGCGTGTTGCCAATAGAGGGTCCGACAGGCAGCGTCGATCCTCGGATTCGTCCGACGAAACAACGGGTGGCGACCATCGATATGTGGAACGCCACGGTCCAACATCAACTGACACCCACCATGACTGTGGAAGTAGCCTACCTTGGTAATAAGGGAACGCATGGCTTCGTTGGGGATGGCCCAACGTACAACGTCAACCAGATCTCTATGGTCGGTTACGGGACCAGCCTAACGCAAGCCCAGCGACGCCCCTTGTACGACAAATTCGTCTATCCTGACTGCTCTATTTCCCTCCAGGTGTGCACTGCGGGGGTCATTTACCCGACGGCAGACCAATTGATGTGCTGCTCTGTGGATATGGGCAACTACTTCGGGATGGACGCGACCAGCCATTACAATGCGCTCCAAATTAAGGTGGAGAAGCGGTTCTCGAAGGGACTGCAGTTCCTGTCCCACTACACTTGGGCGCACACCATGCACTACGACTCCAACTACTACGCCATTGACCCACGAGTTGCCTATGGTCCGGACGACCAGAGCCGTAATCACGTTTGGGTGACCAACCTTGTGTATGAATTGCCATTTGGCAAGGGTAAGACGTACATGGGGAATGCCAATACTTTGACAGACTACCTTGTGGGCGGATGGCGCCTGACCAACACGACGAATTGGAGCGGCGGCTTGCCGTGGACACCGAGCTACGCTGAATGCAACGCTGATGAGGATGTTGGCGTGTGCCGCCCCGATCGGTCCTCTGGCTCGTTTGCTTTGGGCGTTCACAGGGATCCAACCACTGGCATCGTCTCTTGGTTTACCCCAATTACCGCGTTGGCAACGAATGGCGCGACTGGCGGCGTTTTTGCCCGTCCGGCGGCAGGCACTCTGGGCAACATCGGGTTCGATTCGTTCCGCGGACCACACCTGTTCACTTCGGACCTGTCCGTGGCGAAAAACTTCCGAATCACGGAGCGTTTCCGGGCAGAGTTCCGTATGGATGCGCACAACGTATTCAACCACCCGGTATGGGGCTTCAATGCCAACCAAGGCAACACCTGTATCGACTGCGGTGGAAACGCGGGACAGATCCAGGACATCGAGCAAGACACGCAGATGCGGCTCCTCACGTTTGCATTGCGCGTTTCCTTCTAACCCCTGGAACCTCAACCACTGCGGGGAGCCTGAAAGGGCTCCCCGTTTTTTTTGCTCCGCGCTTCCGCTAAGCTGGTCTAGGAAACAAGCAATGAAACCTTCATTAGCGTCTCTCGGAATGCTCCTCGCAGCTTCGTTCCTCTTGGCTGGTTGGGCTTGTGCGCAGGCACAAGCGCCGCAAGCGCCAGCGCAAGGTATGGAGGCCCCAAAACCGAAACAAACACTGTCGCCAGATGCGATCGTTGCCGAAGCCCGGCGCCTCTCGCAACAGGGCAAGTTCGATGAGGCGCTTGGGCGGCTCGAGGCGCTTTCAGCGACTCAACCGGATGCCAAGGGACTTTCGCATGAATTGGGCCTGGTTTATTACAAGAAGGCGGAGTACCTAAAGGCCGTGGCTCAGTTCAAGAAGGCATTGGAGGAAGATCCCGGCGATAACGAAGCGCTCCAGTTGATGGGGCTGTCCTACTATCTTGCTGGACGGCCAGCGGACGCCATTGCGCCACTCGAAAAAGTTCAGGCGTGGTACCCCAGCGCGAATGTGGATGCAGCGTACATTCTGGGCTCCTGTTACATCCAGACAAAGGACTATCCGGGAGCGCGGCAGGCCTTCGCCAGGATGTTCGGCGTGCCCCCTGATTCCGCCGCGAGTTACCTCTTCACCGCCCGGATGTTATTGCGCCAGGATTATGCACCTGTGGCTGAAGAGTATGCAAAGAAGGCAATAGAGCTTGATGCTAAGCTCCCGCTTGCCCATTCGCTGTTGGGAGAGCTCTATCTCTATAAGTCTCGTTTGCCGGAGGCCATCGAGCAGTTTCAAAAGGAACTAGAGCTGAACCCCGGGGATGCGGCGGTCTACTACAAATTAGCTGACGCCCTCACTCGTTTGCAGAAATACGAGGACGCAGAAAAACTCTTGCAGCGCTCGATCTGGCTCGATGCCACCTCCACGGGACCTTACATCCTTATGGGAAAGGTCCTCGAGAAGAAGGGCGAAACAGTGCTCGCAGTCCGCGCCCTGCAGCGCGCCTTGGCCATGGACCCCAACAATCCCATCCCTCACCATCTGCTCGGTCAGGCCTATCGGGAATTGGGCAGGACGGAAGACGCGGCGCGCGAATTGAAGTTGTCCGAACAGTTGCAGGACAGTCAAAATGCAAAGCCTTGAGTTTCACTGCCCCGTAGGGGTTTTCCTCGCATCGCCGGCAAAGCTTCGCAATATCCTGCTCTGCCGTGCCGACTGCTAAATAATCGGCTTGTGAGACCATGGAACAAAGTAGGACTGGTGGATGCCAGACAATCTGAGGCCTAAATGCCAGTGGGTGCTGGGCATGTCGCTGTACCTTGTGGGCGCGTTTTCTCCCTCAGTCTGCGCTCAACAAACGAAGCCTGCGCCCCATGATTCGATTGTCTCCGATGCTGGTGGTTCTCCAGGGAATGAGGCTTGCGCACCCTGCCATGCAGATGTTTACAGGAGCTACGTACAAACCGCCATGGCCCAGGCCAGCGGCCTGGCAGTTCAGAACCTGATTGCCGGGGACTTTCAGCACGCCCCATCAGGCGTGCACTACCGCGTTTATGCCAGCCAAAGTGAGGCTTGGTTAAGTTTCGAACGCATCGGCGACCCCCTGGTGCGTGGCACACGCAAGCTCCTGTATTTCATCGGTTCCGGGCGCCGTGGGCGCACGTACCTTTTTTCGGTCGATGGATTCTTTTTCGAATCACCCATCAATTGGTACGCGCAGAAACGCTTATGGGATATGGCCCCTGCGTTCCAGTCCGCGCAGCAAATCCCCTTGAGTTTGCCTGCTTCGCCGTCCTGCCTGGCTTGCCATACCAGCAACATGCAAACCCCCGCGCCCGGAACAGAAAACAAGTATTCCTTGCCGCCTTTCGCGCATGCTGGCATTACGTGTGAACGGTGTCACGGGCCGGCCACTGGGCGCGCTCTTTCAGGGAGTGGGGTCATTAATCCTGCGAAGCTTCCTCCTGCCCGCCGCGATGCCATTTGCATGCAGTGCCACCTGGAAGGGAATGTTGCTATTGAGCAGCCTGGCAAGCATCTTTACGATTTCCAGCCTGGCACTGACCTCTCCGAATACGTTCGCTACTACGTATTCGCTGACGACGGAACCCGGTCATTACGGGCCGTCAGCCAATCCGAAGCCCTGGCCTCGAGCGTGTGCAAGCGCAAAGCAGGGGATGCTATGTCCTGCACTAGCTGTCACGATCCGCATTCATCGCCAAGTGCTGATGGAGCGATTTCTTTCTACCGCACGAAATGTCTTGCCTGCCATGGGGCCCCTTTTGGCGCGAGGCATCATCCTGACAAGCCGGACTGCAGGCCGTGCCACATGCCGCCCGTGACGAGTGCGGATGTCGCTCACACCCAAGCCACCGATCACCGTATCTTGCGGATTCCAATTCCAGCCATGCCTCCGCAACAGCCCAATCCGCTGGGGCTACGCCGATTGGTCCGCTTTCCGCCGGTTAAAAACGAGGAAGATATGCGCGATTTAGCGTTGGCATGGGAATCTTTGGCTGAAGGGGGAATGCGATTTGCTATTCCCGAAGCTGAAGCACGGCTTAGGAAAGCCGTATTGGCCACTCCGGGGGATCCTGCTGTGCTCACCGCTTGGGGCTACATCGAACAACTGCACGGAAAGCGGACAGAGGCGCGAAAGAATTATCAGCGCGCTCTCGAAATCGACCCTCTCTCCAACAGCGCGGCCATCAACCTCGGCGTAATTGAAGCGCAAGAGGAACACGTGGATCGGGCCATTTCCCTTTGGCGGCAAGCGTTCGAGCGCGCCCCGGCAAAGAGCGCCGTTGGACTCAATCTTGCGCGTGTCTCTTGTTCCATCGGCCAGTTCGACCAAGCGCGCACTTACACGCTCCGGGTCCTGGAGTTCAATCCGGATCTCCCCGAAGCCAAAAAGTTGTTGCGTGAGTTAAGCGCAGACCGCCCCAGTTGCGCAACCCGCTAAACAGCTCCTGGCAGACAGCGGGCGGCAAATCTATTGAGATTTTGCAGCGTTGCTCCCTTGCTCATTCGCGAGCTTCTCCGCCAGCTTCGGGGGAAGGGCACGCAGAAGTTCCAGGAACACACCATTCGTCCAGCCAAAGCCGACGACGTTGGCATGGTAGCCGGCGGTAACCTGAGTCTCTGAAGAACGCGTCACGGCGTTGTACTTCTCACGGATCGTTCCGTCCCGCCGAAAATTTTCCGCTACGGTCGAAAGAAACTCATACGACACGCGGTCGGCGTCGTCGCTAAATCCATAACGACGGAGTCCGGTGACAGCCAGAAACTGGGATGGGGCCCACGCGTAGGGAAAATCCCACTGTGCACCGGTTTCCTGCTTGCTCATAACGAGGCCCCCTGGCTGCTCCAGATCCGAAAGGTGTTTTCTCAGAGCCTGCGCCTGTTCGGGAGTCGAAATCCCAGCCCAGAGTGGGTAAAACGTACTAATGTACTCGTAGTCCGAACGCACCTGCTTCTCAAAGTCATAGTCGAAATAGAGGCCGCTTCCAGGATCCCACAGGTATTTTTGAATGTTCGATTTGCGCTGTTCCGCGACGCGCTGCCATTTTTCGGCTTCCTCTTTACGGCCAAGTAGCAACGCGAGTTCTTCCAAGTCCTCTTCTGTTTTATAGAGCAACGAGTTCAGGCAGACCGGAGCGAAATGGTGAGTGCCGGCGCCAAAAGGACCAAACCTGAAAGAGATGTCGTAACCGGATTCGCGCATGGCTCGGTCGCCCTTATAAAATTCGGAGCTCAGGGCGATTTCCTGGGCCGGTGTGCATCCGGGACGAGCCATCGTCTTAGGAATGTCGCAGACCTGCAAAGTATAGAATGATCCAATCATCGCAGGTGAAATCGCGCCAACCGCCCGCCGCACCAGGAGCCCCTCGGCTGCTTCCGGATGATTCAGAAAGTAGGCGACGACATCGCGGTAGTGCCCCGTTTCGTCTTTCAGACTTTCCGGTGCGGGGCCGTCGCCGAAGTCGAAATAGCGTGCAAGGCCGGTGGCGCCAGCCAAGTGCGGTTCGCTGGTCCACAGCGAATGATCCTTGACGGCAAGCGCGTAGGCTTTGGTTAGCCATTCGCGGTCATTCTGGTGCTCGGCGACGCGCGCTTCATGGACAGCCAGAATCATGGAGGTGAGAAAGGGGGGCTGGGAGCGGGTCAGGTAATAGCTGCGGTTGGCATTTAGAACGGCGCCGTAGTGCTCGACTTCGAAGAGGAAGTTATCCACCATCCCCTGCGCAAGATCGAGCCGGTGATCGCGAACCAGCCCAAGGATGATGAAGTAGCTGTCCCACCCGTACATCTCATTGAAACGGCCGCCTGGAACGACGTAAGGGTGCTCTAGGTAGAGTAGGCCGGCGGGTTC
>Ga0187778_10000865_pt1 | contig 21722 bp, 18 predicted proteins | sample 1015_Q2_SP5_20_M_FD_132418 | JGI IMG/M metagenome (GOLD analysis project Ga0187778, IMG submission 132418) | Tropical peat soil microbial communities from peatlands in Department of Meta, Colombia - 1015_Q2_SP5_20_MG | ecosystem: Environmental > Terrestrial > Soil > Wetlands > Peat | place...
CGTGGCGCGCGCTTCCCCTCCCGGGGAACGATCTTCAGCGCGACGTCGAGGCCCGTCCGCTCGTCCCGGGCGAGCCACACGGATCCCGACCCGCCGTGTCCCAGCGGCCGAAGCGGCCTGTACCGGTCGAGAACGAGCTCCCGTTGCGGGAGGGCGAATGCGGTCGACGACACGGTCAGCGTCTCTTCGCCGCTGCGGCGGAACGTCCTCCGGCCCCGCAACAGCCGACAGGCGCTTGCCGTAAAGTGCCTGCACCTCAGAGTGAGGGCGCCGCATGAGCACGCACGACGACGACATCCTCGACTTCGACTTCTTCGACGAGGGCGAGACCCGTGAGACGCAGACGCGCGACCCTCGCGCGCCCGAGCGGCGGCCCGGCGGACGGGGCGGTGCCGGGGGTCGGGGCGGCGGCATCAGAAGGCCGTCGCTGCGCGGCTCGGGCTTGACGCCGCTCGTCCGTCTCGTCGGCCTGATCGCATTCGCGATCCTGCTCGTCGTGCTCCTCGTCCTCTGGGCGCAGGGGTGCTCGAACGACCACCAGCGGGGCGCGTATCAGTCCTACATGCACTCGATCGGAACGGTCGGGGCCGCGTCGGCGAACGTCGGCGGCGAGCTCGCGACCCTCCTCACGACCCCCGGCAAGAAGCAGTCGGACGTGGTGTCGGGCCTCGCCGGCCTCGTCCAGCAGGAACAGCAGAACGTCGCCCAGGCGGAGAAGCTCCATCCGCCCGGGCCCGTCCTGGCCGAGCACGAGCACGCGGTCGAGGCGCTCCAGTTCCGGGTGAGCGGCATGCAGGGACTGCGCAGGGCGTTCCAGGCGACGGCGGCGTCGAGCAACGCGGTCGCCGCGGGAACGCTGCTCGCCGCCCAGGCGGAACGCCTGCTCGCGAGCGACGTGATCTGGAGCGACCTCTTCAAGGCGCCGGCGGAGGAGGAGCTCAAGACGCGGAGCGTGTCGGGCGTGCTCGTCCCGAGCTCCGTCTTCGTCACGAACCCCGACCTCTTCACCGCTCGCTCGCTGACGCTCGTCTCGCAGCGCGTCCACGGCGCGTCGACGGGTGGGACGCCGAGCGGGCTGCACGGCACGAACCTCGTCGACGTGAAGGTCGAGCCGTCCGGTCAGGTGCTCGGCTCGGCCGAGACGACGATCAAGTCGTCGACGGATCTCGCGTTCGTCGCCGCCGTGCACGACGGCGGCTCGTCGCAGGAGGTGCAGATCCAGGTGACGCTGACGATCCCGGCCTCGCCGACCTCGATCGTGAAGACGGCGACGATTCCCGTGATCGACCCGGGTGAGACCAAGACCGTCACGTTCAAGGACTTCCCGACGATTCCGATCGGTAGCAAGACCTCGGTCAAGGTGGACGTGAAGCCCGTGAAGGGCGAGACGAACATCTCCAACAACAGCGCTCAGTACCCGATCATCGTCTCGCTGGCCTGAGCCTTCGATGAGCGCCGCGCTCGTCGTCGCGATCGCTGCGGGCGCCGTGGCCGTCGCGTCGCTCCTCCTCGGCGTGACGGCATGGAGGCGTCTCACTCGACTCCGGGCGGCCCAGACGGCGCTCCTGGGCGGCGAGCAGCGCGACCTCGTCGACTTCGCGGTCTCGCTCCAGGGCAGGATCGACGATCTGCACAACGCGGTCGGCGAGGTGGCGGCCGGGCTCTCCCGCGTCGATCGCCGGGTGGACGGCGCCGTGATGAACACGTCGGTCGTCCGCTACGACGCCTACGAGGACACGGGCGGCCAGCAGTCGGCGTCGTTCGCCTTCCTCGACTCCACGCGGACGGGCACCGTCGTCACCGCGATCCAGGGGCGCGACTACGCGCGGATCTACGTGAAGGACCTCGACCGGGGCAAGGCGTCGGTCGCGCTCTCGCCGGAGGAGCAGCAGGCGGTCGAGCGGGCGATGGCTCGCTGACCCGGGTGCCCGTCACGTGACGGCCACCCGCACGAAACCGTGACGCGTTGTCCACAGCGACGCTGGTACGCTGACCGCGCGTGCACCAGGTCCTCGTCCTGAACGCAAGCTACGAGCCGCTCAACGTGTGCTCGGTCCGCCGGGCGCACGTCCTCGTCTGGAAGGGGAAGGCGGAGATCGTCGAGAGCCACGACCGCCCTCTTCGCTCGGCCGCCGGAGCGTTCGTCTGGCCGCACGTGATCCGGCTGCTGCAGTACGTCCGCGTGCCGCAAGCGGTCAAGCGGCGGATCTCGCGTCGGGCGCTGTTCGCGCGCGACGGCTGGCGTTGCGTCTACTGCGGGACGTCGGGCGGCCGGTTGACGCTCGACCACGTCGTGCCGCGCTCGCGCGGCGGCGACTCGGTGTGGGAGAACGTCGTCACCGCGTGCGCGCCGTGCAACCTCCGCAAGGGAGACCGGACGCTCGAAGAGGCGGCGATGTCCCTCCCTCGCCAACCGCGCGCCCCGGCGCCGGTGCTGTTCATCCGGCTCGCGGCGGCGCGCGTTCCGGAGACGTGGCGCCAGTACCTGCCGTCGCTCGAGCAGCACGCCGCGGCCGCCGAAGCGGCCTGATCAGGCGGGAAAGCCGCCGGCTCGGTAGACGCGCCCGGGCAGCGGCCGGCCGAGCACGCCCTCGAGCCACTCGGCCACGCGGATGAGCCCGTCGAGGTCGACGCCGGTGCCGACGCCCTCGCGCTCGAGCAGGTAGACGAGATCCTCCGTCGCGACGTTGCCGCTGGAGCGCGGCGCGAAGGGACAACCGCCGATGCCGCCGATCGAGCCGTCGAGGATGACGGCGCCGGCCTCGACCGCGGCCCATGCGCAGGCGATCGCCGTATTGCGCGTGTCGTGGAGATGCACCCCGACAAGGGGACCGGCCGTCCGCACGTCCGAGACGAGCTCGCTCACCTGAGTCGGCACCGCGACGCCGATCGTGTCGGCGAGCAGGATCTCGTCCGCGCCGGCCTCGGCCATGCGCGCAGCGAGCTCGAGCACGCGACCGGGATCGACCTCGCCCTCGAACGGGCAGCCGAAGGCGGTGGAGATCGTCACCGACGCCCGGCGCCCGTCCGCATGAGCCGCTCCGACGACGCCGGCTGCGCCCGCCGTTCCTTGCTCGACGGAGCCGCCCGCGTTGCGCTGCTGGAACGTCTCGCTCGCGGCGAACGAGACGTGCACGTCGCGAAGCGCCGTCTCGCGCAGCCGCTCGTAGCCTCTCTCGTTGAGGACGAGCCCGGCGAAGACGACGCCGTTGGACTCGCCGAGCGCCGCCACGACCTCTTCGGCGCCGGCCATCTGCGGCACGAGGTCGTCGCGCACGAAGCTCGCCGCCTCGACCCTTGGCAGGCCGGTCGCCGCGAGGCGTGTCGCGAGCTCTGCGCGGAGAGCGGGTGCGAGCGTCTCCGGCTCGTTCTGGAGGCCGTCTCGCGGCCCGACGTCGCAGAGGACGACCGTCACGCGGCCGAGCTTAGAAGCTCCGGCTCGTGGTCTGCGCGATACGAGCCGAAGACGCGCAGCTCGACGGTCTCCTCGCGCAGCTCCGCGAGGGTCGCGCCGACCTCCGGGTCGAGCGGGTGCCCGGCGAGAATGGCGTCGAAGCGGTAGCGCCACGGCTCGTGCGGGATCGGGCGCGAGACGAGCAGGCAGAGGTCGATCTCGTGCCGTGCGAGCGGCCCGAGGGCGTGGTGCAGGGCGCCTGGGCGATGGTCGGTGACGAAGGAGAACGCCGTCCGCCACTCCCCGGCGCGGCGGTCGAGACGGGTGTAGGGCGCGACCGAGACGAAGCGCGTGTACGCCTCGGGGTGGTCGCCGACGTTGTCCGAGAGCACCGTCAACCCGTGCATCGCGGCCGCCCGCGGGCTCGCGATCGCGGCGACGTGCGGATCGGCGACTCCGGCGACGTGCGCGGCGGCGTCACCCGTCGTGCCCGCGGCGACGGCGGTCGCCCACGGCATCGACGAGAGCAGCCGGCGGCACTGGTCGAGCGCGACAGGGTGGGAGTGGATCTCGCGGATCTGCTCCAGCGGGACGACCTGGGTCGCGACGAGGCAGTGCCGGATCGGAAGCACGGCCTCGGCGACGATCGAGAGCGGCGAGCCGTAGAGGAGGTCGAGCGTCTCGGCGACCGGGCCGACGAGGGAGCTCTCGATCGGCAGCACGCCGTACGGGACCTTGCCCTCGGAGACCGCGCGGACGACCTCCGCGAACGATGGCAGCGGCACGAGCCGCGCGGCCGGGAAGAGGCGGTCGCAGGCGGCGGCGCTGTGGGCGCCCTCGCGTCCGGGATAGGCGACTGTCAGCTCGTTCGGGGTCATGCGGGCGGCCTTTCGGTCGTTGGATCCGCCGGGATCTCAGCTAGCCGGCGCGAGGCGGTGGAGCGGAGGCGCCGGCTAGCCCGTAAAGGCGAAGCCGAAGAACGCGAAGCCGAAGAAGGAGGTCGTCGCGTCCCGCATGGTCGTCAGAGGGTAGGCGAACGGTCGAGGGCTTGCAAGACCGCATCGCCGAGCTCGCGGGTCGTTGCCGTGCCGCCGAGATCGGTGGTCGGCGCCGTCCGGAGTGCGTTCTCGACTGCGGCTTCGAGCGCGGCTGCGTCGGCGGGGCGGTCGAGCCCGTGCCGGAGGAGGAGCGCGGTCGAGCGCAGCATCGCCGCGGGATTCGCGATCCCCTGTCCCGCGATCTGTGGCGCGGAGCCGTGGACCGGCTCGAACAGTCCCGGCCCTTCGTCCCCGAGCGAGGCGGATGCTGCGAGCCCGAGCCCGCCGGTCACGGCCGCGGCGACGTCCGAGAGGATGTCGCCGAAGGTGTTCTCGGTCAGCACGACGTCGATCGTCTCGGGCGCCTGCACGATCGTCATCGCGAAGCTGTCGACGAGCGCGTGCGAGAGCGGGACGTCCGGGTACGCCTCGGCGCCGAGCTCCATGACGACGTCCCGCCAGAGTCGCGAGGTGTGGAGCACGTTCACCTTGTCGACCGAGACGAGCTCGCCGCCGCGCGCACGGGCGAGCTCGAACGCGCGCCGCGCGATCCGCTCGACCTCGGGCCGCGAGTACTCGCAGGTGTCGAACCACGTGCCGTCGTCCCGCGTCCCCTTCGCGCCGAAGTAGAGGCCGCCGACGAGCTCCCGGACGATCACCAGGTCGATCCCCTCGGCGCGCGCCGGCCGGAGGTTGGCGTAGACGCCGAGCTCCTTGCGCAGCCGGAGCAGCCCCTGCTCCGGGCGGACCGGCTGGCCCTCCAGCTCGGGTAGCCCGACCGCCGCGAGCAGGACGGCGTCCGCCGATCGGCACGCGGCGAGCGTCTCGTCGGGGAGCGGGGTCCCCAGCTCGAGGATCGCGCGCCCGCCGAACGGGTGCTCCGAGTGCTCGATTCCGAGCGCGTCGAGGACGCGGATCGCCTCGGCTGCGACCTCCGGCCCGATCCCGTCGCCGGGGAGGACGGCGACGTGGCTCATGCGGGTGCCCGCGCGGCCTCGTAGGCCCTGATCGCATCCTCGTGCTGGAGCGTGAGCGCGATCTCGTCGAGCCCCTCGAGCAGCCGGTGGCGCGTCGTCTCGTCGAACTCGAAGCCGACCCTGCGGCCGTCGGGCGCGACGATCTCGCGGACCTCGAGGTCGACCGTGACGTCCGAGCCCTTGTCGAGGTCGACCGCCTCCATCAGCGCCTTCACCTCGTGCTCGGGCAGCTCCACGACGACCATGCCGATCTTCGAGGCGTTCGAGCGGAAGATGTCGCCGAACGACGAGGCGACGACGACGTCGAAGCCGTAGTCCTGGAGCGCCCAGGCGGCGTGCTCGCGCGACGAGCCGCAGCCGAAGTTGCGCCCCGCGAGCAGCACCTTCGCGTCCGCGAACTCGGGCCGGTTCAGCTCGAAGTCGGGTCGGGGAGCGCCGCTCTCGTCGTAGCGCCAGTCGAAGAACGCGAACTCCCCGTACCCCGTTCTCTCCACCCGCTTGAGGAATTGTTTGGGGATGATCTGGTCGGTGTCGACGTCCGGGCGGTCGAGCACGGCGACCCGGCCGGTGACGCTGCGAAACGGCTTCATGGAGCGACCGCCTCGAGCTCGCGCACGTCGACGAAATGGCCGGCGAGCGCGGCAGCAGCGGCCATCTGCGGGCTGACGAGGTGGGTGCGCCCGCCGCGCCCCTGGCGTCCCTCGAAGTTCCGGTTGGAGGTCGAGGCGCAGCGCTCGCCGGGCGAGAGGACGTCCGGGTTCATGCCGAGGCACATCGAGCAGCCCGCGAGGCGCCACTCGAAGCCGGCGTCGAGGAAGATCCGGTCGAGGCCTTCGTCCTCGGCCTGGCGCCGAACGCGGGCCGAGCCGGGGACGACGAGGGCGGTGACGCCGGGCGCGACGCGCTTGCCGGCGACGATCGCCGCCGCGGCGCGCAGGTCCTCGATGCGCGAGTTCGTGCACGAGCCGATGAAGACGCGGTCGAGCCGGATCTCCTGGATCGGCGTCCCGGCGCGCAGGCCCATGTAGGCGAGGGCGCGCTCGCCGGCCTCGCGGTCGTCGCCGGTCATCTCCTCCGGGTCGGGGACGACGCCGGTCACGGGGACGACCATGCCGGGGTTCGTCCCCCACGTGACCTGCGGCGCGAGCTCCGCGACGTCGATCACGATGTGGCGGTCGAACCCGGCTCCCTCGTCGGTCACGAGCTCGCGCCAGCGCTCGAGCGCCCGCTCCCACTCCGCGCCCCGGGGTGCGTGCTCGCGACCCTCGAGGTACGCGAACGCCGTGTCGTCGGGAGCGACGAGGCCGGCCCTCGCGCCCCACTCGATCGACATGTTGCAGATCGTCATCCGGTTCTCGATCGAGAGCCCGCGGATCACGTCGCCCGCGTACTCGACGACGTGGCCGACCCCGCCCGAGACGCCGACGACGCCGATCGCACTGAGGATCACGTCCTTCGCCGTCAGCCCGGGCGGCAGCTCGCCTGCGAACTCGAGCAGCATCGTCCTCGGGCGGCGCTGCCACAGCGTCTGCGTCGCGAGCACGTGCTCGACCTCCGAGGTGCCGATCCCGAACGCGAGGGCCCCGAACGCACCGTGCGTGGAGGTGTGGCTGTCGCCGCAGACGATCGTCTTGCCCGGCTGGGTCAGCCCGAGCTCCGGTCCGATCACGTGCACGATCCCCTCGCGTCCGGAGCCGGTCGCGTGCAGCGCGATGCCGAACTCCTCGCAGTTCGCGCGCAGCGCGTCGAGCTGGGCGCGCGCCATCGGATCCGTGATCGGGCCGGGCAGCGTCGGCACGTTGTGGTCCATCGTCGCCACGCTGAGGTCGGGCCGGCGAACGCGGCGACCGGCGAGTCGCAGCCCTTCGAACGCCTGCGGCGAGGTGACCTCGTGGACGAGGTGGAGGTCGACGTAGAGGAGCGCGGGCTCGCCCGGCTCCTCGAGCACGACGTGCTCGTCCCAGATCTTCTCGAACAGCGTCCTCGCCATCAGCCCCAATCGTGCCTTACGCGACGAGGATCTCCTCGACGAAGACGTCGGCGTCCGCCTCGATCGGCACCGGGTCGTAGGTGAACGCGACCGGCTGCGGCGTCTTGAGACCGTCGCCGGTGACGAGCAGCACGACCCGCGAGCTCGGCCCGAGCAGGCCGTCCTCCACCGCCTGGCGGAGCGCACCGAGCGTGACGCCGGTCGCCGTCTCGCCGAACACGCCGGTCGTCGAGGCGAGCAGCGCCATGTTCTCGCCCACGGCGCTCTCCTCGACGGCGAAGATCGCGCCGCCGGTCTCGCGCGCGGTGGAGACGGCGAAGTCGCCGTCGGCCGGGTTGCCGATCGCGAGCGAGCGCGCCACCGTCTGCGGGCGCACGGGCGCGACGCGGCCCCCCTCGCGGAACGCCGTCGCGACGGGCTGGCACCCTGCTGCCTGGCCGCCGACGAGGCGCGGGCTCTCGCCGTAGACGAGCCCGAGCTCTGCGAGCTCGCGGAAGCCCTGCCCGACCTTGTGGTAGAGGGCGCCGGAGGCGATCGGGATCGCGACCGCGTCGGGCGCCTCCCAGCCGAGCTGTTCCGCGATCTCGAAGGCGAGCGTCTTCGAGCCTTCCGCGTAGTACGAGCGGAGGTTGACGTTGACGAAGCCCCACGGCAGCTCGAACGAGAGCTCCACGGACAGCCGCGAGCAGTGGTCGTACGTCCCGTTCACGGCGTAGATGGTCGGGCCGTAGACGGCGGCGGCCGCGAGCTTCTCCGGCTCGAGGTCGGCCGGCACGAACACGGCGGCTTCGAGCCCTTCCGCCGCCGCGCGGGCCGCCACCGCACCCGCAAGGTTGCCGGTCGAGGAGCACGAGAGCGTCCCGAAGCCGAGCTCCTGCGCCTTCCGCGCGGCGACCGCCACGACGCGGTCCTTGAACGAGTGGGTCGGGTTGGCCGTGTCGAGCTTCAGCCAGAGCTCCCCGATCCCGAGCTCCTCCGCGAGGCGCGGCGCCGGGACGAGCGGCGTGAACCCGGGAGCCAGGCGAGCCTCCTCGGGCGCCTCGACCGGGAGCAGCGGCGCATACCGCCAGAGCGACGGCGGCCCTGCCTCGATCGAAGCGCGAGAGACGCTCGCGCGCAGGGCGTCCCAGTCGTACACCGGGTCGAGGGGGCCGAAGCAGCGGGAGCACGTCCCGTTCGCCTCGAGCGGATGCTCGGTGGCGCAGATCCGGCAAGAAAGAGAGAGTGCGGGCATTGAAACCTCCTGATCGTCGCTCGACATCCGTCCGGGTTTGGCACCGTGCTTCGTGCGTTGCGCCGGTTGCCGAGGCGTCACAGGGCCGGTCCCTCAGCCTCTCTCGATGCGGAGCGGGAGCGTGCCCGCGTCCGGGTCCAACTCTAGCCGGTCCGCGTCGCTATGTGCACGGTCTCGTGACGGCGCCCTCCGAGGCCGACGACACCATCGAGGCGTACTTCGCGAACACGCCGGAGGTGTGGCGCGGCGGCGGCGCCGTCCAGTCCTGCAGCCGGGCGGCGAGCTCGTCGTCGGAAAGCTCGACGTGGAGCTCCTTCGCGTCGACGTCGATCGTCACCGTGTCGCCGTCCCGCAGCGCGGCCAGCGGACCGCCCTTCGAGGCCTCGGGCGACACGTGCCCGATCATGAAGCCGTGGGTCGCGCCGGAGAACCGGCCGTCGGTGATCAGCGCCACGTCGTCGCTCAGGCCCTCGCCGACGATCGCGGCGGTGACGTGGAGCATCTCGCGCATCCCCGGACCGCCGTGCGGCCCCTCGTAGCGGATCACGACGACGTCGCCCGCGACGATCTCGTGCGCCTTGACCGCGGCGAAGCAGGCCTCCTCCGAGTCGAAGACGCGGGCCGGCCCGCTGTGGCTGCGGCGCTCCTTGCTCGTGAGCTTGATCACGCAGCCCTCGGGCGCGAGGTTGCCGCGGAGGATGCGGAGCGTCCCCGAGGTCTTCAACGGCGCCTCGATCGTCGCGATCACGTCCTGCCCGTCGGCCTCGACGGCCGCGTCGGCTGCGCTGCCGAGCGTCTCTCCGCCGACGGTGAGTGCGCTGGCGTGCACGAGCTCGCGCTTCTTCAGCTCGCGGGCCACCAGGGCGACGCCGCCGGCTCGGAAGACGTCCGTCGCGTGGTAGCGGCCCCACGGCTTCATATCCGCGAGGACGGGGGTGCGCTGCGCGATCTCGTCGAAGTCGTCGATCGTGAACGGGATCCCGAACTCCCAGGCGATCGCGAGCAGGTGGAGCAGGCCGTTCGTCGAGCCGCCCGTCGCGACGACCGAGGCGGCGGCGTTCTCGATCGCCTCGCGCGTGACGATCTGCGAGGGCCTGACGTCCCGCCGGACGAGGTCGACGGCGAGGCGCCCACACTGCTCGGCCGCGTCGGCCTTCAGCGGCGACAGCGCCGGGATCCCGTTCAGGCCGGCAGGGCTCAGCCCGAGGAACTCGAGGATCGTCGACATCGTGTTCGCGGTGAACTGACCGCCGCACGCGCCGGCGCCCGGGCAGGCGGCGCTCTCGAGCTCGTGCAGCGCTGCGGCGTCGATCTTGCCGACGGCGTAGGCGCCGATCCCCTCGTAGACGTCGCCGATCGACACCTCCCTGCCGCGATACAGGCCCGGCGCGATCGAGCCGGTGTAGAGGACGACCGCCGGGATGTCGAGCCGGCCGAGCGCCATCACGGCTGCGGGGTTCGTCTTGTCGCAGGCGACGAGGCAGACGAGGCCGTCGAAGAGATGTCCGCGGGCGACCGTCTCGATCGAGTCCGCGATCACCTCGCGGGAGACGAGCGACGCGCGCATGCCGGACGTGCCCATCGACGTGCCGTCGGAGACGGCGATCGTGTTGAACTCCATCGGCGTGCCGCCGGCTGCGCGGACGCCGCGCTTCACGTCGTGGGCCAGATCGCGCTGGTTGAGGTTGCAGGGCATCGTCTCGATCCAGGTCGTCGCGACGCCGATGATCGGCTTGGCGAGGTCCTCGTCCGTGAACCCGGTGCCCTTCAGCATCGCGCGCGCGCCCGCGCGGTCGGGGCCGTCGGTGAGCTGCGCGCTCACGCGCTTCGCGGGGTCGGAAGGCTGGTCGTAGGGAACGCTCACGGGTCTCCTCTCTCGATCGGGTAGCCGGCTCGTCGGCACCACTCGCTGAACGAGCCAGGGTAGAGGCGAACGTCCTCTCGGCCGGCGAGAACCGCCTTCTGCGCGAGCACGGCGGCGGTGACGCCCGAGCCGCAGTACGTCGCGAGCTCGGGCGCGTCGAGCGCCTCCGCCGGCAGCGGCTCCTCGAAGAAGGCGTTGCGCGCGCCGGGAATCCGGCCCGCGACGGGGTCGAGCGGTTCAGTATCGCCGCGCCAGCGCTCGGCCGACCGCGCGTCGAGGAGGACGAGCGTCGGGTCGCCGAGCCGGGCGAGGATCTCCTCCGCCTCGATCACGTCGTCCCTGCGCTCGCGGGCGACGAACCGCCCGGTGACCGTCACGTGACTGTCATCAGGGGTGAGCGGGCCGACGTAGGCGCGCAGATCGAAGGTTCCGGCGGCGTCGTGACCGAGGTGCCGCAGCAGCCACCAGCAGCGCGCCGCCCAGCCGGTTCCCTCGTCGTAGGCGAGTACGAAGGTGCCGGCGTCGATGCCGGCATGGCCGAACGCGGCAGCGAGCCCGTCCGTCTCCGGCAGAGGATGGCGGCCGCGGCTCACGTCGCCGATCTCGCCGGTCAGCTCGTCCTCGGGGTCGAGGTGCACGGCGCCGGGGACGTGGCCCGCGACGTAGTCGCCGCGCGGGCGGCAGTCGACGAGCCGGACGCTCACAGCGCGCCTCGCGGCGCGACGGCGAGCGGCAGCACCCTGTGGTCGGGGTAGCGCTCGCGCAGCGCGGCAGCACAGCGGTCGCGGTCGCGGGCCCAGACGAGCACGCTCGGACCGGAGCCGGAGAGGGTGGCGCCCGCCGCCCCGGCCGGGAGGTCGCCTCTGATCTCGGTCAGGAGCTCCGACGGGCGATACGGCTCGTGCAGGCGGTCGTCGAGGGCGATCGAGAGCCATTCCGCGCTGCCGGCGGCCAGGCCCGCGCCGAGCAACGCGGCGTGCACGGAGGTGAACGCGGCGTCCTCGTGGCTGATCGTCGCGGGGAGCGCGCCCCGTGCCGCGCTCGTGAGCGTCCGCCCCTCGGGGATCACGGCGATCGGCTGCAACGGCAGGGTCTGCGCCACCTTCGCAATGCGGCCGCGCCACGTGATGCACGCGCCGCCGGCGAGGGCGGCGCCGAGGTTGTCCTGATGGCTCTCGAGCGCGCCCGCGATCGCGAGCAGGTCCGTGGCCGGGCGGCGCGGAGCGCCGGCGACGAGTCCCGTCGCGATCGCGGCGGCGCTCGAGCCGAGGCCTCGTTCGAGCGGGATCCGGTTGACGAAGTGGAAGCGCTTCCCCTTCGTGGACGCGACGAGCGCGTACGCGCGGATCGCGAGATTCGTCTCGTCCTCGGGGAGCTCCCCCGCTCCCTCGCCCTCGACGACGACGCCTTGGCCGTCCGTCACCTCGAGCTCGTTCCAGAGGTCGAGTGCGACCGCGGCACAGTCGAAACCCGGGCCGAGGTTCGCCGAGGTGGCCGGGGCGCGAGCCCTCACCGTCTCGACGCCTCGGCGATCGCGTCGGGATCCGGGTCGACCGGTACCGGCCGAGGTGCGTGCAGCTCGGCCGCCGCCGGGTCCTTCAGGCCGTGACCGGTGACGACAGCGACGACCGTCTCGCCGCGTCTCGGCCGCTCGCGCCGAAGCGCTGCCAGCGACGCTGCCGACGACGGCTCGCAGAACAGGCCCTCGCTGCGCGCGAGGTCGGCCCACGCCTCGAGGATCTGGTCGTCGTCGAGCGTCACGATCGCACCGCCGGACGTCGCCACGGCGTCCGCAGCGGTCGCCGCGTGGACGGGGTCGGCGATGCGAATCGCAGTCGCCATCGTCCGCGACCGGTCGCGCGCCTCGGCGGCGACGAGCCGCGACGGCGTCCCACCGAGCTCGGCGAAGCCCTGAGCGTACGCGGTCGCGTTGCCGCCTCCGCCGTACGGGAGGGAGATCGTGTCAGGTGCGCCGCCGAGCTCCTCGACGATCTCGAACACCGCCGTCTTCTGCCCTTCGCGGCGAAACGGGTTGACGGAGTTGACGAGCGCATGCTCGCCACGGGCTGCGAGCTCGCGCGCTGCGGCGAGGGCCTCGTCGAAGCTGCCGCGAACCTCGAGCACCGTCGCCCCGTACATCCGCGACTGCGCCACCTTGCCGGAGGCGACCGTCCCGCCGGGGAGGAGCACGACGGCTGCGATCCCCGCGCGGGCTGCATAGGCAGCGGCGGACGACGCGGTGTTTCCCGTGGAAGCGACGATCACCGCGCGGGCGCCTTCCTCGACCGCCTTGGAGACGGCCACGGTCATCCCGCGGTCCTTGTAGCTCCCGGTCGGGTTGGCCGCCTCCCACTTCAGCCAGAGCTCGCAGCCGAGCCGCTCGGAGAGCCGCGGTGCGCGGAGGAGCGGGGTCGAGCCTTCGCCGAGCGAGATCACCGGCGTTGCGTCCGACACGGGGAGCCTCTCGCGGAAACGGTCGATCAGCGCGACGGTCACGCCCAGCCGAGCTCCTCGACGCCCCGGTCGGAGACGACCGGAAGTGCGCTGGCCTCGCCGCGCGACTCGGGCAGCGCCCGGATCGACGCGAGCGCGGCCTCGACGCGTCCAGCGGGCGTCTCGTGCGTGACGATGTGGAGGACGGCGTGGCCGTCCGCGGGCTGCTGCACCAGGCGTGCCACGGAGACTCCCTCGGCGGCGAGCTCGCGCGCGATCTGGGCCAGGACGCCGGCGCGGTCCTCCACCTCGAGGCGCAGGTAGTAGGGCGACGGCAGCTCGCCGGCGGGGAGCGCGTCGAGGGAGCGCCACACTGGATCGCGCTGCAGGAAGCCCGTGCCGGTCGTGCCGATGACCGAGACCATGTCGGCGACGACGGCCGATGCCGTCTCGAGCCCGCCGGCGCCGGGCCCCTCGAGCGTGATCTCGCGGATGGCGTCGCCCTGGAGCATGACGGCATTGAACGCGCCGTCGACCGCCGCGAGGGGATGGCGCTCGTCGACGAGGGCCGGCCCGACGCGAACGTCCACCGCGCCGTCGAGCAACGTGGCGCGGCCGATCAGCTTCACGCGCATGTCCAGCGCTCTCGCGGCTGCGACGAGCCCGGCCTGGACTCCCGTGATGCCCTCTGCCGACACCCGCTCGAGTGGAACGCGCGAGCCGAAGGCGACCGTCGCGAGGATCGCCATCTTCGCCGCGGCGTCGATCCCCTCGACGTCGTCGGTCGGGTCGGCTTCCGCGTAGCCGAGCCGCTGCGCCTCGGCTAGCGCCTGCTCGTAGCTCGAGCCGCCCTCCATCTCGCTGAGGATGAAGTTCGTCGTGCCGTTGACGATGCCGAGGACCCGGTGGACGTTCGTGACGACGAGCGACTCGCGCAGCACCTTGATCACCGGGATCGCCGCGCAGACGGAGGCTTCGAAGCGGAGCTGGACGCCGCCCTCGGCCGCCGCCTCGAACAGCTCGACAGCCCGCCGGGCGACGAGCTGCTTGTTCGCGGTCACGACGGGACGGCCCGATCGGAGTAGCTCGATGACGTAAGACCCTGCCGGCTCGACGCCGCCCATCACCTCGGCTACGACGGCGATCGACGGGTCGTCGCGGATGGCTGCGAAGTCGTCCGTCAGCACGCCGGCGGCGGGTGAGAACCCGCGCTCCTTGGCGATGTCGCGCACGAGGGCACGGGCGACCCGCAGCCGGTGGCCGGTCGAGCGCTCGATCTCGTCCGCGCTCTCCTCGAGCAGCCGGTGCACCGCCGCGCCGACGGTGCCGTAGCCGAGGAGGGCTACCGGAACGTCGACCGACGCCACCGCTCAGCCCGACGACGCGGTTCGGACTTTGCAACAGACTGTTGCAAGCGTTGCCATCCCTAGCCGTTCCGACCGGCGCGGTGCATGAGCGAGCGGAGCTCCTTGCCGACCGTCTCGAGCTGCGTCTCCGCTGCGGCCGCGCGCAACGACTTCAGCCGCGCCTCGCCGGCGTCCATGTCGGCCACCCACTCGCGCGCGAACGCACCGGACTGGATGTCCTCGAGGATGCCGCGCATCTGCTCGCGGGCATGCGCGTCGATCACGCGGGGGCCGCTCGTGTAGTCGCCGAACTCGGCCGTGTCCGAGACCGACCAGCGCATGTGCGAGAGGCCGCCCTCGTAGATCAGGTCGACGATCAGCTTGAGCTCGTGCAGGCACTCGTAGTAGGCGATCTCGGGCTGGTAGCCGGCGGCGACGAGCGTCTCGAAGCCCGCCCGGACGAGCTCGGCCGTGCCGCCGCAGAGCACGGCCTGCTCGCCGAAGAGGTCGGTCTCCGTCTCCTCGCGGAACGTCGTCTCGAGAATCCCCGCGCGGCCGGCGCCGATCCCGACCGCGTACGCGAGCGCGAGCTCGCGGGCTCCCCCGCTCGCGTCCTGCTCGACCGCGATCAGCGCGGGCGTGCCGTAGCCCTCCGTGAAGAGCCGCCGGACGATGTGGCCCGGCCCCTTGGGGGCGACCATGATCACGTCGTGGCCTGCGGCGGGCTGGATGCGGCCGTAGAGGATGTTGAAGCCGTGCGCGAAGAGGACGGCAGCGCCCGGCTCGAGGCTCGGCGCCACGTGCTCCTCGAAGACCTGCGGCTGCACCTGGTCGGGCAGGAGGAGCGAGACGAGTTGCGCGCCGCGCACGGCGTCGGCGACCGAGGTGACCTCGAGACCGGCCGCGGCCGCCTCCTCGCCCGACGGGCTGCCTGCACGCAGGCCCACACCCACCTGGACGCCCGAGTCGCGCAGGTTGAGCGCGTGTGCGTGACCCTGGCTGCCGTAGCCGATCACCGCCACCTTGCCGGAGAGCAGGCTCAGGTCGCCGTCGCGGAGGATGGTCGCCATGGAGAGATCCTTTCGTATCAGTTGATCGCGGACAGGCGCCGCGAGACGCGGCGGGTCGTCGACGGGCGGGACATGCCGATGCGGCCGGTGCGGATGAGCTCTTGGATGCCGTGGGGCCGGGCGAGCTCCTGGAACGAGTCGAGCTCCTCCGGCGTGCCCGTCAGCTCGAAGACGACCGAGTCCGGGCCGAGGTCGACGGCGCGGCCGCCGAACGCGGCCGCCGACGCGATCAGCTCCGCGCGCTTGTCGGGCGGGGCTGCGACCTTGAGCAGGAGCAGCTCGCGCTCGACCGCCTCGCCGGCCGGGAGCTCGGTGACGCGCAGCACGTTCACGAGCTTGTGGATCTGCTTCTCGATCTGCTCGAGCGAGTGCTGCTCGCAGTCGACGCGGAGCGTAATGCAGGAGACGCCGGGCCGCTCGGTCGGGCCGACCGCGAGCGAGTCGATGTTGAAGCCGCGCCGGGCGAACATCGTCGAGATGCGCGCGAGCGCCCCGGGCTTGTCCTCGACCTGGACGGAGATCGTGTGCTTCACCGTCTCATCCCCTCACATCGCCTCGACGGAGTCGCCGAACTCGACCATGTCGAGAGCGGCGGCCCCGGCCGGGATCATCGGGAAGCACTGCTCCGACTGATCCACTCGGCAGTCGACGACGGTCGTGCGCCCGCTCGCGAGCGCCTCCTCGAGGGCGCCGTCGAGCTCGGTCTCGGACTCGACGGTGAGTCCGACCGCTCCGTAGGCCTGCGCGAGCTGCGCGTAGTCGGGCACCTGATGGGTGAGGTGGACGTGCGAGCGGCGCTCGTCGAAGAACATGTCCTGCCACTGCTGGACCATCCCGAGGTAGCCGTTGTTGATCAGGACGACGACGATCGGCAGGTCCTCGAGGACGGCCGTCGCGAGCTCCTGCTGGGTCATCTGGAAGCAGCCGTCGCCGTCTACGCAGACGACCGTCGCCTCGGGCCGTGCCGCCTTCGCGCCGATCGCGGCGGGGATGCCGTAGCCCATCGTGCCGAGGCCGCCCGAGGTGATGAACGTGCGCGGCCGCTCGCTGACGACGTACTGCATCGCCCACATCTGGTGCTGGCCGACGCCCGTCGTGACGACGACGTCCTCGCCGGCCATCAGCGCCTGCAGTCGCTCGATCACCGTCTGCGGCTTCAGCATGTCGCCGCGCGCGTAGCGGAGCGGGAACTCCTGGCGCCACTCGGCGATGCGGTGGAGCCACGCCTCCGGCGCCGGGATCCCGTCGGCCCGGTGCTTCGCGACCTCCTTCGCGAGCTCGGCGAGCGCGGTCTTCAGCGGCCCGACGACCGGGACGTCAGCCTCGCGCAGCTTCCCGATCTCGGCCGGGTCGATGTCGAGGTGCACGACGGTCGCGCCGGGCGCGAACGCCGAGAGCTTGCCGGTCACCCGGTCGTCGAAGCGCGAGCCGATCGCGACGAGCACGTCGCACGTGTTCATCGCGAGGTTCGACCACTTCGGCCCGTGCATCCCGGGCCAGCCGAAGTGCAGCTCGTGGCTCTCCGGGAATGCCCCCTTCCCCATCAGCGTCGTGATCACGGGCAGCCGTCCCGCCTCCGCCAGCTCGCGCAGCTCGTCGCAGGCATCGCCGTTGAGGGTGCCGCCGCCGACGTAGAGCACCGGCTTCTCGGCGAGAGCGATCACGCGCGCCGCCTCGCGGAGCTGAAGCGGATGCACGCGTGACGGAGGCCGCCATCCCGGCAGGTCGACCTCGTCCGGGTACGAGAACTCGAGCTCGGTCTCCTGGACGTCGCGCGGCACGTCGACGAGCACGGGACCGCAGCGGCCGGTGCGTGCGACGTGGAACGCCGCCTTCAGCACCGCCGGGATCTCCTTCACGTCCTGCACGAGCCAGGAGTGCTTGACGATCGGCATCGTGATCCCGGTGATGTCGCACTCCTGGAAGGCGTCCGTGCCGATCAGGGTCGAGCGCACCTGGCCGGTGACGCAGACGAGCGGCGTCGAGTCCATCCACGCATCGGCGATCGGAGTCACGAGGTTCGTCGCGCCGGGGCCCGACGTCGCGAGCGCGACGCCGACCCGTCCGGAGGCTCGCGCGTAGCCCTCGGCCATGTGCCCCGCGCCCTGCTCGTGGCGTGCGAGGACGTGGCGGACGGTCGTCCCCTTGGCGATCGCGTCGTAGGTCGGGAGGATCGCGCCGCCCGGGATGCCGAACATCACCTCGACGCCTTCGGCCTCGAGCGAGCGGAGAACGGCGTCGGCTCCGGTCATGCGGTTGGTTCGGCTCATCCAGATCCTCCGAGTGCGAACTCCGTGTCGCGACGGGCTCCCGGCAGGAGCCCGAGCACGACGTCGACGAACTCTCGCGTGCCTGAAGCGAGGCTACCGCTCGCAGCGCGGTCCGGTGTGCCAAGCGGCTGCTGGAGGGCCGCGCCGACGCTGCCCGCGAGCGTTTGGGCGGCCGCCCGGCGCTCCAGCCCTTCCGCCAGGAGGAGCGCTGCTGCGAGCAGCATCCCGGTGGGGTTCGCAACGCCGTGCCCCGCGATGTCGCGCGCCGAGCCGTGCGTCGGGAAGAAGAGGTCGGGCGCGGTGGGCGAGAGCAGACCCGTCGCTGCCGGCTGCCGACCGCTCCCGAGGTCTGCGACCTCGACGAGCGCTTCGAGCAGCACCGTTTGCGTAACGACCACGTCGAGCGACCCGGGCGCCGCGCGGAGGAGGTGCATCGCCTCGGCGAGGCTCGGCCAGGCCACGGCGACCCCGTCGTGCTCGGCTGCGTGGCGCGCGACTCGGGCGAGCCACGGCCCGTCGACGCCGACCGCCGCAATTCGGCCGTTTCGCGCCCTCGCAGTGGAGAAGGCGCGGGCGATCGCCCAGTCGTCGGCGTCCGGCGTCAGCGCCGCGAACAGCGTCAGCCCGCTGCCTGTCCCGTGCTGGGTCGTCACCACCGCGGCAGCCGGAGCCAGCTCCGCTTGGACGCTGTCGAGGCCGGGCTGGCTGGAGCCGGCGAGCAGCACGGCGTCCGCTCCGGCGATCGCGCGCTGCGTTCCGGGCGGGAGCGCCTGACCCGACCGGATCACCGCTTCGGCGCCGAACGGCGGGTGCACCTCCTCGACGGCGAACCCGTGCAGCGACGACACCGCTGCGAGCGCGCGGCTCGCCTGCGCCATCACCTCGGGCCCGATTCCCTCGCCTGTCAGACACGTGATCACGTACCGGCGGGCTGTTCCGGCAATGCGGTGCACCTCCGGACTGAATCGCTGGCCTGCTGTCGAAGTCGTCGTCATGGTCGAAGCCCTCTCTGGTCGCTCGTTCGCCTGCGGGTGGGACGAGACGCACCTGTGGCGCTGTCTCGGTCGGCGTGTGCGCCCCTGCGGCGCGTGAGCGACGTCTCCCCCTAGAGGGGGAGAATCGTGATCAGCTCGATGCCGAGACCGCAGGCCGTCGGTACCGCATCGGCGGTCACGGCTACGGCTACGGTCCGGCAGAGCATCGGAGCCGAAGTGTGCCGACCTTGGACGCACGGTGTCAAGCGGCAGAACGGGTGATCGTCCGGTTGCGGCGTGGAGACGACGGCACCGCGCCTTGCGAGGGGTGAGCCGATGCTTTACTCTCTGAAGCCACATGCGCCCCGCGGCCACGAACGGGAACGTCATCGCGGCGATCTTCGCCCCGTTCGCTGCGCCGTCAGCGCGCTAGCCGGCTTCGCTCTCCCGCCCCGCCGGACTAGCTCACATCACAGGCGGGAGGCGCTTCACCCCTTTCCGTTCCTCGTCTCTTCTGACCCGAGGTGGCCGGCGTAGTGAGCACGACCCGACAACACGTGTCGTCGATCGCGATTCACGATCGTGGGCAGAGCGGGCTGCACGATCCGGCGCGCGAGCGCGACGCGTGCGGGATCGGGCTCGTCGCCGACGTCCACGGCCGCGCGTCGCGTGAGCTGCTCGACCGCGCGCTCGCCGGGCTCGCGGCCGTCGGGCATCGCGGCGCCTGGGCTGCAGACGGCGTCACGGGCGACGGCGCGGGGATCCTCCTCCCGCTCACAGCCACGCTGACCGGCGAGCCGGGCGCCGGGCTCGCGATGGTCTTCGCCCGCGAGCCGGGCGCGCGGATCGTCGTCGAGGACGCGTGCCGCGCGGAGGGACTCGAGCCTGCGGGCTGGCGGGACGTGCCGGTCGTCAGCGCCGCGCTCGGCTCCTCCGCCGTCGCGAGCATGCCACGCATCGGGCAGTTGCGGCTGGCCCCCTCGCCGCACCCCGATGCCGAGCTCCGCGCACATCGCGCGCGCCGCCGGCTCGAGCGGTTCCGCGACGTCCTGTACGTCGCCTCGCTCTCGTTCCGCACGGTCACCTACAAGGCGCTCTGCGCCGCGACGCAGCTCGGGGCGTTCTACCCCGACCTGCGCAACGCCGAGCTCGCCGTCCCGTTCGCGATCTTCCACCAGCGGTTCTCGACGAACACCGAGCCGAGCTGGGAGCGCGCGCAGCCGTTCAGGCTTCTCTGTCACAACGGCGAGATCAACACGATCGAGGGCAACATCGCCTGGATGGAGGCGCGCGAGCGGGCGCGTGGCGAGCGGGACGAGGTCGGGTCCGCCCTCGACCTCTCGGGCTCCGACTCGGCGATCCTCGACAACGCGCTCGAGCTGCTCGTCCGGCAGGGCCGCGACGTCAACCAGGCAGTGGCGATGCTCGTGCCGCCGGCGTGGCAGAACGACCCGCGCATCGAGGATGCGGAGCGCGCGATGCACCGCTACCACGCGCTGCTCGTCGAGCCGTGGGACGGGCCGGCCGCGCTCGTCTACACGGACGGGCACACGTGCGGCGCGACGCTCGACCGGAACGGCCTGAGGCCGCTTCGGGTCGCCGTGACCGACGACGGCCTGCTCGCCGTGTCGTCCGAGGCGGGCGCGATCCCGCTGCCGGAAGGCGTCGGAGTCCGACGCGCACGGCTCGGGCCGGGCCAGGTGCTCTCCGTCGATCCCGAGCGCGGGCTCCGGCTCGACGAAGCGCTGAAGCGCGACCTCGCCAGGCGCAGGCCGTACGCGGAATGGGTGGCGGCGAGCGTCGAGCGACGCGACGCAGGTACGCCTGGCGAGCCGGACGGCTCCGATCTCGGCCGGCGCCACGTCCTCCACGGATACACGAGGGAGGAGCTCAGCCTCATGCTCCGGCCGATCGCGCAGACGGGCCACGACCCCGTGTACTCGATGGGCGACGACGCGCCGCTGGCGCCGCTCGCCGGCCGCGCCCGGCCGCTCGCCTCCTATTTCCGGCAGCGCTTCGCGCAGGTCACGAATCCCGCGATCGACCACCTGCGCGAGCGGACGGTCATGTCCGTCGCGACGATGCTCGGGCCGCGTGCAGAGCTCGATGCGGAGGGCCCCGTCCCGACGCTCTCCGTGCTCCCGAGCTTCCTCCTCTACCCGAGCGGGCTCGAGGCCCTGGCGCCGGCGCGGGTGGACGCGACCATCGACGGAGCCGAGGGGCTCGGCGCCGCGCTCGAGCGGATCGCCCGGGAAGCCGAGGCACGTGTCGTCGACGGGGCCGAGATCGTCGCGGTCTCCGACGTGTCGGCCGGCCACGGCCGCGCCGCGATCCCGTCACTGCTCGCGCTCGCAGCCGTGCACGCGCATCTCGTCGAGCGCGGCCTGCGGTTGCGCTGCTCGCTCGTCGTCGAGAGCGACGAGCCTCGCGACACGCACATGGTCGCGACGCTCCTGGGCTACGGCGCGGATGCGATCTGCCCGCGGCTCGCGCTCGAGACGGTGGCTGAGCAGGCGGCGGCAGACAAGATCGGGGGCGACCGGCCGAGCCCGGACGAGGCGCAGCGGCGTCTCTTCGCCGCCCTCGAGGAGGGCGTCCTCAAGGTCATGTCCAAGATGGGCATCTCGGACGTCGCGAGCTACCGGGGCGCGCGGCTCTTCGACGCGGTCGGCCTCGACCGAGTCGTCTGCGACCGGTTCTTCGGCGGCACGGCCTCCGCGGTCGGCGGTGTGGGTCTCGAGCAGCTCGAGCGGCAGGCGCTCGACCGGCTCGAGGCTATCCAGGCCGAGAAGGTGGAGCTCGAGAACCCGGGCTTCTACAAGTTTCGCAAGGGCGGTGAGCCGCACGCCACCGACCCGGACGTCGTCGCCGCGCTCCAGGAGAGCGTGACCGCTGCGCACGACCTTCGCGCGGCCGCTCGGACCGGGCGCTCCGATCTCTACGATCGATTCGCCGCGCTCGTCAACAAGCGCGAGCCGATCGAGCTACGCGACCTGCTTGAGCTCGTCCCCACCGGCCCGCCTGTCCCGCTCGACGAGGTCGAGCCCGCCGAGTCGATCCTGCGCCGCTTCTCGGGCGGCGCGATGTCGCACGGCTCGCTGTCGCGGGAGGCACACGAGACGCTCGCGATCGC
>Ga0187778_10000866_pt1 | contig 21710 bp, 18 predicted proteins | sample 1015_Q2_SP5_20_M_FD_132418 | JGI IMG/M metagenome (GOLD analysis project Ga0187778, IMG submission 132418) | Tropical peat soil microbial communities from peatlands in Department of Meta, Colombia - 1015_Q2_SP5_20_MG | ecosystem: Environmental > Terrestrial > Soil > Wetlands > Peat | place...
CGAGCGCCAGAGCGCGTCGAGGGGGCGCCGGAGCACGCAGGCGTCGATCGTCCGGCCGCGTTCCTCGTTGTCGAGGTGCCAACGGTTGTCGATCGTCGCAAGCCGGCGCGAGCTGGCGCAGATCGACTCGGGGTCCCCGTAGCCGACCGTGAGCGCGAAGCCCTGCGGGAGTCCGGCCGGCCGCCAGTACTGCCAGCTGAGATGGCCGCTGAGCGGCGGGGGCAGGCCGAGCGAGGGCCCGTAGAGCGCCAGTGCGCCTGCCTCGCCGTAGTTGCCGGCGAGGATCACCCCGTCGCTGCGCTCGTCGGGCGTGAGCGAGCGCCAGGCATGCGCGGTGGCTGCAGCGAGCTCGGGCCAGCCGATCTCGTCCTTGTAGTAGCTGTTCTTCCAGATGCCGGAGGCGACCATCGAGCCGGTGCTTCGGAACGGGAGGACGAGCTGGCCGATCACCACGGCGGCGGCGAGCTGCAGCACCGCGAGCGTGGCGAGCAGTCCCCGGCGGCGGCCGGGTTGCGGCCGCCAGGACTCGAGAGCGACCGCACCGGCGGCGAGTGGGAGCGCATCGGCCGGCAGCGGGTAGTAGCCTCGGCCCCGCTCGAGCAGCACGATCAGCGTCACGGCCACGGGAACGATGGCGAGAGCGCGCAGCCGCTCCCTCCGCCACAGCCAGACGACGCCGATCGCCACGACGACGACGACCGCGCCGAGGAACAGGATCTGCTCTGCGACGTACGACGCGGGAGGCGTGTCGGCGGCGGTCTTCGCGTTCTGGCTCGACGCGAAGCGGAGGCTCGGCCAGCCGTGCTGGACCTGCCAGACGAGATTGGGTGCGGCGAGGAGCAGACACACGCCGAGTGCGAGCCAGGGGTCGCGCGTGAGGAGCAGGCGCCGCTCGCGGGTGCTGATGAGCCCGAGCACGAACGCGACGAGCAGGAAGACGATCGTGTACTTGGCCTCGAAGCCGACGCCGGCGACGAGGCCGAGCGCCCACCAGAGCCGGGGCTCGGGCCGTCCGACGACGCGCACCGCGATCGCGAGGAACGCGACCCAGGCGAGCGCGTCGAACCAGGTGGGGTGGAAGATCGTTCCCGAGCCGAGTATGAACGGCGTCAGCGCCCAGCCGGAGGCCGCGCCGAGCTGGGCGGCCCTCCCGCCGCCGAGCTCGCGGACGATGAGGGCGACGAGGACGATCGTCAGGCAGCCGGCGACGAGGCCGGTCGCGCGCAGCGCGACGAGCGAGTCGCCGAACAGGCGTTGCACGACCCAGCCGACCCAGGCCGTGATCGGAGGGAAGTCCACGTAGCCGAGCGCCGGGTGCTTCGCAGCCTGGAGGAAGTAGAGCTCGTCGCGGTCCCAGCCGTATCGGCGCATGAACGGGACCGTCAGCGCGATCTTCGCGACCGCGACCGCGCCGCCCACGACGAGCGCGCTCCGCACCGACGTTCGCGGGACCACGGCGCTCATCCGCCGAGGCTTACCGCGCCGGCCCGGCGCGGGCAAGCCTGAACACGGCTGCGATGGCCCGAACCGGCGGGCGAAGAGCCTGCTTGTGATAGATAATCCCCCGCGCCGGCTCGCGTCGGCGCTTGCTTTGTGCGTGCTTGCAGGTGGTACGGGGCACGATTCCGATTCCGGAGGACGGATGCACTTCTTCACCGACCACGCCGTGCTGTTCGCGCTCGTCTGCGCGGGCGTCGCGGTTCTCTACGGGCTCTGGCTGACCTACTGGCTGCTGAGCCAACCCGCGGGCAACGAGCGCATGCGGGAGATCTCGGCGGCGGTCCAGGAGGGCGCCGCAGCGTATCTGAGCAAGCAGTACCGGACGATCGCGATCGTCGCGATCGTCCCGTTCGTCATCATCGCCGCCTACCACCAGCTCGGCTGGGGAACTGCGTTCGGCTTCCTGATCGGCGCCACGCTGTCGGCGTCCGCCGGCTTCATCGGCATGAACGTCGCGGTGCGCTCGAACCTGCGCACGGCGGAGGCCGCGCGCGAGGGCGTCAACCCCGCGTTCAGAGTCGCGTTCCGCGCCGGCTCGGTCACGGGGCTCCTCGTCGTCGGCCTCGGGCTGCTCGGCGTCGCCGGCTACTACTGGGTGCTCACCGGCTGGCTCGGCAACAGCCCGGGATCCGCCGTCGACGACCTCGTCGGTCTCGCGTTCGGCGGCTCGCTGATCTCCGTCTTCGCCCGACTGGGCGGCGGCATCTTCACCAAGGCCGCCGACGTCGGCGCCGACCTCGTCGGCAAGATCGAGGCGGGGATCCCCGAGGACGACCCGCGCAACCCGGCCGTGATCGCCGACAACGTGGGCGACAACGTCGGCGACTGCGCCGGTATGGCCGCCGACCTCTTCGAGACGTACGCTGTGACCGCGGTGGCGGTGATGCTGCTCGGCATCCACTATCCGGACGCGAGGCTCTGGCTCTACCCGCTCGCGCTCGGCGGCGTCTCGATCCTCTCCTCCGTGATCGGCACCTTCTTCGCACGCGTCGGTCACGGGCAGAACGCGATCATCAACGCGCTCTACAAGAGCGTGATCGTCGCGACCGGGCTCTCGGCGCTCGGGTTCATCCCGGTGACGAAGGCGTTCGACGGCGGCAAGTTCTCGTTCTGGGAGCTCTACGGCTCGGCGCTCGTCGGCCTCGCCGTGACGTTCCTCCTCGTCGCGATCACCGAGTACTACACGGGGAGCCGCTGGCTGCCGGTCAAGAAGATCGCCGAGGCGTCACAGACCGGGCACGCGACGAACATCATCGCCGGGCTCGCCTACGGCATGCAGGCGACCGCCGCACCGGTGATCGTGATCGCAGCCGGCGTGATCGCCGCGTTCGAGATCGCGGGAGGCAACCTGTACGGGGTCGGCGTCGCGGTCATGGCGCAGCTCTCGATGTGCGGGCTCATCGTCGCGCTCGACGCCTACGGGCCCGTCACCGACAACGCCGGCGGGATCGCCGAGATGGCCGACATGCCCGAGTCGGTTCGCGGCGTCACCGACCCTCTCGACGCCGTCGGCAACACGACGAAGGCGGTGACCAAGGGCTACGCGATCGGCTCAGCCGGGCTCGCTGCGCTCATCCTCTTCGACCAGTACACGACGGGGCTCTCCGACAAGGGCCTGAACACGACGTTCCGGCTCGACGACCCGTACGTGATCGCCGGCCTCTTCATCGGCGGCCTGATGCCGTTCCTCTTCGCCTCGCTCGCGATGACGGCCGTCGGCCGCGTCGGCGGCGAGGTCGTGCAGGAGGTCCGCCGGCAGTTCCGGGAGGACCCCGGGATCATGGAGGGCACGTCTCGGCCCGACTACTCCCGCGCGATCAGCATCGTCACCGGCTCAGCGATCAGGGGCATGCTCCTCCCGGCGGCGATCCCCGTCACGTTCCCGATCGTCGTCGGGATCATGAGCCCGAAGATGCTCGGCGGCCTCCTGATCGGGACGATCGTGACCGGCCTCTTCCTCGCGATCTCGATGACCTCGGGCGGCGGCGCCTGGGACAACGGCAAGAAGCTGATCGAGGACGGGCTGTACGGCGGCAAGGGCTCCGAGGCGCACGCGGCCGCCGTCACCGGCGACACCGTCGGCGACCCGTACAAGGACACGGCCGGGCCCGCGATCAACCCGATGATCAAGATCGCGAACATCGTCGCGATCCTGATCATCCCGCTCATCGCCAGTATTCACGGCTAGCTGCGCGAGCCGCCTTCCGGCGGCTCGCGCTGTTCCCTTCGCACCGCTCCGCGGCCTGAGCGGGCTCGCTGCCTCAGGCAGCGAGCCCGGTCTCGGCCGCTCCGCTTTCCTGCTCGGGAACCGTGCACCGCAGCGACCGTCGCGTGCCGCGCCCGCCTGGTCGGGCGCGGCGACCGGTCTAACCCCGGTCTACACTCCCGCCCGTGCCCAGTCGGCGCAGGCGCCAGGTCGAGCTCGAGCGGGTGCTGGGAACGCCCGCGCTGTTCGCCACCGCCTACGGGAACGTCGGCTCGTCGATCTACTACGCACTTGGCCTGACCGCGGTCTACGCGCTCGGCCTGACGCCGCTCGTCTTCGTCGCCGCCGGGATCATCTTCGCGGCGACGGCCGCCACGTACGCGGAGGGGACGGTCCGCTTCCCGGAGGCGGGGGGCTCCTCGAGCTTCGCTCGGCACGGCTTCAACGAGCTCGTCTCCTTCGGCGCCGCCTGGGCGCAGATGCTCGTCTACATCGTCACGGTCTCGACCTCGGCGTTCTTCGTCCCGCACTACCTCTCGATCTTCTGGGACCCGCTGAAGCAGAACCCGTGGGACATCGTCGGCGGCGCCGTCGTGATCGTCGTGCTCGTCGTGCTGAACACGGTGGGCGTGCAGGAGGCGGCGAGGCTCTCGATCACGCTCGCCGTGATCGACTTCGCGACGCAGGTGCTGCTCGTCGGGCTCGGCTTCGTGCTCGTCTTCAGCCCGCACGTCCTGACCTCGAACATCCACTGGGGGACGGCGCCGACCTGGGGGCATCTCGCGATCTCGATCCCGATCGCGATGCTCGCGTACACCGGGGTGGAGACCGTCTCCAACCTCGCGGAGGAGGCGCGCGAGCCGTCGAGCAGCGTGCCGAACGCGTACAAGCTCGTGGCGGGAGCCGTCTTCGCGATCTACTTCACGCTCCCGCTCGTCGCGCTCTCCGCACTGCCGGTGAAGCAGATCGACGGGAAGACGACGACGCTGCTCGCGCTGCCGCCGGAGAAGGGGGGGTTCGCGAACGACCCGGTGCTCGGCATCGTCGACCACCTGGGGATCTCCGGCGGCTTCCACCGGGCGCTCCAGCTCTATGTCGGCGTGCTCGCGGCGACGATCCTCTTCATCGCGACGAACGCCGGCGTGATCGGCGCCTCCCGGATCACGTACTCGATGGCGAGCCACCGCCAGCTCCCGGAGATCTTCCGGAGGCTGCACCCGCGCTTCAAGACGCCGTGGCTCTCGCTCCTGATCTTCGCCGGGATCGCCCCGATTGCCGTGATCCTGCCGGGCAACGTCACCTTCGTCGGGACGCTGTACTCGTTCGGCGCGACGCTGTCGTTCACCGTCGCGCACGCCTCGATCGTCAGGCTGCGGATGAAGACGGCCGGCGACGAGGATCTCTACCGGGCGCACCCGAACCTGCGGATCGGCGAGGTCAGCTGGCCCCTGTTCGCGATCTTCGGCGGCATCGCGACCGGCGTCTCGTTCCTCGTCATCCTCGCGCAGAATCCGACGACGCGCTGGGTCGGGCTCGCGTGGCTCGCCGCGGGGCTCGCTTTCTACGCCGTCTACCGCCGTCGCTTCCTGCGCGAGCCGCTGACCGTGACCGTGCGGGCGCCTGCCGCCTACGGGCCGGCACTTGCGCTCGAGTACCGGCGGCTGCTCGTGCCGGTCGTGGCGGGGCAGGCGTCCGACGATGCGCTCGACGTCGCGTGCAGCCTCGCGGCCGAGAGGGGCGCGCGGATCATCGCCCTCAACGTCCTCGAGGTGCCGCTCGACCTGCCGCTCGGCGCAGAGCTCTCGGACGAGGAGGACCACGCGAACGAGGAGCTCGACGAAGCGCGGGCGATCGGAGAGTCCTACGGCGTGCGCGTCTCCGACCGTCTGATCCGCGCGCGAAGCGCGGGCGAGGCGATCGTCGACGAGGCCGCGCGGCGCGGGACGGAGATCATCGTCCTCGGCACCGCGCGCAAGACCCGGACCGCGACCAGCCGTGCCGTGTTCGGTCGCACGGTCGACTACGTGCTGAAGAACGCTCCCTGCCGCGTGATGGTCACGGCGTCGCCGGTTCCCGAGCTCGCCGGCCGCAGGCGGAAGGTCGCCGCGTGAGGCTCTACTCCCGCGTGATCGTCGCCTTCTCGGCGGTCGCGACCTGCCTCGGCGCCGCCATCCTCACAGTCACCGCGGTTCACGGTGGCGGCCAGGTCGGATACGTCACGGGCGGCCTCTTCGTCCTGCTCGGCGTGGCCCGCATCACCCTCGAGCGGAAGCGGCGGGGTTGACACGTGGCCAGGAAGCTTCGCGGCTTCGAGCGGGTGCTCGACGCGCCGTCGCTGTTCGCGGTCGCGTACGACGAGATCGCGTCGTCGCTCTACTTCGCGCTCGGCATCGTCGCCGCCCGGGCTCTCGGGCTCACACCGATCGTCCTCCTCGCCTCGGGCGTGCTCTTCCTCCTCGTCTCGCTCTCCTACGCGGAGGGGACGACCGCAATCCCCGAGACGGGCGGCGCCGCGACGTTCGTGCGGCGTGGCTTCAACGACCTGCTCGGCTTCGTCACGGGCTGGGCGCTGCTCCTCGACTACCTGATCGTGATGGTGCTCTCGGCCCTGTTCCTGCCGCACTACGTGAGCTGGGCGCTCGGGCTTCCGGGTCTCCGTCACGGACCGTGGGACATCGTCGTCGCCGGGCTCGCGATCGCGGCGATCGCCGCCGCGCGGCTGGCGCGGCACTCCCGCCTCCACACCGGGGCGCTCGCAGTCGCGGCTCTCGACCTGACCGTCCAGGCGCTGCTCGTCGTGCTCGGGTTCGCCTTCCTCTTCTCGGGTCACGTGCTGACCTCGGGCTTCCACTTCGCCTCCGGTCAGAGCTGGCACGACCTCGCGTATGCGCTCCCGCTCGCCATGCTCGCCTACACGGGGCTCGAGACGGTCGCCAACCTCGCCGAGGAGACGCGGGAGCCTGGGAAGACGCTGCCGCGGACGCTCTTCTCCGCAATCGGTCTCGTGGTCGTCGTGACGGTGCTGATCGCGACGGTCGCGCTGACCGCCTACCCCGCGGTCGACGGTCGGACGGCGCTCGGGACGGCGTGGTTGAAGGCGCCGCTCGTCGGCATCGTCGCTGCGCTCCACGGCCACGTCGACCAAGGGCTCGTCGATGCCTTCCGCGTCGCGGTCGGCCTGTCGGGGGCCCTCATCCTGCTCGCGGCCGCGACGACGTCGATGTCCGGCTGCACGAGGCTCCTGCACTCGATGGGCGGCCACGGCCAGCTGCCGCACGTGTTCGGGCGGCTCGACCGGCGCACGCTCGTCTCGCGCGAGGCGATCGTCGTCACTGGCGGAGTCGCGATCGCGATCGCGGCGCTCACCGGCTCGATCGCGAAGAACGAGACGGCGTTCCTCGCGAGCACGTATTCGTTCGGCGTCCTGCTCGCGTTCACGGCGGCCCAGCTCGCGGTCGTTCGGCTCCGGGTGCGGGAGCCGGATCTCGAGCGGCCGTATCGTGCGCGGCCGGAGGTGCGGATTCGCGGCGTGCTCCTGCCGCTGCCCGCTCTGGTCGGCGCCCCGTTGACGTTCGCAGTCTGGATCCTCGCGATGGCGACCCACCCCGGAGCGCGCTACGCGGGCCCTGCGTGGCTCGCGGGCGGAATCGTCGTCTACCTGCTCGTCCGCCGGCGGGAGGCGCACGGCCTGCTCGAAGGAGTCGACCCGCTGGCCGAGCTCCCTCCGGGCGCCGAGTTCAAGCGCGTGCTCGTGCCGATGAAGCTCGGCGACATCGGCGAGGAGATGGTCGCGACGGCGATCGCGATCGCGAAGGAGCGCGATGCCAGCATCGAGGCGGTCTTCGTCGTCCGCGTCCCGCGGGCGTTTCCGCTCGAGGGCCCGCTGCCGGCGGACGTGGCGACCCGCGCGGAGCGGTCGCTCGCGGAGGCTCGTGCGCTCGGCGAGGACAACGGCGTCGAGGTCGAGACGGAGACGGTGCGCGCCCGCTCGATCGGCCACGCGATCGTCGACGAAGCCGAGCGGCGCGCCGCGGACCTGATCGTGCTCGGGTCGTCGCCGCGCTGGCGGCGGCAGTCGCGCTTCTTCTCGCCGACCGTCGACCACGTCCTCCGGCACGCGCCGTGCGAGGTGCTCGTCGTCGCTTTTCCGGAGGGCGTCTTCGAGGACGAGCCGACGTCGTGACGACGCGTCGTTCGTCTACGCTCACCACCATGAAGGCAGTGGTGATCGGGTGCGGCCGTGTCGGGTCGGCGATCGCGCTCCAGCTGGCGGCGGAGGGCTGGGACGTCACGTGCCTCGACGAGAAGGAAGAGGCGCTCAACCGGCTGGGGACCGGGTGGCGCGGCGGCTTCGTCGTCGGCCACGGCATGGACATCGAGGTGTTGCGCGAGGCCGGGATCGAGGACGCCGACGCCGCGATCGTCGCGACCGACGGCGACAACACGAACATCGTGATCGGCCAGGTCGTACAGAAGCGGTACGGCATCGACTGCGTCGTCGTCCGGGTGCTCGACCCCCTGCGCGCCGACTTCTACGCGAAGCGCGGCATGCGAACCGTCTGCCCGACGCAGACCGCGGTCTCCGTGATGACCGACGCCGTCCGCTCCTGCGACATCCGGCCGCTCGAGCCGAGTGGGGCAGCCTGATGTACGTGATCGTCGCGGGCGGCGGCAAGGTCGGGAAGAGCGTGACGCGCTCCCTCGTCGACATGGGGCACGAGGTCACCCTGGTCGAGCAGCGGCGGGATCGCTACACGCAGCTCGAGGAGGAGTTCGGCCACGTCGCGATGATCGGCGACGCGACCGAGATCGGCGTGCTCGAGCGGGCCGGGATCGCGCGGCCGCCCGACCTCGTCCTCGCGGTGACCGGCGACGACGAGGACAACCTCGTGATCAGCCAGATCGCCCGCGAGGGCTACGGCGTCGAGAAGGTCGTCGCCCGCGTGAACGACCCGCGGAACCAGCAGCACTTCGACCTGCTGGGGATCACGCAGACGATCTGCGCCACAGCCGGCATCCTCGGTCTCGTCGAGCACGAGGTTCCGGAGCACGGTCTGATCCGGCTGCTCGAGCTGCGCCGAGAGGGCCTCGAGGTCGTCGAGGTGCAGGTCGAGCCCGACTCGCCGTCCGCCGGGAAGACGGTCGAGGAGCTCGACCTGCCGGACGGCTCGAGGCTGATCTCCGTGATGCGCGACGGCCGGGCGCTCGTCGCCGTCGGCTCCACGGTCCTCACGCCGGGCGATCAGCTGCTCGCGATCCTCCAACCGGGCAAGGAGGACGAGCTCCGCAGGGCCCTGATCCGGGCGTAGCGCTCCGCGCGCCCTCCGTCACGGTACGCGGAACGCCTCCGTCGGGCGACTGTCACGTGACAGTCCGAGGCCAGGCGCTCGACTCGGCGGCCGAGCGTACGAGCCGTCAGCTCGCGCGGCGCCGGCGGACGTGCGGGCTCTGGCCGATGGCCGCGTAGGCCAGCGCGTTGAGCGACTCCTCGAGCGCCCGGAGCTCCCGCGCGATCTGGACGGACCCCTCGCTCAGCTCGAGCCTCTTGTCGATCTGGTCGAGCCGATCGGCGATCCGGTCGAGCCGCTCGAGCAGAGCGTCGAACTGGCGGTCGCCGACCTCACGTCCTTCCACGGACTGATCTTACGACGCGGCCCGGCGGAGCTCCTCCCGTGTCCGGACGATCGTCGTGCCCTCCCCGAGCGCCGCGAGCAGCCGTTCGAGCGCGTGTGACCCGGTCTCGAGGGCCGCCAGGCGCCGCGACGCGCCGAGCTGCGCGAGCGCGACCTCGGCGAGCTCCGCCGGGGCATCCGTGAAGACACCGAGCGCCACCCCGTCGCCCGCCAGCCGCCGTAGGGTCGCGCTCGTCTCGGCGTCGCGTCGGAGATAGACCGGAGCCCGGTCCTCGGCGAAGCGCTCGAGCAGCGTCCGCCAGTTGCCCGCACCCGCGCGGTCGAGCTCGTCCGCCGCCTCGCCTCGGTCGAGCGGCAGCGCCCGGCCTTCGACGCCGAGGACGCGCCCGGCGTCCGCGAGCCAGTCCGACCAGAGCACGCGGGTCTCGCCGAGGACGCCATCGAGCTCGATCGCCAGGGCTGTGGGCGAGGCTGCCGGCGGCATCGCGCTTCGATGATAGGCTCGCGTGGCTCACGGGAGCACGGTGAGGGAACCCGGTGCGAGTCCGGGACGGTCCCGCCGCTGTGAGGGGAGGTGCTCTCCCACCGGAAGCCACTGGCTGCAAAGCCGGGAAGGCGGTGGGGGAGGGTGCCCCGAGTCAGAAGACCTGTCGCGCTCCCGACATACCGAACCCCTCGCGGAAGGAGGATTCGTTGTCTCGACGCACTCTCGCCCCCCTCACGGCGCTCGCCGCGGTGTTGGCCGTCACCGGCTCGGCGCTCGCTGCCCGCGTCACGGTCAGGGTCGAAGGCAAGACGCAGACGATCTTCGGCTCGCTGCCGGTGACGATCCAGGCCGACAACGCGCTCCAGGCGCTCGACGTCGCGAGCACCCTCGGCGAGTTCTACTACGGCCTCACGAGCTCGTCGTTCGGCGACTACGTGAGCCAGATCGGGAAGTACCCGGCCACCGGGAGCTCGGGCTGGGTCTTCAAGGTCGACAACGTCTCGCCGCCGGTCGGCGCCGACAAGGTCGTCCTGAAGGACGGCGACTCGGTGCTCTGGTACTGGGCCGACTTCGGCCCGAGCGGCGGGCCGCCGACGCTGCAGCTGGACGCTGTGCGAGTGGGCGGCTCGAAGAACTGCTACCGGGTCGAGGCGTTCGACGACTCCGGCGAGCTCGTTCCCGCCGCGGGCGTCGTCCTCCACGTCGACGGCCGTCGCATCAAGACACAGGGCGCCACCGGCGGCGCAGTCGGCTGCGTCGGCAGGCATCGCGGTCTCGTGCGCGCGTACTCGTTCGGCACGATCCGCTCCAACAGCGCCAAGTGACGTGACCGTCCGCCGGATCGCCGCGCTCCTCCTCGTTGCAGGCTCGCTCGCGGGTTGCGGCGGCGTGGGGGGCGGTACCACCGCCGGTACGGCGACGCTGTGGATCACCCGCGACCGGGGAACGGTGTTGCTGGTGGACGCGAAGGTCGCAGCGGGGCAGACGCTCATGCGGGCCCTGCGCACGAAGGCCCACGTGGAGACGCGCTACGGAGGTCGGTACGTCCAGTCGATCGACGGGATCAGCGGAAGCCTCTCGGCGCAGCACGACTGGTTCTGGTTCGTGAACGGCCTCGCCGGCGACCGCAGCGCCGCCGAGTACGTGCTGCATCCCGGGGACGTGGCCTGGTGGGACTATCGGGACTGGAGCCACGACCCCGAGCTCGCGGTCGTGGTCGGGGCGTTTCCAGAGCCGTTCCTCCACGGCTACGGCGGCTCACGGCGCTCGGTCGCCGTCCGCTACGGGCCCGGGCTCCGGGCGGGAGCGTTGAAGGTGTCGAAGACGGTGCGCGCGGTCTCGGTCGCGCCGCTCGGAGCACCCACCCCGAAGAGCGACGACCTGTTCGTGCTGGCTTCGGGCCCGTCGAGGTTCGTCGCGGTCCAGCGCTCACCGGGCGCGAGCCCGTCGAGCCCGGTCCAGCTGACCTATGCGGGCGACGTGCGGCGCCTGCTGGCCGGCGCGTACGCCAGGCGGTTCTCCGTGCCGTGACGAACGTGCGCTTCAGCCCGGGCGCCGGAACCGCGCTGCTCGCCGCGGCGGCTGCGGTTGCGCTCCTCACCGACCGGATCTGGCTCGTCGGCGCCCTCGCCGCCGCCCTGCTCGGCGTGTGTCTGAAGGCTCCGGCCCCACGTCGCTGGCCGTACCTCGTCGGCTCCTTGACGAGCGGCCTGGGCGTGCTCGTGCTCTGGCCGCTCCTCCAGTCGTCCGGCGGGGGCACGCTTCTCTGGCAGGGGCCGACGATTCCCGTGCTCGGAACCCTCGACGTCTCCACCGACGAGATCCGGATGGCTGCGCTGAACGGGCTCCGACTCGCTGCGGTCGGGCTCGCGTTCGCCGCCTACGCACTCCTGCTCGACCACGACCGTCTCGTCGGCTCGGCGCGGTTCGCGCGCCGCTCGGCGCTCGCCGTGGCCCTGGCGACCCGGCTCGTCCCGACGCTCGAGCGCGACGCCGCGGGGTTGCGGGACGCCGTCCGCGGCCGCGGCGTCGAGCTCTCGGGTGTTCGCGCGTACGGGCGCCTCCTCTCCCCGCTCGTCGCGGGCTCGCTCGAACGCGCCTCGTGTCTCGCCGAGGCGATGGAGGCTCGCGGGTTCGGGCGGCCCGGCGCGACGAAGGCGCCGAGCCCGCCGTGGAGCAGGCTCGACCGCGTTGCCGTGCTGCTCGCGTCGTTGCTCGTCGTCGGGGTCGGGATATGGCTCTAGCGACGATCGAGGGTCTGTCGTACTCCTATCCGCAGGCGGCGGGCGCGCTCCGCGACGTCTCGCTCGAGCTCGCCGCCGGCGAGGTGGTCGCCGTGCTCGGGCCGTCCGGGTCGGGCAAGTCGACGTTGCTGCGCGCGCTCGCCGGGCTCGTACCGCACTTCCACGGCGGGCGGTTCTCGGGCAGCGTGCTGGTCGGCGGCCACGACACGAGGCGCGTACGTCCTGCCGACCTCGTCGGCACCGTGGCGACCGTCTTCCAGGACCCCGAGGACCAGGTCGTGATGGCGATCGCCAGGAACGAGGTCGCGTTCGGGCTGGAGAACGTCGGCACGCCGGCACCGCAGATCCTGCCGCGGGCGGCCGCCGCGCTCGAGCAGGTGGGTGTCGGTCACCTGGCGGATCGCCGGACGGCGGAGCTCTCCGGCGGCGAGCTGCAGCGCGTCTGCCTGGCGGCAGCGGTCGCGCTCCACCCGCCCCTTCTGCTCCTCGACGAGCCGACTTCCCAGCTCGACCCGGCAGGTGCCGCGGCGTTCCTCGACGCCGTCGCCGACTCCGGCTGCGCGGTCGTCCTCGCCGAGCACCGCGTCCAGCGTGTGCTCGAGCTCGCCGACCGTGTGCTCTACATGGAGGAAGGCAGGATCGTGCTCGACGCCCCGGTGGACGACGCCCGGCGGTGGCTCGCGACGAACCGCCCGCGCTACGGAGGTTCCCGCTCCGACGCGAGCCGCGAGACGTTGTGGCTGAGAGCCGCACAGTCCGACGGGAGCGGCGCTCCGCTGGTCGCGATCGAGGACGCGTTCTTCTCCTACGGGGCAGCTCGGAACGTGCTCGACGGCGTCTCGCTGACGGTGCGGCGGGGCGAGATCGTCGTGCTCGAGGGCCCGAACGGGTCGGGGAAGACCACGCTCGCCAAGCTCGCCGCCGGCCTGCTCGAGGCGGATGCCGGCTCCGTTCGCCGAGCCGGTCGCGCCACCTACCTGACGCAGGATCCCGGCCGGTACCTCGTGAAGGAGACGGCGTTGGCGGAGGTGGCGCTCGGCGTCGGCGGCGACCGCGCACGAGCCCGTGCTGCGCTCGCTCGCGTCGGTCTCGAGTTCGCGCTCGATCGGCACCCGCGGGACCTCTCGAGCGGCGAGCGCGAGCGGCTCGGCCTCGCGGCCGTCTCCGTCAGCGAGCCCGACCTGCTGGTCCTCGACGAGCCGACGCGTGGTGTCGACCCCGACCGGAAGGCCGAGATCGCCCACTGGCTCGTCGAGCTCGCGGCCGCGGGGCAGGGGGTGCTCGTCGCGACGCACGACAGGACGCTGCCCGCGCACCGACGCGTTGTCCTGGGGAGCGAGGTGCCGGTTGCCGTCTAGGTGGCTGTTCGTGTTCGCGGGCGTCGCGCTGACGGCGTCTCTGTGGGCGGCGCTCGATCCGTCACGGGGCGGCATCGCGGTGCTGCTCGCGGCCTTCGCCGTGCTCGCGGGCGGATTCGCGTGGCTCGAAGGCGGCACGAGCTCCGCCCGCGATCTCACGCTCGTCGCGACGCTCGGAGGCCTCGCCGCGGCCGGGCGCGTCCTCTTCGCCCCCGTCCCCGACGTGCAACCCGTGACGGTGATGGTCGCGGCGGCCGGGGTCGCGCTCGGGCCTCGCCGAGGGTTTGCGGTCGGCGCCCTCGCCGCGATCTCGTCGAACTTCTTTCTCGGGCAGGGGCCCTACACGCCCTGGCAGATGCTCGCCTGGGGGGGCTGCGGCGTGCTCGCGGGCGTGTGCCGCCGCCTGCTCCGCGGTCGACTCGCCTTCGCGGCGTTCTGCATCGTCCTCGGCTTCGCGTTCGGGACGCTGATGGACCTCTGGCAGTGGTTCGGCTTCTACCCGCACACGTGGGTGGCGCTGTCGGCGGTGCTCGGCTCCGGCGTCGCCTTCAACGTGGCGCACGCGACCGGCAACCTGATCCTCGCTCTCGTCGCGGGGCCGGAGTTGCGACGCGTGCTCGAGCGCTACGAGCGGCGCGCACGCACGGAGATCGTCTGGGCGTGAGGATCCTCGCCGCCGGCGCGGTCGCGCTCGTCCTCGCCGGGGGCTCCGTTGGGTCGACGGGGCCGCTGCCGTCCGCCACGGCATTCCTCACGAGCGTGCAGCGCGCCGACGGCGGGTTCGCGGAGGCGGGAGGTCCCGAGGATCCGTCGCTCACGGCGTGGGCCGCGCTCGCGCTCGTCGCCGGCGGGGCGCCCGTCGACGACCGAGCCCGAGCGCTCGCCTACCTTCGCTCCCACGAGGCCGACGTCCGGCAGGTGACCGACGATGCGCTCGTCTCGCTCGCCCGTTCGGCGCTCGGCGATCGGCCGGTCGAGCTGCTCGCTCGCCTGCGAGCCGTGGCGCCCGGCGCCGAGGTGAACGCCGAGATCTGGACGATCATCGCGCTGCGCGCCGCCTCAGAGCCGGCGCCTGGAGGCCTCGTGCGCGACCTGCTCTCGCAGGCGCGTGGCGGCGGCTGGTCGTGGGTGCGAGGAGGGCAGCCCGACTCGAACGACACCGCCGCGGCGATCGAAGCGCTCCGAGCAGCCGGCGTCACGGGCGAGCCGATCGCGCGCGGCGTCGCTGCGCTGCGGCGATTCCAGAACCGAGACGGGGGCTACGGGCTCTCTCGGGGTCGGGCATCCGACGCACAGTCGACTGCCTGGGCGATCCAGGCCCTACTGGCCGCGGGCGCCGAGCCCCAGCGATCGACGTGGCGGTTTCTCTCGCGACTCCGGCGTCCGGATGGGAGCTACCGCTATTCGGCTGCGTACGCGACGACGCCGGTCTGGGTCACGGCGCAGGTGACGCCCGCGCTCGCGGGCCGGTGGTTCCCGCTCCAGGGGAGCTGAGCAGGTCGAACCTCCCTGCGTCCAGAGCATCCGTCGACGGGCTTCGTGGCCCCGAGCCACGCGGTCGGTGGTCCCTCGCTAGGCGAGCGGCTTCGACCAGCTGCACTCCGTCGCGCACCTGCGGTAACCCAGCTTGCGGTTGATCGCGAGCATCGGCGCGTTGTCGGCGTTGTTGCCCGTGTAGGCCGCAGTGCAGCCGAGCTCCGCCGCACGGGTCAGCGACGCCTGTTTCGCGAGCGTCGCCAGTCCACGACCGCGATGCTCCCGGAGCGTGGCCGTGCCGTTGTTCAGCGCCCGCCCGCTCGGGGGATCGGTGAGGAGGAGCGTGATGCACACCACCACGCCCTCGACGAGGACGGCCATGCTCGCGTCGTGGTCGAGCAGAGGCTGGCGCCAGAACCGGTCCAGCCAGTAGTCGTACTCGACGGCGTCGAAATGCGTGTCGCCGGGCTCGTCCGACATCGCGGCGGCGTCGACGTCGTAGACGGGGCGTGGGTCGTGCGCGAGCTCGGCGAACGAGCGGAGCTCGACCCCGGCGGGCGGGGCGGGCGGGCCGATCTCACGAGGATCGACCACGAGCAGCTCGGCTGAGCCGGTCTGCTCGTAGCCGCGCTTCCGGGCGAAGGTGGTCGATGCGTCGTCTCCTCTCGACCAGACGACGAGCCGCGCGGCGCCGATCACGCGGGCATGGTGCTCCGCGGCCTCGTACAGCGCCGAGCCGAACCCGCTGTTCCGGTACTCGGGCTGAACGGCGAGGCCGAGCCAGCCGACGCGAGGCTCGGCGGTCTCGACCATCAGGCCGCAGGTGGCCCAGCCGACGATCGCCCCGCCGGCTTCCGCGCACCACCATGTTCGGCAGGCCTCAGCCGGCGTCACCGTCCACGAGTGGCGGTACCCCTCCGGCGAGAACAGCGTTTCGGGCTCCGCCGCGGTGAGCACGCGGACGCCGGCCGCGATGTCGTCGAGTGTCGCCTCTCTGACCACACCTGGAGGATAGGGTCGCCCGCTCGGTCTACGCCGACCCCGAGTGCAGCGGGCGCCGCGCGAGCGCGACGAGCCCGGTGCCGAGCCGGCCGGCCACGAACGGGCGCTGGAGGAGCCGGAGCGGCCAGGCGAGGGCGAGCAGCGCCGAGGCCGACCAGTCGGGAGGCTGCAGCCAGCGACCGCTCGCAGCCGTTCGGTCGGCGAGCGACCCGCCGGAGTCGAGCCGTCGCGCGACGAGGTTGCGACCGGCCTCGAGGACGTAGCCGGCGGGGAACCCGTAGGCCGCGATCGAGAGCTCGACGAGGCCCGAGGCGGCGAGCAGCCGACCGAGATCCTCTCTGTCGTAGCGCCGCACGTGTCCGGCCTTGACGTCGCTCGGCCCGAACCGGTCGCTGCCGGCGGGGACGCTGACGAGCAGCCAACCGCCGGGGACGACGAGCGACGTCCATTCGGCGAGCGTGCCGTGATCGTCCTCGACGTGCTCGAGCACCTCGAAGGCGCAGACGAGGTCGAAGGTTCGCCCCGGCTCCAGCGCCGTCGCATCGCCGAGGACGATCTCGCGCACGCCCGCCTTCGCGAACCGGTCGCGCGCGGTCGCGAACGACGAGGGGTCGGGCTCGACCCCGACGTACTCGTATCTCCGGGCGAGAAGGACGCCGACAGACCCCTGCCCGGCGCCCAGCTCGAGCACGGTTCGGATGCCTTCAACCTGTCGCAGTTGCCGCTCGATCGCGTCGTAGCGGAGCCACGCGTGCAGCGAGAGCGGGGGCGTCACCAGCCCATCGTACGGTCGCACCGGCGGCGGCCACGGCGCCCGCGGGCCCGGGAGCCGCAGCGGCCCGGGCCCACCGGCCCCGGGGGATTGTGCGCCCACACGCCCGCCGAGTCAACGCCGAGCGGCTCGGTAGCATCGACTGATGGCCACCGCACCGCCTCTCGACCATCTCGCCGCGCTCAACGAGCCGCAGCGCGAGGCCGTCCTCCACACGGAGGGGCCGCTGCTCGTGGTCGCCGGCGCGGGCTCGGGCAAGACGCGGGTGCTCACGCACAGGGTCGCCCACCTCGTCCGCGCGTGCGGCGTGAAGCCGAACGAGATCCTCGCGATCACGTTCACGAACAAGGCCGCAGGAGAGATGCGCGAGCGCCTCGAGCTGATGCTCGGCCGAACCGCGCGTGCGATCTGGATCCTCACCTTCCACGCCGCCTGCGGCCGCATGCTGCGTGCGGAAGCGGGCCGGCTCGGCTACCGCTCGACCTTCACGATCTACGACCAGGCCGACCAGGTCAGGGTCGTCAAGGCGTGCCTCGAGGAGCTCGGGCGCGATCCGAAGCGGTTCACCCCGCGCGGCATCCACGCCCAGATCTCGAACGCGAAGAACCAGCTGGTCGGGCCCGACGCGTACATGGCCCGCGTCTCGTCCTTCTTCGACCAGACGGTCGCCGAGGTGTACGAGCTCTACCAGCGGAAGCTGTTCGCCTCGAACGCGGTCGACTTCGACGACCTGCTGATGCTCGTCGTCGAGGTGCTCGAGCGCTTTCCGGAGGCGCGCGAGCGCTGGCAGAAGGCGTTCCGCTACATCCTCGTCGACGAGTACCAGGACACGAACCACGCTCAATACCGGCTGCTCCAGCTGCTCGGCGGCGAGCACCGGAACGTGTTCGCGGTCGGGGACCCGGACCAATGCCTCGTCGAGGGCACGGTGATCACGATGGGCGACGGCAGCCTCAGGCCGATCGAGGCCGTACGGCCCGGCGACGACGTGCTCTCCTGCTACGGCAGCGGTGTCTTCCGCCCGGCGCGGGTGCTGCGCAAGCACCAGTCGGTTCGCCGCTTCGGGGTCGCGATCACGATGGCGTCCGGTCGGCGGCTCGTCTCCACTTCCGACCACATCCATTTCGCCGGGTTCAAGGCCGGATCGACGCCGCAGCTGCACATGACGTACCTCATGTGGAAGCGGGGTGTCGGCTACCGAGTCGGCACGTCGAGGACCTACACCGATGGTCGCTCGCAGAGGTTGCCCGGTCCCGCCTTCCGCATGAATCAGGAGCATGCCGACGCTACCTGGGTGTTGTCGACGCACGCGAGCGAGGCCGAGGCGCGCGCGGACGAGACGCGCGTCTCGCTCCGTCACGGCCTGCCGACGCTGCCGTTCGTCGCACGCCCGTACGAGGGCCACGTCGGTCGGAGCCTCGTGGCCAGCCAAGAGCTCCTCGACCGCCTCTTCGCCGAGCTCGACACCGAGCCGGCGGGTTACGCGCTGCTCGCGAGCGAAGGGCTCAGCGTCGACCACCCGCACTTCACGGCCGCGACGACGACTGCCGGCAGCCGGGTTCGGCGACGGCTTACCGTCTCGCTCTGCGGCGATGCCCGCGGTGGCAGACCGATGCACCGAATCGCCCTGTTCGGCTACGACGACGACGGACGCGAGGCGCTCGGAAGGATCGGCCTCTCGGTGCGTCCTGCTCGCAGGGGCTCGGACGGGTGGAGGCACGAGGCGGCCTTTGCTGACTTCGGGAAGCTCATCCAGCGGGTCGAGGACATCGAGAACGCCCTCGACGTCTCGGTCCGCTTCACCGGCCGGCTCGCTGCGCGGGCGGATGCGCCTCAGAAGGATCGCAACTCGCTCCCGTTCCAGCCTGCCTCGGCGGTGCGCCCGGGGATGGCGATGGTCGACGAGCAGGGGGAGTTCGACGTCGTCCAGCGGGTGGAGCGTGTCGAGCTCGACCGGCCCGTCTACGACCTCGACGTGGAGGGCACGCACAACTACGTCGCCAACGGGCTCGTGACGCACAACTCGATCTACGCGTTTCGCGGCGCCGACATCTCGAACATCCTCGACTTCGAGCGCGACTTCCCCGGGGCGGCGACGATCGCGCTCGAGCAGAACTACCGCTCGACGAACGCGATCCTCGGCGCCGCCAACGCCGTCATCGAGCACAACCGCGAGCGGAAGCCGAAGCGGCTCTTCTCCGAGCTCGGCGAGGGCGAGCCGGTCTCGGTCGTCGAGGTGGAGGACGAGCACGCGGAGGCCCGCTTCGTCGCGGCCGAGATCGCCAGGCTCGTCGAGAGCGGCACCTCGGCGAGCGAGATCGCGGTCTTCTACCGGACGAACGCCCAGTCGCGGGTGCTCGAGGACGTGCTCGTGCGGCAGGACGTGCCGTACCAGGTGATCGGCGGCCCCCGCTTCTACGAGCGGGCGGAGATCAAGGACGCGGTTGCGTACCTCACGGTGCTCCACAACCCATCCGACGCGGTGTCGCTGATGCGGATCGCGAACCGGCCGCGGCGCGGGATCGGCGACACGTCGCTGCAGCGCCTCGTCACGCACGCGGACGCGCTCGGGATCTCGTTGTGGGAGGCGACGGCCGACCCCGAGGGGGCAGGCGTGGGCACGGCCGCCGTGAAGGCCGTACGCGGCTTCCGGACCACGATGGAGTCGCTGATGGCCTCGGCGCAGGAGCTCGAGGTCGACGAGCTCGTCGAGGCGGTGCTCGACCGCAGCGGCACGATCGAGGCCTACGAGTCGGAACGGACGATCGAGGCGCGAGGGCGAATCGAGAACCTCCAGGAGCTCGTCGGCGTCGCCCGCGAGTACCGCGAGCAGTCGGAGGGCCCGACGCTGCCCGAGTTCCTGCAGTCGATCTCCCTCGTCTCCGACCAGGACGAGCTGCGGGACGAGCGCGGCATGGTCACGCTGATGACGCTGCACAACGCGAAGGGGCTGGAGTTCCGCGTCGTCTTCATGATCGGGATGGAGGAGGGGATCTTCCCGCACTCCCGCTCGATCGAGGAGCAGGGCGTCGAGGAGGAGCGGCGGCTCGCCTACGTCGGGATGACCCGTGCGATGGAGCGGTTGACGCTCACCCACGCCATGGCGCGCTCGCTCTTCGGACGGCGCGAGTACAACCTCGCCTCGCGGTTCCTCGACGAGCTGCCCGCCGCCGTCGAGCGGGAGCGGCTGCGCCCGAGCTCGTGGACGGCGTACGCGTCGCCGCGCGTCGCGGCCACGGCCGGCCCGCCACGCGACCTGCCGTCGCTGGAGACCGGCGACTCGGTGCGACACGGCTCGCTCGGCGAGGGAGTCGTGACGCGGATCGAGCCGGGCGGGATCGTGACCGTTCGCTTCGCCGGCGACGGCAGCGAGCGGAAGCTGATGCTCGAGTACGCGCCGCTCGAGAAGATCGGCTAGGCGGCGCGGGGGAGCACGGGCTGCGCGGCCGTCTCGGCCGGCTGACCCTCGATCGCGCGCATGCCGGGGAGGGTGAGCGCCACAACGGTGATCACGGCACCGATCACGCCCGCGCCGACCAGCGTCGCGCGGGCGCCGACGGCGTCGGCGACGGGCGCCGTCAGGGCGAACGACAGCGGCAGCAGGCCGATCGAGATCAGCCAGTCGAGGCTCGAGACGCGTCCGAGCATCGCCGCGGGCACATGGCGCTGCTTCATCGTCGCCCAGACGATCGTCCCGACCGTCTCGAGCGCGTTGAAGACGAAGCATGCGAGCATCAGCTGCCAGGAGGCGACGGCGATGCCGTAGCCCGCGACCGCCACCGTCGCAAGCGTCCAGGCGACGTACATCACGGTGACGTCACGTTCGGGATGGCTCCGCTGGCCCATGAGGATCGCAGCGCCGATCGCCCCGACGCCGCCGGCGGCGAACACGAGCCCGAGCGTGGCCGCCGATGCGTGCAGGTCGTTCTTCACGATCGACGGCAGCAGAACCTCGGTCGGGCCCATGAACACGAGGTAGGCGAGCGCGGCGGAGAGCAGCGTCCCCCAGAGCCACACGCGCCGGCGGACGAAACGCAGGCCCTCGCCGAGCGCGCGCGCCGGGTGCGCAGGGGCGTGCTCCGCGGCTCGAGGCCGCGCGCGGATCGCGACCACGGCGAGCACGGAGACGGCGAACGTCAGGGCGTCGATCGCGAACGCGAGACCGACGTCCGCGGCGACGAGGACGCCGCCGAGAGCAGGCCCTGCGAGGCGGAACGCGATCGGGCGGACGAACTGGTCGAGGGCGTTCGCCGCCGGCAGCTCCTCCGCCGGCAGCAGGTCGGGCACGACGGCGTCGAACGCCGGGGTGAAGAACGCGGTGCCGATCCCGTAGATCCCGACCAACGCGACGAGCTCCCACATGCGCAGCGTCGAGAGGAGCGCGAGCGCTGCGAGGACGGCGACCGCCAGCCCGCGCACGCCGTCCGCGGCGATCATCACCACCCGCCGGTCGAGCCGGTCGCTGAGCACGCCGCCCGGGAGGAGGAAGAGGACGGTCGGGACGGTCATCCCGATGCCGACGAGCGAGAGCGCGGCCGGCGAGTTCCAGAGCGCGTACGCCTCCCAGGCGACGGCGACGAGGAAGATCCCGTCCCCGACGAGCGAGACGGCCATTCCCGACCAGAGCACGCGGAAGTCGCGCTCGCGGAGCGGGGAGAGGAGCTTGACCGCACTGGGGGAGAACGATGCGCCGCCGGGGCGGTCGAGCGCCTCGTAACTATGCTGCATCGGTCTCGGGTTGCGCCCCGAGCTGTGCCCAGCCGTCGTGCTCGCCCTCGACGAGGTACTCGAGGAGCGCGCCGTCGGTCATCGGCCGGGCGAAGTGGAAGCCCTGACCGAGCTCGCAGCCGACGTCCTGCAGCCAGAGCGCCTGCTCGGGATGCTCGACCCCCTCCGCGACGACCTCGAGGGTCAGGTTCTCGCCGAGCGCGATGATGGCGGCGGCGAGCGAGTCGTTCGCCCGCGACGCGAGGAACGAGCGGTCCATCTTCAGGATGTCGACCGGGAAGCGGCCGAGGTAGCTGAGCGAGGAG
>Ga0187778_10000867_pt1 | contig 21707 bp, 16 predicted proteins | sample 1015_Q2_SP5_20_M_FD_132418 | JGI IMG/M metagenome (GOLD analysis project Ga0187778, IMG submission 132418) | Tropical peat soil microbial communities from peatlands in Department of Meta, Colombia - 1015_Q2_SP5_20_MG | ecosystem: Environmental > Terrestrial > Soil > Wetlands > Peat | place...
GCAAGTCTGGCCCTTTTCTTCTTCGGGTTGAGCACCAAATGGCCGGTGCCTGTTTCGCGGTTTCGGACGACGGCTGCTCTATACGCCACGGAAGACCGCTTGGGGTCGGCCTGCGATGCCGGTGCTAAGAATTCCGGTGACGGAAAACCGACGTTTGCATTTGGTCGACGGAAAGCGGACGATAGTCGTGGGCGGGCACTGGCCGCGGGGGAGGGACAATGACTACCAACGACGTCGTCATTGAAGCCTGGAATACGGTCCTGTACGACAAGTTCGTGCGCTTCAGGCACTTGCTCGTTGCTGGCCTCTCCGGTCACAGCGAGGAGCTGCTGAGGAGGAATCTGTATCCGAAAGGCGCGCGGGTTCTCGATATCGGCTGCGGATTTGGCGATAGCACTGTCAAGATCGCGCGTGCGGTCGGACCGCAGGGTGAGGCTGTTGGGGTCGATTGTGCGGAAAGGTTTGTGCGTACCGCCGAGGTTGACGCCGCGCAGGCCGGTGTGCCCAATGCACGGTTCTTTAAGGCCGATGTACAGATTGACGATCTTCGCGGCCCCTACGATTACGTCTTTGCACGCTTCGGGACCATGTTCTTCACGTTGCCAGGGGCTGCATTTAGGAACATTCGCGCCGCACTCAAACCCGGCGGGGTGCTGACCCAAATTGTGTGGCGCAAGCGGGAAGACAACCCTTGGCTTTACGACGCCGAGCTCAAGGTGCGGGAAATTGTGCCCGCTGTATCGCATGAAGACACCGATCAGGTGCATTGCGGCCCAGGGCCGTTCTCGATGGCCGGCGCGGATATGGTGAGTTCAATGCTGGCGAGTGCCGGGTATTCGGGCATCACTTTCGAACGCTTCGACACCGACATCTGCATCGGCCGCGATCTCGAGGACGCAATCGAATTCGCCATGGCGCTTGGGCCCGCGGGCGAAATCATTCGCCTTGCGGGCGCTGAGGGCGAAAGGCTGATGCCGGCAGTCGCGGTAGCGTTGCGGCAAACATTGGCGCCTTACGTGCGCGACGACGGCGTCTGGGCTCCGTCAAGCACGTGGTTTATTACTTCTCGGCGTTCAAAGTAACGGACTCGCCGCGTTAGAGGACGCGACCTTTGGCGCCTACGACCCTCCGGGCTTTCCAGCGCACGTCAATTGCCTCCTCCGGCTATGTCCGGATGAACTATACGAGGAAGCAACAATTTTGCCGCCTCATACCGACGAGCGTGTAGTGGCGCCGGTGAATGTTGAAGCGCTTGATCGTGCAATGAAGCGCACGGGCTGGGAGGGCAAGGCCACCAAAGAATTTTTCGGCCGCCTCCTAGCGTGAATTGTCGGCGGATGCTTGGCGCTGTTCCGCCTTTTGGGCGTCGTCGGCCATGGTACGTTCCAAAGGTGGAGCACGTCCGCTTTCGAGACCCTCTTGGGCCTGCTTTCGGGCTGTCGTGATTTCCGGAACGAGTCGGCTTTGCCTGAAGATAGCCACTAGCGGACACGAGAGGCTATGGCGCCGATGCGGCGGATTGCGGAAATGCTGGGATCCACATACGCTTTGGCGCGTCATAACCAACCATAAGGCGGTCGTGGGATCAGGCACTTGCGTTGCGACGGCCGCTAGCAAAACCCTCGGGCGCGAATGGGCTGGAAGACATGCGCCGATTGCGGTCGATCCACTACCGGGCCTCTAAAGGGTTTGCATCATTGCCTCCTTCTTAAGCGGGAAGTTTCCGGCAGGCGAAACCCTAACGCGCAAGTGCACTGCGGTATCTTGCAGGTTATAAAGAAGGAGGGCGGTACTTCGGTTGAAATCATCGACCCCGCGAAGGACGAATAGCGAATTGACGCTTCGGACGAAGCAAGCCATTCCCGAAGTGCCGTGGCTCCCAGACGGGTGCCAGTTTCGTTGCGCCGTCCATTACGCGTCGTAGGAGGCAGCCCAACGGAGGTCACTATGTTTGCAAACGTCTCTTCGTCTGGTCCGAATCCCGATAGCCCTCCACGCACACCCCTCAAGCGCGTTGCAGATCTGCCGGGGCCGCTCGCATGGCCCGTGGTCGGCAACTTCGCGCAATTTGAAATCCCACGCCTGCATGCTCAATTAGAGGGTTGGGCAGAACAGTACGGGCCGCTTTATCGCCTGAAGTTCGGTTTTCGCGATGTACTAGTTGTGGCGAGGCCGGACCTGATCACCAGGATTCTGCGGGACAGACCGCAAGGGTGGCGCCGGCTTCGAAGCATGCAAACCGTGATTCGAGAAATGGGTGCTCACGGCTTGTTCTCAGCTGAGGGCGAAGATTGGATGCGTCAGCGGCGGTTGGTAATGGCAGCGTTTGATCCAGGACATCTCAAGAATTTTTTCCCTTCCCTTCTTCGCGCAACCGAGCGCCTCAAGGGTGTGCTTCGGGAAGCTGTACTCGCCCATCGATGGATCGACGTTCAACCGGTTCTCATGCGTTATACCGTCGACGTCATTACCGGGCTCGCGTTTGGCGTAGATATGAACACGCAGGAAGATCCGGATCACGAGCTCCAAGCTCACCTCCACGAAATCTTTCCCATGCTAATGCGACGCGTCAATGCGCCCTTTCCACTTTGGCGATACCTAAAACTGCCATCAGACCGCAAATTTGATCAGCACCTCACTGCGGTTCACGTCGCGGTTAGATCCTTCATTCAGTCCGCGCGAGAACGCATGTCGCACAATCCGCATCTTCAGGTGAATCCAACAAATCTTCTCGAGGGCATGCTCGCGGCCTGTGATGATCAAGGCGGGCACCTGACGGAGGAGGAATTGATCGGTAACGTACTGACACTGCTTCTGGCAGGGGAAGATACAACAGCAAACACCCTGAGTTGGACTTTGTACTTACTTCACGCGAACCCTGAGGCGTGGCAAGAGGTGGTTCGCGAAGTCGATGCCTTTCTGGGAACCGATGACATGCCGCGCACGTTTGCCGTGACTCGCGACCTTGACGCGATCGAACGCTGTTTGAGTGAGTCGATGCGGCTTCGTCCCGTGGCACCGTTGATATTTCTGGAGAACAACCAGGAGACGGTGATTGAGGGTGTGAAGTTACCCGAGAGCTCGTTCGTCATTTGCGTCATGCGTAGCGGCTCCCTAGGTGTGCGAGCGACTGCTGACGCTTGCGACTTTCGGCCTTCGCGCTGGTGCCAGGATTCACCCGAAGAGGGGGATCACCGAACGGAGAACGCTAATCACAGCTTACTTAAAGCAAGCATGCCCTTCGGAGCGGGCCCACGTATGTGTCCCGGCCGATATCTCTCCTTGCTTGAGATGAAGATGGTGCTGTCTATGCTGGCGAGGAATTTCGAGCTTGTGGACGTCAGCAGCCCTGCCGGGTCCCCGCCCCAAGAGCGGATGGAGTTCACGATGCACCCCGTCGGTTTGCGCTTGAAACTCGGCATGCGCGAGGTGAAAGCGTAGCCAACCGCGTGACCCACGTGAATTTCAAAGTGTGTTGAGGGCGGCTGCTTTAAAGCGCGGATCCGAGTGGCAGCTTTCCCGCGTTTTGATGACCGCTTTGCGCTGACGCTCAGGTTCGCTTTGCCTGATGCGAATTGGCCGCTGTGGGCCGAGTCCGCCAGGCGCAGACGGTTTTCGCGCGCATTTGGCGATGACGGCTCCGTGGGGTACTGCAGGCCCCCGCCGCGTTGATGTTTACTAGCGGACAAGGCCCGTCGCGCACGTCCTCCGAAAGCGGATCCGGTCAATTGGGGCAAACGGCCTCGAGCAGCCATTGGCGTCGGTTTGCCAATTTTCTGTCTACGGGACATTCGTGCTCAATGGAAACAAGCATCGGTCTACAGGTGCTCTGGCGGCTGCACGAAGGGAGAGCCCGAGAGCATCGAGTCGAGCGCCCTACACGTGAGCATCTTGCGCGACCTCGAGTGGATTCACTCCCAGATCTGTTCGGCCGCGTACCCGATTCTCGGGTGTGCAGTCGGTTGTGAGCGAGCCCCTCGAAGAACCCGAATTCCGATCGAGCGTCGCTTTAAAAGCTGCGGTTTCGTGTTTGGCCGCCGGTCACTGCCCGACTTCCGCAACGATGCCGGGCGTCCGCCTTTACCGTCTGACGTTGTCGCGAGTCAGTCGAAAGCGACCTCAGGGAACGCGGGCGATCCAACGGCCGGCTGCTTTGTGGCCGTAAAGCGTTGCGAGCACTCAACAATCAGCGGATTCAAACCGGGAGCGGGTTTCTGGCCGTGCCTTAAACCATGATTGTTAGTGCGCAGTCGACCTCATCCGGACTGTCGGCTCAGACCCTGCAATCCAATAAAGGCGTTTCCGCGAAAGCACGCGCGAGGCGCGGATGCGCGCTATCAGCGGCGCGGAAGCATGCGGGACATGATCTGGTCGCGCAACCAAAACTGGTGGTACAGGGCGGCCACTACGTGAAGCCCGACCAGACCCAGTAGGACGTACGCGACAACGGTGTGAACATCGCCGAGGCGGCGGCCGAAGGACGATCCAGTCGACAGGATCTGAGGGAGGTTTCCCAGCCCGAACAGATCAATCGTCCAACCGCGATAGGATGCGTTCGCCCAGCCCAGTACGGGCAGCAGCAAAAGCAAGAGATACAGAAGCGAATGAGTAGCCTGCGCGGTACGCTGCTGCCAATGGGGCACCTGGCCGCCGATTAGCGGCACTGGGTGGCCCAAGCGCCAGAGCAACCGGAGGATCACGACAAGAAGGATGACGGCACCGAGGGCAAGATGAAGGCTGATCAGGCCGTGGGGCTTCGTATCGCGATGAATGTCCGGCATCGACCAGGCGATGGCGAACTCCGCCGCGAGCAAGCCTACGACGAGCCAATGAAGGATCTTTTGCGTCCAGCCATAGACGCTTTCGGGTGTCGCCGAGCTCTCCACAATAATGGTCCGCCTTACTCCTTCTTAAGAGCAGATCCGTCTGACCAGCTGACAAAAGGCGAACTCTACATGCCCATCGTGAAGGGCGGATTGGCTTGCATCAATAGCCTTCCGTCGAGTACCCCGGACGCTCGCACCAACTTACAGCCAAGAGCAATCACCGGCCTTCGTGTCCTTATCGAGCAGACACGTGCGCAAGCGCGTCGCCCTGCAGCTCGCGTATCGAATACCATTGGAAAATGAGTCCAAGCCTCCACATCGACGTCTCCGCCCTGTTTAACACGGTCGCTGGTCTTGTTGCGGCCTTCGTGCTGGGCGGGCTAATCGGCCTGGAGCGCCAGATCCGCCAGCGGACTGCGGGTCTGCGGACGAATGTGCTCGTCGCGGTAGGTTCGGCGATTTTTGTCGATCTTGCGGCACGTCTGAGTGGCCATGATGGCGCAGTTCATGTCGTGGCATACGTGGTATCGGGCATCGGCTTTCTGGGCGCCGGTGTCATCATGCGAGAGGAAGGCAACGTCAGGGGACTTAACACGGCGGCGACACTTTGGGGATCCGGTGCCGTGGGCGCCTGTGCCGGGGCGGGACTGCTGCTCGAAGCGGCATTGGCAAGCGTGTTCGTGCTTTCGGCCAACACGTTGCTGCGTCCTATCGTTAACCGAATCAACCGGCAACCGCTGGACGTGGTGACGGCCGAGGTGACGAATACGATCCATGTGATCGCCGCACGCGACAAGCGGCGCGAAGCCTTAGAGCAGCTTGAAGTGTTACTGGAGAAAGCGAATCATCCGATCAACGATCTGACGGTCCGCGTTTTCGGAAACAACGAAGTGGAGATCGAGGCTCAGTTGCTCGCCACTTCGGTCGACGGCCAGGAGTTGGACAAGCTCACGGAGCGACTCGCGGCCGAGCCGTTCATTAGCCAGGCCTTCTGGTCACCAAGTACAAACGAATGATGCAGTTTCCGTGCTCACCGGTGCGCGGTTCGAGGTTCTGCCGCGACGCCGATGTTCGTTTTGGGCCGCCCCACGGGAAATCTCCCTGCCCCAGAGCGCGGCGGCTATGACGCCTTCCCGACGTCCGCTTCCCGGCGACGGCATTGTCAGTCCCGGATCGTGCGTTCGCGTTCGCTAGATCGAAAACCGCCGCTCGGCGCAACTCATTGCCGGAGGGGGAGCAACCGAAGCACCGCGGGCCTGCTCTAAATCCACACCCATAGTCGGCTCTGACCGGGAAACCTTCCACCCTCGTTGGAGGGCCGCGTGACCCGGGGGAACCGCGTGCGCCAGCCCCAAGATGCGCGGTCGTTGGCACGCGACTGAACTTCGTGACCATGCCCGCGACCGTTGCTAGCCGACCGCCCTGGCGCCTCGTCGCGGCAAAACCCAGTTGGCACGTGGGTAGTGACAGGTATAGCCGCCCGGATAGCGCTCCAGATAGTCCTGGTGCTCCGGCTCGGCTTCCCAGAAATCGCCGGCCGGTCCAACCTCGGTCACCACCTTGCCTGGCCACAGTCCGGACGCATTGACGTCGGCAATCGTATCGAGCGCGATCTGCCGCTGGCGCTCATCGACATGGTAAATGGCCGAGCGATAGGACGGTCCGATGTCGTTGCCCTGGCGATTGCGTGTCGTGGGATCGTGGATCTGAAAGAAAAACTCCAACAGTCGCCGGTAGCTCAGCCGGTCGGGATCGAACAGGACCTCGATGCCTTCCGTATGAGTACCGTGGTTGCGATAGGTGGCATGGGGCACGTCGCCGCCCGTATAGCCGACGCGGGTGGCCAGGACCCCCGGCAGGCGACGGATCAGGCCCTGCATGCCCCAGAAACATCCGCCTGCGAGGACAGCGCGTTCCGTATTTGCCATTACCGCACCTCCACCTGGTCGACGTACTCTCCATAGCCCTCGGCCTGCATTCGGTCAAGCGGGATGAAGCGCAGGGCTGCCGAATTGATGCAGTAACGCAGACCGCCCCGATCCCTGGGGCCATCCGGGAAGACATGTCCCAGGTGGCTGTCGCCGTGCATCGACCGCACCTCCGTGCGGATCATCCCGTGGCTGGTGTCGCGCCGTTCGTTTACGAACGCCGGCGCAATCGGCTTCGTAAAGCTGGGCCAGCCGCAGCCCGATTCGAATTTGTCACTCGAAGCAAACAGCGGTTCGCCTGAGACAACGTCGACGTAGATTCCCGCGGCGTCATTGTGTAGATACTCGCCGGTGCCCGGGTATTCGGTCCCGTTCTGCTGGGTGACCCGATACTGCTCCGCGTTCAGAGCGGCGATCGCCGCCTCGTTCCTAGTAAAACGTTTCATCGAGTCTTCTCTCCAATTGCGGTGCGTGGGAGCGGCAAGCAGCACCGAGTCCGGCCATAGGGTCGGGAGGCGCTGCACGCGCCCAAACAAACCCGCATGCGCCGCTCCTGTCCGGACCCCCATAGTTTGAAGGTTTGTCGAAGGAGAAGGGTCAAAACTTACAGACGCCGTCATCTGATGTCGGCTACGAGCGGCCGTCCAACGGGCCGATATGCTTGTGCCGCAGCGGACGTAGCGCTGATTGGCACTACGCCACCGCTCTCGCCACGGAAATGCACGCACTGAAAAACAAATCAGACCCGTCAGAAAGGTTTTCACGCACCATTAGCTGCTCCATCGGAATACCATCGGACCATGGCGTAATCGCGTCCTCGTCGACTCTCTCGGAAACCCCAGTCGGGGCCCTAATCGCCGTTGCACGAAATTCTTGTCTGCGAGGCGCAAACGATGACGCGTCAAGCCCGGCAAGGACGGTCGGACTCCTTGCACATGGGCTTAGTGACACTTGCGGCGTTCGCATTGTCAGGCTGAGCGGATAATCGCCCGTACTCGGTGAACTGGAGCGACCGTCCGACTGTCGCTGACGATACCTGCGCGGATATCAGCGGCTCATACCGTGGATGTATAGCGGACAGCGCAACGTCTCCAAAGTCATGGCCGTCATTTTTCTGGGATCGCTTTGAACTGCGGCCGATGGCGTCGCCGGGCTTGTATTCCAGCGCCGTTGACACTCCCTTCACCATCGAGCAGACGGAGGACCGCTCTCAGAAGCCAGCAGCTTCGCACTGGGCCGCTCCCTTGCGTCCGCGGAGTCCCTGTAGTGGCTGATTAGCAAACGGATGCACGTCGCGGGGCGAAGTCGTTACCTTGCGTTGCCCTCTCGCGGATCGCACCAGTGACTGAATTATGGACGCGACGCGACGTTGCCCTGTTTGATCTCAATGCCGCCGCAGAACGTGGCCCACTCCTCCATCATCCGGCGACGCTTCGCCAGCAAGTCTCCCCGGTGATAGGCGCTCTGCGTCTTGTTGGCGATCGCACGTGCCAGTGCCGTCTCGGCGATCTCGCAGGGGTAAGAGGTTCTCTCAGCAGCCCAATCCCGGAACGTCGAGCGCAACCCGTGCGGCACGGCGTCCACCTTCATGCGGCGCATGACCGCGGTGAGCGACATAGCCGACAGAGGTTTGCCCTGCATTGCCGCAAACACCCAGTCACCCTGCTTCGCGTTGGCGGGCCTGATCGATTCGAGCAACTCGATGGCTGGCTTGGACAGCGGCACTCGATGTTCCCTGCCCGCCTTCGTTCGTCCCCCGGGCACCGTCCATATCGCATCGGACAGGTCGATCTCCGCCCATCTGGCCCCACGCGCCTCCCCAGAGCGTGCGGCGGTCAGGACGACGAATTCCAGTGCCCGGGCCGATATGCCTTCTCGTTGCCGGAGCTCGTGCATGAACCGGCCCATCTGGCTCAGAGGTATGGCCTTGTAGTGCCGCGCTTTGGCGATCTTCCCCGGCTTGGGCAAGAGATGCTCGAAGTTGCCCTTCCACCGGGCGGGGTTCTCGCCACTGCGGTAGCCCCGCACGGCGGCCCAGTCGAGGATCTTCTCAATGCGCTGGCGCACGCGCGCCGCGGTCTCGGTGAGGTCCTTCCAGATGGGCTCGAGCACCTGCAGGACGTGCTCCGTACGAATGTCCGAGACCCGCATGCTGGCAAGGAGCTTTGCGTGCGCATCGAGCGTGGACTTCCACTGGGCCCGGTGCTTGGCGCTGCGCCATTCATCGCCTTTGACATCCAAAAACCTGCGTGCGGCCTCGGCAAAACTGATCGTGGATGCCTGCTTGGCAACTAGCGACGCGCGAATCTCCCTTCGGACAAGAACAGGATCCTGTCCCTCGCGGATCTGATCCTTGAGTTCCCTAGCCTTGTCCCGGGCCCTGGTCAGCGAAACGGTCGGGTACGCGCCCAGGCCGATATCGCGCCGCTTCGAACCGACAACCGTTCGCAAAATCCACGACTTGGCCTTGCGCGAGCTGATCTGCAGATGCAGGCCGGGCACGCCGCCTACGGCGTGCAGCTTGGGCTCCTTCAGGCGCTTTACCGCAAGCGCTGGCATTTCTTTCACGAGCCTGGGCATGGGCGTCACCCTATACGGCTTGCTTTGAATCCGGCGCCTGTGCCTTCGAACATTACCCGGTTCGAGTCGTCTCGACCCAACATTGTGCCCGACACAATCTTGGCAATCGCGTGCACCGTCGTGTTAACGCACGAGACGCGGCGAAAAATTGATCTTTAAAGGAAAAAACCGCCTTCGGGTCTTTTTTGAGGGGCGTGAGAGGGGATAGTGGCGGAGTGGACGGGACTCGAACCCGCGACCCCCGGCGTGACAGGCCGGTATTCTAACCAACTGAACTACCACTCCAGTACTGCGCCGCCGGCGGACACCCCGCAGCGATAATAACCCCGGACGCGTTTCGCGACGGCGCCGCCGAACAGCCGCGGTGGTGGGTGCTGAGAGGTTCGAACTCCCGACCTACGCCTTGTAAGGGCGCCGCTCTACCAACTGAGCTAAGCACCCCGCGCTCAATAGGTCGTGCGCGGCGACGCGCTAATGCGTCGACGCTAAACAAATCAGTTTACCGCATCCTTGAGCGCCTTACCAGCGCGAAACTTCGGCACTCGGGCCGCCTTGATCTTGATCGGTTGATTCGTCCGCGGGTTGCGACCGGTCCGAGCGGCGCGTTTGCCGACAACGAATGTCCCGAACCCAACGAGCGTCACGGAATTGCCTTTTTTTAGTGAAATGCGGATCCCCCCCAAGATCGCCTCAAGCGCGCGGCCAGCTGCGGCCTTCGAAATGTCCGCTTGACGGGCAATGTGTTCGATCAATTCGGTCTTGTTCAAGGTAACCCCCTCTTTTTTTGCGTTCAACGCATTATTTTTTCGTTGCCGTGCCCGCCTGCGGAGCAGGCGACTCGCGGAATTGGTCTTTGCGCACGCGCTCGAGGAAGCGTACAGCCAGAGCGCTGACACGCCTTATTCAACCCCCAGCCCCATAGGGTGTCAAGGCCAAACGTCAACAAACGATACCATCGGCAGCGTTCAGGGCCGCGCACCACACTTTGTCAGTGCTTCAAGTGCTCCCCTGCGACGGTTCCCGTCGTGTCCTTCGTGACCGTTTCGGCGGCGGTCTCGGGATGTGATTCGTCTTCCGGGAGCGCAACCGGTTGACGCACCAGCGCAACGTTCAGTACTTGATCAATCCACTTGACCGGGATGATCTCGATGCGGTTCTTAACGTTGTCAGGGATTTCCGCCAGATCCTTGGAATTTTCCTCCGGAATAAGCACGATTTTGATGTCACCGCGCTGCGCTGCAAGAAGCTTCTCCTTAAGTCCGCCGATCGGCAGCACCTCCCCGCGCAGCGTGATCTCCCCCGTCATTGCCACCTCCGGCCGAACGGCAATTCCGGTGAGCGTGGAGACAATGGCCGTCGTCAGAGCAATGCCCGCGCTCGGACCGTCCTTGGGGGTTGCCCCTTCGGGCAGGTGCACGTGAATATCGCTTTTTTCAAACACCTCATCCTTGATACCAAGCCGGCGCGCACGGCTGCGAACGACCGAACGCGCCGCCTCAACCGACTCTTTCATCACGTCACCAAGCGAACCCGTGCGGATGATGTTGCCCTTGCCCGACATCACGGTCGCCTCGATGGTCAGCAACTCGCCGCCGACCTCCGTCCACGCCAATCCGGTAACTTGTCCGACCTGCGCCTGCTTTTCGGCGACACCGTAACTGTAGCGGCGCACGCCCAAGTATTTATTCAGGTTGTGAGGCGTCACGCGCACCTTGCCGCCGCTGGGCTTGAGCAGGGCGGCCTTGACGACCTTGCGGCAGATTTTAGAGATCTCGCGCTCCAGCGCGCGCACTCCCGCCTCGCGCGTGTAGTAACGCACGATGTCGCGCACCGCGCTCGACGTCACCTCGAGCTCGCTTTTGCTCACGCCATTGTTCTTCATTTGTTTGGGCAGCAGATAGCGGGCAGCGATGTTGACCTTCTCCTCCTCCGTGTATCCGGACAGCCGGATCACCTCCATGCGGTCAAGAAGTGGGGGAGGAATGTTCATCGTATTCGCGGTAGCCACGAACATCACGTCCGACAGGTCGTAGTCGACCTCCACGTAGTGATCCACGAAGGTGTGGTTCTGCTCGGGGTCGAGCACCTCCAGCAATGCCGAGGAGGGATCGCCGCGGAAGTCCGTTCCCATCTTGTCGACTTCATCGAGAAGGAACAGAGGATTTCGCACCCCGATCTTGCTCAGGTTTTGCAGAATCTTCCCCGGCATCGATCCGATATACGTTCGCCGGTGCCCCCGAATCTCGGCTTCGTCGCGCACACCACCGAGAGCCATGCGCACGAATTTGCGGTTGGTGGCTCGTGCAATCGACTGGCCCAGGGACGTCTTGCCCACCCCGGGCGCACCGACCAGGCAAAGGATCGGCGCCTTGACGCGGTCAACGCGCTGTTGGACGGCAAGGTACTCGACGATGCGCTCCTTGACCTTGTCCAGGCCATAGTGATCCTCGTCGAGCACGCGCTGCGCATTGGCCAGGTCGTTGTTGATCTTGCTCTTTTTCTTCCAGGGCAGATTGACCAGGGTATCGATGTAGTTGCGCACGACCGTGGCCTCGGCCGACATCGGTGACATGAGCTTGAGTTTCTTGAGCTCGGCCTCCGCTTTCTGGCGTGCCTGCTTGGGCATGCGCGCCAGCTTGATCTTCTTGTCGAGTTCGTCGAGGTCCGCGCCTTCTTCGCCCTCGCCCAGCTCCTTTTGAATCGCCTTCACCTGCTCGTTGAGGTAGTACTCGCGCTGGCTCTTTTCCATTTGCCGCTTCACCCGGCCTCGGATGCGCTTTTCCACCTGCAGAATGTCGATCTCGGTCTCCAGCTGCGCGAGCAAGTGCTCCAGGCGGTCGTGAAGCCCGGACATCTCGAGAATCCTTTGCTTTTGCTCGAGCTTTAGCGGCAGATGCGCAGCGATCGTATCGGCCAACCGTCCGACTTCATCGATCCCCGCGATCGACGTCAGGATCTCCGTGGGAATCTTCTTGTTGAGCTTCACGTACTGATCGAACTGCGCAACGATGGCCCGACGCAGCGCTTCGAGTTCCGCGTCGCCTCCGGTTTCCGGTTCGATGGGTGTCAATTCGCACTGAAAATGGGTGCCGACGTCCTCGATGGAGTTGATATGCGCCCGCTGCGTGCCTTCGACGAGCACCTTTACGGTGCCGTCGGGCAACTTGAGCATCTGAAGGATATTGGCAGCGCAGCCGATGGCGTAGATATCCTCGGACGAGGGCTCATCCTTGGCCGCATTTTTTTGCGCCACCAGCATGATGCTCTTGCCCGCCTCCATAGCAACCTCAAGCGCCTTGATCGATTTCGGGCGCCCGACGAACAGCGGGATCACCATGTGCGGGAACACCACCACGTCGCGCAAGGGCAAAAGCGGCAACGGGGAAGTTTCAGACGGGGTCATTTCTTGGGCCACGGTGCTTCTTTCTCGCGGGTGCAATGCGAAGGACATGGGGCCGGATCGGCGCAAAACAAGCCCACCCTCGCCCACGGGGACTCTAGCATGCCCGCCACCTTGGCGTGCACCGGGTAATTGGGCCGCCTGCGCGGCCTTTTTGCCCGTCAGGCGGCGTCCAGCGAACGGGTAGGGCTGTTAGCGAGGAGCGCCAGCCACCTTCGGCTGGTCGGCGTACAAAACGATCGGCCGGCCCTCTTCGACCGCGTTTTCGTCGACGACGACCTTGGCCACGTTCTTCATGCTTGGCAGCTCGTACATGATGTCGAGCAGTACGGCCTCGACGATCGAGCGCAGCCCCCGCGCACCGGTGCGCCGCTTCAGTGCTCTCAGAGCGATTGCCTGCAAGGCGTCGGGGCGCACCTCCAGTTCCACTCCTTCCATGAAAAACAGGCGGCGAAACTGCTTGATCAGGGCGTTCTTCGGTTCCACCAGAATTTGCACCAGCGCGTCCTGGCTGAGCTCTTCGAGTGTTGCGGCCACTGGCAGGCGGCCGACGAGCTCCGGTATCAGGCCAAATTTGATCAGATCCTCGGGCTGCGCATCACGCAGCAGGTCGCCCACCGAGCGGTTGCTCGGACTCGAAATCTCCGCCCCGAAGCCAATACCGCTTTTCTCGGAGCGGTTGCGAATGATCTTTTCCAGGCCGTCGAAGGCGCCTCCGCAGATGAACAGGATGTTCGTGGTATCGATCTGCACGAAATCCTGGTTCGGGTGCTTGCGCCCGCCCTGCGGCGGCACGCTGGCGATCGTGCCTTCGATGAGTTTGAGCAGAGCCTGCTGCACCCCCTCCCCCGAAACATCGCGCGTGATCGACGGGTTGTCTGACTTGCGCGAAATCTTGTCGATCTCATCAATGTAGACGATGCCCCGCTGCGCCTTTTCGACCTCGTAATTGCAGTTTTGCAACAGTTTCTGGATGATGTTCTCGACGTCTTCCCCGACGTAACCCGCCTCGGTCAGGGTGGTCGCATCCGCGATCACGAACGGGACGTTGAGCAGGCGCGCCAGGGTCTGGGCCAAGAGTGTCTTGCCTGAACCCGTGGGCCCGATGAGCAGGATGTTGCTCTTGGCGAGCTCGACCTCGTCTTTCGACGATAGGTGCTTCAAACGCTTGTAGTGGTTATAGACCGCAACGGAGAGTATGCGCTTGGCCTTCTCCTGGCCAATGACGTACTGGTCCAAAATCGCACAGATCTCGCGGGGACTGGGAAGGTCGGAGCGGGCAATGTTGCCGGCGCTGTCCGGAGCATTCTCATCGCGGATGATGTCATTGCATAGGTCAATGCACTCGTCGCAGATGAAAACCGACGGGCCCGCGATGAGCTTCTTGACCTCGTGCTGGCTCTTGCCGCAAAAGGAGCAGTACAGGAGCTTTTCGCTCGATGCCTTCTTGTCCGACATTGCGCTTTCGCCTCGAATCCGTTGCGCGGCGCCGCAATCAGGCGCTATCGCTGCGCTTGACGAAAATCTTGTCGACCAGGCCGTAGCTTACTGCATCCTCGCCCGACATGAAGTTGTCGCGGTCAGTGTCCTTGGCGATGCGCTCGACCGACTGCCCAGTGCGCTCCGCCAAGATAGCATTGATGCGCTCGCGCAGGTACAAAATTTCGCGCGCCTGGATCTCGATATCGGCCGCCTGCCCCTGCGAACCGCCGGAAGGCTGGTGGATCATGATGCGCGAATTGGGCAAGGCGTAGCGCTTGCCCTTGGCCCCCGCCGCGAGCAGGAACGCACCCATGCTGGCCGCCATTCCGACGCAAATGGTCGATACGTCGGGCTTGATGAACTGCATCGTGTCATAAATGGCCATGCCCGAGTAGACCGAGCCGCCGGGAGAATTGATGTACAAGGAGATGTCCTTGTCCGGGTTTTCCGACTCCAGGAAGAGCAACTGCGCGACGACCAGATTGGCCGTCAAGTCATTGATCGCCCCGACCACGAATACCACGCGGTCGCGCAGCAGGCGCGAGTAGATATCGTAGGCGCGCTCTCCTCGCCCGCTTTGCTCGATGACGATCGGAACCAAGCCCAGCCCCACCGGATCGGGCAAGGCCGCCTCGAACTTCTTGCTCATCGCCTCATTACCCCTTTGCGCTATCCATCAGATCGTCGAACGCCACCGAAACATCGGTCAACTGTGCGCGCCCAAGCACCCAGTCAATAACGTTGTCCTCGAGCACCGCGGCCTCCACTTCGCTCAAGCGCTCCCGCTCCGCAAGGTACCACTGCACCACTTCGTGCGGTTTCTCATAGCCGCGCGCGATCGCCTCAATTGCCTTGCGCACCTGGTCGGGACGCGCCTGCAGACCCTGGCTGCGGACGATCTCGCCCACGATCAGGGACAGGCGCACGCGCCGCTCCGCGGCGGGCGCAAACACCTCGCGTTCCGGGACATTCTGGCCGCGTCGCGCGGTGATCTCGGCTTGGGCCAAATGCCAGAGCCGGTCTTGCTCCGCGGCCACGAGAGTGCGCGGCACGTCAAACCGGGCCGCAGCCAGGAGCGCCTCCATCACGCTATCGCGCGTACGGGCCCGAAGGCGCGCGTTTACCTCGCGCTCGACGTTGCTTTGCACCTCTGCGCGCAATTCCTCCAGGCTGCCGCTGCTCACACCCACCGCCCGAGCGAAACTCTCATCGAGCGCAGGCAACACGCGTTCCTCGACGGTGTTCACAGTTACGTCAAATTGCGCCGTCTTGCCCGCGACCGCCGTACCGTGGTAGTCGTCCGGAAAACGCAAAGGGAAATGTCGGGTGGAGCCGGCCGCTGCACCGCGGACGGCTTCCTCAAAAGCGGGCAGCATGCGGCCGCGCCCCAGCTCGAAGGTGTAGCCCTTGGCCGAGCCACCCTCGAATTCAATTCCCTCAATCGAACCATGGAAATCGACATTGACCCGATCGCCGTCCTGCGCACCGCGCTTCACGGCAGTGAAGGTGCCGCGCTGACGGCGCATCACCTCAATCGTCTTGTCGACCTCCGCCGCCCCGACGGGACAGACGGCGCGCCGCACCGACAGTTGCGCCGCATCCACCGGGCCGATCTCCGGATACACCTCGAAGGTCGCGCGGAAATTCTGGTTCGCCGCATCGCCGTCGGCTTTGGATTCAATCTGCGGGCGACCGGCAAGTCGCAGCTTGTTTTGCTCGAGCGCGCGCGCAAGCAACGAGCCGACTTTGTCGTTTAGGACCTCGGCCCGGATCTGCGCGCCATGGGTTTGCGCGATCATCTTCACCGGAACCTTGCCACGGCGAAAACCCGGCATATTGGATTCGCGTGCCAAGCGCGTGAGTCGCTGTTCGACTTCGGCGGCAATCTCGGCGTTCGGAACGCTCAGGTCAAGACGGCGCTCCAAGCTGCCAATGTTCTCAATGTCTTGCTGCATATTGGTCAAAGTAATGCCGCATGTACGAACTTGTTGAAAAATTGCCCGTGCGCTGCGTTCCTGGTGCGAAGGGGGGGACTCGAACCCCCACGCCGGTGAAGGCGTCAGGACCTAAACCTGGTGCGTCTACCAATTTCGCCACCTTCGCAACGCGCGGCAGTTCGTCCCCGAGGCCGCAACGCTCCCGGCCAGGCGCAAATGGCAGCGGCGCTGGCGCGAATTCTAATGCATCCGGCCACGGGCGCCGGCGCGACAAAACCGCCGGGGCACGGCGTGCTAGCTTTCGATGCATGGGCGTTGACCACTACGAAAACTTCCCCGTGGCCTCCTGGCTGCTGCCTTCGCCGCTGCGCGCGCCCGTACTGGCCATCTATCGATTCGCGCGCTATGCCGATGACATCGCCGACGAAGGCGATGCACCGGCGCAAGCGCGCCTCGCAGCGCTGTCGGCCTTGCACGAAAACCTTGACCGCATCGAGAAGGGCACGTATCCGGGAGGCGCTGCGTGGTCGGACCTTGCCGACGCGGTGCGGACGCACACGCTTCCGGTCGATTGCCTGCGCGATCTGCTGCGCGCCTTCGAGCAAGACGTGCGCGGCAAGCACTATCGAGACTACGAGGAGCTTCTGGCCTATTGTCGGTACTCCGCCAACCCCGTTGGGCGCCTCTTGCTCGCCCTGTACCGGCGTACCGAGCCGCATCTCTACCAGTGGTCGGACGCCATTTGCACCGGCTTGCAACTCGTAAATTTCTGGCAGGACATTGACCGCGACTATGCCAAGGGGCGAATGTATCTTCCCCAATCCGAATTCGCGCGCTTCGGGGTCGATCCCTCGCAAATTGCGCAGCGCCGAGCCGACGAGCCCTGGAGACGCATGATCGCAGCGCAAACCGAGATCGCCCGACGGATGCTGCGCAGCGGGCGGCCGCTGGCGCGGGCCCTTGGCGGGCGCGTGGGCTGGGAACTGCGTCTGGTCATCGAAGGCGGATTGCGTATCGCCGAGCAGATTGACGCGGTGCAAGGCGATGTCTTTCATCAGCGACCGATCCTGCATCCGGCCGACTGGGTTCGCCTCGCTGCGCGCGCCCTGGTGATGCCATGACGCCCGACGAATATTGTCGCGACCGCGCCGCGGCAAGCGGGTCGAGCTTTTACTACAGCTTCCTGTTCTTGCCGCCCGCGCAGAAGAGCGCGATCACCGCGCTGTATGCCTATTGCCGCGAAATCGACGACGCGGTCGACGAGGTGAGCGATGCGGCCGTCGCCGCCGCCAAGCTCGACTGGTGGCAGACGGAAGTCGAGCGGCTGTTTGCGGGCGCTCCCCAGCATCCGGTGACCCGTGCCCTGCTCCCGCACCTGCCTGTCTACGGGCTAACGAGCGAGCGCATGCTCCAGGTCCTCGAGGGCATGCGCATGGACCTGACGCAAAACCGGTTCCTCGACTTCCCCTCCTTGGCCCGCTATTGCTACCTTGTGGCCGGGGTTGTAGGAGAGATGGCAGCAGGTATCTTCGGCGTCACCGACGAGGCGACCTACTCGTACGCGCGCGAGCTTGGGCTGGCTTTGCAGATCGTCAACATCTTGCGCGACGTCGGTGAAGACGCCCGCCGCGGCCGCATATATCTGCCGCTAAACGACATGCAGCGCTTTGGTGTTACGGCTGCCGACATTCTGGCCGGTCGCTATGTGGAGGGCTTTGCCCCGCTAATGCGTTTCCAAAGCGACCGCGCCCGCAGCGCCTTTTCTCGGGCTCTTGCGCGGCTGCCGCAGGCGGATTACCGCGCGCAACGCCCCGGCATCGTCATGGGAGCGATCTACGCGCGGCTGCTCGAGGAGCTTGCACGCGACGATTTCCGAGTGCTGCACCAGCACATCTCCTTGACACCCATCCGAAAACTCGCCGTTGCCTGGCGCACCTGGGTCTTCGGTCCACCGGCGGGCATGTTGCGCGCCGCGGGCCCGATAGCTGCGCGCGACAGCACGACCGCGGATCACCTCTGAGCCGTGCCCGAAGCGTCACGGCCCATCGTAATCGGCGCCGGCTGGTCCGGGCTGTCTTGCGCCGTGCAACTCGCACGGGAAGGCCTCAACCCGATTGTGCTCGAGGCCGCACCACAAGCCGGGGGGCGCGCACGCGCGGTCGAAGTGCAATTGGCCGGCAAAGAGTTTCGCCTCGACAACGGGCAACACCTCATGCTGGGGGCCTACACCCATACGCTCGAGGCGATGCAGATCGTCGGGGTCGCACCCTCCGAGGCGTTTTCACAATCGCCGTTTGCAATTTGTTATCCGGATGGCTGGTGCCTTTCAGCCGCGCAACTCCCCGCGCCCTGGCACCTGCTTGTTGCGATTGCGCGGGCGCGCAAGCTCCCCTTGGCGCACCGGTGGGCGCTGGCCGGGTGGGTGCGAAGGCAGCGGCGCCGGCACTGGAGCCTGGGTTGCGACGCGCCGGCCGCGGACCTGTTCGTCGGCCACCCGGCGCAGCTCACGCGCCGTTTATGGCGCCCGCTATGCCTGGCGGCGCTCAATGTCGAACTCGGGCAGGCGTCGGCTCGAATTTTCCTCAACGTGCTGCGCGACACACTGGGAGCGGCCGAACCCGCCAGCCGACTGCTGCAGCCGCGCTCCGATCTCTCGGCATTGTTTCCCCAAGCCGCGTCGGGCTGGCTACTTGAGCGCGGCGCAAACATACGGCTGCGTTGCATGGTCCGCCAGGTGCGCCCGCTGCCCGGCCAAAATGCCTGCGAGGTGCTCACGCGCGACGGCCAGAGCATCCGCGGCCCTACCGTACTCGCCGTGCCGCCGGATCGCGCGGCCGCCTTGCTTGCCGAGGGACCGGCCTCGATCGAGGGGGCGGTGCAAGCGCTGAGCGCAGTGCGCACGGCGCCAATTTGCACGGTCTATTTGCGCTACGGGAGCACAAATCGGCTGGCGCAGCCCTTTTATGCGCTGCTCGATGACGCCCAATCGCAACGCTACGGGCAATGGGTATTTGATCGCGGAGCATTCGACCCTTCGCTGCATGGCATCCTGAGCGTTGTCATCAGTGGCAGCGGACCGCACCTTGCGCTCTCGCGCGAAGCCCTGGGCGAGCACGTTGCCGGGCAACTTCACGCCGAGCTCGGTTTGCCGCGGCCGCTGGCGCATTTCGCCATCGTTGAGAAGCACGCAACGCTAGTCCCGGCTCCCGACCTGCAGCGTCCCGAAGCCGCCTTGCCCGCCCCGGGACTGTTCCTGGCGGCCGATGCGGCCCAAAGCCCGTATCCCTCGACGATCGAGGGTTCCGTGCGCTCGGGCCTGAGGGCCGCCCAGGAGCTCGCCAACAGCATGCGCCAAAGCGGGCTACCATCGGCGCGATGAAGCTGTCGGCACGCCCCGAACTCGAATTGCTCGCGCCCGCTCCGAACGCGGACATCGGCATCGAAGCGCTCAACCATGGCGCCGACGCCGTGTATATCGGCGGGCCCGCGTTCGGGGCACGCGTGCGGGCCGCCAACTCGGTGGGCGACATCGAACGGCTCGCGCGCCACGCGCACCGCTTTGGAGCGCGAGTGTTCGTTGCGCTGAACACGATTTTGCGCGATGAGGAACTCGAGGCGGCCCGAGCCCTGATTTTGCGGGTCTACGAGGCCGGAGCCGACGCATTGATCATCCAGGACATGGGCCTGCTCGAGCTCGATCTGCCGCCGTTGCAGCTCCATGCGAGCACGCAGTGCGACATCCGCAGCGTTCAGAAGGCGCGGTTCTTGCAGGACGTGGGGTTTTCGCAGCTCGTGCTTGCGCGCGAACTCTCCCTGGAACAAATCCGTCAGATTGCCGAGCAAACCGAGCGGGCATGCCTGGAATTCTTCGTCCACGGTGCGCTGTGCGTATCCTATAGCGGGCAGTGCTACATCAGTCACGCGCACACGGGTCGCAGCGCCAACCGGGGCGACTGCTCACAGGCTTGCCGGCTGCCCTACACGCTGCACGATGCCCAAGGCCGGATCGTTGCGCACGAAAAGCACGTTCTTTCGCTCAAGGACAACGATCAGACCGCGAACCTCTCGGCACTCATCGACGCGGGCATCCGTTCCTTCAAGATCGAGGGGCGCTACAAGGACTTGGGATACGTCAAGAACGTGACGGCGCACTATCGCCGCGCGCTCGATGGGATCCTCGAGCAGCGTACCGATTTGCGCGCATCGAGCGCGGGACGCTGCGAGTTTTTCTTCGATCCCGATCCCGGTCGAAATTTCCACCGGGGACAGACCGACTATTTCGTAAATGGACGCACGGATACCATTGGCGCGTTTGACACCCCGAAGTACTCGGGCACGCTCATCGGACACGTCGTACGAATTGGCGAGGACTCCTTTGATGTTCTGGTCGATGAAGCTGTTGGCGCGCTGCACAACGGCGACGGCCTGACTTACTATGACTTGCAGCAAGAATTGGTCGGCGTGCAGGTCAATCGGACGGCCTTGCTCGCGCGAGGCCGGGAAGGGGCTGCGGAATCGGGCTACGACGCCGCCCACTCGGTTTGGCGGATTGAACCCAATGAACCGTTGAGCGCGCTGCGCGATCTGCGCGAAGGCGCTGCGATGAGCCGCAATCGAGATCAGCAGTGGCTGCGCACCCTGGAGGGCAGGACCGCACAGCGAAGAATCGGCGTGGATTGGCGTGTTTCGGAGGACCGGGACGGACGGCTGCTGCTGCGCGTGGCCGATGGGCACGGACATATCGCCACGGTGCCCGCCCCGCGCGAATTCGAGGCCGCGCGCGACCCCGGGCATGCGGAGCAGTCGATGCGCCAGAGCCTGTCACGGCTGGGCAACACGATCTTCCAGACGAATCACATCGAGTTGCAGTGGAGACGGCCCCGCTTCGTTGCAGCGGGCGCGGCCAATGCGTGGCGGCGTGAGGCGATCGCGCTACTTGAAAGCATTCGTCTTCAAAGTCTTCCGCGGCTGCCGCGCCAGGCGCCGGTGCATCCGACCGCCGTGTACCCCTCCGAAACCCTAAGCTATCTGGCCAATGTCGCCAACCGGCACGCCGCCGCCTTTTACGCCCGGCACGGCGTGCGCCTGATCGACGCCGCCTACGAAAACCATGGCGCTCTTGGCGATGTGAGCCTCATGATCACCAAGCACTGCGTGCGGTTTTCGCTGAGCCTTTGCCCTAAGCAAGCCAAGGGTGTGACCGGCGTCCAGGGAACGATTCGCGCCGAGCCGATGACCCTCGTTCATGGCAACGAGCGCCTTGCCTTGCACTTCGACTGCCGCGCCTGCGAGATGCATGTCGTCGGTCGGATAAAGGAAAGCGTCCTGAAGCAAAGTGCCGTTGCTCGCCCCCTCCGGTGGCTCGATCCGGTGCCCTGACAGTGCGCAGACGGGGCTGCGTCGCGACACGCAAAGGAGGCAGCCGACATGAATCTTCACAAACCCGTCGGCACCGGTGCAGGCGTCCTTGCATGGCGGCGGTCGCAAAGGGTTGCTTCTGAAGACCTCCCGGTGCTCGCGTGGCTTCCTCGCCCGCGATCGCGACTTGCGCGCC
>Ga0187778_10000868_pt1 | contig 21690 bp, 23 predicted proteins | sample 1015_Q2_SP5_20_M_FD_132418 | JGI IMG/M metagenome (GOLD analysis project Ga0187778, IMG submission 132418) | Tropical peat soil microbial communities from peatlands in Department of Meta, Colombia - 1015_Q2_SP5_20_MG | ecosystem: Environmental > Terrestrial > Soil > Wetlands > Peat | place...
CGGGCATAAGCCAAGGCACAAACCCACGCGATCCCTCTCCTCGTCGCCGATTCATATCAAGACGCATCATCGCGAAGGACCAAGGTTGTTCAAGTCGCCCATAATTTCAACGAACTGCTAACGGTTCACCATGCATCCGATGCTCACTACCGCGGTCAAGGCCGCGCGGCGCGCCGGCAACATCATCAACCGCGGCGCTCGCGACCTCGATCGGTTGACGGTGAGCACCAAAGGACCTAAGGATTTCGTCAGCGAGGTCGACCGTGCGGCGGAAGCCGCGATTGTCCAGACACTGCATGCCGCGTATCCGGACCATGCGATTCTAGCAGAGGAAGGCACCGCCAAAGGCGCCAACGCCGCAGCCGAACACTTGTGGATCATCGATCCGCTCGACGGCACGACCAATTTCCTGCACGGCTTTCCGCAGTACTGCGTTTCGATCGCGTTGCAACACAAGCAGCACGTCGTCCAGGCGGTGATCTACGATCCGGTGCGCAATGATCTGTTCACCGCGACCCGAGGACGCGGCGCGTTTCTGAACGATCACCGGATGCGAGTTTCGCGTCGACAGCATCTGAAGGATTGCCTCATAGGCACCGGATTCCCGTTTCGCGACGGCTCCGATCTGGGCACCTACGCCAACATGATGCAGGCGATGATGGCCGAGACCGCAGGACTGCGGCGGCCGGGAGCTGCCGCGCTCGATCTCGCGTACGTCGCGGCGGGCTACTACGATGGATTCTGGGAGGTCGGGCTCAACCCTTGGGATGTCGCTGCGGGAAGCCTGCTGATCGTGGAAGCGGGCGGCCTGGTCGGCGATTTGAGCGGAGAGGCCGACTATTTGTATGGTGGGGAGGTGATCGCGGCCAATCCCCGGATTTTTGCCCAAATGGTCAAAATCTTGGCCCCTTACCGACGGAACCTAAAGCCTTCCAGCCTCCACAAAACCTAAAGCTTGGCGCTGGAAACGGCGTCCCGATGCCCTTGCATCGAACCGGGTTCCAGACCGGATGGGCACGGAGAGCTGGTTTGCTGGTTTCGCCGCACATGACAATCCCATTGTCATTGTGTAGGATGAGCCCGTTTACCCCTGCCAGCGTAGCGAGGCGTCGTGCCGGGGTCTGCCAGAGGGAGGCATTTATGCTGCAACGATTGCTCCGTGCATTGGCCGTGCTCATGCTGGCTGGCGCGCTGGCGCCGCTCGCGCAAGCCCAGTCGACGTCGCGCATCCGGGTGATGCTCAATGCCTACGCAGTCGCCGACGCCGGTGACTCCGCCACTCTGGAGAGGCTGCAAACCCTGGCCGGGATGCCGCTGACGCCAAGCGGATCGACGCGAACCGGAGCGCAGGAATTCACGCTGGCGCAGCCGCTCGATGCCACGCAACTCGCTCTCCTGACGGCGAGGCTGCGCGAGGATCGCAGCGTGCTCTGGGTCGAACCGGTCGCTGCGCCAGAGGCGGGCCGCGCCAAAGCCAAGGAAGTCGCGAGCAGCGGGCTGCCTGCCCGCAAGCTCATGATCAGACTCGCCGGCGATCCCGAGCCCGAGTGGGACTCGTTGCTCCAGCGCTGGCAGGCCATGACCGGTACACCGCTTGCCGTGGATCACCGGATTGGCAACGTCTGGGTGCTCACGCTTCCTGACGCAGTGCCCGCGCCGACTTTGGCCGACATCGCGGCTCAGCTCGAGAGCGATCCTGCAGTCAAGTACGCCGACGCCGTGCAACGCGTGACGATCAAGCGCGTGCCCACAGATCCGTACTACCCGTTGCAGTGGGCGCTTTCGGACCCTGTTGGAGGCGTGAATGCGCCGACGGCGTGGGATTTGACGGTTGGCAGTGTTTCCACACCGGTCGCGGTGGTCGATACCGGCTATACGCTTCACCCCGAGCTTTCCGGACGCATCCTGCCGGGATACGACTTCGTCACCTATACTGCCGGTGGCTCCGATCCGGGCGACTGGAGCAACGACAGCGACTGCGGGCCGAACGTCCCTGGACGGCCCAGCAGTTGGCACGGCACCTTTGTCAGTGGCCTGATCGCCGCCAACGCGAACAACGGCATCGGCATCGCCGGGTTAAACTGGAACGCCAAAATCCTCCCGGTGCGAGTGCTCGGCAGATGCGGCGGCACCTTCGACGACATCACCGCCGGGGTCATGTGGGCGGCGGGCCTGCAGGTCTTTGGCGTGCCGGCGAATCCCAATCCTGCACGCGTGATCAACATGAGCCTCGGGGGTCCCACGGCGTGTCCGCAAGCGCTGCAGGAAGCGATCGACGAGGCCCTCGCTCAGGGGGCGGTGATCACGGTTGCCGCCGGCAACGAGAGCTATGACGCGACCGGCTCGGCACCTGCCAATTGCAGCGGGGTGATCACCGTCGGGGCGTCGACGCGGCAGGGCGACCGTGCGAGTTATTCAAATTTCGGAAATCGAGTCGATGTCTCGGCGCCCGGGGGCGACGGCAACGTCAGCGACTGGATATTGTCGACCTCCAACGATGGAGTGAAATCGCCTCGCAATCCGATCTACACGTCCGAGATCGGCACCAGTTTCGCTGCGCCCCATGTCGCGGGAACCGCTTCTCTGATGTTCGCACGCAACGCCAACCTGACTCCAGGCCAGGTTTTGAGCATCCTGACGTCGACCGCGCGTACCTTCCCCTTTGGCAGTTTCTGCGGCGACAGCGGCGCGTGCGGCGCCGGACTCCTGGATGCTGGCCTCGCGTTGCAGAGCACGATCCCCGCAGCAAACGCCGCCCCGCCTGGAACCGTCGCCGTCATTGAGTACTATCGCGCCGATCTGGACCACTATTTTATGACAGCCGATCCAAGCGAGATCGCTTTCGTCGACAGCATGCTCTACCCAGTGTTCCAGCGCACCGGCGAAGTGTTTTTCGCGTGGCTCGATCCGTCGAACGCCCCGCCGGGCACTTTCCTTCAGCCGGTGTGCCGGTTCTATAGTCCGCTGCCGTTGGTCAATTCGCATTTCTACAGCGCGGTGCCCAGTGAATGCCAATACGTGATCGCCAACTGGCCCGGGGTGTGGAACCTCGAGACGCTCGCCGCGTTCTACGTGCTCATGCCCGGCCCCAGCGGGGCGTGCCCGACCGGCTCGGTGCCCGTGTACCGTTTCTTCGACGGCCGCAACGACGCGAATTGGCGTCACAGCATCGATCTCACGGTCCGACGCACCATGCTCAACCGGGGCTGGGCTTCTGACGGAATACCTTTCTGTTCTCCGGCCTAAAGGGGCTCGAGGACACGGCGCACTCGGAGCGTTCCGCCGCCATCAAGCAGGCCGTACAGCGCCACTACAGCCGGCTCGCGCTCATGAGCAAGCCGGGCAGCCACAGCGTGAGCGCCGGCCAGACCGTGATCGCCACGAGCACGATCAACAGAGGCACCAGCCACGGCAGGATCGCTCGCGAGATCTGCTCGAAGCTGACCTCCGCGATGCGCGCCATCACGAACAGCACCACGCCGATGGGCGGGTGGATAGTACCCAGGATCAGGTTGAAGATCATGATCAGCCCGAATTGCACGGGGTCGACGCCGAAGCCGATCGCCGCAGGCACGAGGATCGGAATCAGGATCAACATCGCCGCCAGCGCCTCCATGAAGCAGCCGACGACGAGCAGAATCAAATTGGAAGCGAACAGGAACACCAGCGGCTGGTGGATCGCCGCGACCAGGGCGGGCGCGAGCGTTTGCGGAATGCGCGAGATCGACATGCACCAGCCGAGCGCGCCTGCGGCCATGACCAGCACCATGACGATGCCGGTGGTCTCGGCGGTGTTGATCAGGATCGCCGGCAGCGATTTCACTTCGAGCGTTCGATAGACGACGAATCCGAGGAAGAGCGCGTAGAGGTCGGCGACGGCAGCGGCCTCGGTAGGCGTGAACAGGCCGCTGAACATGCCGCCGAGAAGAATCACCGGAGCGAGCAAGGCCCAGACGCTCTCCTTGAATGCGACCCACACGTCGCATAGGCCCCCGAAGGCGTGGCGGGGTAGACCCTGGCGCGGCGCGATGATCGCCACCATGATCATCAGCGAGAGGCCCATCAGCACGCCGGGAATGACGCCGGCGAGAAACAGGCGGCCGATCGACGCATCGGCGCTCACGCCGTAGATGACCATCGGCAGGCTGGGAGGAATGATCGGCCCGATGGTTGCAGCCGCGGCGCTGATGGCGGCGGCGGTTTCCGGGCGATAGCCGGCCTTTTTCATCGCACGCACCTCGACAGCGCCGGTCCCAGCCGCGTCGGCGACGGCGGAGCCCACCATGCCGGCGAAGATCATGCTGGAGAGGATGCTCGCGTGGGCATAGCCGCCGCGCAGCGCTCCCACCAGCGAGGTCGCGAAGCGGACGATGCGGTCGGTCAGCTTGGCGGCACCGAGCAGATTGCCCATGAGGATGAACAGCGGCGCCGCGACCAGCGGAAACGAATTCATCGCCTGCGCCATCTTCTGCGGCACGATCGAACCCGAGAGGCCGCCGAAACTCACGAAGGCGAACGCTGCGAGTCCCATCGAAGCGAACAGCGGCAGGCCGAGCAGGATCGCCACCAGCCAGACGGCGACGATCTCGAGCATGAGCTGGTTCATTCGGCGTTCGCCTCGCCTACTGGCGTCACCGCTCGCCCGGCGCGATACAGGAGGCCCACCGCTTCGCGCGCGCCCTGCACGGCAGTGACGATGCCCGCCAGCAGCATCGGCACATACATCCACGCCATGGAAATCGGCAGCGTGGTCGCTTCGAGGTCGTGGTTCTTGGCGACCAGCCCCACGCTGTAGGCGCAGATCAGCACTCCGAGCAGCGTGAGCGCGCCCTGGATCGCCAGCTCCGTCGCCTTGTGCGCGCTTGACGGCAGGTGATCCTGAATGAAGCGGATGCGCACGTGAATGCGCTTGCGGCTCGCCGCGATCCAGCCGAACACCGCCAGCCACACCATGAGGAACCGCGATAGCTCGTCGGTCCAGATCAGCGGCTCGCCGAGCGAGCGGGTCACGACGCCGAGCGACACGCAGCCGAGCAAGGCCGCCACCAATGCGCAGGCGACGAAGGCGGCGACCTTGTCGAAGGCGCCGGCCAGACGACGAAGCATCGGCGCGACCTAGGGGAGCGACTCGCGATCGTAACAGCCGCTCGCACGCTCAATACGCGGCGATGCGCTCCCAGAGTCCCTTGCCCCACTTTGCCTCGAACTTCGCGGGAAGGCTGGCCAGAACCGGCTTGCGGAAGCTCTCGACGTCGGGCTGGATCACGGTCATGCCGCCGGCCTTGAAGGTATCGACCAGCTTGCCTTCCTGCGCAAGGATCTCGTTGTCCTGGACCACCGTGTTGGCATCGATGGCCGCCTTGAGCGCCTGCCGCTCCTTGGCGCCGAGCGCCTGCCAGGTCGCCTCGTTGATGACAATCAGCCGCGGCGTGATGATGTGCCCGGTGAGCACCAGGTACTTCTGCACCTCGAAGAACTTGTTGCTCTGGATCGTCGGCAGCGGATTCTCCTGCCCGTCTACGGCGCCTTGGCTCAGGGCGAGATACAGCTCGCTGATGTTGAGCGGTGTGGGCCGCGCCCCCCAGGCTTCCGCCATGGCGCGAAAGGTGTCGACCTCCGGGATGCGCAGCTTGAACCCCTTCATGTCGTCGACGGTGTTGATCGCCTTGCTGCCGGAGGTGACGTGCCGCTTGCCGTAGTACTCCGAGCCGATGACGCGCATCTGCCGCTTGGCGACGAGCTGGGCGTTCATCTCGTCCATGATCGGCGAAGCGAGCACGCGGCGCACGTGCTGGGGGTCGCGCCAGATGTACGGCGCCTCGAGGATCGAGAACTGAGGGACGAACTGGCCGAACTGGGCCGCTCCCTCGTCCACGATCTGGATGGCTCCCGACGAGGTTGCCTCGATCAGGTCGCGCGACGACCCGAGCTGTCCTGCGGGGAAGATCTGGATTTCGAGCGCGCCACCGGTATCGTCCTTCACCTGCCTGGCCACCCGCTCCATCATCGCCACCGAAGGATGCGTGGTGGCAAGAACCGTCGCCCAGCGCAGCGTCGTGGCCGCACGTGCATGCCGCGGAAGCGCTGCCACGACGGTCGTTGCAAGCGCTGCGCCAATCGCGTTACGCCGCGTCCAGCCCATGTTCCCGCTCATCGTTCCTCCCTTTATCGACGTGTGCCGTCTTGGCTGTTGCCCGACGGGCCTCCTGACCTGATTCTATCGCCAACGGCGTAGGCGCAGGGAATGCTGCTACCCAGCCTGTGCGGTCTGCGGCTTTCGGCAGCGCTCAAGCATCCTGGGCACGTCCATGCGCTTCGTCCACGCGGCGAAGCTGCGGGTAGGACCGCGCCAGCGCAGCTCGTCGACCTTGCGGAACAGCCGAGCGTCCGTCCTGAGCGTCGCGAGCTTCTTGAACAGCAGCGCGAGGTCGCGCCGCTCGCCGAGCAACGCGGCCGGAAAGTTCTCGATTGCGCCGTGGCGGTTCAATAGCTGCGCCGCAGTGACCCGTCCAATCCCCGAAATGCCTGGATAGCCGTCTGCGGCATCGCCGACCAAGGCAAGGAAGTCGGGAATCAGCGCCGGCTCGACACCGAATTTCAGTCGCACACCCGCCGCATCGATCATCTTGTTCGCCCTGCGGTCCATCTGCACCACCCGATTGCCGCTCACGCACTGCGCCAGATCCTTGTCGACGGACCAGATGCAGACTTTTTCGACGCGCCGGTCTTCGGCCGCGATCCGTGCGGCGGAAGCGAGCGCGTCGTCGGCCTCGAACTCGATCATCGGCCACACGGCAATGCCCATCGCGGCGAGCGCCTTTTCCAGCGGATGGAATTGGGCGAACAGCGCCGGCTCGATGCCCTCTCCCGTCTTGTACCCGGGCCACAGGTCGTTGCGGAACGATTCGATGACGTGATCGGTGGCAACGCCGATGTGGGTGGCGCCTTGCTCGAGCATCTGCAGCACGGTCTGCAGCACGCCGATCACGCCACCGAACGGGCGATCCTTTCCCTTGGTGAAGCGGCGCAGGCCGTAGAAATGCCGGTACAGCTCGTAGGTGCCATCGACAACGTGGACGATCACGTGCCGCCGCGGGCTTCGCTTGGTGCCCATCGGATCAGCGACTCTCCGACCGGCCGACTGGCCTGGCGCGGCCGCATGCGGCGGCCGCCCTTATTGGAAGGAAAGAGGTGGCGGATAGGCCGTGCTCAAGTTCACTGTCGCCAGGACAGGAAGCAGTCCGTTCTGCCGAACCGCCACCGGCGCACAGCCGGTATCGTAGAGAATCGAGTGAATCTCCACGGTGGTCGTGCTCCCGATCGCTCCGACGTAGAGCACGATTCCTGCCGGTGTGCTTACCTGCGCCGCCGCACGCACTCCCACGACCGGCAGGCTGTAGACGTTTGCGCCGGTCGTGCAGTCGGACGAACTGAACAGCACGGTGCCCCCCGATTGCCAGGTCGCCGTTCCCGATGTCGTTCGACCGTCGGGGTCGAAGACAGGCCGAATCGATGCGGGCGCAACCAGACCGCCGCCGAGCGCGATCAACACGACGGTATCGGTGAGTGGTCTTGCAACCGCCTTGCCCGAGGAATCGAACAAGGCGACGGAGCCCGCCGCTGGGGGTGTCCCCGCGCCTGCCGCTTGCTGAGCGCACACCGCCCCATGAGCGGCGATGGCCACCGCAACACACGACGCGAGACACCACGCCCTCATATCGAGACCCCGTATGCTCAAATGATACTGCCAGCCGCCCGCATGCGCCGCAATATCGATAGCTGGCGAATCGAAGATCACTGCAGCGGGCACCACGGCGACCCGCCAAGGTGTAAATTCGTCGGCGTCTTCGTCCGCCCGATCCTCGCCGTCGACGTAGCGAACCTTCCGCGAACCTCATGAGACGCTCGACGCTCGGAGCCTGGCCGGAACTGCCGTACTCGGCTTGGCGGGACACCATAGCGACCTTGCACCTCTGGACGCAGGTCGTGGGCAAGATTCGCCTCTCCTGCACGCCATGGCTCAACCATTCGTGGCACGTGCCGCTCTACCTCACTGCGCGCGGTCTCACCACGTCTCCGATCCCTTACGGCAATCGCAGCTTTTCGGTCGATTTCGACTTTATCGAGCATGTGCTCATCATCGCCGACAGCGACGGCGTTCGCGGGCAAGTCACGTTGCAGCCGCGCACCGTCGCCGACTTCTATTCGGCGGTCATGGGCGCGCTCAACGAGCTCTCACTGCCTGTGCGGATCAACGAAATGCCCAACGAGATCGCGGACGCGATTGGCTTCACCCAGGACACGGCGCATCGTGCCTATGACAGAAAAGCCGTACAACGCTTCCAGCAAGCGCTGACGCAGGTCGGCCGGGTACTTTCGCAGTTCCGCACATCCTTCCTCGGCAAGTGCAGCCCGGTGCATTTCTTCTGGGGCAGCTTCGATCTTGCCGTGACTCGCTTTTCGGGCAGGCGAGCGCCGCTGCATGCGGGCGTCGTGCCACACCTGCCGCGCCCGGTGCTCCGCGAAGCGTATTCGCATGAGGTGAGCAGCGCCGGCTTCTGGCCCGGCGGCAGCGGCGTCGAATACGCCGCGTTCTACTCGTACGCGTACCCCGAGCCCGATGGTTTTCGAGCAGCACCGGTCAAGCCGGAAGGAGCGTTCTACAACGCGGCACTGGGCGAGTTCCTGCTTCCCTATGACGCGGTGCGCGTGGCGGCGGACCCGGACGCTCAGCTACTGGCGTTTCTCCAGTCGACATATGAAGCTGCCGCGGACAAAGGCCACTGGGATCGTGCCACGCTTGAGTGCGAACCAGGGAGGCCCGGCACGCCTCGCCGCGTCGACTGACGCCTGCGCATAGGCGCCCGCAGAAGGAGTTCAGCATGGCTCTGCCGGATTACAAGAACGCTCTGATCGTCGGTGCTGGTCGCGGATTGAGCGCATCCCTCACTCGACTGCTGACGCGGGAGGGACTTGGAGTCATTCTCGTTGCACGCGATATTGCCAAGCTGGAGTCACTCTGCAAGGAGACCGGCGCGCGGGCCATCCGCTGCGACGCCCAGGACGAAATCCAAGTGGCCCAACTCTTCGACGAGACCGACCGCCTGGGATGCCCGCCAGACGTGGTTATCTACAACGCGAGCTCGCGAGCGCGTGGGTTGCTGGTCGACGTTTCCCCAGCCGATGTCCAGCGGTCATTGCAGATCACCGCATACGGTGCCTTCCTGGTCGCCCAGCAGGCGGTGCGGCGCATGCTGCCGAAGGCGTACGGCGCCATCCTGTTCACCGGGGCTTCGGCGAGCGTCAAGGGATACGCACGGTCGGCGCCATTCGCGATGGGCAAGTTCGCGCTCCGCGGGCTGGCCCAGAGCATGGCTCGTGAGCTGGCGCCGCAGGGCATCCATGTCGCACATTTCGTGATCGATGGCGCCATTCGCCCGTCGGGACACACTGAAGACGCGGCCCGGCCGGATTCAATGCTCGATCCCGACGCGGTCGCGAGCACGTACCTCAACATCCTCCGGCAACCGCGCAGCGCCTGGACCTGGGAGGTAGAGCTGCGGCCCTGGGTGGAGACGTTCTGACGCGGCTCCACGGCTGAGCATCAACCGTCGCGTGAGCGTGGCGGGAGGGCGGGATTCGAACCCGTGAGCGAAACGGGCTCCCTCTGAAACGCGGGGCTAAATTTGCTCTGGAGACCGCTCAAATCCGATTATTTGCCACAAGATTTGCCACAATTGCCAAGGCAGGGATCGAAGGTTAATAGATTTCGTTTATGGGCGATTCGCATCGCGGCCGCCGGGCGGCATTCGACGTGGAAGCAGGCGGCATGCGGCAAGCATTCGACGAGACGCCGTACAGATTACGTTGCGAACGCGATGCGGCGAGGACGTGAATTCCCGGCGTTTTCTTACACGCTCACCGCACCGGCCATTTTGCCAAGACGCTTGTCGAACGTGCCGAGGGGTAGGTGGCCCGCCTTGCGCGCGATCTCCAACACCAAGCAGTCGGAGAAAGTCAGCGAAGGACGTCTGCGAAAATGTCCGAGCGCGGAAGCGACAACGTCCGCGTCCTGCAGCGTCAGTTGCTTGTGGTCGAGTAGCAGATCGACGGCCGTCGCGATCTGTGCGGAGGTCCGCTCATAGATTGCGTCCAGAACCCAAAGCGTTTCGGCTAGTACGAGTTGCGACACCCACGCTCCGTTCTCGACGAACGCCTCTGCAGCACTGGTCTGGGCAGGGTCGTCTCGCACGAGCAATCGCACGAGCACGTTCGTGTCAACGGCGCGCATGCTTGTCGTGCACGTACTTTCGGATCCCTTCCTTCACAGCGGCCGGCGGTTTTGGCTTGGGTTCTGCGTCGGGGAACAGTGCTTCATGGACTTCGGCCGACGTGTGGCGACCCACCCGACGGACGATCAACTGACCGTCGCTCTCCTCCCATTCGAGGACGGAGCCGGGACCGACGCCGAGCTTTTTGCGCACTTCGGCGGGAACGGAGATCTGCCCCTGGGCGGTGATCTTGGACTGAGCGATTGGCATGGCCAAGGCACATTACCATGGTAATGAAGCTGATGTCAACTTCCGAAAGTGATGACCACCGTGCGCGATCTGCCGCGCCTTGGCGCGTCTCACTAAGGACTCTTTCGGCAGGGCAGAAGAAGATCGGAATCGTGGATCATTGACGCCCGTTCGATCAAAGATGCGGGTCGCGTCGACGAGGTGCTCGCTTGCGGTACACTTCGTCGGTTGCACGCCCGCCTCTCGCCCGCGCGCGCCCTCACATGCGCTCTAAACAGGCCGACTTGTTCGGCGATACGCATCCGCCGGCCCCGACGCCAACGATCAGTGGCGGATCCGGAGCCGTGCCGCTCACCCGGAATCAGCGGCGCTTCAATCGACTCACCGCGCGACTGCAGCAGCTGCGTGCGGAAGTATCGTCGTGGCGGGACGCGGCGGACCGGTTCCGGCAGCGGGCGCTGACCGAGCTAGAGCCTTTGCGGCGCCGATTGTTCGCGGAACAGCGCGATGCCGCGCTATTCCTCGACAAGCTGCTCACGGGCCAAGCGACCGGCAATCGGCTTACGCGCGGCCGCCGGCGAAAGCTGGCCGACCTCGTGTGGCAGCTCTGCCTGACGTTGTTGCACGACGGGAAGGACGAAGAGATCCAGGCAATTTTCGACAGGCACAGCGGCATGCGCCACAGCGACGTTTGCCGCGAGGAGCTCGAATTCACCGAGGTAATGCTGGGCGCGATGTTCGGCGATGATCTCATGCGGGGCCACACGGCGAGCGATGTGGAGGAATTGCTGAATCAGGCGGGCGAGCGCCTCGATGCCCGAGCCGAAGCGCAGGGGGCTCGAGCGCAAGCGCAGTCGCGAGCTGCACGATCGAAACAGCGCGATGTGCGACAAGAGGCGAGCCAGTCGATGCGCGAGGTGTTTCGGCGGCTTGCCGGAGCACTCCATCCCGATCGCGAAGCCAACCCTGTCGAACGCGAGCGAAAGACCGCGCTTATGCAACGCGTCAATCGCGCCTACGAGAGCAACGATCTGCTCGAGCTGCTCACCGTGCAGCTCGAGATCGAGCAAATCGACCCCGATCACCTCGCCAAAGCCTCCGACGAGCGCCTCGGTCACTACTGCGCGGTCCTGCGTGAACAGGAGATCGCGCTCGAACGCGAGATGTTCGAGCTGCAAGCGCCGTTTCGCGCCGCGCTCGACCTCGACCCTGGTCGCAACGCTGCCGGCTTGCGCCCCGAGGCGCTTGACGTCGTGTTCAGCCGAGAGATGAAAAGCATGCGTGAAGGGCTCGAGCAGCTTCGCGCGGACATGGAGGCATTTCGTGATCCGGAGCGAAGAAACGCGATGATCGATCGCATCGAACGGGATCGCGAGCTCGATGCGTTCACGGCCCTGGCGGTGCAAGCGTTCGATGCGGCGCCGGTGCGCAAACGGAAACGCAAGGGTCGCCGGAAGCGCTGATTGGCGACCGATCGGCAAAGTGACCGTCGCCACCGAAAGCAGTCGAACGTCTTCTTTGCCGGCTCCGCGCTGAAGAGCTTCGTGAACGAGGAAGTCGAGCAGCGTAGCTACGGCGGTTGTGTCTACGTCGACAGCCCGAGCAAACGAGCACGATCCAGTCTCCGCGGATGGCTAAGACTGACTCTCGCCATTCAACCGTCGGCGCGAACGAGCAGCCACAGATACCGCGCTGATCTTGCCAAACTTTGCCAAAGATCGTAGCATTTCTCCATGGGTACCATGAACATCTCCTTGCCGGCCGCTCTCAAGAGCTTCGTGGACGACCAAGTTGAGCGGCGGGGCTACGGCACCAGCAGCGAGTACGTTCGGGATCTCATCCGTAAGGACCAGGAGCGCACTCATTTGCGTGAACTATTGCTCGAGGGTGCTGCATCTGCTTCCGCTGGTCCTGCCGATCGCGCGTATTTCGACAAGTTGCGTAAGCGAACTCGCCGCCGGCCGAGCCGGTGAGCCACAAGCACGCCGTTCTGCGGACCCGAGCCGATCGCGACATCGAAGAGGCGATCGATTTCTATCGCGAGTTTGCGCTCCGCCTGGAGCTCTCCTTCTCCGACGAGGACAGTCCCGAGGAAGGTCGCGCCGATGTCGTCGAATGGGGTGCGCTTGGCTTCCTGTTCGCGGTGGGGGTGCTGTCGTTTGCCGATGCGAGACCTCACGGCTCTTCCGAGGTCGAGTTCGACCCAAACGACGACTTCGGGCTCGCCGATTTCGTGGCTGCGCTGAGGTTTCGTCAGGGCGAGCTGCAGCTGGATACCGATTATGTCCGCGGCCGGCGAATGAAGACGCGCGCGATCGTGCGCCCAGAAGGCACCGGCATGATCGAAACGCGAGGACGCGGCAAGGCGGCGCTCAACTGAATGAGCCGTCTCAAGGGCGACGAGCCGGTGCGAAGTGTGCCGTGATGCCTAGCAGCTGAAGCGCCGATGCCCCGGAAGAAAAGTCGATCTATCGCCCGGCAGATGTTGAGATGTTGCGACCATGCAACGCGAAAAACGCGATCCCTGGTCGACGAACGCGCCCTAGGCAAAATCGGTCGCACGATCACAGCTAACGCAGGTTCTCCTCCGTGTACAGGGTCAGCTCCAGCAGTCGCTCGAGGAGCTGTTCCTGCGGAATGCCGACGAAGTTCTTGAGCACCAGCTCTTTGGCGAAGAGTCGGCAGATGTAGCGGAGCTTCAGCATCCTGTTGCGCGCGGCGTAGACGAAATCGCGGTGGCCGTTGTTGATGACGACGAGGTTGCGCTCGGCGTCGAACCGCGAGCGCCATAGCTCGCCCGCCGCCTTGTGATAGGTATAGCCGGGAATGCCCTGGTAGGCGGAATCCCCGCTGCCCGTCTTGCCGACGAGCGACGCGCTTACGGTGATCTGCGCCTCGGCCCTGCAGACGACCTCGCCCTGCTTGACGATCACTTCGACACGCACGAGTCCGGGCTCATTGGAGGCGCGGAAGGTCGTGATCTCCCGATCAATGGGCTCCAGCGTTCCTTCGCCCTCAAGCACCGTCCAGACAAAGTTCAGGTCCTGCTCCACCGGACGTCGGGCCCGGTCGCGGGCGACCGCGCGCAACGCGCGCGTGCCGCCGACCTCGACGACGCTGGAGGTCGGCGAGATGACCACCGAGAACAGCGGCCCAGCGTATTCGAAGAATTGCCGTTGCGGTTCGGAGATCTCGGGAGAGGCGGCGATCTCCATCGGCACAGCCTGCTCTTCGGCTCGTCCCGCCTCGCTGGGGCCCGCCTCCGCAGCCGTCCGCGGCCGCCGTTTGCCTTCGCCGCGATGCAGGTCGAACCAGTCGTATTCCTCGGCCGGCAACGCCAGCAGCGCCTCCTTGAGCGCGCCCTGCACGGAGCGCAACACGTCGCGGCTCGCGCGCTCTTCCTCGGCGCGCTGCTGGTCTTCGACGATCTTGGTGAGCCGCGCTTCGAGTGGAGCGAGCTCGTCGGCGAGGCGAGCGAGCGCCACGTCCTGGATCACCCCGAGCCGCGTGCCCGGCGTCAAGTTGAGATAGGGTGCGTCGACGATCCCCTGCACGTAGCCGCTCGTCCACGGCGCGCGGGCGAACGCGTCGAGCTCGGCGAGGTTTTCGAGCACGCGCGTGCCTGAACGATAAAGCGACACCGCGTTGGCCGGCGCATGCGCCGTCAGATACAGCTCGGCGTAGACCTCGCTTGTCCCCGGCAGCGCGCCGTCGAGCTCGTGCAGCAGCCGCCCCTCGAACTGCCGCGGCTCGACTTTGAATTCGGCGCGCGCCGTCCGGTCGACGACGCGCACCGACACTCCGGAATGACGAATTCGGTCGCGCAGCTCCGAGGCGAGGTACCACTGGATCTTCTCGCCGCTGAAGTTCTTGATGCCCGGGAGAATGCCGCGAATCAGAACCTCCGCCCCCTGCTCCGGAAACAGAACCGGCCGATGCGTGATGCGATAGCTCGGGTCGCCCTTGCGAAGATGCATCTGCCAGGTGCGACCATCGGCTGCCGCCGAGGTCAGCAGGAGCTCTTCGCCCAGCGTCCAGAAGGAGAGCAGCCCGATGCCGAACTCGCCCTGCAAGCCGCGCGTGCCTTCGGTCTTCAGGCGCCGCTTGATGGAGTCGCAGACGTGGGTGGCCACATAGTGGAAATCCGGCTCGCCGTCGGCGTTCCTGCGTACGCCCTCGCCGTCGTCCTTGACGCGCAGATAATGCTGGCCTTTGTCCTTGCCGCGGGTGATGACGACGTTCTTGGCACGGGCGTCTATGCTGTTCTCGACGAGCTCGGCAACTGCCTTCAGCGGATTGCTCTGTGACAGCGCGATGATCGTGATCGCGTTCCAGTGGTCGCCGATACGCAAGTTACCGCGCGTGGGCGGCTTGACAGTCTTTTCGGTTTGCCGGGACATGCTTCCGGGTAGACCTTAGGATCGGAACAGCGATTGAGCTGCGACCAATGAAAAGCAATTCCGCAAGTGCTCCCTCACGGGCCAGGTTGACGCTCGTTCGATCAAAGATGCACGCCATCCAGAAGCTGATTGACCGCAGCGAGCACTTCGTCGGTGCGACCCTGCTGCAGGCGATCGGCGGGGATTCGATCTTGAAGTAGCCGCTGCCGCGAAAAGAGCCAGAATCGCGCATGGTGCGGCTCATAAATGTCAGCAAGCTTGTCGACTACGAACTCAAGTTCAATCAGCTGGCTCTCAGTACTCGTGTGCGGCAGCGCCTTCCCTTCGTTCCAACGAGAGACGGTCTCAGGACGAACATTGAGAACATTCGTTACGTCCGCAGACCCCATAGCTGCCTTTTCGTCGATCGACGCAAGGCGCCGCATAATTGGATCGATGGTCATTTTGAGTCTCGTGGGTCCGACAAGAACAAGCTTCCGACTATCCGAGCGGGGCGAACGGCTTCATGAATTTCTGCTTGGGCTACGCGACAAGTCAGTCTTCGCTTTGCGTTGCAAGTGTTCTTCCTTATTGAAGGCAGCCTTTATTATGGCCCCTACCACGTCCCCATGATAAAGGGACGCCACGCGATATCACATGCATGTGATCCCCCGGTGCCGGTAGTTGACGTAGCTTCGAAGACGTCTGCTTAGCTTTATCTCTGCCGCTTCATTAGATTGAGGTCGTGTGCATCCTTGCCCGGATAGTTGTAGTTGGTCTCATTCCCGTCCTGCCCAATGCACGACGCGCCGCTCGAGGGCACGGAAGAGCTGATCTAGACTGTAGCCAAGGGCGGCCATAACCAGCACGCCGACGAGCACCACGTCGGTCTGCACGAAGTCCGCGGCGGTGAGCGCCATCCACGCGATGCCGTCGCTGGTCGCGACCATCTCGGCGCCCACCAGCATGGTGACGCCGATCCCCACCGACACGCGCAAACCGGTGAAAATCCCCGGCAGGCTCGCCGGAAGAAGCACGCGGCGGAAGATGGTCGCGCGGTTCGCACCGAGTGATTGCGCGGCCTGGATCTTGCGAACCGAGACCGAGCGCACCGCCTGCATCGCGGAGATCGAGATCAGCGGGAACAGCGCAGCGATGATGACGATCGTCTTCGACAACTCGCCGATGCCGAACCAGATGATGAACAGTGGAAGGAGTGCAAGCTTGGGGATCGGGCGCGTGGTCTCGATCGGCGGATCGAGGGCGGCGCGTACGCCGCTGTGCATGCCCATGAGCAGGCCCACCGGCACACCGACGACGACGCAAAAGGCAAAGGCAATCCCGAAGCGCATGAGGCTCACCAGGAAATGATGCGCCAGCGTATGTCCCTGGTACCCGGTGTTCGCGAGCTTCACGAACGTTTTCGCGACCGTGAGAGGCGAAGGCAGGAACGCCGGCTGCACCAATGGCGGCCACAGCCCGCTTCCAGTGAGCGCGAACCACACGCCCAGCATCGCCGCGAACGATGCCAGCCCCAGCCAGCGATCACGCCGCGCGGTGCGCCGCGCAGGCGGCAGGTCTTCGGTAATCATGTCCGCGACGTCGGCCATGTCTGAAGAAGATCAGACCCTCGTTTCCTGCCGCTGCGCCTCAAGCGACTCCTGGCGCAACAGGCCGACGATCGTTCGCTTCGCTTCCGCGAACGCGGGCGTGGTCCCGATCAGCGGATCGGATTCCCGCGAAAAGCCGCACGCGAACGCCGCCTTGATCCGGCCGGGGCGCGCCGTCATGACTACGACGTGCGTCGCGAGAAAGAGCGCCTCCTCGATGCTGTGCGTGACCCACAGGATGGTCTTGGCGGTGCGCCGCCAGATCGCGCGGATTTCCTCCTGCAGCAACTCCCGCGTCTGCTGATCGAGCGCAGCGAAGGGCTCGTCCATCAACAGCACCTCCGGCTCATTGGCGAGCGCGCGAGCGATCCCGACGCGCTGCTGCATCCCACCGGAAAGCTCGTAGGGGTATCGCTTGCCGAATCCGCCCAAGCCGACCAGCTCGACGTAGCGCCCTGCGATGTCGCGAGCTTCGGCGGCGCTGCGGCCGAGCGCGCGCGGGCCGAAAGCGATGTTTTCTTCGACCGACATCCAGGTGAAGAGCGCCCCCTGCTGAAACACGACGCCTCGCTCGGGTCCGGGCGCCGTGATGAGGTTGCCGTCGAGCAGCGCAAGGCCCGCACTTGGGGTCTCGAAGCCCGCGACGATGTTGAGCAGCGTACTCTTGCCGCACCCCGAAGGGCCGACGATCGACAGAAACTCGCCGGCACCGACGGCGAGGTCGATGGGCTGCAGCGCCGGTACCGCGTCCTTCCCGGCACCGAAGCGCTTGGATACTCCATCGACGATGAGCTTCGCCGCCGCACGCCGCGGGGGTGCGGCCAGCGCGACGGACTGGAGCATCATCGCGACAATGTCACACCATCTTGGCGAGGAACGTCGAGTCGACGAACGGCGTCCAGCTTGGGGGAATGGTAGTGAGCTGGTCCGCGGCCTTGAGAAACTCGGCTTGCGCCTGGAGAGTGCGCAGTACACCTGTGTCCCTCGCACCAGGCAGGCCCATCCACTTGTCGCTCGAGAGTTCCTTCACCGGCACCGGATGGAAAGTGTTGATGTAATCCATCGTCTTTTCCGGTGTCATCGCGAGATACGGCGAGAGCACCTTCACGACCTCCTGCGGCTGTTTCTCGTACATCGTTGCGAGCCGGTCGTACTCCTTGAGGTAGGCGAGCACGAGGTCCGGATGCTGCCGCTTGAACTCATCGCGCACCACGATGCCATCGAATACCAGCGTCCCACTTGCCGCGAGGTCGCCGGTCTTGAGGAGGATCTTGCCGTTATCGGCCAGGCAATCGCCGAGGATCGGGTACCAGATGTACGCGCCATCGATGTCCTTGCGCTGCCAGGTGGCGAGGATCGAGTCGGCCTTGATGTTGATCAGATTCACATCGGACGCGGTAAGGCCAACGGTCTTGAGCCCAGCAAGCATCGCAAAATGCACGGACGTATTGAACGGCAGGCCGATCTTCTTGCCCTTCAGATCCTTCAGCGTATTAATACCCGCGTCCTTGCGTACGGCCAGGCACTCGCTGTCGGTGATGTACTTCTCGACATAGACCATCGACATCTTGATCCCCTGCGCGAAGCCCACCACCATCGGCGAAGAGCCGACGTTGCAAATGTCCATACTGTTGCCCGCGATCGCCGCTATCACCTGCGGCCCGCCGCTCACCGTGACGTATTCTGTCCTGACGTTGGTGCCGAGGGTTTTGGCGAAGGCGCCGTTCGCTTTGCCCAGCGTTTGCGGGTTGGCCGAGCCGAAGTGGCCGAGCACGGCGGTCACCTGCTGCGCAAAGACGCTACGCGCGCGGACGAGCGCGCCGCCCGCGAAGGTCGCCACACTTATGTTGAGCGCAAGCTTGAGCGCGTCGCGTCGAGAAAATATACCGTTCATGGCCCCTCCTCTTTCGATCAAGTCAGTAGCTAATAGGTCACATCCAGGTTTGCCGTTCTACCGCTTTGCGCACGCACTTGCGTCAGCGAAGCTGCGAGGTCGCGCACGTAGTCGTCCTTCGCCGGCGCGTGAAGCATCGAGAGCATGAGGTGCATCGCGTGCGGCTGGCGGACCAGGCCTGGCAACCAACCACGCGCAGCCATCGCTTCACCTACCGCAAGCATGTCGACTTCGGACGACGTGAAGGCGAGGATCGACAGCTCCGGTTCGCCCAGCACGATGAATCCGAGCGCCTCGATGCCGCACCGGTACGCTGCGGTGAGCTCCATGATATCGCGCGCCGTCGCGACGTATCCCGCTTCGCCCATCGCGTGCAACGTGGCCCAGGCGCCGGCCACCGCGCCGCCAGGGCGCGTACCCACGAGCGTATTGGTCGCGAACTTGCCGCCCGGCCAGTCTTCCATCTCGAAGGGCTGGCACGCGGCGCGATCGGCTGTGCGGTAGAAAACCGTCGATGCCGGCTTGGGGCAGAAGCCAAATTTGTGCAGGTCGGCGGAGAGCGACGTGACACCCGGCACCGAGAAATCAAACTCGGGCACAGTGTAGCCGGCCTTCCTCGCGAATGGGGCAAGATAACCGCCGACGCAGGCGTCGACGTGAAACCACAGCCCGTGCTGCAGGGCCAGGCGCCCGAGATCGGCAATCGGATCAATGGTCCCGTAGGAAAAGCATGGTGCCGAGCCAACGATGAGCAGGGTGTCTGCGTCTATGGCGTGCGCCATCGCAGCAACGTCGGCGCGATTGTCGCGCGCGAGAGCGATGCGTCTTAGCTCCAGGTCCATCAGCCGTGCTGCCTTGGTAAACGCCGGGTGCACCGAGTAGGGCGCGACGATATTGCCTCGCCGATCCGCGCGTCGGCTCTGCGAGCGTACGAAATCGCGGCAGGCCTTGACGGCAGCGATGATGCTCTCCGAGCCTCCTGTGGTGAAAAAACCGGCGCCGCCCTCGGGGGCGTGGAAGAGCGATAGTCCGATCGCCACGATCTCGTCTTCCATTTTCTTCAGACCGAAGAACGCACGCTTGCCCCCCAGGGCATTCTCAGTGAAGAACTCGAGGAAGGCATCGCGGCCAAGCGCCGCGATCTGATCGTTTGCCTTGAACACATACAGCGGCGAGCGCCCGCGCCGCCAGTCGATGTCTCGGGCGGAAAACGCCTTCATCCGAGCGAATATCTCTTCGCGGGAAAGACCTATCGAAGGAAGGGCCATTGGTTACGCCTGCACCCAACCGCAAGAGGCAATGATCAAGAATGTCACGGGGACGTGTCGAGCAGCGCGACTGCACCTGCTTTGCGCGCCCTTTCCACGTACTCGCTATCCGCGGTCACAAAGACTCCGCGCTCGACCAGCGCCAAGGCATGGTATGCCGCGTCATAAAAGGTCACGCCATAATCTCTGGTCAGCGTGAGCGCTTCCTCTCGCCAGGCCTTGGTAGGGGCTTTTTCAACAAGCCCAAATGCAACAAGTGCATCGAGCAGTTGAGGAGCATGATCCGGAAAGCGGCGCGCGAGCGTATTACCGACTTCGTAGAGCCACAGCGGCGGCACCAACAAAGCGAGCTCGCCAGCGATTGCCGCTTCTCGCAACTCGATCGCGCTGTCTCGCCCACCCTCCGCTGTGGGGACCACCCACTTCAAAAGGACTGATGCGTCAGGAACAACGACCTTCACCCAGCGCGTTCCCGTTCCTCGCGCACCCAAGCCACGATCTGTTTCGCCGAAATGGGCGGCAGAAGCGCTCGCAGCTCGTCCATGCGGCGCGCCGCGTCGCGACGCGAGCGCCGGTGAAACCACTGCTTGAGCGCGTTATTGACGATGTGGCTGCGCTCGCCCTGCGGCGCTTTGGAGAGCGTAGCCCAGACCGCGTCCTCGAGGAGGACATTGACTCGATGTGCCATCGTGACTCCACCGTACACACGCTTTATACACATGCTATGCGTCCGTATCGTGCGCGTCAAGTTGCGGGGCACCAATCTGCGGGGCACCAATCGGTCAAGCGCGGTGCCAATCGGGGCATACGAAAAACCTGTATTTGCCGTATCGCACCACCAGCGGCTTTTTTTGTCTAATCTGTCCACTTTATCTATAATGGATGAATATGCGGTATGTCTCAGCCAGCGATGCGAAGCAGCGTCTTGCCGCGGTGCTTGACGCGGCACAGCGTGAGCCCGTGGTCATCCGCCGCCAGCGGCGTGACGTCGCGGTGGTCCTTTCGGCCGAGGAGTACGATCGCCTGCGCGGCATCAACGTCGCTGAATTCCAGGCGTTCTGCGATCGGGTCGCGGGGAAAGCGGCCACCCACGGTCTCACCGAGAGGAAACTCTCCCTGCTCCTGAGCGGCGATGGCGCGAGAGCGCGTCGTCGTTGATACCAACGTCCTGGTGAGCCGGCTTCTGCTGGCGCGCTCGGTCGCCGCCTCGGCGGTCCGCAAGGCGGTCGATCATGGGCAGCTGCTCGCGTCCGAAGCCACGCTCGAAGAACTCTCCGAGGTGCTCTCGCGCCGGAGCCTGAACCCCTACGTCAGCGTGAAGGAGCGGCAGGAATTCATCCGCCTGCTCGGCCGCATCGCGGAACTGGTGCCGATCATCATGCGCATCCGGGCCTGCCGGGACCCGAAGGACGACAAGTTCCTCGAGCTTGCCGTGAACGGCTCGGCCGACGTGATCGTGACCGGTGACAAGGATCTGCTCGTGCTGAATCCCTTCCGGGGAATTTCGATCATCCCTCCAGCGCGTTACATCGTGCGCTAATCTCTAGCGAGAAACCGAGTCGTGAACGCGTAGAGCAGCGCGGACTCGGTGCAACTTATGCACTCCGATGGGGCTCAACCGATTGCATTCTGGTCGAGACATTCTGCCGCAACACGATCAGCGCGGCTTTCAACTGCGATCGATCCCGCCCGCTGCGCGAAATCGTCAGGAAACCAAGCCATGCCAGCGCACGCAAATGCTGGCAAAAGAGCTGGCATTCCCAACTGAGCTGATGTTGAAAAAACGTTTGGAATCAAGCAGCGGAAAGAAAGTATCGCGGGTTCTGGTGATCTGTAAGCTTTTGATTTTGCGTAGGGAATGGCGGAGAGGGCGTCCGCCGAATGCTACGCCAGATAAGGCTTTCCAGCCTATGTGGTCTGTATCCCCCGCCTATCCCCCGCGAATGCACTAGAAATGCCTTGGTCTCGCACGAACGCTCCAATGTCTAGACTGTTCGGTAACGCGACTTCCGATACTTA
>Ga0187778_10000869_pt1 | contig 21690 bp, 20 predicted proteins | sample 1015_Q2_SP5_20_M_FD_132418 | JGI IMG/M metagenome (GOLD analysis project Ga0187778, IMG submission 132418) | Tropical peat soil microbial communities from peatlands in Department of Meta, Colombia - 1015_Q2_SP5_20_MG | ecosystem: Environmental > Terrestrial > Soil > Wetlands > Peat | place...
AGCGGGCTGAGAATGCTCGAATTGCTCTCAAAGGAGGAAAGAAAAATGAAAAAGTTTTTGATAGTTCTCGTGGGGTTAATGGTTCTAGCAGATTGCGCCACAACTACGCCGATAAAGTACGAAGGAGTATTCGTGCCTAAAGAGTACCTGGGCGTATTTGAGCGCGCGGACGAACACACGATGCGCTGGCTTAAACCGGGGGTCGATTTCTCAAAATACAACAAGGCCATGATTGATTATGTGATCTTCGGACTTGATGCCCATTCCGAGTACAAGGGAATCAATGCTGTTGAAATGAAAAAGCTTGCAGATGCCGCGAGCCTTGCGCTCGTGAATGCCATCAAGGAAAAGTATGAGGTCGTGTCCGAGCCGGGCCCTGACGTTGTACGGATCAAATTTGCGATTACCGACCTTAAACAGAGCAAGCCTGCCGAGAGCGTCGTTACTACGGTGCTCCCAGTAGGGATGGCCATCAGCCTCGTTGAGAAAGGGGCGGAGGGGGAGTGGACCGGTGGAGGCCTGACCAAAGGGGAAGTGATTTTCTTGGATTCTATGACAAACAAACCGATTGCGGCAGGGTATGGCGAGTTAGCCGCATCATTTGGAGAGAGATTCACTAAGTGGGGTGAAGTCGAGGATGCTTTTAAACAATGGGGGGAGAGGATTGACAAGTCTTGGACGTCACTAAGAGCTAGAAAATCGTTAAAAGGTACGGAGACAAAATAATAATATGAAGACAACAACCATCGTGTGATCGATCCTTATTGCGCTATTTCTGTTCACCGGAGCGGGAGCGTACGCGGCAGATACAATGAACGGCTGGAAGACGGAAATCGCGCCGTATGCATGGCTGGCCAGCGTGCACGGCGACTTCACGACAAACGGACTGCCTGTCCACACATGAGAAAAAATTTATCAGAAAGGAAGGGCACACTGCCCTTCCTTTCTGACTTTTTCGGAGAAACAGATCGAAGAAGGCTAACTATGAAGAGACGGTAAAACAAAGGTGAGCAAAAAGACGTTTTGCTGGTTTCAAGCGGTAATTCGCAGAAATTAGAATTGATCGCAGTACATGTTTGCAGATGTACTAAACAAATATTAAACGCTAATTAATCACATGTTCTTTCAGCATCAAATCACTGAATCCACCTATTTTTAGGAAATCAAGCCTTTTAACTGCCTTGCTCTTCGGGCATTAAACCCCAAGGTCATGTGAAGACTATGTGCGCATTTAACGCACCAATGTGCGTCTCGTAAGTAAAATTTACTGGTTGTATTGATAATTTTACACAACAATAAGGCGGCTTTCGAATAAGGCCGTCAGCCCGCCATTGCTTTTATGTGCTTGATCACCTCACTCACGACCTGCTGGGCGCTGCCGTAGAGCATGCGGGTGTTCTCGGCGTAGAAAAGCGCGTTCTCTATGCCCGAGTAGCCCGCGCCCTGGCCGCGTTTGATCACGATCACCAAATGAGCGCGGTCGGCGTTCAGGATCGGCATGCCGTAGATTGGGCTTGATTTGTCCGTGCGCGCGGCGGGGTTCACAACGTCGTTTGCGCCGATCACGAGCGCCACGTCGGTCTGGTCGAATTCCTCATTGATCTCTTCGATGTCGAAAATCTTGTCGTACGGGACCCCTGCTTCGGCAAGAAGCACGTTCATATGGCCTGGCATCCTGCCTGCGACCGGATGGATCGCGAACTTGACCTCCACCCCCGCCTCCTCCAGGAGCTCGAACATTTCCATGACCTTGTGCTGGGCCTGGCCCACGGCCATGCCGTAGCCCGGCACGATGATCACCTTCCGCGCGTACCTAAGCATCGACGCTGCGTCCAGGGCAGCCACTTCCTTCATCGTCCCCGTGACGCCAGCGCCGGCCCGAGCCTCACCCGTGATGGGCTTGAACAGGATGTGGATGAGCTTGCGGTTCATGGCCCTGGCCATGAGCTGGGTGAGGAGCGTGCCGGCAGCGCCGACCACGATGCCGGCGATGATCAAGGCCGGATTGTTCAGCACGTAGCCCTCGAACCCTACGGCCAGGCCTGTGAAGGCATTGAAGAGAGAGATCACAACCGGCATGTCCGCACCGCCCACCGGCAGGGTGACGATCGCGCCGAGGACAGCTGCGAGAGCGAAGAACGTGACGATCTTTGCGGTACTCGCGTGCTCGGCGGAAGCCATGCCAGTGCCGGCGAGCAGGGTGAGCAGCGCCAGGACCGCGTTGACCGCGTTCTGGCCTGGCAAGCGGAATGTCCTGCGAATGATGCCCTGGAGCTTGGCAAAGGCGACGAGGGAACCTGAGAAGGAGACCGTGCCGATCACTGCGCCCAGGGCCGCGAGCGCCGTGGATACGGCGTCGTGCGCCAGGCCGCGGCCCAGTTCGATTGCGGCAATGGCGGCCGCGGCGCCCCCGCCCATGCCGTTGTACAGGGCTACCATCTGGGGCATTTCGGTCATCTTGACCGAGGCCCCAGACCACCAGGCGAGGCCGCCGCCCAGGGCAAGGGCGAGGCACATGAGCGCGTAATTTCTCATCCCCGGCCAGAGGAAGGTGACGAGCGTGGCCAGGACCATGCCGATGCCTGCCCAGCCGATGCCGCGCCGAGCGGTGACAGGCGAGGACATCGCCCTGAGCCCCAGGATGAACAGGACCGCAACGACGAGGTAGCTGGTGTTGATCAGGAGTTTTTCAGTCATGACAGGTCCTTCGATCTGCGCATGGCATTATCCCTTTCTGCTTTGCGTTTTGCGCTGTGCGCTCTGCGATTTGCTCTGGAACATCGCAAGCATCCGTTCGGTGACGACGTAGCCGCCCACGGCGTTGGCCGCGCCCAGCAGTACGGCCACGAAGCCGACGGCCTGCTCGAAGGGCGTGCGCGCCTCGCCAAGGGCGACCATGGCGCCGACGAGCACGACGCCGTGCACGAAGTTGGAGCCGGACATGAGCGGCGTATGCAGGATCACCGGAACCCGCGCGATCACCTCATAGCCCGTGAACGCTGCAAGCAGGAATATGTAAAGTGCGGCAAAGACCTCCATTGTATTCCTCCGGAATAAAGCTCTATTTAATAGATGATAATTTACAGTTGAAATCGCATGACTTTGGCTATGATCGACGAACTATGAACTTTTCTGTCCCTCCAGCGCCTTCCTCACCCCTTCGTTTCGGATCGTGCCCTCGTGGGTAAAGGCGCTGCCCGCGACGACCTCGTCGTTCCAGTCGAGTTTCAATTCCCCGTCGTTTATGAGCGGTACGAGGAAATTGTACAGGTTCTTGGAGTACATCTCCGAGGCATGGACCGGCATGCGCGAGGGCAGGTTCACGGGCCCGAAGATCGTGACGTCGCCAATCTGGACTGTCTCGCCCGGCCGCGTGCCCGCCACGTTGCCGCCTCCCTCGGCGGCCATGTCGACGATGATCGCGCCCCGCTTCATGCTCCTGACCATTTCATCGGTAATGATCAGAGGGCTCCTCTTGCCCAGAAGCGCGGCGGTGGTGATCAGCACATCCGTCTGGGTCACGGCCTTTGCGAGCTTCTCCTGCTGGAGCTTTTTCTCATCCACGGTGAGCTCCCGTGCATAGCCGCCCATCCCGGAGGCGGAGACGCCGGTCTCGATGAAACGGGCGCCCACGGACTCGGCGTGTTCCCGTGTCTCAGGCCTCACGTCGTAGGCCTCGACGACGGCGCCAAGCCGGTGGGCCGTGGCCATCGCCTGAAGCCCGGCGACGCCCGCGCCAATGACGAGCACCCGGGCGGGCCGGAGCGTCCCTGCGGCGGAGGTGATCATGGGAAAGAATTTCGACGAGTTTTCCGCCGCGATCAGCGCGCAAAGGTATCCTGACACGGTGGCCTGGGAGGAGAGGGCGTCCATGCTCTGGGCCCGGGATATGCGTGGAATGAGTTCCACGGCGAAGCTCGTCACGTTTCGCTCGCAAAGGAGCTGCGCCCGCTCAATGCTATCGAAAGGGGCCAAAAAGCCTATGACCGCGGACCCGGGCTTCATCCTCTTGATTTCGTACGGGGCCGGCGGTTGGACCTTGAGGATGACCTGGGACCGCTCGAAGACCTCGGCGATGCTCTCGACGATGCAGGCGGTGTTGAAGTCCTTGTCGTGGAAATAGCTCCCGTCTCCGGCCCCTGTCTCGATGCAGACCTCGGCACCGAGGGCGATGTATTTCCTGACCACGTCCGGAAACACGGCGACGCGCCGTTCTCCCGGCGCGGTCTCCCGTGGCACGCCAATCACCAAGGACATGACTTTCTCCTCCTGGTCTCCCAAATTATATCCGAATTTAATGGTTCACTTCATCCATTTTAACATGACATCCCCGCAAACGCGTCGGTAATCTTTCTTAATGAAAAAGCAGGATGCCCGGATTTCTGCCAGGGAACTTGAGCGTATCGGTTTGCAATCGGGATATTCCCTTTTAGGCATCCCCGCTGAATCCTTTCACGAAATAAACTCAAATTATAATGCAATTAAGTTAATAAGTTGCAGAAAATCGAAATTGACAACTTTAGTATTAATTATTATAATATAGTAAAATACCCGATAAAGCCAAACCCTTCGTGAGGAGGGGACGGAAAGCAAAGGGTCTTGGATGACAAGACAGCCGGGCTGCCGAAGGATATTGCTTCAGGTACGCTCGGCTTTTTTATTGGTCAAAAGTCAAGGACAGGAAAGCTGAAAAAGCCGTTAAAACCTTAGTGTAATCAAATATTTACAATATCTGATGGTAAGCGATTCACTTTTTCGAAGGCAGACGGTAGGTTTGGAATAGGTAATAGAGACCTTTGCGCATGGCCTGGATTTTCTTGCCTTCATCGTAATGGAAATAATCGTGCTGGTATTGCAGTCCGGGCAGACAAGCAACTTCGAGACTGCGGACAGACCCAAGGAGGGTCATATGAAACGGATTTTTAGTATCATGATTCTGATATTTTCGATGGTGGTCCTGCTCATAGGGTGTGGCGCAAACGGAGGAAATGGCGGGAACGGCGGACCTGGCGGGAACGGCGGACCTGGCGGGAACGGCGGACCTGGTACAAGCGGCACAAACGGTCAGTCAGCGCTCATATCCGTGGTGAACGAACCCCCGGGCGCGAACTGTCCCTATGGCGGCTACAAGCTGAATGTGGGCCTCGATACGAACAATAACGGCGTCCTCGATCCATCAGAGATAACCTCCAGCAGTTACCTCTGTAATGGCACAGACGGCCTGTCATCGCTCATATCCGTGGTGAACGAACCCCCGGGCGCGAACTGTCCCTATGGCGGCTACAAGCTGAACGTGGGCCTTGATACGAACAATAACGGCGTCCTCGATCCATCAGAGATAACCTCCAGCGACTACATCTGTAATGGTGCGAACGGCACAAACGGCACCAACGGCACAAATGGATATAATTCGCTTGTTTCAATCGTTTCAGAGCCATCTGGAAGCAATTGTGAGTATGGAGGGTTAAAGGTAAGCTCCGGACTGGATAATGGCAATAACGGCGGCATTGCCAATGATGGCATACTCCAGCCGGGCGAGGTGACTTCGACGACCTACGTTTGCAGTGTCGCCGGGATCAAATGGGTGGATGTCACCACTTCTCCGGTGCAGGCTGTTCCAAATACCGGATACCTGGCTGATAGCACTTCACAGATCGTGATCACTCTACCTACTTCGACTTCTCTCAAAGTAGGTGATATTGTCGCGGTATCCGGCATTGGTACAGGCGGTTGGAAGATTGCACAAAATCCAGGCCAGTCCATTGTGGGTTATATTGAAACTATCGATAATATTTGGATTCAAATATGCGAGCAGTTTCCTGTCAAAAAGGCACTAGTTACCTCGCCCTCGGACGGCACTAAGCTGGCCGCCGTAATCCTCGGAGGCGGAATCTATCCCTCTTGCCCGCAGTGGGCTCAGAGCACTACACCCGGGACCGGGGGTTCGCTCAGTGGTGGTCAGTATAGCGCTGTCGAGCTGCAGTATGCCGGGAATGACAAATTCATGGTCTTGAGCCATGAGGGAAATCTGATTGTGCGATAGGGAAGAACCTGATTTCTTGAAATAATGAGCTGCGTGGGGCGCTGTAAAAAAATAGCGCCCCACGGCAATTTCAGTTGGTATAAGTTTGGCGATCGGAAATCAGCTCCGCATTTTTCATAGACGTGAGTATAGGCTTTTCAGGCAACCTCGATAAACCATCATTTTGGATGCGTCATGATTTTCGTTTGTAAGTTATAACAAAATTTCATCCTACTTGAACTACGCAAAAGTTGCGGATGTGAAAACTCATAAGTCGGCCCAGAACTTTTACCATCCACCTGTAAAAACTCTTTAAATCCTTCTTTATAACCCTGGCCAGAAAATCCCAGTTTTTAAGACATGTGACGAAGGCCGCGCGGAGCGAAGCAATGGTTAAATCGTCTCTGCTCCTTCACGCGGAGCCCCGACTTTAGTCCGCGTGCAGTTTATTTCTTTAAGTTTATCTATGATATTCCGATAAGAAGACTGCCTGATCCGACAAAATGTTTTTTAATGAAGCGCGTAATTCTGTATTGTTTTTAGTAAGTTAAGGAGAACCGATGTTTTCTAATTGTCGGGCGTCCGTTGGTTTAATCGCAGGAGCAATTTTCTTTTCCCTCTGTTCTTTCAGCTCTTCAGCCGACTATTACAAATGGACAGACGAGAATGGGAATCTTCATTTTTCTGACTCCTTTCAAAACGTCCCCGAGAAGTATCGAGACCAGATCGAAAAAAAAGTGTTTATAGACGACGCACATTCGTCCTCGGAACCATCTGTCAAAGGGCATCCGTCAAAACTTCCCTCATCAAATGAAGAGAGCAAAAGAAAGCCATTAAAGAAATTCGAGGTTCCGTATAAGGCCTACGAAGGCTCGGCTAAACGGGTGATAATTGCAGTTGTATTAAATGACTCCGTGACTGCCCCCATGGCGATTGACACCGGAGCGCCAGAAACGGTGATCTCGGTGAAACTTGCGGAGAAACTGGGGCTTTTCAACGAGGACCAGGGAAGGTTAGTCATTAGGGCGGGAGGAATCGGAGGTACGACTCCTGCCGTACGATCGATTATCGACAGTATTCATGCAGGAGGCGCGAAGGGCGAATTCATCCCCACTACAGTAATACAATCAATTTCCAATTCATTTGATGGACTTCTCGGATTGGATTTTGTCTCCAATTATTCTGTGACCATTGATTCGAAACGCATGGTGGTCGTCTTCGAAGAAATTCCGCTCGATCCTGACCATCCCGGCGGTCACGATCAAGAGTGGTGGACCAATCATTTTATGGAGTTTGCTGACTCGCGTGCCAAATGGAAGGCTTATAGCGAAACCCTCGAAAAGAAAATTCATGATTCCATGCAATCCGTCGGGAATGAAGATTTGAAAAAAAAGGCCTTCGCGGATTTTCAGTGCAAAGAAGCCGAAAAGCTGCTTGAGAAGCTCAGCCGGTACGCAAGCGAGAATTCTGTTCCTACGGAGTGGCGACAATACTGATAAACGTGCTCAAACAACAAATAGACGATGAGGACGTTATTTCATTCCTCTTTGGTCGCTTTCATTACTGACGTAAGAAAGCAACACCGCATCGATAGGAAATAACGTCCTCAAAGCAGCCAGACTATGCTGCCTTACGAGTGACGGCTCCCTTTCTTGCAATCGTCATCTCCATCATCTTTTCTTCGTTGCCTCCCTCGGGCGTAATGAACATCTCAAACTCCACGGTATTGTCGTCTCTGATCCTGGTCACAGTGCGCCAGACCGAGGGTCCCCTGACCGGGTCGTCATAGCAGCATTTCTGCGTGATGGTTCTCCCATCCGCGCTTGCAGCACCCACAAAATAGTAGATGGCGGTGCTCATCGAATCGAGCCAGACCGACTCATACATTCCGGTATGGTTATTGTGCCCCAGGAGGTTGATGCCCGTGAACGGGAAGCCCATCATATCCCCGGTGTAATCCTGCTGCAGGTAATGCCCGGCAAGGACCAGCTTCTGTTCGCACGTGCCAGTCGATTCTATGGGCGGCTTGTCAGGTTCCATCCAACTCCTGGATCTGGTGGTCCAACTTCCCTCCAGTTTTGCCAGCATTTTATGAGGCTCTCCAGGAGTTCCCACTTTCGTGTATATTTCCATGATTTTCAGCATGTCTATTTTGCCTTCTTGCTTTGCCATGGTAGTTCTCCTTACTTGAAACAACTTCTCATAGTTTAATAAAAGCGCAACTATATGCCAGTGTCAATGGGATAAAAGTATGATGGAAGTGGGCAGATGGAGACTTATTTATAGAAACTTTGCCTGCGCGTTGCTTCCTGAAACAGTGATTTTTACATCAATCGAAAATATCAACGCTCCATTCTAAGGAAACGGCATGAGAGCTGAGCTTGCTTCGCCTTGCGGTGATAGAATAGAAATAGCAGTTGAGCAGCATGATTTCCCACGAAAAGGGAGGTAGTGTATGGATCCGGTCGTACATTTTGAGATACCCTATGACGACAGTAAGCGGATGGCGACGTTCTATAAAAAAGCTTTTGGCTGGCAGACGCGGATGTTGGGCGAGGAGATGGGCAATTATGTTCTCGCAACCACGACCGAAATGACAAAAACAGGCCCCAAAAAGCGCGGTCAGATCAATGGAGGCTTTTACCCGAAGAAGCCCGATTGGCCGGCTCAATATCCTTCAATCGTCATCGCCGTAAATGATGTGAAAAAGTCCATGGAGCGGGTAAGCGCAGCGGGCGGAAGGGTGCTGGGCGACCCCATGGAAATCCCCGGTGTAGGAAAGTATGTCTCGTTCATCGACACCGAGGGCAACCGCATAAGCATGCTGGAGCCTATCCCCATGAATTGGCATGCGCCGGAGAAAAAGGCAGTGCGGAAAAGAGCAGCGAAGAAGGCGAAAAAGAAAGCGACGAGGAAACAGAGAAAATAGGGGTAAGGTGATAAAGCCGCCCAACCGAAGATCGGCGGCTTTTTCATGACATGTCGTCTGTTTGCTCCTCCTGGCTCAATCGATTACGACGTCTGTGATCGTCCCTGCGATGCCTGCGATCTTCTGAATTTTGGTGATCAGAAGGTCGCCGAGTGCCTTCGCGTCAGCCGTCTCCACAACAGCAATCACATCATGTGGGCCCGTCACAACGGAAACGGATTTTACCCCCTTAATTTTCTTTGCTCTTGCGGCAACATCCCGCGATGCCCCAGGGCCAGCCTCGATAAGAACATACGCTTTTACTGCCATAGTGCACCTCCTTCCAGAGCCGTCTCTGCATGGCAAAAGACATTACTTTATTTCACCCACACTATTAATATAGCACCTCGCGAGGCCGCAGGGTCAAGCTTTGAACATCTGAACAGTAACAATAGGTCAGGCGCCGGACAGATTCCAAGGTCGAGCTTATGATCTATTCGGAACGTTTTAAAAATGTAACCATAATCACAGATTAAGACCGGGAGGTCTTTTATACTCCAACCTGCATGAGCTTCGATAATCTAACGGTTTTTTGAATTATCTGAAAGTATGAATAACTTATGATTCACCCGAAGAATTCATTGCGAAGTTTCAAACCAATTAAGGAGGTCAAGAATGAAAAGATTCGCACTGATCACGCTCGCGGCCTTAATAGTATGTAGCATAACGGCCACTGCCTTTGCTAAATCCGCGGGATCATCGTCCTCGCAGGATGTGGAGGTTGACGGCTCGATCGCCGTCGCATCGGCACCCGCATCAGGCTTCGATACTGGCGTCGGCGTCACATTCGGCTTCGGAGCGATGCTCCCCCAGATCAACAAGAATCTTCAGGGCAGAGTCGAGCTCTCCTACTTTGAGTGGAGCGCTACCGAGTTCGGCTCCGATGTGACGTACAAACGTGTACCGGTTGACATCGGCGGACGGTTCTTTCTTCCGACCCAAAGCGGCAATCTGAAGGTTTTCGTACAGGGAATGCTGGAAGTAAGCTTTGATACGGTGGAAGTATCGAACTTCCCGTTCCCCGGCACATCCTCGGAGAGCGATACTCATTTGGGATTCGTCCCCGGTGCAGGAATAGAAATAAAGCTTAATCCGAGCCTGAGCTTTGTCGCCGACGCCAGGTGGCACCTTATAACCGACGACTACTTCACACTGCAGGCCGGCTTGGCGTATCATTTCTAGGGAGTGGCATCGTATTGCGCCCGTGGCGAACAAGTATTTTGAAAAAAGAACATATCCAAGAAACATCGTTGCGATTGACATGGCGCCTATTAAGACGTATATTCGTATAGGATTTTATATTATCTGTTGGTAACCTGATCATTTATGTAGTGAGGCCGTCTCCTGCCTTGAGGCATATGCGATCGCAGGGATCTAAAAATTTCCGTCAGAAGCGGCCGCCGCAGCACCAGCGCAGCAGCGTGGAGGTCGATGTCGAGTCGCTGGTGTTGCTCGAGAACCGATGCAACGGCTGCACCAAGGGCGAACGATGTTGCTGCTCGTCGTACGAGGTCTGCGTCACAACCGCGGAGATGAAGAGGATTATCAAGGTCCTGCCCGAGGCTGCCAAGTTTAGCCCCAACCTTCTGACTACGCGAGGATACGACAACGTCTTCGAGCAAGAGGAGCCCAATCTTTTTTCCATCGATACGGATGACGACGGCCTCTGCCTTTTTGCCTATCGGTCCCATGGCAGGATCCGCTGTTCCCTGCACACCGTCGCCGTGACGTTCGGCCTGCCTCTGGAGGAGGTGAAGCCGAAAGTCTGCCTGCTCTGGCCCATGCACTTCTCAGATGGCGACGAGGTTTTAGCCATGATCAATGACGCATTTCTGTTCAGCTGTAATGCACGGAAAGCACGGGGTTCGCGCAATCTGAGCCCAGGCTTTGTGGAGGCGCTCGAGCGGGTGTACGGCGAGGGATGCGGAACGCAGGTGGAGCAGGCGGCGGAGAACGGGGAGCGGCGCACGCTGCTTGTCACCCGGTGGTGAGGTGCATTATTAACGGAAGATAGGAATTTGATTTGGGACGTTCCACTGCGGGGAAATGTCGAGAGTGTACAATAACAAAGCTTGACATTCAGGCATGAACGGACGTTACGCTGTCAGAGGTCCCTGATGTTCTTGTAGAAAAACCGCAAAGACAGTCCGACTTTGCGGCATTTTTTTGTCCTATTCCGACTTCGGACTATTTCGGTCATCCCTTCATTCTTTAGGTGTGGTTCTTAGACCCGCCGGATTTACTGCGTTGCGGTTTCCCGGTCTCGGCGCCGAACCGGCTGGGTGCGGACGCCTGAGCAGTTTCCGTTTTCGCTTCTGCGCTTCCAACTGCTTTCTCTTTTTTTTCACCGATGGCTTTTCGTAAAAACGCCGCTTTTTCAGCTCTCCAACAATACCGTCAAGTTGGAGTTTCTTTTTCAGCGAACGAAGTGCCTTTTCGAGGTCCCCGGAAAGAACTCTTACCTCCACGACCGACCCCCTCCGCCGCCGTAGCCGCCGCGTTTACCCCTACCGCCACCACCACCGCCGGGCCCCGAGCGCCCGCGCTCCGTCTTCGGCCGGGCCTCATTCACCGTGATCGTACGATCCATGAACGACGTGCCGTTCATGGTCGAGATCGCCTTGTCCGCGTCCTCATCCGACGCCATCTCCACGAACCCGAACCCCTTTGACCTGCCCGTTGCCTGATCAGTGATCAACGTGACGGACAGCACTTCGCCGATCTTCGAGAATGCCTCCCGTAAATCCTCGTCGTGGGTCTGGTACGACAGATTTCCTACATAAAGTTTCTTTGCCATGATGCCTCCTTTGTGATTTAAACTTTGCGCTAACGGTTGTTGCAGCACAGCGTGTTTGCCCCTTCACCCCGGGCACGCACGCTCCCCTGAAAAGCGAAGCTCGGACTTTTCGTGGATGACCAGCAGAGCCACATCGTTCGCCAACCAGGCATGCTGTCTTATTTCGTGAGAAAGTGTAAGAGCAGGAGAGGTCAGTGACTGATGATAAGGCGAAAACGAAGTCTTGGTCTTAACGGAATCGCCTTGCTGATTATGGCACGTAATTATATTATAACTATTTCACTCGAAATTGCAAGCGTTCATTTTCCCCGGAATGACTGGTGCACCCTTTTTAATATGCAAATTAATATTGCAATAATCTGCTTGTTTTCTTATAATCGAGTATAAAAGATATGTCGCTACGACATATGAAAATAATATATATCCTGCCAGTGAGTTTCCTGATAATGATGGGCGCGGTAAATGTGTCCTATGCAATTTACATGTACCAAGAACAATGCGTACACCGTTAAGGTGGCCCCTGCGAGCGGGTGGACATTGCAATCTGGGGCGAACAGCATAGCGTATACGCCCGGGATCGCTCCCAGTGCCACATATGCCGGCGCGGCGGTTAATCTGCTGATCCCGAGCGGTGCTACTGCGAGCCAGATAGCGCAAGCGGACTACCAAAATGCCCCCGCTGGGACTTACTCGAATGGCTCTACTATTACGATTACCGTGACGTGGGGGGGACCGGGATCCCCTATTACGGCAACGTTGCCGATAAACAGCGTGAGCGTGACCGTCAATGACTCATGCACTTCTGCTGCAGCCGGCTCAATGTCTTTCACCATCGATCCGTCGGGCTCAGGGACCTTCACCCCGAGCACGACCGCCAACGGCACATCGCCGTCGGTGAAGTGCACCATGAACGCTGTGCATGCGGTCGCCTGCTCATCGGGGCACGCAAACAAGCTGACGATCGGCAACGACGGCGTGACAGACCCCATTGCGTACACGATCACAAGCTGTCCGGCGAACATGACGGGCAGCGGGTTCTCGTCGTCGGTATCGATCCCTGTTGGCATCTCGATCCCACAAACATCGTACCAGAATGCGAAGGCGGGCGCTCATTCCGATACCATTACCGTTATGATCACGTATTGAGGGGCGACATACGAACGTCTGCACGCTTTGGGCATGTGGAGGTCATCAAACGCTTTTGGTCCGCAATGACATGAGTTGCTGAAAACCACATGGCAGGAGTCGCATAATGGAAAAAAATTGTTGTGACCGCAGGCTGTCAACCGGGTTTCGCCCGGGGCGCATGGCGCCGTTAAAAAAGGGCGTTCGGTTGCTGGCCGGACTGCTGATCATGGCGGTCTTCATTTCCCCGGCATTTGCCGCGGACTTTCAGATACAGCCGACGTCCCTGGACCTGGGCGGCGGTGCAAAGAGCGGCGCATTCTCCGTCATCAACAACGGGAACGAGAAGATAGATTTTCAAATATCCGTCAAGGAATGGAGCCAGGACGCGGCGGGCAAAGACGTCTATGCGGACACGAAGGACATCGTGTTCTTCCCGCAGATCATGACGGTCGAGCCTTTTGGACAGCGCGCCATCAGGGTCGGCCTCAAGACCCCGCCCTCGCAGATGGAGAAGACCTATCGTCTTTTCGTGGAAGAGATCCCATCGCCGAAGAAGGCGCCTGACGTGAAGCTCAAGGGGAACATACAGGCAGGGCTCACGATAGCGTTCAGGTTTGCGACGCCGATCTTCGTCAAGCCGGTCCGGCCGCAGGAGAGCTATGTCGTCGACAGGGTGGAGATGTCGAAGGGCACCGTGAAGGCGATCGTCAAGAACACGGGAAATGTCCACGTGAAACTGCGTGCCGTGACGTTTAGCGGAAAAGCCGCCGACGGAAAGGAGCTGTATTCCAAGGAATTCGCGGGCTGGTACATCCTCCACGGCCTGTCGCTTCCCTATGAAGCGGCTGTCCCGCAGGAGCTGTGCGGAAAGCTGGCGAAGATCGACGTGAGAGCCCAGACCGAGAACATGAATGTCAATGGGACACTGAATGTTCAGAAAAACATGTGCGCACAGTAACACCGCATCGTCCACGACCCGTTCAGGGCGAATTGTGCCGAACGAAGGAACATTTTTTGCGATTACTCAGGGATGCATGTTTCGAGTAGATACTGGTAACATCGCCTATCCATATAATGCTCCTCTAATCCTTACCTATTTCCTTAAGTTAAATCATAAGATTCCGATAAGAATATTATGAAGTTTTTAAAAGTTATTTGGCCGCCGGCATGCATCAACGGCAATGATGATGAAAGCGTGTGTTTCTTCACGTGGAGCGTAGATAGAATGTCGCATACTTTAAGCCATGTCGTCTTTATCTGAATTCTCTAGATAAGCGCCTGCTATTGTGGAGGACCAGATATGAAAATCGGTTTCATGTTTCTCGTTCTTGTATTTATTTTGCCGATCAAGTCAGTGTACGCAGTCCAATCTACGGTCACCGAGGCCGAAGGCTACTCCTGCATGGGAGATGATAAATCCCGAAAGCAGACCGAGCAAGCGGCTATGATCGATGCGAAAAAAAATGCCGCCGAGTATACCTCGACCTACATCAAAAGCGAAACGCAGGTAAAAAATTTCGCTCTCCAGAATGACATTGTTACAGCCTATTCCAACGCTGAGGTCAGTGTCATCGAGGATTTGGACAAGGGATGGTACAAGGATCCCTCTGCGGGGGATTGTTATAAGATAAAAATCAAGGCAGAAGTGACCCCTGACGAAGAAGCGATGAAAAGGATTGCCCTGGCCAGCGCAAGTACCGGTACGGGGGGGAACATCAGCGTGCCGGTTGCACCACCACCGCTCCCTGGCACTGAATGGTATGGAGCGCAGGGAACCGTAACGACTCCTGATGTCGTTGTCGTACCCAGCGGCCCAACGTATGTTTATATGATACCGAATGCAACAGGCGTTTATTTTTACGAAGGTTATTGGTATCGATACTATGAAGGGTACTGGTTCCGTGCGCCCAGCTACGGAAGGAGCTGGGCTATGGTTGCGACCGTCGCTGTGCCGCAGGCTGTTGCGAACGTGCCACCTGAATACCCTCACTACTTACCGCCGACGTATAACAGGATTCATGCCAATGATCTTCATCAGCACTGGCAGGAATGGGATCGCGATAAAGAATGGCATAAGTATGACTGGTACAAGAACGAACTGAAGCCTGGTGTTGCACACGAACGGCTGGAGCTGATTCAGCATGAGCGGGAAGAACATCGGGTTAAGAGAGAACGCATACGTGAGGCGCAGGAGCTGCGACATCAGGAGCAGCAAGAGCAGCGCAGACTCGCTATAGAGCACAGACGCCAAGTGGCAAATCAGATGGAACAGCGAAACAATAAACCTGATAATCCGAAATTGAAAAAAGAGAGGGAAAAACAGGAGAGGCAGAAAAAAGCAAAAGAAAGAAAGCAGAAAAAAAAGAAAAAATCCAAAAAAGAAAAAAAGGAGAACCAAGAGAAAAAAAGGGAGTGATCTTAGAGTGTCGTATCCAGACTATCGGCGCCCGGTGGATTGAGCTCTTCACTATTCTTATTTCTGCTATAATTCACTCGATGCCATATGGATTCAGCGAGGCTTGACATCGCCTTGCAGAGAGAATAGAATAAACTTCATGCAGCATAGGCTATATGCAACCATAGCTCTTCTGATATTCGCTCTTCTTATTCAAAACACCTGCCCGCACGGCTTTGCCGGGAAGAGCACGGTGTTTGCTTCTTGTTCTCAATGCCCCCACAAGCAGATGCTCAAAGCACACCCGGAGAACGGACAGTTGAACATTATTTCAAAGTATTTGGTCCATATGCCGCTGTTCGTTCTTGAAATGCCGAACTCTCGGCCTACGTTCCAGTTTTTGTCGGCAGCATCTTCCCAGCCCGCCATTCCTAACAGCTACAAAAATACGTTTCCGGATGAACTCCTGCGGCCTCCCCACGTGTGATTTATTTTTACCGCCATATAACTCTAACGCCTTGCTGAATTGAATGAAGAAGATTGTCGTTATGCGTTCTTGATCTGCTGCGCGCATTTTTTCGAATCGCTTCGCCTTCGGTGTGAGCGAAAATGACAATGATCTTCAATAACTAAAGAGTTAAAATAAAATCATATTAAAGACAGAATAAGAGGAGATTATTCATATGAACAGAAAGACGATCTTGAGCAGCGCAATTGTGCTTTATTTCATAATCGGTTTCGAGATCTTGATAATGATAAGCCCCTTTGCCGGACTTTTCTATTCCGTTTTCACGCCCTTTCTGTTTCAATTGTCAAAACACGCTGCCACACGGTGGCTTGCCGCCTTTTTTCTGCCGCACATGGTGGTTCCGCCTGATAGCTTTTTAAGGTTCATCCGCATAATGGGATCAATCCTGTTTGTTGCGGGCATAGCGGTTTTCCTGGTCTGTGCTTTCCAGGTATATGCAAGCAAGTTTCTCAAAAAGGGAGCGGTGTTAAGGGGCCTCTACTCGTTTATAAGGCATCCTCAGTACGTGGCGCTAGGTTCCGCAGGCTTGGGTCTTTCAATTCTGTGGCCAAGGATACTTACCGTTGTCCTTTGGCTTGTGATGATAGCGCTGTATTATATGCTCTCAAAGGATGAGGAAAGGAGAATGCTAAAGAGCTACCCGGAGACATACGGGGCGTATATGGAGAAGACCGGGATGTTCCTGCCGGGCAAGTTAGAGAGAAAACTCTCCCCCTCAACCGTTGTCGGGAAGTTGGCTTTGTTTGCCTTAATCTGCACGTTCACACTTGGAAGTGTTTTCTTCCTCAGAGATTACACGGTAAGACACCTTCCCCTTTGGACAAACGGGGAAATAACCTCGATATCAATCACGAACGAGGACGCGCAACGAATGGAGCATAGGATGAATGACATCCTTTCTATTGAAGACATCAGGGCCAGGCTCAAACCTGGCGATAAATATCTGGTCTATTTCATCCCCACTGATTATATCATGCAGGGCTTAATTGCAGATACGGGAACCGAGTGGAGGCTCTATACAAGACGGCACTTTACCATAACGAGATTTCTCCACTGGATATTTCATCCTTTCAGTCATCTAGCGGGGGGATCGGGCCATATTCATGACTATGCACAGGGTGCCATGGAGATGCGGGATAACACCATGGTTAGGAGACTTATTTTCTTGAGCGTATCTGACACGACGGTTGGCAGCCCCTACGATTTCTTCTCAATAAACACGATAAGAACTCCGTTGTTTATGGCGGATGTTGATATACACAACGTAAAACTCGTCCAAATTAAAGAACTCTCACAAGAGACAGGATGGGGTAAACTTCCAACTCCAGACTTTTAAAAAAACTTGCGTTCGTTATTTGGCTTCGCCCGTAAGTGAAATAAAATTGTTTTTTTCAATGAAAAATGTCATACTTCGCCCAATCAGTTTCGTGATAGGATTTCTTTTGCGCACTCTCATCGCGGAGGCTGTGCATGGCAAATACTTCCGTGAAGAACATCTTCCTGGTTTTTCTGAAAATCGGTGCCTTTGCCTTCGGCGGCGTCTATTCCATGCTCGCCTTTTTCGAACGAGAGCTCGTAACGAAGAAAAAATGGCTCACCCATGACGAGTTCGCCGAGAGCGTGGTCATGGGGCAGTTGACGCCCGGTGCGCCCATCGTCAATACGGGCTTGTTCATAGGTTACACGCTGAACAAGTTGAAGGGCGCGCTAGCAACCGTTGTCGGCCAGGTCCTGCCGTCTTTTATCCTGGTGCTGATCATTTCCTACCTGTATATCAAATACCAGGACATTGCCTTGCTCAATGCCGTGCTAAAAGGGGTCGGCGCTGCGGTCGTCGGTCTTATAGCATCGGTTGTTTACAATATGAGCCGAAAACTTCTGAAAGAGTATAAAAGTATATTCATAGCCATAGCCGCCTTCCTGTGTCTGGCAGTATTCAAGCTCAATCCGATAGGGTTAATTGTCGGCGCCGGCGTTGTCGGATTGCTTGTATTCGGAGGAGAACAGCAGAATGGAAATACTTAAATTTCTCTGGACGATCTTTTACATCAACCTGTTCACGATCGGCGGTGGCTACGTCATGATCCCCCTTCTGCAGCGGGAGGTGGTCCATCATTACCACTGGCTCAGCAACAAGCAGTTTATCGATAGCATCGCCATAGGCCAGGTCACTCCCGGGCCGCTTACCATCATGAACGCGTTCATCGGGTACAAGGTTTTCGGGGTCTGGGGCGCAATCGGAGCAGTTGTATCCACCTACTTGCCTTCGCTCATCGTCGTAACGATTGTCAGTCATTATTATCTGAAGTTTAAGAACTCATGGATCGTCAAGGCCGTTTTCAAGGGGATTCGCCCTGCCGTCATAGGGCTCCTTGCCGCGGTTGCTATCACCCTTGGCAGGGCATCCCTTGCAGATATTCCCACAAGCCTCATAGCAGCGGGTGGTTTTGCTATACTTGTGTTTACGAAGGTAGAACCGACTTTTGTGATACTCGGGGCAGGAGTGGCAGGAGCGATACTATTTTAACTCTGCATTGTTTTAACTAAAGGAGATCAGTATGAGCGGACAGTCATGCCCCATGGCAAAGCTGGAAACGCTCCTTTTGGCGACAGACGGATCCGCATTCAGCGAAGGCGCGATCCGGGAAGCCCTGAAGCTTGCCAAGAAATGTTCGAGCAGACTATCTGTAATGTCGGTAGTAATAACGAACCTTGAATTCGAAGTGACGATGCCTCAGGTCATTGACAAGGAGGACAAAGAGGCGCTGGAACATCTTGAAACCATCAAGGCCCGAGCCTCAAAAGAAGGCATTGACTGCGACATAGCGGTGATCCATGGAGACGACCCGTATCAAGACATTGTACGCCGGGCGCAAGAGAAGCACGCCGATATGATCATCGTGGGCAGGCACGGGAGAACTGGACTACCGCGGCTCATGATGGGGAATGTCACAGCTAAGGTCATAGGCCACGCTCCCTGTAACGTTCTCGTGGTCTCGCCGGCAGTGAGTACTGATTTCAAGGATATTCTTGTGGCAACAGACGGTTCACGTTACAGCAAGGCGGCAGTCCGCGAAGCCATCAGCATTGCCAAAAGATGTAACAGCCGTCTCATTGCCGTGTCAGTTGCCTATTCTGATGGGGAGATCAAATCAGCGCAGGATAATGTCCAGATGGCTGTGGAGCTTGCGTCTCAGGAGAGCATCAAAATAGAGGGTGCTGCGGTCATAGGAAAGTCATATGAAGCAATTGTGGACATGGCAAAACAGAAGCAGGCCGACCTGATTGTTGTCGGAAGCCATGGGAGAAGAGGACTGGAGCGGCTTCTTATGGGCAGTGTCACAGAGCGGGTCATTGGCCACAGCGGGATCGCGGTCCTGGTGATCAAGGCAAAAGAGAGGTGGAACTAAATGTGCGGGTGTTGTAGAACTTAGAAGTATTCAAATTTCAAATTGAATTTTTCATGCAGTGCTTAACCCGGAGGAAAAACTGAGCATATATGATCACCGTCGGATTCCCGAAACAATATAATAAGCTTTATACAAGGGCATCTACATTAGCGTTGTTTACCATTGCCTACAATACCATCGAGGGATTAGCTTCCGTCTTTTTCGGTTTTAAAGACGAGAGCCTGACACTCTTCGGATTCGGAGTCGATTCTTTTGTAGAAGTGGTGTCTGGAGTAGGGATTTGGCACATGGTTCAAAGGATCAGACATAACGGCGAGGAAAGTCCGGACCGATTTGAGCAGACTGCGCTTAAAATCACCGGGAGCGGTTTTTATATCCTGACCATCGGGCTTTCGATTACAGCGGCTATTAATCTTTACCAAGGTCACAAGCCCGAGACTACGTTCTGGGGTATCGTAATCTCTATTATTGCTATTGTAGTCATGTGGCTGCTTGCACATTATAAGGAAAAGGTCGGCCAGGAACTCGGTTCCCAGGCTATCTTGTCCGATGCTGCCTGCACCCGCGTTTGTCTGCAGCTCTCTGTCGTTCTCTTGATCGCAAGTGCAGGATACGAGCTAACCCATATTGGCGGCATTGACTCTGTTGGCACTTTTGTGATTGCGTGGATATGCTACCGAGAAGGTAGGGAAGCTTTTGAAAAGGCAAAGGCGAAAAGCTTTGCATGTACGTGCGGGGGGTCATGCGAGGCAAACGAAAATCAACAAACAACTGAGTAATTTAGTAATTATCATCTCATGGTATGAATTACAGTAGGCGGCAGTCCGGGAACATGGCAAAACAAAGGCAGGCCGACCTGATTAGTGTCGGGAGCTAAGGAAGAAGAGGGAACTGGAGCGGCTCCTTATGGGCAGTGTCACAGAGCGGGTTATCGGCCACACCGGGACCGCGGTCCTAGTAATCAAGACAAAGTAGAGGTGGAACGAGCCATGGATGTCATTGACATCATCGCGTTCTTTCTGTATAAGGGTAAAATGGGATATTATATTCACTATGTGCCTGGAAGAATAAGAATCCAAACACCATTCCTTCACAATAATCCACGCAATGTAGCAGAGTTTGAAACGTACATCAAAGGGGTCAAAGGAATAATATCGATAAAGTATTCAATTGTTGCCGGAAGTGCAACAATACTTTTTAATGAAAAGATTATCAATTGCGAGCAGATCATCGGGATTCTCGAAAGACGTGGTTATTTCTCGTTATCGAAAGCAGAAACGAGTGATCAAGTTATAAAGAAAGCGACCGAGAAAATTCTTGAAAAATTGTAGAGAACACTTGTCGATGCCCTTTGAGACTGGACCTGAGAGTTGATTTATCCCTCTAAAATTAATTTGGATGATATGCTCGTTTAATATCAAACCTTTATGGAAGATAGCAATTTATCTTCTTCTCTCTGAAAAGGGCGATGGTCGTCATTTACCAAAAATTAGGATTGTAATGCTGACGGAGCGTTTTAGCAGGCAGTGCGTCAACAGGTCTTGACAGGTCTGAAAATTATATGATAATATTCATAAAAGTTTGCAGGTGATGGAGTTCGCCGTTAACCGCCTCTTTTATGGGGCTGATGACTCCTACTCTCAATTTCATGAGGGCAGGAGTTTTTTATGCCCTGAAGGAGACCGGTTTATGCACGAAGTATGGGGATTGGCGGCGCTTTGGTTAGGCTTGGCCCTTATTGCAACCTTGCTCTCCATCTGGTTCCGGATCGCAACGGCCCTCTCTGAAATCGTCGTCGGTACTGTCGCGCAGCTTGTCATCGGCGCTCTTATAGGCACGAGCCTCGGTTCGGATACGGGCTGGATAAAATTTTTGTCCGGGACCGGCGCCATAGTTCTCACCTTTCTGGCTGGCGCCGAGCTCGACCCGGTCGTGTTCAAGGCAAAATTAAAAGAAGCATCGGCCATCGGTTTTATTTCTTTCCTTGCCCCTTTCCTCGGTTGCACCGCCGCGGCCTATTATTTCCTTCATTGGTCAGTTCGTTCAAGTTGGCTCGCGGGTGTGGCCCTCTCTACGACCTCGGTAGCGGTGGTCTACGCCGTGATGCTCGAACTGGGGCTCAACAAGACGGACTTCGGCAAAGCCGTGCTTGCCGCCTGTTTTATCACCGATCTCGGTACCGTCCTTGCCCTAGGGCTCATCTTCGCGCCCTTTTCTTTCAAAACCCTGATTTTTGTCGGTGTCTCTGCTGTCGTTTTCTTTATCCTGCCTTATCTCACCCCCTGGTTTTTTAAAAAATACGGTGACCGACCGTCGGAACTCGAAGCAAAATACCTCCTGCTTTTTCTTTTCGGTCTGGGTTCCCTGGCGGTGTGGTCGGACAGCGAAGCAGTGCTGCCCGCGTATATCATCGGCATGGTGCTCGCAGGCACCGTAGGCAA
>Ga0187778_10000871_pt1 | contig 21646 bp, 26 predicted proteins | sample 1015_Q2_SP5_20_M_FD_132418 | JGI IMG/M metagenome (GOLD analysis project Ga0187778, IMG submission 132418) | Tropical peat soil microbial communities from peatlands in Department of Meta, Colombia - 1015_Q2_SP5_20_MG | ecosystem: Environmental > Terrestrial > Soil > Wetlands > Peat | place...
CAACGGCGAAACGCGCATATTCTATGCTGCCGGCCGCAGGCAGGGAAGCGCGGCCGACACTCGGCAGCGACTTGGTAATCCGTGCAGGGACTAGCGCAGCAGCGACGCCACGATGCCCACGCCTGCCGCGACAAGGTCTCCGACGAGGCGGCTCCTGTCAACCGAGCGAGTCTCCGGGGGCAGCGCGAGCAGCGCTTCGGCGAGCGCGTTGACGTCGAGCGTCTGGCGGCGTGTTTCTGCGCTTGCCAGCTCGTGCAGGGTCTTGGACACCGCGTCGGGGTCGAGGATGGAAATCGGCGAGCGGCAATAGGGACAGGCGGTATCGTGCTCGAGGTCCACCGGAGCGCCGCAGTTGGAACATTGAATCGTCCGTAGCTTGGCTTTGAGCGTGGCCAACTCGGGACCGGAGATCGGGCGGACGAAATTCTTTTCGCGAAGGAATTGCAGGACCGGAGTCAACCGTCCGTGGCCAAACATGCAGCGGTAGTAGCTGAAGTGCGTCGTGTACTGCAGATCCTGGGTCAGCTCGAGGCGGGCATGGCAACGCGGGCAGTCGAGCAGCTCCGGAAGCGTGTTGCGGGTCTCACTCCGGTTCGCATCGAGCGCCTTGAACACCTCCAGAACGCTGCCGGGGGAAAGCTCGGTGCTCTTGTGCGCGTCGAACCAGATGACCTGGCAGGCGAAGCAGAAGTCGATGGTAACGCGGCCGGTCAGCGACGCTGCGAAGTCGAGCGCGCGCATCGCTGCGCCGCAGCCCGGACAGTTCACGCGGCCCCCAAATGCGCATTTGCGCGAAGCTCTGCGTCCGTCGAGCGCCGACAGATGCCCGTCGCGATCGCGGCGAGCCCCATCGCCAACGGGAGGATCCTTCGTTCCGTCACTTTCGCTCCAAGCGCCGGCGAGCCGTGCCGACTGTGACCGAGCCAACAGCCGGGCCACGAAGCGCAATCCGCGTATCCTATCCGGGCTCGTCGATCGATCGCGGCCAGCTCGCCTTGAGCAATCTCGAGAGGGCGCGATCGGCGAGGATTGTGCCGCCGGTCTGGCAGCGAGCGCAATAGTTGGTTTCGTTCTCGGCGTAGACGATGCGTTGCACCGGAGCGCCGCACACGGGACAGGGCTCACCATAGCGGCCGTGCACCGCCATTTCCGGACGGAAGGCTGTGACCTTGTCGGGAAAGCTTTCTTTCGCATGGGCACGCAGGCGCGACGTCCATTCGCCCAGCACTGCGCGTGCCGCAGAAAAGAGGCGCTCGACCTCGGCATCGTCGAGCCTTTGGGTCAACGCCACCGGCGACAGGCGGGCGCGATGCAGGATTTCGTCAGAGTAGGCATTGCCGATGCCGCTGAACAGGCGCGGGTCGGTCAATGCTCGCTTGAGCGTGTGGTTCTCGCGCAGCAGGCGCCCGCGGAAAGTGGAAAGGTCGGCATCGGCCAGCTCGACGCCGCCCATGTCGAAGGCGGCCAGCGAAGGCTTGCCCCGGACCACGTGCAGCGATGCACGCCGTTTGGTCCCTGCTTCGGTGACCACCAGCGTGCCACCGGGGAAAACGAGCAGCGCCAGGGCGATTCGCGGTGGCGGTCTTGCGCCTGGCTCGATCCAGCGCAGTCGTCCGGCAATCATCAGATGCACCACCAGGAACAATTCGCTCTCGAGCGCAATAATGATGCGCTTGCCTAGCCGGTGCACTCCTTCAACGCGCTTACCCTCGGCTTCCGCGATCGGCGGCACGGCCGTGCGCAGCAAGAACGGACTCAGAACGCGGATGCGTTGCAGGCGCTGACCGAGAATTCGCCGCTGCAGGCTCTCGACGTAAACGACGACGTCGGGCAACTCGGGCATTGCTCGCAAACGCTCAGCCGACGCCGAACGCACCCAGCGCCGCGGCAACGGCGAGGAACCAAAGCGGATGCACGCGCGTGACGAGCGCAAGCAGGGCAGTCGCCACAGTGATCGCGTAGGCGGCCAGGGTTTCATCGGCGGCGCGCGCCAGAATGTAGCCGCTGGCGAGCACCAGCCCGACGGTGATCGGCGCAAGCGCTCGCTGGATCGCCGCGCGCAGCGGTGCATCCCGGAAACGATCCCAGACGTGGGCGACGCCGAAGGTCAGCACCGACGCCGGGGCGCACAGCGCTACCGTTGCCACCAGCGCGCCCAGGAATCCATAAACCTTCCAACCGATCACGCTGACGATGAGCAGGTTGGGTCCCGGCGCGGCCTGCGAAATCGCGAACGCCTGGGCGAATTCAGCGCTGCTTATCCACTGTTCGACGTCGACAACACGGCGATAGATCTCGGGGATGAGTGCATTGACCCCACCGATCGCGAGAAAGGAGAGCAAACCGAACTGCCGCGCAAGCTCGATCAGCACCGGGGGAATCATTGGCGGGTCCGCCAGGCCAGCGCCACTGAAATGGGAACCAGCGCGAGGAGCGCCCAGAGCAGCGGCACACGCACGATCGCCAGCGCTACGAAGGCCAGCGCCGCGACCGGAATCTGCCAGTGGACCGCCGACAGCGGGCGCGCCATCTTGAGACCCGTGGCAATGATGAGGCCGGTCGCCGCCGACGAGACGCCGGCCGTGGCCCCTCGGACCGCCTCGAACTCGGCGAACCGTGCGTACAGTGCGGCGAGCGCGAGCACGATCAGAAACGGCATCAGCATCAGTCCGAACAGCGCGGCGAGCGAGCCCAACGGGCCGCGGAAGCGGTTGCCTACGATGATCGAGAGGTTGACGACGTTGGGTCCGGGCAGGAATTGGGATAGCGATAGCAGCTCGGTGAACTCGCGCTCGGTCAGCCACGCACGTTCCTCGACCAGCATGCGCCGCGCGAATGGCAGCACGCCGCCGAAACCCGACAGGCCGACTTTGAGGAAGCCGAAGAAGAGCTCGTCGGCGCCGACCGATGCCGGCGCAGTGCCCTCAAACGGATCGTTCATGCCTAAGACTTGAGCTGCGGCTCGAAGCGGCCATCGATCGCGGTCCAGCCGGCATCGGCGAACACGGTGGTTCCCGTGACGTAGCTGCTCGCGTCGGATGCAAGGAAAACGATTGGGCCCGCCATCTCTTCCGGCGCCGCCCAGCGCCCGAGCGCGCAGCGCCTTGCGTAAGCCTCGTTCCACGCGGCGTTGTCTCTGATCGGCGTGGTCAGCGGTGTCGCGACAATGCCCGGAGCGAGCGCGTTCGCGCGTATTCCATGCGGAGCCAGCTCGACGGCGAGCCCTCGGGCCATCTGCACCACGCCCGCCTTGGTCGATGCGTAAATGCTCTGGCCCGGCTCGACGACGACCGCACGTATCGATGCCATGAGAATGATGCTGCCGCGCTTCCTTTCGATCATGTGGCGGGCGCAGGCGCGGGCCACCCGGAACGTGCCCTTGAGGTTCAACTCGATCACCCGATCAAACTCCTCGTCGGTGTAATCGAGGAGCCGCTTGCGCAGGTTGATCGCGGGCGTGGTGAGCAGGATGTCGATTCCGCCGTGCTCACGCACGATACGCTCGATCATGGCCTCGACGGCGGCCGTTTCGCTCACGTCGATCGCGAGCGAGCTCGCCTTGCCGCCGCCAGCGCGGATTCGCTCGGCGACTCCCGCCGCGTCGCTCGCGCTGACGTCAGCGACGGCGAGTTTCGCGCCGTGGGCGGCCAGGCCCTCCGCGCCGGCCTGGCCGATTCCCGAGCCACCGCCGACGACCAGGGCGACGCGGCCAGAGAGATCGAAGAGCGCGTGGTAATTGAAAGCTCTTTCAGGATTCATGAGGCTCCTTGCGGTGGTCGATCGATCATCTCGAGCGGTCCCCGTAGATCATCACCTTTCCGGATCCACACGGGGCGCCGTGTCACTTGCGGAGCAGCCACAGGATGAGGCTGACGATCACCGAGATGATGAGGCCGGTCGTGATGGGGAAGAAGAACGAGAACTCCTCGCGCTCGACGTGGATGTCGCCCGGCAAGCGGCCGAGCCCGAGCTTGGCGAGCAGCGGCCACGCGAGGCCGACGACAATGAGGATGACGCCGAGGGTGATCAGGAAGCGCGCCATGAGCATCGAACAGTGACGGTCTCATTGTAACGCTGCTGGCAGAGCACTGCGTGGGGCGCTATGCTACCGGCGGTCAATCGTCCGGATACTTCATGATTCGCGCGCTCGATCGCTGCATTGAGCTCATCCTCGCTGCCGCCAAATGGCTCGCGCTCCCGATCGTGGCCGCGCTGTTCCTGCAGTGGCCCCTGCGCGACATCGTCGGTGCCTACTCGCGTGAGGTCAACGATCTTGGACAATGGATCTTCGCGCTGTATGTGGCGTTCGCCATCACAGCGGCAACACGCTCGGGAACGCATCTCGCCGCTGACACGCTCGCTCGACACTATCCCCCGCGATGGCGCGCTCGCATTGGCCGCATGGGGATTCTGTTCGGACTGCTTCCCTGGGCAATATTTGTGCTGGTCACGAGTCGGAACATCGTCCTATCGTCGGTGCTGTCGCTCGAGCAGTTTCCCGACACGTATCATCCTGGCTATTACCTGATCAAGGTTGCGCTCTGGCTGCTCGCCCTGCTGGTACTGATCCAGGGCTTGATCGACTTGGTCCGGCCGAGCCGGTGAAACCGTCATGATGCCGTGGGTAGGCTTGGCCCTGCTGCTGTTCGTCGGCCTGGGCGTCGTCCTTACCGGCCTGCCTGTCCCGATAATCCTGATCGTCGCAGCGAGCCTCGGCGCCGTGATCGGCGCTGTCAACGGCCAAGTCCCGATCGATCTTCTGGCAGCATTACCAGAGCGGCTGATCAATCTCCTCGAAAATGACCTGGTACAGGCGATCCCGCTCTACGTCGTGATGGGGGTGCTGATCAACCGCTTGCCGGTCGCGGAAGCTCTATATCGCCTTGGCCTCGCCATTCTTCCGCGCAGTCGTGCCGCGCCGGTCGTTTCGGGAATCGCGCTTGGCGCCTTGATCGGGCCGATGAATGGATCGGTGGGGGCGAGCGTGCTCGCGCTGTCGCGCGTTCTGGCGCCGCGTCTGGAGGCCTCCGGTATTCCGTTACCCAGGCGCGCTGCAATCATCACGGTGGCGAGCACCCTGGGTGTGGTGGTACCACCTTCGCTCGTATTGATCCTGCTCGGTGATGCCATGCTCGCCGCGCACACGATCGCGGTCACCGCGACGGGGCGCGACGATCGAGTCATCAACACCCAGGACTTGTTTCACGGCGCGCTGGCGCCGGCGGGCATCTATCTAGTCGCATGCCTCCTCATCGCATGGTGCTTCAACCGCGCGACGCCGAACACGACGGGACGGGCTGCTGGCCACGGCCGATTGCGTCCGCAGCAAGCCGCCATCGGGGTTTTCGCGCTGCTCGCGATCCTCACGCTTCTTGGGGGCGTGACCCTGGGCTATTTCTACGCCGTCGAGGCGGCGGCGATGGGCGGATTTGCGCTGCTGATCGTAGGTTTCGTAAGCAGGCGGTTGTCGCTGCCGGTGCTCGGCGAACTGCTGCGCGACGCACTTGCGCTCACCGGTACTCTGTTCTTTATGCTGATGGCCGCCACGACGCTCACGCTCGTCCTGCGCGTGCTCGGCACGGATCAACTCGTGGCGGGATGGATCGCTGCCATCCCCGGCGGCCCGCTTGCTGCAGTGGCGGTCGTGCTCGGCGGGATCTGGCTGTGCGCATTGGTGCTGGACGCCTTCGAGATCATCTTCGTCGTCGTGCCGATCGTCATCCCGCCGCTGCTGATCCGGGTCGACGATGCCGTGTGGGTAGCCGTTCTCGTCCTGCTGGTCGTGCAGACGAGCTTTCTCGATCCGTTGGTCGGCTACTCGGTGATGATGACGCGCACGGTTCTCAGGGCGTCGATAGAGTTCTTGGCGTTGCTGCGCTCGTTGCTGCCGTTCTTGCTCGCGCAGTGGGCGCTGCTGATCGCGGTGCTGCTGCTGCCTTCGCTCGCGCATATCGGGCAGACCGAGGCCGATCGCAGTCGCAAGCCCCCCGATATCCCTGCGGAGGAGCTCGACCGGCGGATTCAGCAGATGCTGGCGCCCGAACCGGAAGCGCCAAGTACCAAGACCGCACCTTCGCGGTGAGCTGTTGGAGCCTCCCCGGGCAGGGATTCCCGACTAATTGACGTCCAGCGCGTGGCGCTTGAGCGCCTCCAGGGGTACAACCGCCAGAGTTTCCTCGTGCGTGGCGCTCAGCACGACCGGTGGCGCGACACCTGCCTCGAAGGCCTCGCGCCAGCGCCCGGCGCACACACACCAGCGATCTCCAGGCTTGAGACCCGGGAAGCCCACTTCGGGCGCCGGCGTGGAAAGATCGTTGCCCTGCTCGCGAGAGAAATCGAGAAACTCGGCGGTCATCTGCGCGCAGACGACGTGAAGCCCCAGGTCCTCAGGCCCCGTGTTGCAGCAGCCATCGCGATAGAAGCCGGTGCGCGGCGCAACCGAGCAGGGTTCGAGCCGTCCGCCGAGCACGTTCTTCTCGTCGGGCATGGCCGCGGCTTGCTCAGGGCTTGAGCGCACGGAAGAGGAAGGGAAGGCTCACATCCATGCGATAGTCGACGTCGGAGTGGTTGTCGTCGAACTCTTCGTAGACGTGCTTGATCCCTGCCTCCGAGAGGCGCTTCGACAGGATGCGCGTTCCGTAGTGGATGTGGTACTGGTCGCGCCAGCCGCAGTCGATGTAGATGCCCTTGAGCGACTTGAGATTGGAACGGTAGGTTCGGACGAGATTGATGGGGTCGTGCTTGAGCCAATTGCTCCAGCGCGCCCTGATCGGCTCGCCGCTCTCCATGTTGAACGGAATGCGGAATCCCAGCGGTGCGCGCCTGTCGGGATCGTAGGTCGCCGCCATGCAGATGTTCATGATGGCGTGGCTCTCGGCCATGGAAAGCTTCTCCTTGTGCCACACGTGATCGAGGAAGCGCCTGACTCGCCCGTCGTCGCGTCCCTCGCCGAGCGCCCTGCGCTCGCTCTCGTGCAGCGCGTCGTAGCGACCGGCCTTGCGCTTCTTCGCACGGTACTTGGACAGCTCGTTGAGAGTGTTCGGCCAATCGTGCCAGTAGACGAAGTCGAAATAGGAGTCGCCGGAGTGGTCGGCGATCGCGCCCCAGTGCTGAGCGTACTTCATGCCGTGGATGATCGCTCCGTAGCCTCCGGAGGACTTTCCGAAGCAGCCGCGATGCTCGCGCGAGGCGAGCGTGCGAAATTCCCGGTCGACGAAAGGAATGAGCTCGCGCGTCAGGTAATCGGCGTAATTCCCGATCGCCGACGAGTTGACGTACTGGTTGCCGCCCAGCGCCGTGAAGCAGTCGGGGAACACGACGATGAGGGGCCCCATTTTCTTCTCGTGGATGAGCCGCGCCACGCGATCGGGCACGTTGTCGGCGAACGGCCTCCAGTTGGTGTGCGCCAGCCCCGAGCCGGTGAATCCGACCATGTCGTAGAGCACAGGGAAGCGGCGACCGCGATTGCGGCCCACGCCTCGATCGTACTGCGGCGGCAACCAGACGCCGAGCTTGCGCACGTGCGGATCGCCCAGCGGGTTGTCGCGGAGCACCTTCGACACATGCTCGAGCAGAACCAGTCTGCCGGCGGGTCCCTGCGGGCGTTTGAGCGCCATGAAGTGTCCCCGGAGTTGGAGAGCCGACATTCTAGCGCGAGCAGCGAAGGCAACTTGCGGCCGCGGCGCAAGCCCTTCGTGCGCTCAGTAGCTGTCCATCGCGGAGGTGGCGACGCTTGTCGGCGCAGCGACGGCCTTAGGCACGTGCCCGTTGCTTTCCCGAGCATCGAGGCCTTAGGCTATGCGCTCCTTCGAATTGGACAGGGATCGATCATGCGCCACGCGCGTTTCGCTGCAACCATCGTGCTGCTGGGCCTCGCCGGGCTCGCAGTCGCGGCGATGCCCAACACCAAGCCGGGCCTTTGGGAGAGCGTAACCACGACGACCATCGAGCAGGGTCTGCCGCCCACCATGCCGGGGCTGGCCAAGATGCCCGCCGAGGAGCGCCAGAGGCTCCAGCAGTCGATGTCTCCGAGGGGTGGCAAGCCCAGCACGTCCAGCGCTCGGCAATGCGTGACGCCGGAAATGATCGAGCGCGGGGACGCCTTTTCCTCCACCAGCGACGGCGCCAGTTGTCGACGCACGGTGGTCGATCAGTCGGCACAGCGCGTCAAGATGAATCTCGTCTGCGGCGATGGCAAGTCGACCGGCGAAGCGGAATTCAGGGCGGCCGGCCCTGATCGCGTCATCGGCAAGATCCTGATGCGCAACAAGACGGATCGCGGCGAGGCACTACTCGATGTGCAGATCGAAGCGCGCTGGATAAGCGCCGACTGCGGAGCGCTCAAGCCTGGCGAGCGCATGCGGCTGGGCGGAAGCTGATCCGGGTTTTCTGCGGGATAGTCGCGTTGACGTAACGAAGCTGCGCTCGGCGCGAGCGTCCCGGACCTTCTCCGCAGCAGCCCGGCCGTCAGATGGGGTGCGTGCCGATCAGCGCGAGAAACTCCTCGCGTGTGGCCTGCGACTCGCGGAAGGTTCCCAGCACCGACGAGGTGACCATCACCGAGTTCTGCTTCTCGACCCCCCGCATCATCATGCAAAGGTGGCGCGCCTCGATCATCACGCCCACGCCCTTGGCATGCACCGAATTCATGATCTCCTGCGAAATCTGCTCGGTAAGCCGCTCCTGGAGCTGCAGCCGCCGCGCGTACATGTCGACGAGCCGCGCGAGCTTGGACACACCAAACACCTTGCCGCTGGGGATGTAACCGATGTGGCAGCGGCCGAAGAACGGGAGCATGTGGTGTTCGCACAGGCTGTAGACCTCGATGTTCTTCACGATGACCATGCTGTTGGTCTCTTGCGTGAACACCGCTCCGTTGATCAGCCGCGCCGGATCGGCGCGGTAGCCGGAAGTAAGAAACTCGAGCGCGGCGGCGACGCGTGAAGGCGTCTTCGCGAGTCCCTCCCGCTGCGGGTCCTCGCCGATCTCGACGAGCAGCTGCCGGACGAGGGTCTCGATCTTCTTGGCCTTCAAGTGCATTGGTGAGCCTCTTCGATGGAACGGCATCAAGCCGGCTTCGCCATTATCCCATGGCGGGGTTTGCGCTTCGCAATGCGATAATGCCACGCGGGCAATTACAGGAGGGGTTGCAGACATGGGAGCTTTCATCGAACTCACTGCATCCGACGGCGTGCGCATCTCCGCATACGAAGCAACTCCGACAGCGGCTCCGCGAGGGGGGCTGGTCGTGGCCCAGGAGATTTTCGGAGTCAACGGTCACATCCGGAGCGTGTGCGACGGCTACGCCGCCGAAGGCTATCGTGCGATCGCGCCGGCTCTGTTCGATCGCTATGAGCGAGGCTTCGACATAGGCTATACGCCGGCGGACATCGCCCGGGGACGCGAGTTGAAAGCCCGCGCGACAACCGACATCGCATTGCTCGACATCGCGGCCGCGCGAGACGCCGTCGCCGGTGCTGGAAAGGTGGGGATCGTCGGTTACTGCTGGGGCGGATTCATCACATGGATGAGCGCTTCGCGCCTGCAGGGCTTCGCCTGCGCCGTGCCCTATTATGGCGGCGGCATGCTCGATGCGGTCGGCGAGCGCCCGCGCTGCCCGGTGCTCGCGCACTTTGGCGAGCGCGACACGGCGATCCCCGTCGCCGGCGTCAGGGATTTCGCCAAGGCGCATCCGGAGGTGAAGGTGTTCATCTACGCCGCCGAGCACGGCTTCAACTGCGACCAGAGGGCGGCGTACGACCCTGCCTCGGCCAAGCTCGCCCGCGAGCGAACGCTCACGTTCCTTCGCCAGCACATCGGGTGATGCGCTGCAGCGCCAAGCGGTGCGGCGAGAAGCAGCGTAACGGGCATCGGTAGTTAGTTGACAAAAGCAACGATCAAGTTGACAGTGACATCGGGTTGCTCCCGCGGAAGGCCGCCACGATGTCGTCACCGCCTGCAGGGATCGAGTCCCGCGTCGCCGCGGTTCGGCACTTCAACCGCTTCTACACGCGCAAGATCGGCGTTCTGCAGGAGAACCTGCTCTCAAGCGCCCTTTCGCTCACCGAGGTGCGCGTGCTCTACGAGCTTGGTCACGAACGGCAGACCGCGACCCGCGGGGCGAGTGCGCTCGCCACAGCGCTGGGCATCGACGGAGGCTACCTGAGCCGGATCCTCGGCGCATTCGAGCGGCGCGGCATGATCAGGCGCAAGCCGTCGCCGCACGATCGCCGCCGCAGCTCGCTGGCGTTGAGCGCTCGCGGAGCCAGGACGCTCGCGAGGCTCGAGGCACGCTCTCGCGCCGAAGTCGAGACCATGCTCCGCGGGATCGACGCCGGAGAACAACGGCGGCTGGTCGATGCGATGCGCGACATCGAGCGGCTGCTCGGAGAAAGCCAGCGGCCGGCGCCGTTGCTGCTGCGTGCTCCCGAGCCGGGCGACATCGGCTGGGTCGTCCATCGCCATGGCGCGCTATATGCGCGCGAGTACGGTTACGACGCCCGCTTCGAGGCCTTGGTTGCCGAGATCGCGGGAGCCTTCGTGCGGGACTTCGACCCCCGTTGCGAGCGCTGTTGGATCGCCGAGCGGGGGGGCCAAGTCGTGGGCTCGGTGTTCCTGGTACGAAAGTCGGCGAGAGTCGCAAAGTTGCGCCTGCTTCTGGTCGAGCCGTCGGCGCGCGGCCTCGGGCTGGGCACGCAGCTGGTCGACGAGTGCGTGCGCTTCGCCCGTCGCGCCGGCTATCGCAAAATGGTCTTGTGGACGCAGAGCGAACTCCTCGCGGCGCGGAAGATCTACCAGCGCAGCGGATTTCGCCTGGTCGCGAGCGATCCTCACCACAGCTTCGGGCGCGATCTGGTCGCCGAAACCTGGGAGCTCCAGCTCTAGCGGATTTCCGACGACGGGCGAGTACGCCGAGGGGCCGCGTGCCCAAGTGCACCTGCCTGCGGGTTACACTAGCCATTGCTGCATGCCGGATCGGGAAAGCGGAGGAGTGAGATGAAGTGCCCTAGCTGCGGCTACCAGACTCAGCCTGGGGCGAAGTTCTGCGTGCAATGCGGAACGACGCTCGCTGCCGCATCTGCGCCGGTCGCTGCTGCGCCGCGCGAGAGTGGCGCGGCAAGGGCCGCGCCACCCACCCCCACGCCGGTGCCGCCGGCGCCGGTGCACGCGGGTTCGCCGAGCGTTCCGCGCGCCGCTGCCGCGGCGCCTGCTTCGGCGGCGGGAGCGTCGAACAGGCAGCCTGTCGCCCCCGCGATGCCGGCCGCCTCGTCGTCGCCTCGGCGGCTGGCGCTGGCGGCGGGGGTCGTCGGCGCGGTCATCGTGCTGATCGTGGGCGGCTTGATCGGCTACAAGGCCCTGTTCGGGGAAGACGAGCCCGCAGGCCGGGCCGAACCTTCAAGAGCAGCGCCAAGCGGGCCTGCGCAGTCTGGCGACGCAGCGAAGGAGGCTTCTTCCGCAGCGGCGCCCACGCCGGCTCAGGAGAGCAGCGCGGCGCAGCCCGCGCCGCCCGCCGCGGGCGACCAGGCCAGGGAGGGAACTGCAGCGCCACCGACCGCTGCGCCAGCTGCAGCCGCTGCTGCAGCGAGCACCGCAGCCCCCGGGTCAGTGCCCAAGTCGGATGCCGTGCTTCAGGCTCGCCCAGCGACCCCGTCGACTTCCCAGGGCGCTCCACCCAAGACTGCGCCTGCAGCGGCGAGCCCGCCCAGTGCGCCGGCGAGCCCACCCACTGCGCAGGCGGGAGCGCAGCGCGCCCCGGCGGCCCAGTCCGACCGCTGGGAGCAAATGCACCAGGCGATGCTGCGCTGCGCTCGCGAGGAGTTCATGACCCGCTTCGTTTGCGAGCAGCGCGTCGGCCGCCAGTACTGCGAAGGCTACTGGGGAACGGTCCCCCAGTGTCCGGGGACGCAGCAGCGCGAACGCGGTCAGTAGCTTGCGCGACGCCGCCTGGCCATCGGCCCGGGGCACAATCGATGCGGCACATCCACTGGGACCCAACGCCGCCTAGCCGCAGGACGGTGGCGACGCAGTCGCCTCGATCGCGCAAGACGCCGGGTTCACTCCTGCGGCACATCGCCGCCTGGACCAGTCGCACTGTGCTCGCCATCTGTTGCGCGAGCGTACCTTCGTTCGCGCAGAAGATCGGCGATCCGCCCGAAGCGAAGGACATGGCGCTCGTGGGGTATCACGACCTGCAGGCGCGCAGTGCGTATCAGCCGGTGATTCGCGAGCAGAACGGGCGCTGGATCCTCTATGTGGGCCACCACGGGGGCACCCAGAAGGTGCCTAAGCCACTGAACCCGCTTACCGGCGCAGCGGAGTTCAACGGCACTTCGATTCTCGACGTCACCGATCCGGCGACGCCCCGGTATCTCATGCACCTTCCGGGTGAGGAGGGGTTGGGCGAAGCGGGTGGCGCACAAATGGTGCGGGTGTGCAGCGGGAAGGAGCTGCCCCACGGCGATACCGCCAAGTTCTATCTGCTGCGGACCTTCGGCAACTCCTGGCACGAGGTCTGGGACGTGACCGATCCGGCGCGCCCGACGCGCGTCAGCCGCATCGGCCCGCTCAAGGGCACGCACAAGAACTGGTGGGAGTGCGACACGGGCATCGCCTATCTGGTGTCAGGCGTCGAAGGGTGGCGAACGCGGCGGATGACGCAGATCTACGACCTGTCGGATCCCGCGAATCCCAAGTTCATCCGGAACTTCGGCCTTGCGGGACAACAGCCCGGGGGCGCGGGCGACGTGCCTGTCGATCTCCATGGGCCGATCTCGACGGGACTCGCCGGCAACCGGGTTTATTTCGGCTACGGAACCAACAAGGACGGCATCGTCCAGATCGTCGATCGCCAGAAGCTGCTCACGGGTCCTGCTGAGCCGACACCGGCAAACCTTGCCTATCCGGAAGTGGGCCGGCTGGTGCTGCCGCCGAGCGTCGGGGCGCACACCGCCTTTCCGCTGCTTAAGGTGAATGTCGCAGAATTCGCATCGGATGCCGTGGGCGGAAGCCGCGACTTCGTCGCCGTGGTGAACGAGTCGCTGGTCAACGAATGCAAGGAAGCCCGGCAGATGCTTTGGATCGCCGACATCACCACGGAGTCGCGGCCGTTCGGCGTGTCGACCTTCACCGTGCCCGAGGCGAGCGGCAGTTTCTGCTCGCGCGGAGGGCGCTTCGGCACCCATTCGTCGAACGAGAGTTTCACCCCGATCTACTACAGGCGGATCCTGTTCCTCGCCCATTTCAACGCCGGAGTACGCGCGGTCGATGTGCGTGATCCATACCATCCGCGGGAGATCGCCTACTTCATCCCGCCGATCACCGCGAGTACCGACTCGCGCTGCATCAAGGTTGGCGGTGCGGATCGCTGCAAGGTCGCTATCCAGACTAACAATGTCGAGGTCGACGATCGCGGGTACGTCTACATCGTCGATCGCGCCAACACGGGGCTCCACATCCTGACCCTCACTGGGGCGGCGCGGGGAATCGCCAACCTCCCGCACTGAGCTTCGCCCGGCTCGCCGCCGCGAAGTTGTCGTGCTCAACCCTGCGGGGCAGGGCGTAAGCTTCGCAGTCGCCCCGCGCTTGGGTTCGACCCGCTTGCGCAGTCGCCTGTCGAACACAGGCCTGCTGGCGCCAGGCGGGAGTTTGCTTGCGCGCGAAGACGCGCTATTATGCCAACATCATAACGGCTGCATGCCTCGCCGATGCGCGCTCGCAGCGCGTCGCTGCCGGGGCAGCAACAAGCGATGAAGTGCTTGATTTGCGGGCGAAGTGCGTTACCGGGCGCGAAGCTCTGCTCCGATTGCCGCGCTGCGCGCAAGCGCGCCTTCGCTGCCACGGTCACGCAGCCATTGCTCATAGCGGCGGCGCGGTCGAAGGGTGAGCAGAAACTGCTCCGTCCGAGCCAATCGGTTGCAGCCACGGTGCGGCGAGCAGCAGAGCAGTCGCTTTTCGTCAAGCCTCCACCGGTCAAGAAGCCAACCCCGCGTTTTCGTCGCACCGACTTCGTGTGGCTGGCCGCAGCTCTCGGCGTGATCGTCGTTTCGGGCGTGTACGCTGCGCATCGCTTCTACGTGCCATGGCACCCCGAAGCGCCCTCACCGGTAGCGATACAGTCCGACGCGGCCGATCGCCAGGCCGCCGCAACCGGCATGAACGTCGCTCCGACACCGACTGCCTTGAAGCCCACCGCGGCAGAGCCCAACGGCGGACCCGCGCCGGACGCGGCGCCTAGCGACATCGCCAAGCCGGACGCGGCAAGGCGCTCTGCCGGGAAGCGTGTAGTGCTGGCGCCGTCGGAGCGCATGCCGCTGATGCAGCCAATGGCAGCGGCTCCGGCGGTCGCTCCAGTTCTGATCGTGCCTGTGCCGACTCCGCCGGATCCTTTGCAGGCGATGAATGAGGGCTTCGTTCGGTGTGCCGGCGGCGACCTGCTCGATCGCATGGCCTGCGACTCCCGCGTGCGCCAGCAATACTGCGGCGGTTACTGGGGCAGAGTGCCGCAGTGTCCGATCGGACCCGTCACCGATCACGGCCAGTAAAGCGCCGCGCGAGCTCGCGACGCGAGAACGAACCAGTCAGCCTCGCCCCACGAACGGCATCTTGGTGGCCATCACGGTCATGAACTGCACGTTCGATTCGAGGGGCAGGCTCGCCATGTAGAGCACCGCGCTCGCAACGTGCTCGACGTCCATGAGCGGTTCGACCGCGATCTGTCCGTTCGCCTGCGGCACGCCCTTGGCCATTCTGGCCGCGAGATCGGTCGCCGCGTTGCCTATGTCGATCTGACCGCAAGCGATGTCGTACTTCCTTCCATCCAGCGAGGCAGACTTGGTCAAGCCGGTGATCGCGTGCTTGGTCGAAGTGTAAGGGACCGAGTTGGGACGGGGGGCGTGCGCGGAGATCGAACCGTTGTTGATGATCCGACCGCCCTTCGGTTCCTGACTCTTCATCATTCGAAACGCTTGCTGCGTGCATAGGAACGCGCCGGTCAAGTTGATGTCGACCACGTTTTTCCACTGCTCGAAAGTTAGATCCTCGAGGTTCACCCCGGGAGCGCCTATTCCCGCGTTGTTGAAGAGCAGGTCGAGTCGGCCGAACGACTCCTTCACCCTGGCGAACAGCGCCTGCACCGACCCGGGATCGCTAACGTCGGTGGGAATGGCCAGCGCGCGTGTCCCGGACAGTCCTGCCTCGATCACGACTTGCTCCAGAGCCTCCTTGCGCCGGCCGGCCAGGGCGACCTGGTAGCCCTTGTGCAACAACGCGAGCGTTACGGCTTTGCCGATGCCGCTGCCCGCACCGGTCACGATCGCGGTCTTGGGGGAAGTCATGGTCTGCGTCTCCGGAGTTGGCGTGGTTGCGAGGCACCTTTGCGCGCGGTCGTGTGGCTCGCTGACATTGCAACAAGACTGCCGCTGCCGAATGCGTCGGGCAGAAGGTCGGTGAGACGGTGGCGGCGAACCTTGCCGCCGGCGCCGCAACAAACGATCAGCGTGTCGCGTCCGAATTCCGCGATAACCTGCCGGCACGCACCGCACGGAGGCGTCGGCTCGGCGGTCGGCGTGTAGATGACGATGGCGGCGATGGCGCGAGCGCCGTGCGACACGGCCTGATGAACTGCGTTGCGCTCCGCGCACATCGACAGACCGTACGAGGCATTTTCCACATTGGCGCCGGCGAAAATCTCGCCCCCGTCAGTCAGCACCGCGGCGCCCACCGAAAATCTTGAATAGGGCGCATAGGCATGCGCCGCAGCGTCGCGCGCGAGGCGCTCGAGCAGCGCAAGCTTTGGGGCTGATACGCGCGGCATGATCAGATCGGTGCGTTTGCCAGGTGGATCGTATCGCTGACAAGCAAGGTGCAGGGCAACCTTCCGGGCGAGTGCGCTCTTGAATGTGGAGCCCTCGAGCGCAGAAGTGTAGCACTCGGAAGCGGCTGATCGCGCATGCTCGCTCTGCTACCATCGTCGCGCGAACATACGAACTTGGAAGGCAAGCGGGAGTGAGACCGGAAGGCGAATCGCGCGCAGACGCGCCGCACGCCGTTGCGCGCGATGCCGGATCGGGCATGACCAGCAGGGACGCGTTCCTCCGCGTCTTTCCCGGCGTCATGGTCGCGATGTTCCTTGCCGCCGCCGACCAGACGATCCTGGCCAGCGCTCTCCCCACCATCGCCAGTTCGCTCGGCGGCCTCGCGGACCTGTCATGGGTCATCGTCGGCTATCTGATAGCGGCAACCGTGGCGGCGCCGCTCTACGGCCATCTCGGCGATCGTTTCGGCCGGCGGCGCATGCTTCTCGGCGCGCTGGCGCTTTTTACGGTGGCGTCTGCGGCATGCGCATTGGCGCAGACGCTGCTGGCGCTCATCATCGCGCGGACGGTGCAGGGCTTGGGCGGCGGAGGCCTGATGACGCTGGCGCAGGCGCTGATCGGCGAGCATGTATCGCCGCGTGAGCGCGGCCGCTTCTCCGGATACTTCGCAACGGTGTTCGCCCTGGCGAGCACGTCCGGACCGATACTCGGAGCGTACTTGACCGAGCACGTGAGCTGGCGCGCGGTGTTTGCAATCAACCTGCCGTTGGGCCTGCTCGCGGCAACACTGGCATTGCGGATGCCCCACGCGGCACCGCCGCAGCGCGAACGATTCCAGCCTGACATCGTCGGTGCGATGCTTTTCTGCTCGGCCACCGTCGCGTTCCTATTCACGCTGTCGTCCGCGGGGCATCGCTTTGCCTGGACTTCGCCGTTTGCTTTTCTGTTGCTTGGCGGCGCAGTCGCAGGTTATGCGCTGCTCGCCATTTGGGAGCGGCGCGCGGCCGAGCCGGTGATTCCCGTGCGTTTTCTTGCTGTTCCGGCGATCGCCCGCTCCGACGCAGTCGTGGTCTGCTTTGCGGCCGCCCTGTTCTCGACCGTGCTGTACTTGCCCTTGTACCTGCAGCTTGGTCGCGGATTGCGCATCGGTCAATCGGGGATGCTGCTACTGCCGATCACGCTGTCGGCAGTGGCCACATCGACCGTCGTTGGGCAACTGATCACCCGCACCGGAAGGGTGAAGGTATTCCCCCAGGTGGGGCTCGGGCTGGCGACGCTCGCCTTCTCGAGCCTTGCGGCGAGCATCGCGATCGCGCCAACGACAGTACTGCTCGTGATGACCGCGCTTGTCGGCGTCGGGCTCGGCATGGTCATGCCTCCGACCCAGGTGAGCGTTCAACTCGCTGCCGGACGCGAATCGCTCGGCGCTGCGACGGCATCGATCTCTCTTTCGCGTTCGATCGGCGGTGCGCTGGGCGTGGCGCTCACGGGTTCGGTGCTCTTTGCGGCGCTCGGCGACGCGGCGCTGAGCGCGCTCCTGCGGGAACTCATCGAGGGCGGTGGCGCAGCCATCGGCCGGCTTTCCGCCCAGCAACGCGGGCTGCTCGCAGCGCACCTCGATGCAGCCTATCGCATCGTGTTCGCCATACTCGCGCTGATCACCACCGTGGGCGCACTCCTCGCCAGCACGGTGCCTAAACCCGACTGGGATCGACGCGCATGAGCATCGTTGGGCCCACCGCGAATCCCCGCATTGACAAGCGGCGTTGGCGGGAATACAAGGAAACAACCGTCGGAGCTGTGATGGCGAGGCGGAACATGCAAGCGGGCCGGTTTCGCCTGCATGCGTTAGCTGCGACGGCGGGCTTGTCCCGCCATTGAGCTCAATTCAGAAGGAGGAACGACGTGGCAAAATCCAAGAGCAAGAAGGGCGATAGCGTCTACCGCATTACCGAAATCGTCGGCACCAGCAGCGTATCGTGGGAAGACGCAGTGAAGCGCGCCGTCGCCACCGCATCTGGCTCCCTGCGCGACCTGCGCATCGCCGAGATCGTCAAGCTCGACGTCCAGGTAGACGGTGGCAAGGTCGTCGCCTACAGGGCGCGAGTCGCGCTGTCCTTCAAGTACGAGTCCTGAGAAGCTCCGTCAGCACCGTTCCAGCTGGTTGTCGCTGGTCGCGAGCGAGTACTGCGGCAAGACGCAGCCTGACGACGGCCTGAGATGGCCGGAACGGCGCTAGTAGCGACCCGGCGAGCCTGAACTGCGCGCGGCCGCCGGCGCCGACGACCCTCCCGAAGACGGCGCTCCCGCGGGAATGCCTGCGGGAATTCCCGCGCCACTGGTACGCGCGCTTGCGCCCATTCCGCCGGTGATCGCGTTATAGGGGCGCATCTCGGCGACAATGGACTCGACGCTGGCGGCGCCGGTGACGGTGGAGAACTCCAGACGCGGACACTGATCGCTTTCGATGATCAGCAGCTGCTCGCCGCGCTGCCGCATCTTGTCGCGCGCCGCGGTGCCTCGCTCGGAGAGATCGACGGGCGGCAGGGTGTCCTGGTAGATCACGTTGCCGTTGCGATCGAGCACGATGTCGCAGGTCACTGCCTGAGCGGCCGGCACGGCGAACGCCAGTGCGGCGGCGCAGGCAAGGCAGAACGATGAGTGGCGCATGACGACCTCCTTGCACGGAGGCAGCCATGCTATGCCTCCAGGGGGTGCGGCGCAACTCGTCCCGATGAACAACGATGGGCCGGCGATGAGCGGCTGGCGGCTTGAATCGACCCTCGGCTGCGTAGGGGGAGCCGAACGGCCGAGGTTGTGCGAAGCCTGTATTCGGGTAAGCTTAAGAAATCTTCTGTGTCATGGAGGTGCGAATTGGTTTCCCGAGTCTTCCGGTCCGTGCTCGGAACATGCCTTGCCTTGGGTTTGGGCGATGCCCATGCCGTGTCCATGGAAGCTCAGGAGTATATGGACATTCAAACCAAGATCGCCCCGGATCAATGCGAGTTGAAGAAGCTGAGCGCACAAGCTGCGGCAGCGCAGCGTGATGGAGATCGAGGCAAACGCCAGGAACTCTTGTCGCGAATGGAACCGATTGCCAAGCGCATTCAGACCGTCCAGCCACGTTTGCAGGAGCTCGGCAAGAATATCCAGCCGAGCTCACCCGACTACACGGCCGTGGCGCAGCATATGAAGGACTTGAGCGCCAAGTGCAAATGATCGGACGGGATCGCAGATTTCGGGAGTGTCGCCGCGGGGTCCATCACCCGGCGCGCTCACCAGCGAGGACAAATCCGATGACTGAATGCTGGCGAAGGTCGAGGAGAATCGCGCGCATTGCGCCTGCAACCGCAGCGGTCGTCCTCGCACTTGTTGCGGCCGGATCGAGTGCGCAGCCCGCGTACTTCGACGTGCCGCGCGGCTCGCATCCGCACGACGTGGCCGCCGCGCCGGGGCAGGGCGCACCGGTCTATTACACAGCGCAGGCCACGGGCAAGCTGGGCATTCTGGACCCGAAGAGCGGAAAGACCGAGGAAGTCGCCCTCGGTCCGCGATCGGCGCCCCATGGTGTGATCGTCGGCCCGGATGGCGCGGCATGGATCACCGATGGCGGTCAGAATGCTATCGTCCGGGTCGATCCGAAGACGCGCGAAGTCAAGGTGTGGCCACTGCCCGCGGACACCGGCTATACCAATCTCAATACGCTGACCTTCGACAAGAAAGGGCGTGTCTGGTTTACAGGGCAGTCAGGCTATTACGGCCGGCTCGAGCCGGGCACCGGCGTGGTGACGGTGTGGAAGGCGCCGCACGGCAGCGGACCTTATGGAATCACGACGACTCCGAGCGGCGACGTCTACTACGCATCGCTCGCGGGGAACCACATCGCACGCATCGACACCGAGACCGGAGAGGCGTCGGTGATCGAGCCGCCCACCAGAGGCCAGGGCGCGCGGCGAGTCTGGTCGGACTCGCGCGGGAGGATCTGGGTGAGCTACTGGAGCACCGGCCAGGTCGGCATGTATGACCCATCGAGCAGGACTTGGCGTGAGTGGAAGCTGCCCGGCAACGCGCACACCTACTCGGTTTGGGTCGACGACGCGGACAAGGTCTGGCTCACCGACTGGAGCACCAACGCGCTGGTGCGCTTCGACCCGCTTACCGAGAAATTCGACAGGTTCCCCTCGAATCGCGACCAGGCCAACGTGCGTCAGATGCTCGGGCGCTCCGGTGAGGCCTGGGGCGCGGAGTCGGGCACGGATCGCCTGGTGATGGTGCCCGCGCGCTGAGCCGCCGGCGGCGAGCGCACCAAGCTCACGGCTTTTCGACGATGTCCTTCTTGAGCCCCCCTATGGCGCTCAAGACTTCGTCCTTTTCCTTCGCCGGCACGTTGAACTTGTCGAGCGTCGCGATCAGGTCCTTGACCGAGACGTCCCAATCCTTCTCGGTGATGCCCAGCCCGCCGTGGGCGGTCTTCATATCGCGGCCGGTGTAAACGCACGGACCGCCGGTCGCGGCGCACAGTTGGTCGACGATGTGCTGGCGAATGCGCTTGATCGAGTCGGTGCCGTGCCCTGCGAAGAACTTGGCGAACTGAGGATCGCCGGAGAGACGGGCGAGAAAGTCGTCGGTGACGGCGGCGAGGGCATCGTACCCCCCGAGCCTCTTGTAGAGCGTGGGCGCTTGTTGCGCCAATGCGGATCCCGCGATCAGGAATGCGCACAGGCTGGCGGCGGCAGTCTTGATGTTCATAACGTCCTTTCCATGGATGGTCGGGAAACAGCCACAGATACGGGAACCCACCGGTCTTGGATGCAGCGCGGTCCAAGCAAGACCCAGGATACCATATGGATCATAGCGTTATGCGAACGGGGATGTTCCCCACCTCGGGCTCGTCTGTAGCATTGTGCGGCGCTGTGCTGCTGCTCGCGGCGCCGCTTGCCGCCGCCTTCACCTTGGCCGACGGGACGCACGTCGACTGCATCGCCGGCGGCAAGAAGGTGGTCGAGATCGAAGCCTCGCCCGGCGATGAGGTCTACCGGCTCGGGCGCACCGCGATCGTCGCATCCACCGGGTCGGGCTATCGAATCACGTGGAACGCGACCAAGCTCAAGAGCCTGCCGGCGGAGGTGCACGATCTCATGTTCTTCCACGAATGTGCTCACGCCCGCGTTCCCACGCAGGACGAGCTCAAGGCAAACTGCGTCGGTCTGAAGGAAATGCGCGCGGCGGGCAGAGCGGGCTTCGCCGTCGAAACCAAGCTGGCTGCGTTCTACGGGCCACGGAACGCGTATTGGGAGAACACGCTCAAATGCGCTGCGGCCGACGCTGGACCGCCGCAGTGAGCGACATTGGATATCGGCAGCGTCTGCCTCGAATGAAGCGCTGGTAACCCGACCGGCGCCCAGTCAGTAGCCGAATGGAACCGCAGGCACGCCGAAAATCACGCGGTGGAAGGTCATCACCAGCAGCGCAAGCGCAGTGCCTGCAACGATGCTTACGATGTCTGCGCGCAGGGTCGGGGTGAACGATGCCACCGCTCCCCGCCGGACCGACGAGATCAGGTCGACGATCGCGTAGGCGACGAAGGCGCCGAACAGTGCGCTGCCGCGCAGGTCGCCGTTGGCGAGCAGGTGCACCGTCCCCCATATCAGCACGCCGATCAGCATGGGGTGCTTGATCGCTGCGCGGATGTGCGAGGGGCTGTGCGATGCCGCGAGCAGGATAAAGACGAGCGTCATGGCGTAAGGCGCCGCCTCTCGCGCGCCCGGGACCGGCGCGAACAGCTGCGCGCCCCGGCTCGCGCCGTAATAGCCTGCGACGATCAGGATGAGACC